>SWCC01016468.1_pt1 | contig 64828 bp, 42 predicted proteins | sample 4692971 | NCBI WGS metagenome assembly SWCC01 (sample SAMN10267277, study PRJNA491770) | bioreactor metagenome | isolation source: DHS bioreactor inoculated with subseafloor sediment | place: Japan: off Shimokita Peninsula | collected 2006-08
GGCAATACCGCTGCCAAAATGAATACCTATATTCTTGAATCAGACAGCATGACTGGTGACTGGAAACTGGTGACCTACATGAAAGACTTTGGCGAGCAGGCCTATTTTGTCAATATTCCGTCAAAATTTATCAGTAGTGATGGTGAAATATTCTGGCTGATGTATTCAGGAAGTTTCGCCCCAGACTGGAACGGTGTAATAATAGAGTATAATCCTCCGGGGTCTCATTACGGAATGGTTATGCAAAAGGTAGAACTGTTGAGTAAATAATAAAAATTGGGTGCTGAAATGAAACGACTTCAAATCATCTTAATAACGCTGGCGATAAGTTCCATGGCAATGGCCAATGAGTATCATGTTGCCAAAACAGGCAATGACAATAATAAGGGAACAGTAGAATCGCCATTTTTAACCATTCAGGTTGCGGCAGATGTTGCACAGGCAGGTGATATAATTATTGTGCATCAAGGTGTTTATCGTGAACGGATTACACCACCACGAGGTGGAGAATCAGATGCAAAACGAATCGTATACCAGGTGGCGAAAGGAGAAAAAGTAGAGATTAAAGGTTCCGAAATTATCGACAACTGGATAAAATTTACCGGCACTGTTTGGAAAGCAACAATTCCAAATTCACTTTTTAAGAATTATAACCCTTATACAGACTTAATCAAAGGCGATTGGTTTACTGACAAAGGTCGAATCCACCATACAGGTGAAGTTTACCTGAACGGGAAGTCGTTTTGGGAAATGGAACTTCTGGAAAAGGTTCTCAACCCGAAGTCTGTTAAAGACAATTTTGACCCGAAAGGTTCAACTTACACATGGTTTTGCGAAAGCGATGATCAAAATACATATATCTATGCCAATTTTCATGAAGCCAATCCGAATACAGAATTGGTGGAAATCAATGTACGCAAAAGTTGTTTTTATCCGGATAGTACAAACATTGATTATATCACGATTAGTGGATTTCACATGAGTCAGGCCGCCACACAATGGGCACCACCTACCTCCGAACAAGTCGGGTTAATTGGAACTAACTGGAGTAAAGGATGGATTATTGAAAACAATAGTATCCGCAACTCTAAATGCTCAGGAATTACCTTGGGAAAACATGGTGATGAGTTTGACAACACCTCAGAAGACTCTGCGGAGGGTTATGTAACAACAATAGAAAGGGCATTGGAAAATGGCTGGGCCAAAGAAAATATTGGTTCCCATATTATCCGAAACAATACGATTTCTGAATGCGGTCAAACCGGAATCTGTGGAAGTATGGGCGGTGTTTTTAGCACAATTGAAAACAATGATATTTTTAACATCTGGACAAAACGACAGTGGGCTGGGGCTGAAATGGGGGGAATCAAAATACACGCTTCCATAGATATGACCATAAAAAATAACCGCGTGGTAAATTGTGATCAGGGAATTTGGCTCGATTGGATGGCGCAAGGCACTCGTGTAACAGGAAATTTACTTTATAACAATACAAGAGATGACATTTTTGTGGAAGTGAACCATGGTCCTTTCTTAATCGAAAATAATATTCTTTTGTCTGAACTATCAATTAGGGATTGGTCAGAAGGGGGTGCATATGTTCATAATCTTATTGCCGGAAATATTGAATTACTCCCACAACCGAGAGAAACTCCTTATCAGTTGCCACATTCAACAGAGGTTGGCGGCTTAAGTGTCACAAAATGTGGCGACAATCGCTATTTCAATAATATTTTTATTGGGGGTGTTAAGGAAGCCGATCCTGCCACTTTATGGCGTAACCAAAGAAGAATATCTGGTCTGGGTGTATATAAAAAAACAGCATTACCCATGTTCGTAAATGGGAATGCATATTTAAATGGAGCGCAAACATACGCCAATGAAACAAACCAGTTAGAGCTATCATATGATCCTGAGATTAAGATAGAAGAAAATAAGGATGGTATTTTCCTTTCACTAAATATTGATAAAACTTTATTGAAAATGAAAAATCACATAATTACATCAGAAATTTTAGGAAAGGCATTGATTCCTGATCAGGCTTATGTAAATCCGGATACCACACCAATTAGCATTGACAAAGACTTTTTGGGAAATTCAAGAAGTAAACGCAATCCAAGAGTTGGTCCCTTTGAAAATATGGATAAAGGAGTACAAAAGATTAAAGTATGGAAATAGATAATGTTGATAAATTATTGTCTAAAAAGATTCTTGAAAAATGAAAACACTATTTATTCTTGCTATTACAGCACTGCTTCTTAGCTCCTGCACTGAAAAGAAGGAGTTAATTTGGACGCTTGTTCCAACTCCAAATAATATTACTGTACAACTGGGAGCATTTTAATTCGATCAGAAAGTTCGTATTTCCAATAATAACAATAGGTTGGATAATACTGTGGAGCATTTCAGAAAGAAATTTGAAAATTTGGGTATTAAAATCACAAATGAATCAGTGAGATGTATTCATTTAGAAATTACGGATTCACAATTCTCAAGTGAGGAAGCATACGAATTAGCCATTGACTCAGAACAGATTAAGATCACTGCATCCAATCCTAGAGGTGTATTTTATGGGCTTATGAATATTTACATGATCTGGAGAAAGATCCTAATCAGCTAACAAACCTTGTAGCAAATCCTGATTATCGGGAAATACTTGCAATCATGAGAAGTCAGACTAAAGCAACAGAGGGTGAATTAAAATGATTATAAAATTTGATAAAATATGAATCGGTTAAAATCCATTTATCATCTATGGCCTTTTTTGTGTTCTTGCAATAATTTTTGTTTGGAAATATGTTCATGAAACCAATAACAAATCTCTGGAGGCAATTCAAGATTTGTGGAAAGGAAAATAATTTAGAACTGAACAAAGTGAATCAAACTAATAAATATATAGAGCTTAAAATGAAACGACTTCAAATCATCTTAATAACGCTGGTGATAAGTTCCATGGCAATGGCCAATGAGTATCATGTTGCCAAAACAGGCAATGACAATAATAAGGGAACAGTAGAATCGCCATTTCCCCGTCCACCGGTCCGGCCACCGGCTTCTTCAACGGCCTTCACCGGGAAAGCAATTTACTAGCAATAATCAATCAAAGAATGGAAGAAGATATGAATACTGGAAATCTACACTCAATGCTTATGTGTTTGTGCTTGTTGGGCATATTATCATTTCACAGCTGCGCTTCCGAATACATTGTCCCGGTTTCGGGCAGACAGGAAACGATGCTGGACGGAGACTGGAAATTCGTGGCCAGTGACGATTTGACGGGATGCGAGACCGTTGACTATGATGACCGCTCCTGGCGTACGGTACAGGTTCCCCATTCGTTTCAATCTTTCGAGTTTCAGGATGATTACAGTCATGCCTGGTATCGAAAGCATTTCACGATTCCCGAGTCTGATGCGGGCAAGAGGATCTATCTGAAGTTCGACGGCGCGGGAATTAGAGCCGATGTCTATTTGAATGGCATACACCTCGGGTATCATGTTGGCGCTTACACGGCGTTTATTTTCGACATTACAGATGCCGTTAGCTATGGGAAGGCGAACATACTTGCAGTCCGTTGCGACAGTAAGACACCGGACAGAATACGAGGCAACCTGTCGCGGCCGGAAAATAAACCGGGCTATTTTTGGAATGTTGTTGCGGGTCTGCATCGTGCCGTTCATGTGCTTAAGACCGATCCCCTCCACATAGATCCAACCGACCACGCCACAAACGGGATCTATGTCACGCCATCCAATGTTACATCAAAGCAAGCAGATATATCAATTAGAACGATGCTGCGCAACAGTTCGGATAAGGACGCGACCTTTGTTATTGAACACCGATTGGCTGATTCTGACAACAGAATTGTCCAAACCTTGGAAGGCACTCAATCACTACCGGCAGGTGCCAGCGCAGAGAACACACTTGCGGGCAAGGTGCCAAGCCCTTCACTCTGGTCCCCTGATAATCCCGTGCTTTATAGGGTCTATACGGAAATCAGAGTGGCTGGAGTGCTAAAAGATCTCATAAAGACAAAAATCGGTTTTCGCGATTTCCATATGACCAAAGACGGGCAGTTCATGTTAAATGGCAAACGAATCCGACTCATTGGCGCCAGTTTGCATACCCGGACGGAAAAAAAGTATCATGTCTATTCGGAAGCAGATGCCAGAACCGACTTAGCGGCCTTTAAAGATCTGGGCTTTAACAGCATATTTCTTTCACATTACCCTTTCCCTAGTCACACACTGGATCTGATAGATGAGTTGGGTTTGCTTGCCTGGAGCGAGAACGGTTTTGTAAACGGCAGCTACGAACCTGAGGTGAGCGCACAGATTACCCGTGAGACGATCCGTCAGAATTACAACTATTGCTCGATTTACGGTTGGTCTGTCGCCAATGAAATAGAAGATACTTTGCACAATCCTGCAGAAACTTTAGCAAAATTGGCCAAAGCCGAAGATCCGAGCCGTTTGATTATCAATAATTCGGTTGCAGGTTGGGAGTATCGCAATCCTTATGCAGACTTGAACACATTCACTACATTTCCAGGATGGTATAAAGGAATGGGTGCCACCCCTTGGGCATTGTCAGATTACCGCGAACACCCGTATTATTTCCAAAGGCTAAAAGGGATTATCGCGGACGAACAGAAAAGAATCGATTCCTATAATGACATTCTCCGCTATATCAATCAGATCGGCGGCGGCAGTCATTCAGCAATGCAGCAGAGCTACCTGGCTCGTGATTTCAAGGTTAGTATCTGGGAGCCGGAAGGTTATCGGCAATATCTTTTCGAATCTCTGTGTCATCAGTTTTATGACCAAAAGAAATGCGAGATATTCTACTTCTGGCAATATAAAGATCAGGAAGCCCCGAAATTCCGCAAGCGCCTTAACAGTAAGGGGATCGTAAGCTTTGACGGCTGGAAGAAAGATGACTACTACCTGATCAAGAGCCACGGACGTCCGGATGTTCCGGTTTTGCATATTTGCGGTAAACACTGGTTTCTCAGGCAGGTGAATGAGTTGAAGGTTTACAGTAACAGTAAGAACCTGTCTCTTATGGTAAACGGGAAAAAGCATGCTGCGGTGGAGAATGGCGCTTATCAGCTGGATGATCGCTCTGTCAGGAATGTGTTTCTTTGGGCAGACATATTGGTGCCCGGAAGAAACGAAATCACGGTCAGTGACGGAAAACATGAAGAAAACTGTGTCATCTATTACCAGAACACACCTGATGAGCCTGGAGCACCGATCAGCAACCTGCGCGCATCGAATGGTGACGCCTATTACATCAATTTTCCTGTGCAACCTCAATGGCCGTTCCATTCAACTTTTGACGGCACCTCATTGCATACCTTCGATGAAATTCCTGACCAGCTGAAAAATGCCGGGTGGATAAGCACTCGCAGGCAGGATATGGAAGAGTCGCATACAGATCTGAGTTTCTCTGCCACAACAGATATTGATGTATATATTATGAGTGATGTCAGTCAGGACGCTCAAGAGGCTTCCAGGTCATCCGCAATGGCTCAGTGATGCCGGATTTGTTGATACGGGCCTGCGAGGCCAATGGCGTGGTGACAGTCTTTATCTTAAGAATTACGTCCTGTACAAGAAAACGTGCCAGAAAGGCTCACAGGTGAAACTGGATACCGGAAAAGAGCCAATCAATTACGTTGTGTTTGTTGACAGGTTGAATAAGAATTGAAATCGCTTTCCTGGTAGATTTTTTCAGAAAGTCGGGGTCAGGGTCAACCCCCATTTCCCCGACTCCGGTCCGGCCCAAAAGCAATTTCCTTTCAAGTTAGAACTGAACAAAGTGAATCAAACTAATAAATATATAGAGCTTAAAATGAAACGACTTCAAATCATATTAATAACGCTGGTGATAAGTTCCATGGCAATGGCCAATGAGTATCATGTATCCCCAAAAGGATCTGATGCGAATGAAGGATCCGCTAAAAACCCTTTACAAACAATTACTGCCGCTGCAGTTCTTGCACAACCAGGAGATACCATAACGGTACACGCAGGAATCTACCGCGAGCGGATTGATCCCCCACGTGGAGGAACAAGTCCAACAAACCGCATAATTTATCAGGCAGCCGAGGGCGAAGTTGTTACAATAAAAGGCTCGGAAGTAATCTTGGGTTGGGGTCAGTCCTCTAATGGCTTATGGTCAATAACGTTGCAAAACGAGTTCTTTGGTACTTACAATCCCTATAAGGATGTCATAAAAGGAGACTGGTTTCTACGTCAAGGACGTGATCATCATACAGGAGAAATCTATTTAAATGGAAAGGCACTTTATGAGGAAGTCTCAATAGATAAAACTCTAAAACGGTCAATGTCTTGGTATTGTACTAGCAATGACAAAACAACCACATTATGGGCAAATTTTGACAAACAAGACCCAACGAAGGCACTTGTAGAGGGAAATGCTAGGCAAACGTGTTTTTATCCTAGTAAGACTGGGGTAAATTACATTACTGTTCGTGGCTTTGTTATGAACCAAGCTGCAACTCAGTGGGCAGCACCTACATCAGAGCAGTTGGCAATACTTGGAACGAACTGGAGCAAAGGTTGGATTATAGAAGATAATACTATCAGCGATTCAAAGTGTGTAGGAATATCTCTTGGTAAACACGGGGATGAATTTGACAATAATTCCGAAGATTCAGCTACAGGGTATGTTGAAACAATTTATAGAGCCATCGAACAAGGTTGGTCTAAGGATAATGTAGGCTCTCATATTGTTCGTAACAACATCGTTCACGATTGTGGGATGGCAGGAATATGCGGAAGCATGGGATGTTCATTCAGTGAGATAACGGGTAATCATATTTACAATATTAATGTTGGTAAACCGTTTTACGGTTATGAGATGGGTGCCATCAAATTTCATGGTGCAATCAACACACTTATAGCAGGCAACCGAATTAACAATTGTTCTCGTGCACTCTGGTTAGATTGGATGAGCCAGGGCACACGTGTAACACAAAACCTTTGCTACGGTAGTTTTTCCCGTGATGATTTACATGTTGAGGTGAATCATGGTCCTTTTGTTATAGATAATAATTTGTTTCTTTCAACCTCCTCAAATGAGGGCATTAAGGATGGTTCACAAGGAGGTGCTTATGTACATAATATCTTTGCGGGTATTATTACAAATACAATAAATGGTCGAAAAACACCTTATTTTAAGCCCCACACAACAGAAATTGCAGGTCTAAAATCAAATCACGGTGGGATCAATCGCTATTATAACAATCTGTTTTTGCGTTCAACAGGTTTGAGTTCCTATAATCGAGAAGGTGCACGTCTATTAAAAGCCGAAGGTAACGTATATCTTGGTAGAGCCACCCCATATAAAGATGAGGTCAATTCTATTGTAAAAAAAACCTTGTACGCTAATTTAAGAATAATTGAAGATAAAGATGAGGTTTATGTTGAAATGATCCTGCCCAAAATGGAGGCCCGTCAAGCACGCAAAATTATTACGACAGAACTTCTTGGTCGTGCTATAATCCCAAATCAAGAATTTTTGAATTATAATGAAGAAAAACTAATAATTAACACCGATTACTTTGGAATACCATATGATGAAAATTTACCTATAGCGGGACCATTTTCCTTGGTAACTCAAGGAATAAACCGTATTAAAGTTTGGCCCAGGTCTTTTAGCACAGACGAAAATTAAGATAATCTAGTCTCTTTAATATTTAAAAGCAGAGACTATAAAATTAAAATTAAACATATATAGGAAAACTTATTGTGAGAGTCTTTAATAAATATATTTATCCTCTGGCCTTTCTGTCAATCCTTATTTGTATGGGCTATAGTTTTACTTCTGCTAAAGAAAATAAAACCTCTGACTACCCGAAAGAGACTGTCTTTGAGGAGGATTTTGAATCGCCGGTCGACTATCAGAACAGGTGGCAAGCTCCGTCCGGCTGGTCGCTGGTAGAGGGTCAGATCTACGGCCGCAAGACCACAGTCCTTGATATAAAAGGTGGTAACGAAGGCCTGAGTGTCCAAGGGGGTTTTGCGGATTTCGACTACGAAGCTGATGTGCGTGTAGTCGACCAAGGAGGCGGGTTTCTGTTTCGAGCCCAGGACGCCGATAACCTCTATATGCTGCAGCTTGTCTCCGACAACAAACCCTGGAACCGGGATAAGTTGCCTGTTTTGAACGATTCGTATTATCCCCACACCAAAAAAAACGGCGAATACTCCAATGTCAAACTGCCGCTGACACGCCGTGTTCCGCGGAGAGAATGGTTCCATATCAAGTTTGAGGTGAGGGGGAACAGATTCAGGGTTTTTCTTGGTGATAGCCGGAGTCCTGACCGTATGGAACTGGTCGGTCAGTGGGAAGGAAAAGAGCCGTATAAGGATGGACGCTTCGGGTTTCGATGTTCTGACTCCGAACATCTTCAGGTTGACAACATCCGCATCTCCACCCCCGGACCCCTGCAGCCTAAACTTGTGATCAAACCTTTCGCCTCACCGCGGATGATCACTACGGGCCAGTCCTTCGACGTCAAAGTCCACGTCCAAAATACCGGCTGGAAGTCGGCAGCGATTATACAGGCCACGTTGGCCTTACCGCCAGGCCTGGCACTTGTTCAGGGCAGCCCCACGCTTTCCAGCTCGACCTTGAAGATCGGCGCCGACCACTGGTTTTCTTGGAAAGTCAAGCCGACTGAAGACGTTGCGGGCCGGATGCAGATCGCTGTCACTTATGACGGTCTACAGGTTGCCAAGAAGATACCCGTCGACTATGTGGTCAATCCCGCCTTGCCGGTCATATCGGCCCAGCCGGCCCAGGAAGCTGCAGCGCGGATCGATACCCAGGACAATGTCATTCTCGAAAACCAGAATCTGCGCATGGTCTTCGTGAAGAACCTTCACGGCTACACGGCCGCCGTTATCTCCGCTTACGACGGAAACAGTTGGCGGCAGATGGCAGTCAGTCAGCCCATTGGAAAAATTTCCTACCGCGCGAATGCGGGATCCGCAGTGGAGACCGTTATTATACCAACTGAATACGAGATTCTAAATCCCAGCGGAGCTGTGGCGCGGGTACGTTTCACCTCTCAATTGGTGGATGATGATAATATCACTTGGAGTTTTGCCTATACATTCGAACTTGAAGCTGATAAAAGTAACATCAAGACCATCTACCAGGCCTCAGCCAACGACGACAGACAACTGCTTTATTTTCAGGGACCCGATTTATATGCTGGTGAGGGAAGTTTCGGTTCCAGCAAGGACTTGGCGATCTTTCCCGGCCTGGAATACCTTGAAGCCGAAGAACAATCCTCCTCCACCCGTGACATGGCAAATTTCATTACCTTTCATAACAATGCAGTGGGCAATCGTTATGTACCCCATCCCCATAAAATAACTATGCCGCTCATGGGCATTGAGCAGAACAATGGACTCATCGGACTAATGTGGGACCCCCTGCAAGAATGGGGCGGTGATTATACCAGACCTTCTGCGAGATTTGCTTCTCCCAATTACATCGAAGAACAGGAAAACCATTTGATGGGATTGTTCTTACCCTCCGTTCCGGACTTTGTCCCGGAAAACGAAGATGCAGCTTTAAGTCCCTATCCGCTAACGGCAAATAGCCAAGTTACGCTTGAGGCCCATATAGTAGCACAGGCTCCTGGAGAAGTACTCGATATGTTGGACCACTATTACGCAATCTTCGGCATGCCGGAAAAGATCGATGATATGTCTATTACATATGAGGAGGCCTTGGAATGGGGGCGCGTAGGTTATATGGAAACCATATATGATCCCGCCACAAATGGAATCAGACTTTGGGAACAATCTCCTCCTTATCCGGCACCTGGAGCCATCGCGACTTTGTTCAGGTTATCGCTGGACATCACCGACCCGGTCAAAAAGAAAGTGATAAGAGACCGCATCGATTTGATGGTAAACAGAGCCCTGAGCAATGAAGGCGTAAGTGGGCTTACGGATTGGCTAGACGGTCGCCATTTTCCCTTTGACACAAAATTTCCAGCGGGCGCACTACTGCGTACTCACATGTTGCCTTTTTACATCGGTTATTTGGAGGAAGGAATCGCATCTTGGAAAACCCGGGTCTATGAAGAACTTATCAATACCCAACGCCCGGACGGAACCTGGGAATACGCCGGCGACATGAGGGAAGATATCAGGCAGGGCGATGATATTGTAAGCGGAACCATAGCGGAACTGGTGGGCGGCCTACTGAAGTATGCGCGAATCACAGGCGACAAAGAGGCCTTTGATGCCGGCATGAAGGGCTTGGAAGTGATGAACAGTTTTATCGTGCCTCGAGGGCAGAATACCTGGGAAGTCTCCAAGTACACTCCTGACATACAAGCCGCAGGTTTATCCGTTTGGGGTAATTTGGAAGCCTACGAGATTACCGGTGATCAAAAATATATTGAAAAAGCCAAATACTGGGCCAAAACAGGTGTGCCCTTTATCTATCATTGGGAACAGCCCGGCCTTAACGTGATGAAGTACGCCACCATCCCCGTTTTCGGCTCCACCTGGTATGATTTTATCGACTGGATTGCCCGTCCCGTGCAATGGTGCGGCTTGCCTCTGGGATACAATATGATGAAGCTGGCTGAATACGACCAGAGCTTTCCCTGGAAAATTCTCGGCGAGGGAATTATGGACGGCGCCATTCAGCAGATGTTGTTCGTTGTGGACGAAAAACCCGGATTATATGCGGATTGGATACAGTTAGTAGGCCCCTACATCAGCGGAGGCTCTGCCTGGGAACCGGAAGGCTACATGAAGGCCATCTTTCTTTACCAAGGACAAGGCGTCGAGGTGGACACCAAAGTCCTGCAAGCGGGCGACCGGCGGGTGCATGTGAGCACGGGCGGCGTGCTGAAATCTGCCGAACTGACCAAGACCGACCGCGGCGTTTCCTTCGAACTAGAATATCCCGCTGGCGAGACCAGCTATGCAGTTGTTGCCGGTTTGGAGCCGGATGTCAAGGTCAAGAAGGACGGTCGCGTCATCGCCCGGACCGATGACCTCATGGCCGCCGACGAGGGATGGAAAGTCAGCACCGACGGCCTGCTCCTGCTGAAGATCAAACACGACAAGCTGGCTGTAAGAATAGATGTTGCTAGGTGAACTTGGACTCCCGTCGAGCGGCCCTGCCGCTCGACGGGAAATACTTGCAATCATGAGAAGTAAGACTAAAGCAACAGAGAGTGAATTAAAATGATTATCAAAATTTATAAAATATAAATCGGTTAAAATCTGAAATGAAATTAATATTATTAATGGCCCTCTTAGTCGGGATTAGTTCATATGACCTGTCAGGGCAGATAGGCCAGAGAGCCTGGACACTCAAAAATAGTAAAATTAGTGCTACAATTACACCTGGGGGTATGAGCTCTATTGTTAGCCCTTCAGATCCATATGCTGCAAGTGTTATACGTTCTGGTACCTGGTTTCGCCCTACTCTTAAATATAGAATTCTGGATGGAGATTGGCTGGATGTATTTAATGGGGCAGGAGAATTTATTGTAAATAAAGACTCATCAGTAAGTATAATAGATTACCAGCCCGGAATGCCACAGAAGATTGAGCAGAGGTACTATATAAATGGAGATGGAATAGACATGGATATAGTTATAGAGTCAACCATGAAGTGGGCATTCACTATTGGTGATCTTTCAATAAGTTTTCCTTCACAGACGCCAGGAGGGGGAAACCCGGAATATATTTTCGAAGAATGTTATGTTCAACATAAGTATATATCAGGAAATGGATCGTTTGTTTACTATGCCAGACCATCCGGTCAGCCGCCATATCTAATGGTTCTTCCCAAAAAAGGAACCAGTCTTGAATATTTCGATAGTGATGGACTCTATATGCATTCGTTTCTTGCAGGCAACAATGTCGAAGGTGGTACCTGGAGACAGGAACATACAAGTATTGAGATCGGACCATCAGGAAGCGACAATGAGAAATTGGAATATGGATTTAAATTCCGCTGGGCATCCTCCTGGGAAGGAATGAGGGATATACTCTATAAAGAGGGTCTTTTCGATGTCAGGGTAGTGCCGGGAATGACTTTGCCAAATGATCTCAAAGCACAGTTCTCTTTACATACAATGAATAGTATAGATTCCATAACAGCCGAGTTTCCGGATGAAACAATTATCAGATATATTGGAGAGAATAAGCCCGGTTACCATATTTATGAAACAAGCTTTGGAAAACTTGGAGAGAATATGTTAACGGTGCATTATGGTGATAATGAGAAGACCTATCTGGAGTTTTTCTCCACTGAACCTCTTGAAACGCTTATTAAAAAAAGATCCTCTTTTATTGTGAACAGACAGCAGCACCGGGATACAACAAAATGGTATAATGGTCTTTTTTCAGTATATGATATGGGAAATTCAATACTTAGAAGCCCTGATGATACCGATGGTTTTGACAACTGGTGGGGTTATGTGCTTACTTGCGATGATCCTGCCTTAAGTAAGGCACCTTACCTGGCTGCAAAGAATGTTTACTTTCCTGACGATAAAGAGATAGAAGCTGTTGAGTACTATATTGAGAATTTTGTCTGGGATAAACTACAGAGAACAGATAAGGACGACCCTTACCCTTATGGAATTTATGGCGTACCAAACTGGAAGGTGGCAAGAGATATAGATGCCAGGGCTGGCATTAGGAGCAGGCAGTTAGACAGAATGCAAATATGGAGATCATACGATTATCCACATATGTTTATGCTCTATTATCATATGTACCAGATTGCCAAAATGTACCCTGAAAAGGTAAAGTACCTAGACTCTGATACTTACCTTGAAAGAGCATTTATGACAGCAAGAGGGTTTTTTCTATATCCTTATGAGATATGGGGAGAATACTATAAAACATATGAGATAGGATGCTATAATGAGCTGGTGATTGAAGATATTATTGCAGCTCTGGAGGAAAATGGTCGAGATGAAGATGCTGATTGGCTGAGAAGTGAGTATGAGAAGAAGGTGAAGTTTTTTATATATGACAATAAATATCCATATAGTTCAGAATATTCTTTTGACCGAACTGCATTTGAATCCTCTCACGCCTTTGCAAAATATGGTGCTCTTAATAAGATGGATCCCGACACTAACCTGTGGTTTGATAAAAACAGGAAGCTTTGGTATTCGCATCCTGATGTTGAGAAACAGGATGCTCGTGATTTTATGGATAGACAACTATATGCAGGCCTGGCTGTTAGAGGATGGCTCGAGACAAAATATTACCAGCTTGGAGCCGATGCAAGTATGAGCTACATGGCGAAGATGGGAGGATGGTCTATCCTTGATTATGGAAAATATTTTGCAGATGATCCATATGGATGGCTTCAACTGGGATATGCTTCATACCTTAGTTCATGGTCGTTAATGAATACTGGGAATGAAGAATCTGATTATGGATTCTGGGCGCCTGGCGTGATTAATGACGGTGCTATGGGGTGGGCGTTTATTAGCTCAAAAAGAGGTAGGGCATGGATCAGGAAAGAGTATGATCGTGGCCCATGGATGTACGACGGAGAAGCAGACCTTGGAAATGGAGCAGCAATAAGAATGGCAGAAACTATTCTTACAGATGATCCATTATTCGGATGGATATCATATGGTGGTAATCTGGAAAGAAAGAATCGTTCATTTAATGTGATCCCAAAAGATGGACTAAGAAACAGGTTTTCAATTATTACAAAAGATACCCAGCTAAGCATCGAACTTGGTAGAGATGGGTTTTTGGAAGATAATGAGATCAGCGTTAATACCTCCTTAGACAAAATCAAGTTTAAGATTGAAAACAGAACAGCTGATGTGCATACCACCAGCATTAATATATTTACCATGTCAAATAATAAAGTAACTTTGCTATTTGATGGCAAAGAGGCGCAAGTTTATAGGCACGATGCTAATACCTTAAAGGCTGAAATTGATATTACAAAAGAAGAACATATTGTTGAAATTGTGATAAAATAAATGTAAAAGAGAATACTTACCGACATATAATCTTAGAAGATTTTAAAATCAATTTCCAATATAATTATCTTATCGATTTCTGAATAATGGTTTAATTAATAAATTTAACAGTGGTACACTTAACTCATTAATACTAGATAAGGCAAAATGGAGCAAAAATGAACTCAACTATGAAATTGGCAATAATTTTAATTAGCACAATAGTTTATTTCACTGGATGCATGGATAAAACCGAATACAGGAAAATTACGGCTGAAGAATATGTAAATAAGATGAAAGCTGCCTGGATAGGTCAGATGATTGGTGTCGGTTGGGGAGCTCCGACAGAATTTCAATTTATTGGAATTACTATTCCTGATGAAAAGATACCGGGCTATAATACAGAAATGGTAAATGTATTCGAGCAGGATGATCTCTATGTAGAAATGACATTTATCCGCACGCTCGAACAATACGGAATTGATTGTACCATTGAGCAGGCGGGTATTGATTTTGCAAATTCAGTATATATGCTCTATGGAGCAAATGAAATGGGACGGGAAAACTTGCGCTTAGGAATAAAGCCCCCAATATCAAGTCATCCAAAGTACCACCGAGGTACTGATTGGATTGATTATCAGATTGAAGCAGATTATTCCGGCATCATAGCTCCCGGATTACCAAATGAAGTAATCGCTTTGGGAGAAAAATTTGGAAGAATTATGAACTACGGCGATGGAGTCTATGGAGGTCTATTTGTCGGTGGAATGTATGCTTCAGCATATTTTGAAAATGATATAAATAAGATTGTGCAGGCTGGACTTGATTGTATCCCTTATGAAAGTCAATATGCCGAATGCATGCGCGACGTTGTAAAATGGTACAAGGAGAATCCAAATGATTGGCAGAAAACCTGGCAGCTTATTGAGGATAAATATTTAAATAATCCTGATTATCAAAAGTACAAGGCATATGAACCCAATTATTGGATTGAAATGGATGCAAAAGTAAACGGCGCATATATTTTGATGGGATTACTATACGGTGAGGGCGATCCAGACAAAACCATTACAATATCGATGCAGTGTGGAAGAGACTCAGATTGTAATCCTTCCAACGCCGCGGGTGTTTTGTTTACTTCAATCGGATATGATAAATTGGATAAGAAGTACACGGTCGACTTAAATGAGGAAACCAAATTCAGCTATACAAACTACAATTTTCCTGAGTTAGTTAAAGTGAGTCTCAAATTAGCGAAACAGTTCATTGTAAGGAATGGCGGTAAAATCGAGAAAGACTCCGAAGGAAAAGAATATTTCCTGATTCCAAAAACGAAAGCGAAACCAGGCAAACTAGAACAAAGCTGGGATCCTCTCCCATATGAAGGAAATACTAAGTTTAGTCCGGAAGAAATGAGTAAAATAAAGTTCTCTTCAAGCAAATCATTTGCCCCGTTATTGAAAAAATGGGGTGCTGAATCCTTCAAAATCTATCATAACAGTGCCTTGACCGAACCAAAATTTATTTCCTGGAAAGGTAAAGACGATGTTATCAAGACAACCCTACAAAACGAAAACAATCCTGTATTGATTAGAAGAATTGTAATCATACCTGAGGGTGAAAAATCGCATCTTTCCATTAGTGTTAGCTGTGAAGATAAGGGTGAATGGGAGTTAGAAATAATAGTAGAAGAATTAATAGTAGAAGAAATATTAAATCTAAAAACAATAGTTAGAGAAAAAATTAATACAAAAACGATAACAAATGGTTGGAAAGAGATTCAACATGATATAACGAAATATGCAGGGACAGAAATTCAAATTCAAATTAGGCAGACTGCTGACGAAATTCTAAAATCACATGCCTATTGGGGTAATATAAAAATTGTATCTGAATAGATTTAATTATTTGAGACGTTTCTATATCATTTCGATATTTCACAAATAAAGGTTTACCCAAATGCAGATGTTGCATTTCATGATCTCGAGGATAAATAATCTCATTAGTTTTAGAAATAATTAAAGCTGTAATTATATATCACAAATGATTGTCCAATAACTTTTGAAGACATACAGTAAGCTGCTGCAATATATTTTGTAATAATAGAATAAGGATATTATGAAAATTTATAGAAACATTTTAATGGTTCAAGTCTATTTCTTAACCATTTTAGTTGCAATTACCATTTCAAGCTGTTCGGATAAAGAGGTAAAAAACCAACTGAAGCTCGTAAATCTGACAACCGAATATCTTTCAGATCCTGTTGGGTTACAGACGGATAAGCCATCGTTTGGATGGCAGTTTGAGGCAAATATTCGTGATCAGCGTCAAACGGCCTATCAGGTGCTGGTTGCCAGTAATCTAACAGAACTCAAAAATAACAAAGGAGACATCTGGAATTCTGATAAAATTGATTCTGATCGATCTTTCAATATCCAGTATGAAGGGAAACCTCTTGAAAGTCGTCAGATTTGTTATTGGAAGGTTCGTGCCTGGGACACTAATGGGACAGTAAGCGGTTGGAGCAAGCCTTCCCGATTTGAGATAGCTTTGCTTGCGAAAACGGACTGGAACGCGAAATGGATCGGGCTACAAACACCTAAAAAGATTTCGCCGCTACTGCGTAAGGAAATTGAGGTCACCGGGGAGGTCAAGTCTGCAAAGGTGTATATCTCAGGGCTTGGGTGGAGTGAACTTTACCTTAATGGGAAGAAGATCTCTGATGATGTGCTCTCGCCCGCTTTTACCGATTATAATCAAGAGGTCTTGTATCGCACATACGACGTCACCTCTTTGCTTAAACAGGGATCTAATGCTATCGGCATTATGCTGGGCAATGGCTGGTTTAGTGCTTCAAAAATCTTTTTTGAATATGGTGGATGGAAAACCAGGCCACAGGCAATTCTGCAAATGATGGTTACTTATGAGGATGGAACAGAGAAACAATTTTTATCAGACGAAACATGGAAGGCAGCCAGCGGACCAATTGGTTCAAATGAGATAAGTGCGGGTGAAGATTATGACGCCAGGCTTGAGAAGCCGCAGTGGAATAAGGTGGGCTACGATGATAGTCAGTGGAGTCCTGTCACAGTTTTTCAAGCACCCAACGGTCGCTTGATCAGTCAGACCATCCCGCCCATGAAAGTCCAGGCTACTTTTCGCCCGATCAAGATAACCAAACACGAAAACGGCGGCTGGCTGTTTGAATTCGACCGGTATTTCGGCGGCTGGGTACGGCTGAATGTCAAAGGCAAAGCCGGCGATAAGATCACGATCCATTATGAGATGGAAGAAAAGGATACTTACATCCTAAAGGGCGCTCCCGAAGGTGAGGTTTATGAGCCGCGTTTCACCTTGCATCCCGTGCGGTATGTGCGGGTGGAGGGACTCGAAGGAGAGCCAACGCTAGCGACCCTTGAAGGGCGGGAAGTCTACACCGACGTCGATCTGTACAGCGATTTCACCTGTTCGAACGATCTTCTGAACCGGATCCATGGAAATATTCAGCGTTCCCTTAAGGTCGCCCTGAAGGGCATCATTGCCGACTGCCTGCACAGGGAACCCATCGCCTACAATGAGCCGAACGGCATTTTCGGAACCCTTGCAACACGCAATTTCATGCCTGAGCTATGGACCAGGTTTGCCCGAGATATTCAGCTCGGGAGTTCAGAGAACGGCGACCTTTCAGATGTAGTACCGGTTCTGCAAGGTCTGAAGCGAGAGAGCGATGTTTCCCAGAATGCCTCTTATCCAATGCTAATCTGGTATTTATACGAAAGCCATGGTGACCAGCGACTGTTGGAGCAGCATTACCGGACGGTAAAGGCCTGGGTTGATTTCATAGGACGGGAATTAGCAGATTCCACTCATATAGTCAAAATAGGCTGGCTTGGTGAGCACATGGAGCCTAAGTACGATGGGGACGTTCCTGGCTGGAAGTTCTTCACCAAAGAAACACCAAAAGAGTTTATCTGGACCTGCTATTATTATCAGAATGTCAGGGTACTAGCGAACATGAGTCGGGTATTGGGCAAGAAAGAAGCCGAGGGTAGTTATACGGCTTTAGCTAAATCCATCAGAGAGAAAATTAACATGGAATGGCTTAATACAAAGACCGGGCATTATGCCACCGGCTCACAAACGTCCGATATCCTGCCACTTGCCATAGGAGGGATTGTTCCGCTGGAAAACCAGCAACAATTGATCGAGAATATAGCCAGGACTATCAGCGAAAATGGCGGTAAACTCAAGGTTGGCCATGTTGGTCTGCCAGGTTTTATGGAGACGCTGGTTGACCACGGTCTTGGCGAGGTGGTCTACAATGCGGTAAACACTACTGAATTTCCAGGCTGGGGCTACATGATTTCCCAGGGCGCGACCACGGTGTGGGAAGGCTGGACTCGAACCACGGTGGTGGAAGAATACGATAATTGGGTATATCAAGCAGAAGAGAGCATGATCTTTCTGGTCGGCGTTGCCAGGTTTTTCAATGAGAGTCTCGCCGGTATTCAGGAGCCCGCTTTCTATGGCACCCGAGAGTTCGAGCCGGGTTACGGTCTTATTCGCATCAAGCCACACGTGCTCGGAGATCTGACTCACGCCAACGCCACAATAAAAACAGTCAGAGGCATCATATCATCGGGCTGGAAGAAGACGGATAATTCATTTGCTCTGGATGTCACTATACCCGTAAACGCAACTGCCAAGGTGAGCGTGCCTGTAATAGGAGGGTTGAAGAACCCCACTATAACCGAGGGAGGAAAAGTTGTTTGGAAAGATGGTACTTATGTAAAGGGTGTTGAGGGAATAACAAGTGGCAAACAGGAAGCTGGCTATGTTAGCTTCGATACAGGATCGGGGGATTATCGATTCAAGATACAATAAATGGCAATTAATGATTTGTATGAGAGGCATACCTAGGATATGGTAAATAGCTTAAGGACCAATCCTTAATGCATGCCGGAGTATTAGGTATTTTATCAACACGTGTAATTATGCTAAAATAGAATTAGGAACCAAGATTATGAAAAAAACAGTTAATAAAACTGCAATGAGTTTATAAGGCAAAATTATGAGAAAAAATCTATTTCTAACACTATTATTGTTGGCTTTGGCTACAATAGTTTTGTTTGCTTGTCAGCCAAATAAAAAAACAGAACAAAACGAAGAACCCTTGAATGTTGTGTTAATAACCCTTGACGACATGGGATATGGCACCACCGGAGTAGAGGGGTGTACCGTGCCTGGTATTACTCCTTATATCGATAAACTGGCTTCTGAAGGTATTACATTTACCCGTGGATATGTAATGTCTCCCATATGTGGACCATCAAGAGCTGCCATACTTTCAGGTCGATATCCACATAGTACTGGAATGATGGGAAATGGAAAACAGCCACCGTTACTTTGGGAAGAGCCGGAAGTTAAAACACCTTCAATCTCTACCTATTTGCATGATAACGGATATACAACCGGAGCAATATTAAAAGCAGATCGTACGAAATATCTAGATACATGGGATACTCATTATTCCGAGTTCCCTTTTGGAGTGGGGTATCATGATCGCAATCCAAAATCATTTTACACAAGGACAAAGGATTTTATAAAATCTGCAAAAAAAAGCAAGAAACCTTTTTTCCTTTATGCAAATCCAATAGACCCGCATCGCCCCTGGGATAACACTACACAGGAGAAAGAAATGCTGGCAAAATGGAATCCCGATAAAAAATATCCCGAGCCCTCAAGAAAATATAGTACAGATGAGATTGAAGTGCCAGAATTTTTGTTGGATCTACCTGATATTAGAGAAGCATTAGTGCCCTACTATAATGCCCTGAATAGGGGTGATGAATGTGTGGGCAGCATTTTGCAAGCCATAGATGATAGTGATATGCGCGATAACACATTGGTGATATTCCTTTCGGATAATGGAATGGGAGCACCAGGTGCTAAAAACACATTGTACCAAGACGGCATACGTACCCCCATAATTATGCGATGGCCCAAAAATATACAAGAAGGCCTGATTGATGAAAAATCAATAGTGTCAGCCATTGATTTAGTTCCTACCATTCTGGATGCCGCAGGATTACCTTCGTTGGAAGCTATAGAAGGAAAATCCATCATTGATGTAATACTGGGTAAGTCGGCTCAAACAGAGAGAAAATATGCTTATGCTTCGAGCAACAACAAATCAAGTGATTATCCAGAATGGTCTTTCCCTCACAGAGCCATTATCGATGAATCTTATTGTTACATATTCAACTCCTATGTAGTTCGGACAGACGGAAAAAAGAAAAAAGCCAGTTTGCATGATCTTAATGGATGGATGGATGTTGTAAATACCAGTTTAACAAAAAGCGAAAAACTAAAGAATAAAATAGATTTCATGAGTTATCGCACCCCGGAAGAGTTATACGATTTGAAGGAGGATCCGGGGTGTTGGAATAATCTTGCGCAACAAGCTGAATATGCCGGTAAGATTAAGGAATACAGAAAAAAACTTCATAAAGAAATGAAAGAGACAGCTGACCCGGAGTTGTCGGTTTTTAATAATTTCAAATAAGAAGCTGAAATATATAATTTGTTGTTAAACTAAATATTAACCAATTAACCGGTGAAACCAATGAAACCAATGAAATATCTTTTTTTCTTTCTTACATTACTTATTTGTTTTTCGCTTAAGGCCCAGGACTCAACTGCCATTGAAAAAATATTTGCTGAAATTGAGCGGGTCGATAAGCAGTATAGCTTCAATGATGATTTTCCGCGCAAGCATCCGGAGAAATATGGTTACAAAACGCCTGAACAGCATATTGCTCAAGTAGTCGAATACCAAAAGCAAATCACACTTTTGAAAGCTTTATCTAAAACTGATTTATCGCGACAGGAGCAAATCAGCAAAGAGATCATGCTGTTGCGATTGAATGATAATGTGAGTGATATAAAATTCAAAACGTATCTGATTCCCTTCAATGCCGAAGGCGGTTTTTATAATCAGCCCATCTACTTCCTGTCTCGATTACCTTTCAATAAAAAAGAGGACTATGAAGCGTATCTAAATTGGCTGCCTTCTTATGCCGAATATATCCGTCACAAACAGCAATTGCTCAAACAAGGAGTGAATGAGAATGTAATGCGCCCAAAAGTAATCGTCAAAAACAACATCGGACTTTTGGCACTATGGGTAAGTGATGAGGTGGAAGATAACCCCTTTTACGAGCCATTCGCTAAAATGCCGGAATCGATTTCCGCATTAGATCAAAAGATGCTGAAAAGCAAAGCCAACAATGTAATTGGACAATCGATTCTACCTGCTTATCAGGACCTTATGACCTTTATGAAAGAAACGTACCTACCGGCCAGCTCTCAAAAAGAAGGTATTAGTAATATCAGCAATGGTCGAGCCTATTATGAAGATAGAATCCGACACTATACAACCTTGGACATGAAACCGGATTCAGTTTATGCTATAGGGCTGCGGGAGGTGGATAGGATAAAAGGTCAAATGCAAAAAATCATTGCTGATTTGAATTTTGAAGGTGATTTTGCAGCGTTCATCAAGTTTCTTCGTACAGATCCACAATTTTATGCAAAAACACCACAAGAGCTATTGAACATTGCGGCGTGGTTAAGCAAAAAAGCAGAAGGCCAATTGCCCCCACTATTTTCCAAATTGTATTCATTGCCTTTTACCGTCGAACCAGTGCCGGATGCCATTGCACCCAACTACACCGGAGGACGGGCTGTAGCGGGAAACCGAAAAGCCAATCGTGCAGGAATCTTCTGGGTTAATACCTATAATCTGCCAAGTAGAAAGCTATACACCTTGCCGGCTTTGACTTTGCACGAAGCGGTACCAGGGCATCACCTTCAGATGACGTTGGCCTCAGAGTTGGAAGGATTGCCAGACTTTAGAAATACCTATTACATTAGCGCTTTCGGCGAAGGCTGGGCTTTGTATTCTGAATATCTGGGTGAAGAAATGGGCATGTACTCAACACCTTATGAATTGTTTGGGCGCTACACCTATGAGATGTGGCGTGCATGCAGACTGGTTTTAGATGTTGGTCTACATTACAAAGGATGGACGAGGCAACAAGCAGTTGATTATCTGGCTGGCAACACGGCACTCTCCCTTCACGAAGTAAATACTGAGATTGATCGATACATTGGTGTTCCGGGACAAGCTGTAAGCTATAAGATCGGGGAGCTCACCATTAAAAGATTACGAGAGGAAGCTACTAACGCCTTAGAAAATCAATTTGATATTCAAAAATTCCATGAAATAATTTTGAAAAATGGTTCCGTGCCATTACCGATTTTAGAAGAAGAAATCCATTTATATATCAAGTCTTCACAATGAGCAATATTCAAGAATAGAATAATTCTATTAAATTACTGTTGCCAACATTTTGTATAAGTAATACAAAATGCTCAGGCTGAACGTTATACACTTAGGTAAAAAAAATTGTTCAAGTTTATTGGTTTTGTAAAAAAGAAAAATAAAAACAATTGTGTTTATATCTCTAAATCAGAGGAATAAACACAATGGATATACACACGAGTTGGGCTGCATTACTGACAGTATTTTCGATTCAGTTAAGATAATTACAACATATTGATAAAGAAAATAGGATTTAAATTATATGATAAGACTACGTTTTAACTAATAGGTAATTATAGTGGCTATATGAAAAAATTTATAACTATTTGTATTTTGCAATGCGTATCATTTTACCTTTTTGCTGATGAAGTTGATATCTATCCTTCTCCCGAGGGAATAGTAGCATCAGATAACTTTAATGTGGATGTTCGTTTAAAAGGGGAATCTAAATGGCAACCTGTTTTTGTTTATCAAAGTGTTAACAAATTGAATCAGGATGAGAATGCATCATGGGCTCCTTTTTCATTTTCAGGAGAAATCGAGATACGCATCACTCCTTTAAATCAAAAATGTGATTCTTTGATTATCCGTCCAAAAGCTTTTCAAATAAAACCAACGCTCCAAGATAACAGGGTATATCTATCGCTCACGAAACCCTCAAAATTATGCATGGAAATCAACGGCAATTCAGATCGCGTACTATTTATTTTTGCAGATACATTGGATCATAAACCTAAAGAAATTGAGGGGAGTAACTTAATTTACTTTAAACCGGGTGTTCACGAGATTGGTGATAAGTATAAATTACAGAGCAATACAACTTACTACATTGATGGAGGTGCGGTACTTAAAGGTTCATTATACGGTGAAGGGAAACTTGAAAATGTCATAATAAGAGGACGCGGACTTATTAATTCTGGATATCAAAAATGGAATCACCCAATAGAAGGATTACAAAGCAATATTTTATTTGAGGATGCCAAAAACGTTGTTATTGAAGGAATCATATGTATAGAGGCTGGTAATTTTCAAATAAAAGTACAATCAAAAGAAGCTAATTCAAGAATCACTATTAAAAACATCAAGCTTATCGCTTGGAATAAAAATACTGATGGAATTCATGTTTCGGACATGGACTGGAAGGATTCCCCTGTAGTTGGAAATGCAAAAGGAATTAAATTGTTTGTTGATGATTGTTTTATTCGTGCAAATGATGATGCTATTTTAACATGTGATGGTGTAGCCTATTCAGAAATAAAAAACTGTATAATTTGGGATGCAGGATATGGTGCAACATTTTGTTTGAGCTGGGGTGGACACCAAAACGTTGATTCAAGTAGGGTTAACAATTGTTATGTTATTCATAAAGGTGGCAATAATCCAGTATTTAGAGCCAACCATGCAGGGGCTGGACTTATACAAAACGTAATCTTCAGCAATATATTTATAGAGGGTAATATAAATTCACTGATAAGTTTAAATATAATGGATCATCGTTATGATCCAGACGAATCACATAATTCTATTAATAACATACAATTTAAGAATATTACCTTGGAAGGGAAATGTGGGGATAATTCAATTAATGGTTATAATAGAGATTATATAATCTCAAATATTTCATTTCACAATTTAAAAATTGATGGCAAGATAATACTCAATCATGAAGACATGAATCTGCGAATGAATGAATTTGTCAAAAATGTAAAATTTTCTGAATAAATTTTTCTGCTTGAATAGCATAATACCACGATTACATTTGAAGATCATTTTTTACATTTGAAAATTGATTTGTGCTAATAGAATAAAAAGAAATAATGTACTATATACGTGAACGACTGCCCAACAATGTATAAAAATAATTGCCGAGACATTAATAAATTAATAGGTGTAGCCCACTTCAGCTTTCTTGTAATTTGACAGGAATGAAGTCCGCCATCGGCTACAATTCTTATACTAACCGTTATGCGCAAACAAATCACCCCAATGGGAGAGGAAATTAGAAAATTATGATTATGAAACTTTTTGCACTTCTATTTTGTGCTTTATTACTTATTGGGTGTAATAAGGAAACAACAAAACAGCCCAATGTGATTTTGATCATGGCCGATGACTTGGGCTATCAAGATCTTGGTTGTTACGGTCATCCCAAAATCAAAACACCTGTTCTTGATAACATGGCCAAAGAGGGTATTCGATTCACAAGCTTTTATACAGGTGCCACGGTGTGTACGCCATCACGCATGGCTCTTCTGACTGGGGCTTATCCAAGTCGTTTGGGTTGGACAAAGGGCGTTGTGGGGTATTTGATGCCGCCCAAGAAGGGGCTTAGCCCACAAGCGTTGACCATGGCAGAGGTTTTTAAAAGCGCAGGTTATCGCACGGGTATATCGGGAAAGTGGCATTTGGGAGATGAAAGCCAATTTCTTCCCATGAACCAAGGTTTTGAGGATTGTTATTTTATTAAGAGAAGTAACAACCAAGTTGATGAATTATGGGCGAACGACAAGCGTCTTGAAAAACCTTTTAATAACCGATTGCTTACAGAGAAGTTCACGAACAACGCTATTAAATTTATTAAGAAAAACAAAGACAAACCATTTTTTCTTTACTTGCCTTACACGGCGCCACACTTCCCTGTTGAGGCTCATCCCGATTGGGCGGGACGTTCGACATTTAGAGAGTATGGTGGTTTGTCAAAGACCAAAGACTATGGCGATGTGGTGGAAGAGTTAGACCATCGTATTGGTCAAATATTTGACACGCTTAAAAAAGAGAAACTCGATGACAAGACAATTGTTGTGTTTCTTTCCGACAATGGTCCCGAAACAAAGGAAGCCGCTTCAGCCAAACCTTTCAGAGGATCGAAATGGAGTGCTCTAGAAGGGGGAACAAGAGTGCCTTGCATCATTCGCTACCCCGGTGTGATTTCGGCCAATCAAAAAAGTAAGGCATTTGTGGCGGCCATCGACTTATTGCCAAGTTTGAGCCATGCCTGTCAGATAGATCTTGAAAATATCACTAAGGATTTGTCTTATAAAGTGGATGGTATAAATGTTTGGAGTTCGTTTACGGGACAGAATTCATCAGACACTCCGCGAAAAGATTTGTTGTATTGGCATGGCATGGGTGGTTTACGGGCCATTCGCAAGGGAGATTGGAAATTATTTATGAATCCGCTTGCACTTTATAATTTGACGCAGGAAGATGAAGAAAAAGTTGATCTTGCTAAGAAACACCCTGAAATCGTTGAGCAATTGCAAAAACTTGCGAAAAAGCGTTTGAAAGAAATCAATCAGAATATCATTCCCTTGGGAAGTGAATAGTGTGTGCTCACATGTTGAGCATGCTCATGTTTTCAAAAATATCGTAAGAATGCCTTTTACTAAAGCAATTTATATAATCCGTGAATAAAAATTCGAGTACCGTACGCTCATCCTCGCCATTTTTCTTTAAAATCACTTATGGTGATTCGCTATTTTTCTTTTTACTGAGACGTTCCTTGAGTTGCTGCTGGTACAGGCTAACAGGTTTCACCCGTCGTTCGGGTTTGTCCTTGGGCCCACAGCCAATCAGCCAAGAGATGCTGCCGGGTGCGGTTTGTAGTTTGAAGGAGGAGACGCTGCAATTATAAAAATAAGTTTGTGTTCCGGCCCAACCTAAAAATTTAGGAATAGTCAGATAACAAGGTATTTTGCAGTTAAAGAGAACAAGAAATTAAATCTATATTCCCGCTACACGCAATAGTGTTCGCGAGATGTTTTAGCCAATTTCTGGTTTATAATTTGAATAAAAAATCGAAACATTCACTAACAAACAACATGCAATGAATACACTAAAAACTTACTTAGTAGCAATTCTTATAATTACATCTATTTCTTGCACTCACAAGAAAACCAAAAGCTACAAAAATGAATGGCGTAGCTTATTTAATGGTAAAGACCTCAATGGATGGGTTGCTAAATTCCATCATCATAAATTAGGCGATAATTACGCCAATACTTTTAGGGTACATAATGGTACTATACAAGTTAATTATGATGACTATACAGCATTTGATGAGCGTTATGGACACTTATTTTATGATGAGCCATTCTCTTCATACCACCTGAAATTTGAATACAAATTTACAGACCAATGGCTAACAGATGCTGAATCTTTTACATATAGAAACAGTGGCATTATGTTCCATTCTCAAGACCCTAAAACCATATTAAAAGAGCAAGATTGGCCGATATCTGTTGAATATCAAATTCTGGCAGATGAAGGCGAAGGCGAGCCTCGACCAACTGGAAATATGTGCTCTCCTGGTACTGATGTTGTTTTTAATAACGAAATAGATCGGCGTCATTGTATTAGATCATCCTCTAAAACCTATCAATGGCATGAGTGGGTACAAGGAGAACTTATTGTTTATAGAGATTCCTTAATTATACATAAGGTAAATGGCAAAAAAGTGTTAGAATACACCAAGCCACAAATAGGTGGTGGTGTAGCTAATGGTTATGACCCTGTACTTAAAATTGATGGCACTCCACTGACCAATGGATATATTGGCCTACAGGCAGAGGGTCAAGGCATAGAGTTTAAAAACATCATGATTAAAGAATTGGATTAAAAAAATCCTATCATCATTTGTCACTCATGGCAAGAACCCACGATCGACAAATACCCTGATAGGTATGGATTATATTGTGCTAGAGAAGAATGCCAACAAATCACTGGACGATACCAGCGGGAAGCCAACGGATAGTCAGTGAGAACGTTATGCACAATCCAAAAAAAATTAAAAAGGTAGACTTATGAAACAGATCTTTTACTTTCTATTTTGTATGATTATACTTTCCTGTTCAAAACAGGAAAATCTGCAAATCAACTCAATGCACTGGGAATTACAGTACAGTGGAAATAAATCTTCTATTCGTGGAATTGATGCTCTGGATGAAAACAATGTTTGGTTAAGTGGCAGCCTTGGTAAATATGCAATAACTAATGATGGTGGTAAAACATGGGTTACAGATTCAGTCCCTGGTGCTGATAGTCTAGACTTCCGCGATATTGAAGTTATCTCAAAAGATGTGGTCTATTTAATGAGCGCGGGACTCGGTGAAAAATCAAATATCTATAAAACTAAAGATGGCGGAAAGAGTTGGACACTTCAAAAACAAAATGAGCATGCAGAAGGATTTTATGACGGCTTTGCTTTTTGGGATGAAAACACTGCTATACTGATTGGCGATCCTATTGGGGATTCACACTTTTTACTGAAAACAACTGATGGTGGAAAAAACTGGAATCGAATTGAACCTGAAAAGTTAGCACCCTTAGCTGATGGCGAGATTGGTGGTTTTGCTGCAAGTGGAACGACGATTGAAGTTAATGGGGATAATGTCTGGTTTGCAACCGGTGGAAAAGTAGCCCGAGTTCATCACTCTACAGATCGTGGCGAAACGTGGCAGGTTTATAGTACTCCAATTCTGCAAGGCGGCAACTCAACAGGGATTTTTTCAATCGATTTTCGCGATGACTATCGAGGAGTAGTGGTTGGTGGAGACTATACTAAAGCTGAAAATACAGGGCTAACAACCGCCTATACAAAAGATGGTGGTAGAAACTGGACATTACCCGCAGATACGTCTATAGTAACGTTTTCGTCCTGTGTACAATATATTCAGAATTCTAATGTCCTGGTTGCTGTTAGTCGCAGCGCCAAAAGTTTTTATTCTACCGACGATGGCAGAAGTTGGTCAGCATTTGGCGGGCATGCTCTATATACACTCAGTTTTGCAAAAAATGGCAAATCTGCCTGGGCAGCCGGACCAAATGGCAAGGTTGCAAAATTAATAATTGAATAAATGATTACTGATATTTACGCTCGAAATACAATGAAGGATACTTTTTTATTAAACCATAAATACACAAGGGAGTCGCATGAAAAATTCAAATCAAAATTCTCAATCTTCTGAAAACAAAAATGAATCTCGCAAAAGCAGTATCAGTCTAAGAAATTTAAAAGGTTGATTATTACTGCACGCATTAAAGGCAACGCAAATGAAACTGACCTTATCAGTTAAGCACAATAGAGTATTGCCTTGAGCAAGAGAATGAAAATTTCATTTTCTTGACTAATAAAATATATTATTAATATTAAGAGACTAACTAATGAGAATAATAGAAAAATTTCTGTATACAGTATTAGTTTTATTTCTAGCAAGTTCCAGCTCATATTCAGATACAAGTCAAGCTGAAAAGAATATCATAGATCTGGCAAAATGGCAAGAAGGCACAAACCTTGTTGGTGAAGAGTTTATACTTGGAAGTGGTGAAATTAATCGTTCTGGTTGGGGGGGATATTCACCCAACGAACGCAAGTACTTTACCGAATTTCTTCCTAGCAATTTTGACAGAACTTTGGCATTGGATAATGTGGATTGGTCCCGTGGGATTGACTGGGTCTTTACAGGACCCCGGGCAAGTATCAAAATTGAAATCCGGAAAAAAAAGGTAGACCTTACGATAACTTACTATGATTCAGAAGGCTTCCAATTATTGAATATAGATAAGACACCCAACTCAAGTTACCCCAATGGGCTTATGCCTACGAAAAGTTTTGAATATACAGGTTTGCTTCAGGCAGTGTCAGTTAAAACGGACTATCGCTTAAACCTATCATTGTGGCTGAATGGCAGACAGATTTTAAGTCAGGTTCATTTCCCTGATATGAGACGACACCAATTACGCCTCGTTGGCAATTCAGGAATCGTTAAAGCTCGTATGCTTTCCCCTGGGATAGAATCTGTAATGATTGATGTTAATTCCCAAAAAACTCATCAGACCATGCTTGGCTGGGGTGGTATTGGTATTGCCACAGCATATCAGGAACTAAGTGAGAAAGGCAAAAATCTCTGGTGGAAATATATAAGTGAATACAATCTTTTGTGTCAACGGGAATACCCTGTGGGAGCCAATCTCAATGAGTCAATGGATAATTGGGATCACATAGAAGAAGCCAAAGCTCATTATTACGGAGATAATTTTCCAAACGGTGAAGTGAGTGATTTTGCATACAATAAGACCATTCAGGATATGGGTGGTTTTATCATGTTTGAATTCTGGGATTTCCCCAAATGGATTGGTACAGATGAACACAAATATACAGCAGCGATGGTCAACTATTGTAAAACTGCCAAAGAAAAAACGGGTCAGGCACCACGTATTGTTGGCGTTCAAAATGAAATAAAGATGGAAGAGGATGAGGTGCAACGTTTCGTTCCAGCTCTTCGCAAGGCATTGGATGGTGCGGGTTTTTCAGAAACAAAAATCCACATGGGGAATAGTGCAACCATAAATAATTCAATGGCGCAGATGCACATATACACTGACAATAAAGAGGTTTGGGATAACATTGATTATGCTGCAACGAATATGTATGATTTTCAGCGATACTTACATGAACCGGATGACTATGATGATATTATGATTGCTTGGTATGATAGGGTTAAGGAGAAGCCAGTAATTTCCACGGAGTTGTGTATAAACTATAAAAAATATCAAACAGACTGTTATCGTATTGCTCTATCTATGGGACAACTTTATCATAAAAATTTAACAATTACTAATGCAATTATGATTTGTTATTGTTGGACGATCTTGAATAATGAGCAGCCTTCATATGGTTATACGCGAACTCTATTCTCAAGTGATCCTGAAAGCGGATTTCTTCCGAAACCGACTAGCAATCAGTTGCGTGTATTTGGTGCTTTTAGCAGGCGAATTAAAGAGGGTATGAAACGTATTGATGTTAAATCAGGTCACAAAGATCTTCTTGTCACAGCTTTTAAAGGATCAGAAAATCAGGCAACACTGGTTATGATAAATCGGTCTCAATCTCCTATTAAGCCACAATTGAATTGGGCAAGTATTGACTTTAATACCATTGAAATAACCGATCCGTATAATCAAAATACTGTAATGCCAGCTAATACTAAAGATCTTGTGATTTCTCCAGGTGCAATTGTGACACTAACAAATGTTCCTCTAAATTCATTTGGATATTAATAATGTTATGTAGTAATACACTCTATTAATTAGTAAAAATAAGGTTGCCCATGAAAATTATGAATTTCGTCTTTCTTTCCATAATCCTAGTCACTTCGGTAAATCATGTTGCTCTAAGTCAGACTTCGCCTGATAAGATAAACTTTGTCAGACAAGGTGTACAACGAATGATATTTGACGAAGATCAATCAATTCCATTGGCAAGTCTTGAACCTGATAAGATTATTGGATTATCCGCAATGTACCCTGCAAGTCATTATTCCAACGAACATTCCGATATTAGCATCCGCGATGACAAACTTATCATTCAATCTAAACAAGAGACCCAAACAGGAATATGGTTTGGTGGTTTTAATCCTTTTGCAACTTATTCAATCGATCTGCATTCTTGCATTGGAAATGGGGAGATTGGTTTTGAATTTTCAGATGCCAATAAAAAGGAACAATTATTTATCAAGATCGGATTTAATAATTCAATTCTCACTGGAGTAAGACTCAAAGTAATTAAAAACTCTGAGATAATTGTGGATAAATCAATTGCAGTAAACTTTGATGAAGAGAACAATATAAAAGGCAAAATTATTCTCCAAATGCTGGGTAGTGGACTTACATTGTATATGCAAGATCAAGGATTACCAAAAGTAATAGGTCAAAGTGATTTCAACACGTATATCGATTTACGTAAAAAGCAATATATCAATTCTTTCCAATCAAACCTCTACCTGCACCTTATGGATGGGCAAGTTATGGTCAATAGAGTTGAAATGGCTCTTACTACAGGTGTCGGTTTAGCTGACATTAGGCCTATTACCTACGAAAATGGGGATCCCTTGCTTGATCAGGGACGACTGTGGTACACCATGACCATTCGCGGACGTGACTTACCTCATCATATCCAAGGCGTTTTTAGCATGAATCCAACTGTTTTTGATCTTAAGCTTGAAGGAATTATTTTATTTGATCTCAACGATGGCTTATTTCGGAACGAGATTGGATCACATGTCTATTATGACAGGAAACATGATATGTGGCGCGGGTTAACTTGTGGGTTTACCGCTTTTGCGAATAGAGATAAAGAAAAAAAACAACTGTTTGCTATTGAGAGTAAAAGAGATCCTCGATTTGGTTTCTCTATAATGAATGCCGTTCCTTTTGACATGGTAGGAGATATTGAAGACCCATATATATTTTTTGATTCAGTAGCAAAAAAATGGAGGATGCTTACTTGTCAAATCTACAATGGCTATAAAAATTTTATCTGGGAATCAGATCATTGGGATAAAGGCTATAAAAGGATTGCTGGGCCTGTGGAACATAATTCTACAGGGGTCTGTGTTCTAAAAGTAGGGGATAAACTATATTGCGTTTCAGGTAGTTCGGAACGAGAAATCTTTATATATACTTATCCTGATCTTAAGGAAGTAGGCACCTTGAAAATGGATTTACCTCCCTGGAACGAAACATCTGGGACAAGAGTATGGCCAAACATTGTTCAATTGCCTGAAGGTTACCCATTTAAATATGTTGCATTAATGATGGACAGGTTTAACTATCCCGGCTTGAAAGGACCTAATTGGTCTTATGGAGCTCTTTATCTATATCATGGCTATGAAGAATAATGGCTTAAAATGCACTCAAATTATTTGATGTAATGTCAATTATCTAATCATCACAAAAGCATTAAAACGAATGCTAACACGCAATATAGCAAAAAGCGGTAAAGTGCCTAATTGAAGCGGTTTTAGCCCGCTCAAACTTCATCACGGTTTGACAGGAAAGTGCCACGCAATCTGCCACTACTCATACAATTTACCGTTATCTGTAATTTATTGTTTGAATCACAACTCTAAAGGAAAATATGAAAATTATCGCATCTAAATCAAGATTAAGGATTAGCTTTTGGATTACACTATCTATTATTATCTTTTCGTTTTTGTTCAATTCTTGCAAGTCCCTTGAAAATAAATCAAACAAATATTCCTGGGTTGAAACTGATACTACAATTGCCTTATATGCTCTTGATACAATTGTTTGGAAATATAATTTTGGTACTGAAAAGGAAAAACCATTTTTTCACCCAATTAATATAGGAAGTAATACTCTTACAGCACTTAGTCCGGAGGATCATCCATGGCATTTAGGATTGTGGTTTTCCTGGAAATATATAGACGGTGTAAATTATTGGGAATATGATAATCATAGTTCCAGCAAAGAAGGTCCTGTCTATGGTATTACCGAAATAAAAGCAGTGGAAATAAATAAACATGATGACTATTCATGTACCATCAAAATAAACATCTCATACCACGAAAAGAACCTTCCGGAAATCTTAAAGGAACAGAGAACAATCTATATCTCTTCGCCAACGGAAGGAGAGTATTATATGGATTTTGAAATAGAAACTATGTCAGTTGTCGATTCAGTTGAGTTAAATCGAACCCCTCTTCCTAATGAAGAAGGAGGGAAATTGTGGGGAGGATATGCTGGTTTGAGTCTTCGTTTTAATACTGAATTGAGGAACACAAACTTTATTAATGAAGATGGATCGAGTGAAATGAAACATGGAGAATCATTTAACTGGATCTATTTTGGATTAAAAAACAGACAAAATGATCGTATTGGAACGGCAATATTTGATCACCCACAAAATCTCAATAATCCAACACATTGGTACGTAACAGACGAACCAGAGAATCCCTATAACTTTAACTTTATACAGCCTGCTGTTATTTTTAAGAAACCATTTGAAATTGTAAAAGATGAAAAACTTAGATTGAGTTATAGAGTTATGTTCTATAAAAGTGTAACAACTCATGATATTGTCAAAGAAGATTGGTCTGATTTTATAACAACAAGAAATACAGATAACAATAAATAAACGGGCCTTTAATTTTAAGCTTATATCTGCTGATACGATTTTGTATTTAATAATTAAACCACGATTTAACGAAGGACAAATCTCTATGAAATATCTGTTTTTAAGTCTCGTGTTTGCAACAACTTTTTTGGGCTGTGCGGTTACACCTGTATCTGACGCAAATGTCAAACCAAATGTTGTGATCATTTTTATTGACGATATGGGTTACGGTGATATCGGCCCATTTGGTTCGAAGATCAATGAAACGCCCCATCTCGACCGAATGGCCACAGAAGGTATGAAGTTAACGACTTTTTATGTTGGGGCTTCTGTTTGTACACCTTCGAGAGCTGCTTTGATGACGGGTTGTTATCCAAAACGAGTCGGATTGGCGTATGGCTCAGGACATAAAGTGCTATTTCCGGGTGACCCACACGGTCTTAATCCAAATGAAATAACGATCGCCGAAATACTTAAATCACAAGGTTACGCCACAGGCTGTTTCGGGAAATGGCATCTTGGTGATGCAAAAGAATTCTTACCCACAAATCATGGATTCGATGAGTACTATGGTATTCCTTATTCAAATGATATGTGGTCTAAACTAAAAAGCTGGGAGTGCCCACCTTTGCCAATTGTTAGAAATGAAAAAGTTATTGCACAAGTAAATACCATGGACGAACAAGCTGATCTTTGTCGACAGTTCACCGAAGAAGCAATCAAGTTTATCAAAAATAATAAAGACAAACCTTTCTTTGCATATATCCCACATGCGTTTGTTCACGGCCCAAGAAAAGCACGGAAATCGTTTATGGCCAGAGCTAAAAATGCGACTGAAGCGCAGATCGAAGAAGTCGACTGGTCTGTGGGGCAAATTTTACAAACACTGCGCGATGAAAAACTTGATAAAAATACGATTGTCATTTTTACATCTGATAACGGCGGTGATGGTGGCTGTGTTAATTTTCCTTTAAGAGGTGGAAAAGGGACTTTTTATGAAGGAGGTTACCGGGAGCCAACGATCGCCTGGTGGCCAGGTACCATTGGCGCTGGCGCTGTATGTGATGAAATAATAACAGCAATGGATCTTTTGCCGACATTTGCAAAACTTGCCGGCGCAAAAACACCGACAGATCGTGTGATTGACGGCAAGGACATCATCGATCTTTTATTGGCAAAAAAAGGTGCAACAACACTTCACAATCAGTTTTTCTATCACGACCAGAATGAATTAAAAGCAGTCCACTCAGGTAGATGGAAATTAATTGATCATGATAATAAACGTTTCCTTTATGATCTTGTCTCTGACATATCTGAAAGTGAAAATGTCATTGAAACGCATCCAAAAATCGAAAAACAATTGGTTGCTTATATGGAAATATTCAAAGCAGACATTGCTAAAAATGCCCGACCTGTCGGTATCACAGAGAACCCACGCACCATGTTGCCGCGGCCAGGCATAGAAGGCGAAGCAGCATTTACGCCAACACTTTTTATTAAAAAATGATTACTGATATTTACACTCGAAAAACAAAAAAGGATCCTTTTTAAAATTAAACCATGAATAAACAAGAGAGTCGCATGAAAAATTTAAATCAAAATGCTCAATCCTCTGAAAACAAAAATGAATCTTGCAAAAGCAGTATCAGCCGCAGAAAATTTCTTACCGTCGCTGTCACAGCACTTTTGATGATATCGACGCTTATGCAGAATCTCGCGTTGGCACAATCAAATATGCCAGGACTGGACGCGGCCGACAAAATTAATCTCAAAGGAGAGGTAATGCTTTTGCCCTTCGATTACAAAAATGTAAATCTCGGTTCCAGCCGCTGGCGGCAGCAATATCAATCCGCGCGAGATTTCTATCTGAATGTTTCAGATGACGATATCCTATACGGATTCCGGCGCGCTGCCGGCCTCGATGCGCCTGGCGCCCCGTTGGGCGGTTGGGCGTCAAACAATTCATACGTTATCTTCGGACAGTGGCTCCAGGCAATGGCAAGAACTTCGTATGCAAATGATGATTCCGAATTGCGAAATAAAGCTGTAAAGCTTGTCGATGAATGGGCGAAAACACTACCCGCAAACGGTGATCTGAACATGCATCATTATCCATGGGAAAAACTGCTTGGCGGCCTGTCGGATATGAAACAGTACGCAGGATACGATAAGGCCGATTCTCTTATGGAAAAAATTACCGACTGGGCAATCGACAACCTCGACCGAACCCGCACACCAGCTGCAAATAAACCGTGGGAACTTCATTCCGGTGTTACACTCGAATGGTACACACTAAGCGAAAATCTATACCGTGCATATCAGCTTACCGGCAATGAAAAATACAAAGAATTCGGCGACGTCTGGCGATACGATTCATATTGGAACAAGTTCGCCGACACTTCTGACCCGAAAGATGCACAAGGCGTACATGCTTACAGCCACTGTAATTCTTTCAGCGGGGCAGCTATGGCATATCTTATAGAAGGTGACACAAAACTGCTTACCAGTATGAAAAACTTTTATGATTTTTTACAAAACTCGCAGGTCTATGCCACCGGAGGTTATGGCCCGGCTGAAAGATACGTCTTTAACGATGGGGCGCTCGGCGAATCACTCACAACGAGACTCGACAGTTACGAAGCTCCCTGCTGCACCTGGGGTGCATTCAAACTGGCAAAATATTTAACAATGTTCACTGGCCAATCACGTTACGGTGACTGGATGGAAAGATTGCTCTATAATGGTATCGGTGCCGCTTTGCCTATCGCTGAAAACGGAAAAAATTTCTATTACGCAAACTATCATCTCGGTGCAGGAATGAAAACCTACGCGAGTAGTAATTATACATGCTGTTCTGGAACATATTTCCAGAATATGGCCGAATACCAGAACCTTATATATTTCAATGACGTTGCTAATAACGCACTCTGTGTCAATCTGTTCCTGCCGTCCGAAGTCACATGGCAGCCTGCAGTTGATTCAACCGGACCAATAACAATAACCCAGCAGACCAATTACCCTGAAGCTGAAGCCATTAATTTCAAACTGGATATGCCGAAGTCTGTAAAATTCTCGCTAAAATTTCGCATACCGGCCTGGTCGAAGAATGTCTCGTTCAAGCTTAACGGCTCAGCAATTAATGTTGAGGTAAAACCGGGGAATTGGGCGATAATAAATCGAAATTGGAAATCCGGCGATCGAATCGAGATGAATATTCCGCTGCATTTCCGTCGCAGCCCGATTGATAAATGGCACCCAAATCGTGTGGCGGTTGTCAAAGGTCCTGTAGTTTTCGCTCAGCAAATCGTACATAAGCACATGATCAGCATTCCCCCCAATGATGAATCACTTAACGAATGGATGGTGCCTACTGATAATCCGGCTGTCTTCCAATACGAAGGTCAGGAGCAATCATCACAGCGGGATGACTTTATGCCGTTCTACAAGTTTAACGAAATGCGGCGATACCGTATGTACTTCGACTCAGAATTGAGAAATATCCTGTGGTAATCATGGATTCGATGAGTACTATGGTATTCCTTATTCAAATGATATGTGGGCTAAACTAAAAAGATGGAAGTTCCCGCCAGGGCCAAGGCAGGCTAAGAATTTATGACTGGGGTTATACTAAAATTTCCTCTTCATCCTTGCGGCAAGACCGCTGGGAGTATTTTTTATCACTAAAAAAAATAATTATGAAAAAATATAAGTTGTTTGTTGGAGTAATACTAAGTTTTTGTGCTTTGGGTACGACCTCGATATTTGCACAAAGCGGTGATCAAATTTTAGACGGAATTGGGGAAACAGGATTAATTGCCCGCTATACATTTAACGGGGATGTAAAAGATTGGTCGCGTAATAATTTACATGGCAACATTCAAGGCACTGATTTCAAGTTTGTGGAAGACACCCTGTTTGGTAATGTGCTTTCTTTACAAGGAAATAATGAAGCTTTTATTTCAATTCCGGGTGAATCGGTGACAGGAGAAGAATCTCTTAGTATCACTGGTTGGATTTACATGCGTTCTACAAAAAGTGGGCAGCTATTTTTCGATTTTGGTAAAAACAGCAAGACTCATTATTTTGCTGCTCCAGTAGGGACTATGGACGAAGAAGGTTTTCATGCTCAAATCTTAACCAAATCTGACAATTATATTGTAAGTTCACCAGCAGTGGCAGTTAATAAATGGAATCATCTGGCAATTGTTATTGATCCTCCCTCAAAAGCTTTTAGCATATTCCTTAACGGATCGCAGGTAAGTGAAACAAAAAATGTAGAGCTGTTATTAGAACAACTCTTTGATAATAATTCAGAAAAAAATAACAAATTCTATATAGGAAAATCACTTGCTCCCGGCAATAGCTATTTAAATGCCATGCTGCACGATTTCCGAATTTATAGAATCCCCTTGAGTGAAAGACAAATTGTTAGGATTCATGATAATTCTTTGAAAGTGGAAGAAACTGTAGTCGCAACAAGAAAGGAATCTGATGGGGATCTTCCAAAGTTTTCCGAAGAAAGACCTCAATTGTATAATGAATATCTAACCAGCGTTTCAGATATTCAGGTGGAGACCTCAGTGGGGTATCTTCCACGATTACCACGTTTTTTAAAGGGCGTTTACAGCAATAAAATTGAAGGGCCGGATGTAAGAGTGCTTTGGCCGGCACCTGAGGATAATAGTCAGGTACTTAGCCCTGGCACTTATACAATAACAGGAAATGTTTCCGGATCAGACATACAGCCAAAAGTGATTGTTACTGTTAAAGAGGCTGAAGAGCCTGCTACACCGGATCGTACTCTGGAAGCTTTTAATCTTGATCAGGTTTTATTAAACACTGATATTTATAATAACAAAACAAAATTTATAGAAAACCGTGATAAATTTATCACAGGTCTTGCCAATACAAATCCCGACAATTTCCTGTATATGTTTCGTAATGCCTTTGGGCAAGAACAGCCTGAAGGAGCAGAACCACTAGGGGTATGGGATAGTCAAGAAACTAAATTGCGCGGTCATGCTACCGGACATTATCTTACCGGCATAGCTCAGGCGTATACGAGTACCGCTTATGATGCGTCGCTCCAGGCTAAGTTTGCAGCTAAGATGGAATATATGGTAAATACGCTCTATGAGCTATCTCAAATGTCCGGGCAAGCAAGAACAGAGGGAGGAGAATATGTTTCAGACCCTGCAATAATACCTCATGCTAAGGATAAAACAGACTATGATTCAGATTTAAGTGTTGATGGTATACGCACAGATTACTGGAATTGGGGCAAAGGATTTATTAGTGCTTATCCGCCAGACCAGTTTATTATGTTAGAAAATGGAGCGATCTATGGAACGGATAGTACTAAGATCTGGGCACCTTACTATACTTTACACAAGATCCTGGCCGGGTTAATGGATATTTATGAAGTCAGTGGCAATGAAAAGGCACTAGAAATAGTCAAAGGTATGGGTGACTGGGTATATACACGCTTGAGTCTTTTGCCAACCAATACAATGATAAGCATGTGGAACAAATACATTGCAGGGGAGTTTGGGGGAATGAACGAGGCTATGGCAAGACTTTATCGACTGACCAACGAACCTCGTTATCTGGAAGTTGCACAATTATTTGATAATATTAAAGTGTTTTTTGGTGATATTGAACATACGCACGGACTGGCTAAGAATGTTGACATGATTCGTGGATTACATGCCAACCAGCATATACCTCAGATTATGGGCGCAATTGAAACATACCGGGTCTCATCCGACCCTGAATATTATCATATTGCAGATAATTTCTGGAATATTACAACAAATGATTATATGTATAGTATCGGAGGAGTTGCAGGAGCACGCATGAACCCAAATAACAGCGAATGCTTCACCTGTCAGCCGGCAAGTCTTTATGAAAATGGTTTCGCGGCTGGTGGACAGAATGAAACATGTGCCACCTATAATATGCTCAAATTAACCAGAAACCTTTTTCTCTTTGATCAGCGTGCAGAGTTAATGGATTATTACGAGCGTGGGCTGTATAATCATATTCTTGCTTCTGTTGCCGAGAACACCCCTGCAAATACTTATCATGTGCCTTTGAGAGCAGGTTCTGTGAAAAGTTTTGGTAACCCTAATATGTCAGGTTTTACCTGTTGTAACGGTACGGCTCTTGAGAGTAGCACAAAACTTCAAAACTCTATCTATTTTAAAAGTGGAGACAACCAGGCTCTGTACGTAAACCTTTATGTGCCTTCAACATTAAAATGGACAGAAAAGAATGTAACTGTAACTCAAACAACAGCTTTTCCAAAAGAAGACCATACGTTACTAACTATTAGAGGTAAGGGGAAATTCGATCTTAATGTACGTGTGCCACATTGGGCTACCAAAGGATTTTTCGTGGAGATTAATGGCAAGAAACAAAAAGTAAAAACTAAACCAGGAAGCTATCTTACTTTAAGTCGTAACTGGAAAGATGGGGATATGGTTGAGTTACGTATGCCATTTCAATTTTATTTAGAGCCAGTTATGGATCAGCAAAACATTGCTAGTTTGTTTTACGGGCCAGTTTTACTAGCAGCTCAAGAGTCTGAGCCACTAAAAGAATGGCGCAAGGTAACATTAAATGCAAAAGACATAAGTAAATCAATATCAGGTGATGCCACGCAGTTGCTCTTTAATATTGACGGTGTTGTTTTCAAGCCATTTTATGAAACATATGGACGTCATTCTGTTTATCTGGATGTTATGCTCAATTTTAAATTAAAAAGGCAAAGCAAATGAGAAAAGAAATCATTGCATCAATTATTATTTTAGTATTTATTTTTAATGCATGCCAATTACCTGATGATGAGTATGCAACTGGAGATTTCCCATATGAAATACTTCCCGGTGAAAATGAGATTCTTGCGAAAGGTTATGTTTTTGATGATCTAAATATGAATAGAATCCGGGATGAAGGGGAGAGCGGCATAGAAGGTGTAGCAGTCTCGAATGGAGAAGATATTGTAATCACAAATGGTGACGGTTATTATGGCTTACCCGTTGATAATGACGCCATAATATTCTGCATCAAACCCAGCGACTGGATGACGCCGGTTAATGTAGATAATATTCCACAGTTTTTTTACATACATAAGCCCAAAGGTTCACCTGAACATTTCAAATATGCAGGAGTATCTCCTACGGGTGATTTACCGGAGGAAGTCAACTTCCCGCTTTACTCTGAGAAGGGAAAATCAGATTTTAAAATAGCAATATTCGGCGATCCTCAACCCTGGAGGGATGAGGATATTGATTTTATCGCTGAAGATATCGTGCAGGAATTAGTCGATCAAAAAGACTTGGAATTCGGTGTTACGATGGGCGATATAGTAGGAAATGATTTAACTCTATTTAATCCGGTGAATCAAGTGATATCAAAAATAGGTATTCCCTGGTACAATGTGATTGGTAATCATGATATAAACCGTGATGCGGAAAATGATGAATTATCGGATGAAACTTACGAGCGGATATATGGCCCGGCAACTTATGCATTTGTTTATGGCAATGTGCATTTTATTATTGTTGATGATGTTATTCATTTTCGTGAAGAGGAGAAAATCCGGTATGTAGGCGGTTTGCGTGAAGATCAATTGGTATTTGTTGAAAACTATTTAAAAACAGTTCCGAAAGAAGATTTAATTGTTCTAAATATGCATATTCCATTAGCTCTGCATGGCGACTGGTTTAGGAATCAAGATCAGAAACGCTTGTTTGATATGCTCAAAGATTTTCCTCATACTCTCTCAATTTCTGCTCACTCCCATGTTCACAATAATAATTTCTTTCACCAGGACTCAACTGATTGGCAGCAGAGCACTCCGCATCACCATTTAAACGTGGGAACCACATGTGGAAGCTGGTGGAGTGGAATGAGAGATGAAAACGATATTCCACATACCATGATGCAGGACGGAACTCCAAATGGCTATGCTTTTATTTCATTTAAAGGAAGCGAATATATAATTGACTGGAAAGCGGCCGGAAAACCTCTAGAGCATAAAATGAATATATACATTCCCCGTGGAATAGCTGCCGGTTCAGCAGATACGGTCCAGATCGTTGTAAACTATTTTATGGGAAGCGAACAAACAAAGGTTGAATATCGGATTAAAGATTTAAGCGACTGGCAGACTATGACTCATACATTAATGTTTGATCCCTTTTATGAAAAACTATATAAACGCGGGGAATTTTTTAGAAAACAGGAACTTCTTAAAAAATGGAAATCTGACCCTGATTACGCTAATGAACCTTTGCCGGGGACTTCTCCTCCGCGAAAAGACAGATCGCCCCATATTTGGACTGCCAATCTAAATAAGGATTTACAGGCTGGAGAGTATGTTATCGAAGTGAGAATAAAAGACAGATACAATCGGACTTTTCAGGATCACCAGTTGATGAGAGTAGCGGAAAAACTATCGAAGTAGTGACATCAAGCTTTGTGTTACTGGCAATAATAGGCTAAAAATTAAATAAATCGAAGGGAATTAAAACCATGCAACATACAATTTTTACATTTACAGCCGTTATTCTAACATTCATACTAAATTCATTCTCATTTTCTCAAACTAATAATTTAATTGTTGGTTCTCCAGATAAAAATATATTAGTTAGCATTAATATAATGGAAAAACTTGAACCATACCCATCAGGTGAAAGACTATATTATAATGTTTCTTTTAAGGGAAAAGAGGTTATTAAAGATTCACCATGGGGATTGGATTTTAAAAACATGGACCCAATTGGAAAAAATCTTAAAATCACAAACTCTAAACCAAGTTCTTTTAATGAAACATGGGAAAGAGTATGGGGTAAAAATAAAATTGTTACAAATAACTACAATGGATTAACAATAAACTTAAAAGAGACTTCCTCTCTTGAAAGAAAAGTAAATATCATATTTCGAGTGTATAATGATGGTATAGCTTTTCGTTATCAACTTCCAGAACAAGAACCCATTAAAGAGTTTGAACTAACCTCTGAAAGAAGCTGGTTTGCTTTTCATGGCAATCACACAGCTTGGGCAGTTGACTATAAAGCATTTGTATCAACTCAGGAATCAGAATTTAAAAAAACCACTTTATCAAAAATTGAAGAATCAAATATAATAGGACTCCCATTGTTAGTGAAAGCAGATGATTCTTGCTGGGTGGCTATAACAGAATCCAATTTAACAGATTGGGCAGGGATGTATGTTACCTCAGCAGGAATTCCAAATGCCCTTGTTACAACATTGGCACCAAGGTTTGATGATAAAAGTGTATTAGTTAAATCCAAAGCTCCGAGGTTTTCTCCTTGGAGAACTATAATGATTGGTAATAATCCGGGTGTTTTAATTGAATCAAATATCGTTTCAAATTTAAATGAACCTTGTGCTTTCAAAGATGTATCCTGGATTGAGCCTGGAATCTCGTCATGGGATTGGTGGTGGTGCAACGGATATGCTCCAGAATCAGGCTTTAAGTTAGGCTCAAATACTGAAACCATGAAGTACTTCATTGATTTCTCAGCAAAGCATGGATTTACATATCAGCTAGTTGACTGGCATTGGTATGATCCTCCGTTTACTGATGATTGGAAGCCAGATCCAAGTGTAGATATATTAACTCCAAATAAAGACATGGATATTGAAGGTGTTATCAAGTATGGTAAAGAGAAAGGTGTTAAAATAATAATATGGCTTGAATGGAGCCAATTAAACGCAAAGATGGATGAGGCATTGGCATTATATTCAAAATGGGGAGTATCAGGAATTAAGGTTGATTTTATGGACCGTGACGATCAGGAAATGGTTAATTTTTATCATACCTTAGTAAAGAAAGCTGAAAAGTATAAGCTACTTGTTAATTTTCATGGAGCATATAAACCAACCGGATTTAGCAGAACTTATCCTAATCTGATTACTCGTGAAGGCGTGATGGGTAATGAATATAATAAATGGAGTGAACGAATAACTCCAGAATACACTACAACAATCCCTTTTACAAGAGGCTTGCTTGGCGAAGTGGATATTACTCCCGGTGGTTTCAGACATGGAACAAAAGAAACTTTCAAGGTAGAGAAGGATTCAATGCCTCCTATGGTAATGGGAACTCGTTGTCATCAATTAGCTTTGTTTGTTGCAGTAGAAAGTGCGTTAGTGGTTCTTGCAGATTCACCAGATAGTTACGAAGGTCAGCCCGGCTTTGAATTCATTAAGAAAGTTCCAACAACATGGGATGACACCAAATATCTTGATGGAAGTGTTGGTGAATATATTGCTATTGCAAGAAAATCTGGCGATGAATGGTATATTGGCTGTATGACAAATTGGGATGAAAGAGAATTAAAAATCTCTCTAAGTTTCCTGGAAAAAGGTGAATTTGTTGCAGAGATACATAAAGATGCTCCAGAAGCAAATACTCAACCGGAAAAATTAATCATTGAAACTATCGATGTAACAAATCAAACAGAATTGAAAGTTAAAATGGTATCAGGAGGAGGTTGCGTGGTTCATATAAGAAAAAAATAAATGTTTGCGAATATAGCAAAGGTTGTAACATTTGACATGGTCGGTGTTTTAATAAACACCGAGCCATTGCAATCAAAAGCTTTTGAAGAAAGCCTAAATAGGCATGGCATAACTCAGGAAAAAGACATCAATGAAAAAAACAATTATAGCAACAATATTGACAATTCTAATATTGTTTCAGTTCTCAAGTTGTAAGAACAATAGAACAGCTATTGACTCTAAAACTTTGGAAGAAATAGAGGCTAAACTCTCTCAAAATCTCAACAACTCAAAGAAGAAGCCAAATATTAAACTTGACAGAATGTTTTTCCAATCACCTAAAACTCAGATGTGGGATACCTGGTTGTATTATGAGAAAGGAAAGTTTCATTTATTTTGGCTAGACGGACAATTTCTTAAGTGGGATAGCCATGTAAAAGCAACTTCAGATAATGGAGTTGATTGGTATTATCATGGTTCAATACATGAAAAACCGGATAGCATCCAATGGACAGGAACAGGACATACATGGAAAGCGACCGATTTTGAAAACAATAATTTATACATTTCAAATTATTCAGAATGTAAAACAGGAAATTTGAATCAAAGTATACAATTTATTGTTTCTAAAGATTTGGAAAATTGGGTAAAAGTCGATGAGAAATTCAGATTCAGAGAAGACCCCAGATGGTATATGGATAAAGACGGTCGTTGGGATTGTATAGATGTTGTTAAAGGAGATAGTGGAGGGTATTACGGATATTGGACGGCAACACCCAATCCTGAGTTAGTACCCGGAGCTTTGGTGGGATTTGGGAAATCAGAAAATGGTCTTGTATGGGAGTCATTAAAACCACCTGTTGTAAATATTGATAGAATCGCTGTGGAAGTAGGAGGTATCCACAAACTTAACGACAAATATTATATGCTACTTAGTGAAGGAATCGTTTGTGTAGCAGACTCACCTTTCGGCCCATTCGAACCTCAAAAAATAAATACTAATATGTTTGGAGGTAAGATGTACTTTCCAAGATTTTTTCACAATCATCCCGATGGTTTAATGGTAAATTACCATATGACAAGTGGAGCTTGGGCCGATATAATTCTCAAAGTCTTGCCAGTAACTATGGCTCCACTTAAACTTGTAGAAGTTGGAGATGATGGTATAATGAGAGCAGTATGGTGGAAAGGTAATGAACAACTAAAAGAGAAATCCTTTAAAATTAATTTTGATAAAAATGCATGGAATGGTATACAATATATCAAAGAAACATTTTCAACAAATTTAGGAACTATAGTTGAGGGAGTGGTTGATGCCGGTGAGGAGAACAGCAATTCTAAAATATACTTAGAAGATAGTATCGGAAATGTTTACCAAATGGAATTCAAGGGAAGTAAGGTAATATATTCATATAAGGAGAAAGGTAAGAATGAAATAAAGGAAATTGCAGTTAATGACAGAGGGATAAAATTTGGAAATAAAACACAATTCAGAATATTACTAAAAGATGATTGTATCGAAAGTTATTGTAACAACTATCTTATGACAATAAATAGAATTCCAAAATGGAACGGTAAAATAGGAGTTACTTCGACTAACGCCACATTAAATATTGAAAAAATTTATCAAACTCAAAAAAAATGATATAGAATTGGCTAACGATACAGAGTTGCAACGTGTGGATGGATCAATCCGGCTGGACCGGGTGGTCTATTTGGAATTTGAATAAAATGGTTTTTAGGTTAAAATAGCAGAACAAATAATTGGAGGAAGTCAAAATGAAGCGTTTAATAAACATTATTTTAGTTTTGGGTGTGAGTGTACTTTTAGCAAATGTCCGTATCGCCGGTGACGAAGAGGATATCAAAAGCGAACTTGATGTTTTCTGGGCCGAGATGTCACGATCTGTTAAGGAAGGTGATTTTGCCAAACTGACTGCTGCGTACCACCCTGATGCGGTTTTGGTCAACGGAATTAAAGAGGCAAGCTATCCCGCTTCTAAGGCGTTCGAAATGTGGAAACAAGGCCTCTTGGACACGAAGATGGGGAAAATGGAAGCCAGCGTTAATTTTCGGTTTACCCAGCGACTACACGATGATAAAACAGCCCACGAAACGGGCATATTTCACTATAAATCCAATCCAGAGCAAGGTAAGCCAAGAAATGATTACATATATTTCGAGATGTTGCTAGTAAAGCAAAACGGCTGGAAGCTACTTATGGAGTATCAGTTAGGATATGCTACTGAAGAGGAGTGGGTTGCAGCGGAGTAGTATGCCCAAAAAAGCATCTTAGTGGCTGTTTTCAATCCAATGGTCTTGCTCATGATTAGTAGCATTACATACGGAGACTTTTGCAAATCCATGCAAAAACTTGTAAAAAACTGCTCATAAAACTTACAGGAATATTGAAAATGAAAAAAGGAACTTTCAAAACATACCGATGCCTTTGGGTCTTACTTTTTGCATGTGGCAGTTTCTTAGGTGTCGATGTTTACGCCTCGGAAAACTATGAAGACCTGGTCTCGTTATTTAAAGAATGGCGGGAATTTGAACGGCCGCCAATGCTGGAAGGAGCGCCAGACTATACTGCAAATACATTTACCAAACGCTACGAATCCTTCAAAAAATACAAAAAGCGGTTGGATGAAATCAATCATAGTAACTGGCCGGTTGAACAAAGAGTTGATTGGTATATTATTTTAGCTGAAATGAACGGTTTTGACTTTAACTATCGTGTTTTGCAGCCCTGGGTTCGTGACCCCGCGTTCTACAAATCCATCTGGACACACAAAAGCGACGTTCCCGCCCATGAGGGTCCCACACATCATGCGGTTACCGAGCTGTGGACTTACAGTTTCCCGCTAACTAAAAGTGAAGAGGAGCGATTAATTAGTGATCTGAGCGTTATTGCTCCACTTATGAAGCAGGCACAGCTAAATCTTACCGGCAATGCAAAGGAGCTCTGGATTACAGGGATTCGGGATATCCGTAAGCAAAGCGCGAATCTGGATAAACTTAAAGAAAGGATCGGTGACGACGCAAATGAAATGCTCCAAATGACCATAGCTGAAGCAAAGGCGGGGACTGATGAGCTAGTATCCTGGCTCGAACGCCAAGCGCTGTTAAAAACAGGGGAGTCCGGAATTGGTAAAGAGAACTACACCTGGTATCTGCAAAACGTTCATCTGGTTCCTCTGACCTGGGAAGATGAAGTGATGGTGTTAAAAAGGGAACTGGCCAGAGCCTGGTCATCTCTGAAACTTGAGGAACATCGTAACCGGCATTTACCTGAACTGAAAGCGGCATCGTCTCCAGAGGATTATGACGCGCTGGCTGAACGTTCGGTAAAAAAGTTAATCGCGTTCTTAGAAGACAAAGAGATTGTCACTGTCGCCGATTATTTCGAACCCGCGTTAAGGGCACATTTGGGCAGGTTCATTCCCGAAGAAAAGCGAAATTTCTTTTTGATCGCTATGCATTACGATCCAACACCACTGTACTCGCATAGTTACCACTGGTTTGAGCTGGCACGCATGGAGCACGAGCCCCACCGCAACATTATCCGACGGAATGCTCTACTTTACAATATTTTTGATAGCCGAAATGAAGGAACGGCCACAGCTGTTGAAGAGATGTTTATGCAAGCAGGTTTGTATGATGACAATCCCCGTGTTCGTGAAATCGTTTGGATTCTGATCGCACAACGGGCTGCAAGAGGCCTAGGCTCACTTTACGCACACGCTAACGAAATGACAATGGAAGAGGCCGGCCAAATCCACAGTGAATGGACGCCACGTGGCTGGATGAAAACAGAACGCGAATTACTTATTTTTGAACAGCATCTCTATTTGCGCCAACCGGGCTATGGCACCAGCTATATAACCGGTAAATACTTATTGGAAGAAACTATGGCGACCTATGGGCGACAAAAGGAATTGCAAGGAAAACCTTTTAAGCTTAGGGATTTTTTCGACGAACTTAATGCCATTGGAAACATTCCTATTTCCCTTGGCAGCTGGCAGATGACAGGGGTGGAAAATCAAATAGTGACCTGCCCCCATTAAGTGTACCACTGTTAAATATAGTTTCAACTTCAAGCATTAACTGCTAGCAGTGGAACTGTTACCTCCGGTACCGGAGGTGAAAATTTTAATGAGCTATGTGGTCTGATCTTATTATAATGTTTTCGCCACATTTCTGTTAAAACCTTTGCTTCTAATATAGTATCAAATATTTCTCCATTCAACAATTCATCTCTTAATTTTCCATTAAATGATTCAATATATCCATTCTCCCATGGACTTCCCGGTTCTATATATGCTGTTTTTACTCCGATCCTTTTCAACCATTTTCTTAGTTCTTTTGCAATAAATTCACTCCCATTATCTGAACGTATATAATCTGGTACTCCATGGATAATAAATAATTCTGATAACTTATAAAGCACTTCTGTTGAGGTTAATTTTCGATCAACATAAATTGATAAGCATTCCCTACTATATTCATCTATAACATTTAGCATTTTTATAACCTTTCGATCACTTGTTCTATCAAATACAAAATCATAGCTCCAGACATGATTTTTGTGCAACGGCTTTAATCTTATACATGAGCCATCATTAAACCACAACCTTCGCCTTTTAGGCTGTTTTTGTGGTATTTTTAAGCCTTCTTTTCTCCATATTCTTTCTACTCGTTTATGATTTATTTGCCAACCTTGTTGATTTAATAATGCTGTTATTCGTCGGTAACCATAGCGCCCATAGTCTTTTGCTAATTTTATTATATCCTCAGTTAGTTCAGCCTCATCCAGTTTTTCCTTTTTCTTCTTCCGATGAGTCGAACGTGGTTGTTCTAACACTTTACAAGCTCTTCTTTCTGAAACTTTTAGTTTTTCTACTACCATTTCTACGGCCCGACGCTTCTTCGCCGGAGAAGTCAATTTAACCGACTGGATTCCTTCAGTATTGAATTATCGATTAAGAGATCAGCTACTATTTTCTTTAACCGTGCATTCTCTTGTTCTAGGCCTTTGAACCGTTTGGCTTGATCTACTCGGATACTGCCATATTCTTTTCGCCACTTATAATAGGTTTGTTCATGAATTTCTAATTGCTTACAAATTGCATTGATCGTGGCACCTTGTGAATGAAGAACTTCTGCCTCTCTAAGTTTTCTTATTATTTGTTCTGTTGTAAATCTTACTTTCCCCATAAGTTTTTCTCCTTAATACTAAGTTAATAAAGTGGAGCACTTTTTGGGGGGCAGGTCATCCCCAAAGAATTCAAGTAGTATTATTTTGAGTAAAACTTGTGATTTAATTTCAAAAGAAAATCCTGATATCTTAGGTTTTATTACAACACACTCACCCTCTTTTGCAGCAAGCCATTCGATGATATCAGGTGGATTTGAGCAAATTTTAATTAGAAAAGAATGTAAAAAGAAGTTCGTTTTAATTAAAAACGGAGCTAATGAATATTGGATACATAAAGTAAATAGAAACTATGGATTTTCAGATAATTTCTCTGTTGAATCTTTAAATGAATATGCCTTAGTTCCAGAATTAATATTATTACGCTATAGTCGTTTTTACAAAGAAAAAATAACAATAGAAGATTGAAAAGTAATACTATTTGTTAAATTGTTATTTTATCCACAAAAACATAGATTAAAATTATTTTTAAGTAAATTTTAATTTTCTCATTAAAAATCACTTTAGGATTAATACTTGTATCAGAAAGTAGTGACTAAACTGGTGACTCAAAATATAAATCAGTGCACATTTTGTCAGCAGGTAAACACCTGTAATGCACTATTTTGAAGGTTTTTGTGCACCCTGCCGGGTTCGAACCGGCGACCTGCTGATTAAGAGTCAGATGCTCTACCAACTGAGCTAAGGGTGCGGTGTAAATATAAGGATATGAATAAATTTATCCAACAGAAGTCTTAAAAATCGATTGATTGAAATGGGCTTTAAGCAGAATGTCAGTTAAATATCAGATGCCCCCGCCTCCGGCGGACAAGTCTACCAACTGAGTTTACCCGCCATTTTGTTGGGCGGGCTAAGGGTGCGGTGTAAAAATACGGAATTTCTTTTTATCGTAAAAATGAAAGTTTGATTTTTTGTAGTAATCTTAAAAAATGGTTTGATAAAAGTGTAAAGTTTATCATTAACCAACAGCGGAGCCATTGGTCAATGATAATTATATTTGAACAATCTTAGTAAGTAAATTACTATTTTACATCAGACTAAATGCTACAGTTAATCCACTCATAACAATAGCAACCATGCTCATTAGTTTAATAAGAATATTTAAGCTTGGTCCCGACGTATCTTTGAAAGGATCTCCAACAGTATCACCAATTACAGTTGCTTTATGACAACTTGATCCTTTACCTCCGAGGTGTCCTTCTTCAACATATTTTTTAGCATTATCCCAAGCTCCACCAGAGTTAGCCATAAATACAGCAAGAACAAATCCAGTACCTAAGGCACCAACAAGCAAGCCCATAACTCCGGCAACTCCCAAAATAATACCAATTAAAACAGGTACTAGAATTGCAAGGATAGATGGTAAGATCATTTCAATTTGGGCTCCTTTAGTAGAAATTTCAACACATCTAGCATAGTCAGGCTCGCTAGTTCCTTCAAGAATTCCTTTTATTTCGCGAAATTGTCTTCTTACTTCATCAACCATCTTTTGAGCAGCTCTTCCTACTGCTTGCATAGTTAAACCACAAAACAAGAATGCCATCATAGAACCAATAAATATTCCTATCAATACTATAGGATTCATTAAATGCACTTCATAGTAGTTCATAAAATCTGTGAGTGTTGCTTTTGCTGTCTCAATCTCAACACCGTTGCCCAAGGTTATAATATCCTGACCAATTCGTAAAAGTCCTATTTTTAATTCTTCAATATAGGAAGCAAGTAAAGCAAGAGCTGTTAAAGCTGCCGATCCGATTGCGAAACCTTTTCCGGTAGCAGCTGTTGTGTTACCAAGTGCATCGAGCGCATCAGTTCTTTTCCTCACATAATCGCCAAGTCCACTCATTTCAGCATTCCCACCGGCATTATCTGCAATAGGACCATAAGCATCAGTTGCTAAAGTTATTCCTAAAGTAGAAAGCATTCCAACTGCCGCAATGCCAATACCGTATAAACCCATGCCAACATTTGCGAAATCAAAACCAGATGCAAATAAGAATGATAGCACAATGCCAAAAACAACAGCAAGGACCGGAATTGCAGTTGAGATCATACCAATTCCAAGCCCGGAAATTATTACCGTGGCCGCACCGGTTTTAGAACTTTTTGCAATATGCTGGGTTGGTGAATATGAGTGTGATGTATAATACTCAGTTGCTTTTCCAATTATAATTCCAGTGACTAAACCAGTTACTATTGCACCCCAAACACCCAGTGCATTTTCAAGCTCTAGCAAGTAAACAATGGCCAGAGAAAAAATTACGATTAAGAAAGAGCTAATGTTTATTCCTCTAGCCAAGGAATTTAACAAATCTTTTTGTGTTGCATTTTCTTTTGTTCTTACAAGAAAGATTCCAATAATTGAAAGAATAATACCAACAGCAGCAATTAGCATGGGCGCAATTACTGCTCTAAACTGCATGCTTGGAGCTGAATAAAAAGCAGAAGCCCCTAGTGCTGCAGTTGCTAAAATTGATCCACAATATGATTCATAAAGGTCTGCTCCCATACCGGCAACATCACCAACATTATCGCCAACATTATCTGCAATAGTGGCCGGATTTCTAGGATCATCCTCAGGAATACCAGCTTCAATTTTACCAACAAGGTCTCCACCAACATCAGCTGCTTTAGTAAAAATCCCCCCACCAACTCTGGCAAAAAGTGCTTGGGCTGAAGCTCCCATACCGAACGTCAACATCGTAGTTGTGATTATTACTAGATTGTGCCCATCTGTTTGAGATACAGGATAAAAGATGTTTAGTACATAAAACCAAACTGATATATCAAACAATCCTAAACCAACTACAACTAAACCCATAACAGCACCACTTCTGAAAGCAATTTTTAATCCTGCATTTAAGGATTTTTTGGCGGCATTTGCAGTACGTGCTGAAGCATATGTTGCTGTCTTCATTCCGAAAAAACCAGCTAAACCCGAAAAAAATCCACCAGTTATAAATGCAAAAGGTACCCAAGGATTTTGTACTTCCAGATAATATGCCATAAAAGAAAATATGACTGTCATTATTAGAAAAAAGACTCCTACTACTTTATATTGTTGTTTTAAATATGCCATCGCTCCATTTCTAACATAGACAGCTATTTTTTTCATTTGATCTGTACCTTCACTCTCTTTCATTACTTGCTTAAAAAAGAACCACGCAAAGCCTAAAGCAATTATAGAACACAACGGTATAATCCAAAATAGTTCACTTAACATTTTGTCTCCAAATTCGTTTTCTTTTGATTATTAAAATTCAGTTTTTAACGGAATCCAACAACAAGCGCAGAACGCCACCAAGGGTAGAATTCATTTTCAAGTTGCTCAATTGATGGGTATTTGTAGAACAAGAAATTATCTTGATCGCCTACAAAAAAGCCGTTCTTTACTGTTCTGTAAGGTAGATCCCCTTGCATAAATCGTATAACAGTTTTTGTTTTTTTCTTTTCATTTATTTTTAAACCTGTTAAACAATCGCGCAAATGTTCAATATTAGCATATGGAAGGTTTTCATCGGATCCATTTATTGGATCAGTAGCTAAACCGTTTAATCCTAATTCTACAAAAACGATTTTAGGAACTGAGACGGGGCGAGAAGTGTCAGTTATAAAATTTACAAACTCTTTTGGATTATATGTAGTAGCAACTCTAGGTCTTACTGGTAGTAATTGTTGATACAATCTTAATTTTGGATCTAATGATGGAGTGTAAGTAGCTTGCTCTAAACCAAGGACTCGACCATCGTCGGTAACTAAATATAATTTTTTCAACTTATTTAATGGTACATGTTCCAAAACACGATAAATAGAAAAATACTTTGACCGTTTAGGTGATCCATCCTTATGAGATTTGCATAGTGTCTCCATATCTTGAACATTTAGCCAATCACAATTAAAATCTGGATCCACCTCAAAGAACATTGCTTGTCCGCGCGTTCTTTTTTTTGTGCCAATAGCTAAATAATTTCCGAATTCTTCGGGTGGGAGCATTGATGCAATCAGAGCTTCTGGCAATAACGATAGATAAAGATATCGTTTCATATCATTCCTCATTTGTATTTATTAGATAATTTGATGCTCAGAGTAAAACGGATTTACTTTTTTAATTTGAACATCGAGTTGGTTGTCAAAAAGGATAATAGCGTACTTTAACACAATTATTCTGCCAAAAGTAAAATTTAGAAAGTGTTGATTAGAGATTCTTTTATGAATATTATTTCAATTATTTGTATAATAAAATAGATTAAAGCTTTTAGTGAGAATGTTTTTATGATAAATGAGAAAGTTAACCCTATGAATAAATTTATTTTAACACTCATAAATTAAATAACACAAACCTCAATCCTGGTTTTTTCAGGTACTGAAATAATAGTCTAGCGATTAGTATATCTACATTGTTATTTTCAGATCAATGCTGATCAAATAATTTTTACAATTATAAAATATAGCTGCCATTCAAATAAGACATTGCATCTAGTGTAAAAAAAACACTATCTTGTAAAAACAGAAACTGTTGAAGCTAGATTTTAACAACAAAGGGGGGCAAATGGGACAGAAAAAAATTATTGCTGTTCTTGGTGCTACAGGTTCGCAGGGCGGTGGATTAGTAAGAGCAATTCTTGATGATCCATCCAAAGAGTTTATTGCACGTGCATTAACTAGAAATGTAAATTCAGATAAAGCAAAACAATTAGCTGATGCAGGTGCTGAGCTTGTTCAAGTTGATATTGATAATCCTGTTAGTATAATAAATGCTTTTGAAGGCGCTTACGGTGCGTATTGTGTAACTTTTTTCTGGGAACATTTTGATCCGGGAAAAGAATTGAGCCAGGTTGAATCAATGGCCATAGCAGCAAATGAAACAGCCTTAAAACATGTGGTTTGGTCAACATTAGAAGATACAAGGAATTGGGTATCGTTGGAAGATGAAAACATGCCGACTCTCATGGGAAAATATAAAGTTCCGCATTTTGATGCAAAAGGTGAAGCAAATAAGTTCTTTGATAATGAAGATGTTCCTACAACATTTTTATTGACTTCTTTTTATTGGGATAACTTAATATCCTTTGGTATGGGCCCCAAAAAGGGGGAAGATGGAAAACTAACATTTACCCTTCCAATGGGAGATAAAAAACTACCGGGGATTGCTGCTGGAGATATAGGGAAATGTGCATTTGGTTTATTTAAAGCCGGAGAAGAATATATTGATAAAACAATTGGCATCTCTGGCGAACATTTAACAGGGGAACAGATGGCCGATTCAATGGCGAAAGCTTTTGGACAAGAGGTTATTTACAACAATATTCCTTTTGATGTTTACAGAGGGTTAGACTTTCCAGGAGCCGATGATTTAGGGAATATGTTCCAATTTAAACATGATTATGAGAGAGATTTTTGCGGTATAAGAGATGTTGCATTGTCAAGAGTACTAAATCCATTATTGTTAACATTTGAAGAATGGCTTGATAATAATAAATCTCGAATTTCGTTAGAATAATTTATTCTTTTTATAATAGTAAATTCCATATTTACAAGCCGTTCTTTTATAGCATGTTTTTTCAGAATTTTCCCGCTTGTGATAATAGTTACTCACTCAAATCATACACTACTTTTTTTATATTGATAATAATGGAATAAAGTAGCGGCAAACATCATTTGTACCATCAGATTTACACCGCTGTAAACACTTAAAGGAAATCTATAATCTGTTTGGTATATCAAGAAATAAGAGTATCCAAAAGCTTTAACAAAAATTGTAATATTCAATAGAGAGTATGGATTTTTAAATAAATCTTCAACTTTATTCAAATCAATAAAACTGACTGTTAAATTAAAATAGATTACTGCTATATATAACATAGCAGCATTATGAATTGTGTTCATATCATAAATGAAATGTATCAAAATACCGACTAAAAATATTATTGACCATATTTTGTAATTTGACTTTATCCCTTTTACTTTTTTTCGGATTTGAAGAAGTATAATCGTAAGAATAATAAACTCAAACATTAGATAGATGTTCATTATTTGCAAATTTGATTTTTCTAAATGCAATCTATAATAAGTCATTAGGATTTGAGTAATTACAGCTAAAGGAAGCCAAACATAATATAGAATTACAAATTCATGTTCTTTTATTCTTCCTTTAAAAATTAAAAATATAACCACAAGAATAAATAAAGCATAAATCGAATTTACACTTGCCTCGCGTAATATGGATAAATATTCAGGCATTCGGAATTAGTAACCTAACTTATATCGCCACACTTTGGAGGAGGACAAGGATCACCTGTTTGTAAAGCCTTTCCAACTATTTTACCACTTCTATTATAAGCAACCAACATTGATATTTTTTGTCCTTTTTTATCGGCACCTTGAACTACTCCAAGTTTAACAACACTTTTTCTTGAAATTAAGTTAATTACTTGTTTACTATCAAAAGTCTCAATTGGCGCATTTGTCTTTAACTTTTTACCTTTTCGCTTCAGATTAGATTGATATTTTTTTAACTGCTCAGGTTCTATTTTGTGTTTATGGGTTTTAGGAAATATAGATTTTTTCATTTATCTCTCCTTTTATTTGAGGGGGTTAGATAAAATGCTATTTTTTTTGAATAGATCAAAGAAAAAATTGTTCATCAAATCTTGAAAAAATAATAGGAAGAAAATTCATTCTATTGTGTTACCTCCATGTATGGAATTATTATTAAAAATTTTAAACAGTAATTCTATCTAATGCAATATGTGCTGAGTTTATTATGTCCGCTCGAAAAAATGGATTTTTAAATACAATTATATATATATCTGCTAGAATGATTTTATATATTCGAGAATAAACGTCTATTATGTAAAGTATATTTGTCATAGACTGTATTTGATTTGGATAATGAAAATATCATAATGAATATATTTGTATGTATGATATATATGAAGAGTTCTTATAAACGACTTAATCTGTTTTGAAACTTCAAAAAATATTTATAGGAATTATATTAAGTAGTATGTAAATTATATTTGTCAAAATGCTATTTTCTAGTATAATATATTCCATAATGCTAAATTGGGCATTCCATAATGATTCTTGATAAAAATATAGTAGATACAAAATCTGATATTGGCAGAAATCTACTAATAGTTAGAAAATCACTAAAACTATCACAGACTGAATTGGTTACTCTTGCCGGTTTAACCAGGCCAATATTATCAACCATCGAAAATACATCTGCTAACCCAACTCTAGAAACGCTGGTCAAGATTAGTTCTACATTAAATCTCAGTATTGATTTGTTAATGATGTCTAAAATTAAATTTGAAAAGTTTCAGATAATTTTAAAATCAGTTTTTGAGAAAGAAAAAAGCGAATTATTTGATTATCATATTTCTCCCAAGTCCTGGAATAAGTTAATGCAATATTCGGGGGATGATAGCAAAGACAATTGCAGTAAGGTGGCAAGAATATGTTCTGAAATTATAAGTGAGAATAATACTAATTCCAGTGAGTCTCAGAATAATATGGTTCTTGGAGCAACACTCGGTATTATATTTCAAAAAGACGGATTTAAACATGGACTTGAATTTGGAGCCTGGCTTGGGGATAAGTTAAAAGTAAAAGGCTAAAAATATCCTATAATCGTATATAATTAAAATATTTGCTTGACAATCAATAAAAGATAGCATATCTTCTTATTAAGTGATAAATAAAAATCCTTTATATATCTTCACTATTTTTCTTTAATAATTGTTAAACTTAAATCACATCTAAAATTATGATTTCGTCTCAATTATAATAGGACAAATAGTCTCATAATAAAATGAGATAATTCAACAAATCAAAAGGAGCATTAAATGAATAGATTTAAAAAGAGTTTGCTGTTTGCGGGCATAATTATGATAGGTATTTCCGGCATTTCGTTTGCGCAGTCATGGTCTTCGGAGCAGCAAGAAGTTTGGGCTGGAGTAGAAGCCTATTGGGAAATATCATCTAAGGGAGATGCAGGCGGTTTCTTATCATATTTTGATGATAGCTATGTTGGTTGGAGTTACAATTCAAAGGTCCCCCAGTCTAAATCAAATACGAGCAAATGGATTAAACATGATATGATGAATAACTCATCTGTTCTCTATACTCTTACACCAGTTTCAATTTGGGTTAAAGACAATTTTGCATTTGTAAATTATTTCTATGGACAATTGGAAAAAGATAAAGATGGAAAAGAAAAACCAACTCAAGGACATTGGACAGACATTCTAATGAAAAATGGAGGGAAGTGGGTTTTAATTGGCGATCGTGGCGGACGAACTTCTAAAGAAAAATAAATTAACTAATTATATCATCTAAGAGGTTATCATGAAAAAAAATATTTATTTATTTACTATAATTTTAATTTTTGGGGGAGTAACTATATTTGGGCAGGATTCAGAGAAACCAACCCTTTTAGTTTTTAGTCAGAATATGGTAAAGATGTCAGATATGGGTAAGGTAAATAAAATGGTTGACTCGGTTTTTACACCTATCTTAAATACACTTGTAGATGAAGGTAAATTAAGTGCCTGGGGCCAGTTAACCCATGCATGGGGAGACGAATGGAATTTGAATTTCTGGTATTCAGCAAAAGATATGGCAACATTTAATGCGTTTTGGGCTGAGTATGTAAAGAGAGTGGGAGATAAGCACCCAACGGCGTTTGGTGAGACAGTTGCCTATTTCCAAGCACATAAAGATAATATGTATACTATAAGAAAAAGCTATTCTGGGAAATAGAATCAAATCTTTTATTGCTAGTCCGGACAGCTTGCTAAGTGCAAGCTTGATCCGGATTTTTTTTGTTCATTAAGTACAATGCTTTGTAACATTAACAATAACTGATTTGCAAACCTGGCAGAAAGGCTTATCTCTCATTGCTGAAAATAATACAGTCAATCACCGGGTTTTTTTTGATTTGTAGAGCTTGCTTAATTTTGATTATCTTATTAGAGACTATGTCTTAATTATTACTTCAAATATCAGTAGAATTCCATCTACTTAACCTTTAATCGCAAAAAGCAACCGCTTATAGCAATTCAAGAGATTATATCAAAAAAATGAATAGATTTATGATAATCTTTTATGGAATTTATTATTTCTAAATAAATCATTGTCGGGATATTAATTCGTCAACAGATGAAATTCTTTAAAGAACTATACAACGATAAAGAAAAAACATTCTGGTTTCTTCAAATCTCAGGGTGGGGGATTTTCTATTTCCAGTATGTACTTGTATTCAGCCCAATCAGTGAGCTTACATTTAATACTCTTATAAGTAGAAGTATAACATTTATTATTGGTTTCTCTTTATCAGTAATACTTCGCTACAGATTCAAAAAAATTGATTTCAGGAAGCATTCTTTCTATTCACTTTCAGTAATTATAATTGTTTCCTCCTTTATCAGTTCCGCAATCTGGAGCGTAAGTGCTATTCTCATATATGAACTTATTATGAATATGCAATTTACATTTGGAGATGCGTCTTTATGGTACATAATAGTAGGGATTTTTAGAAATAATATTGTTTTCATTGGATGGAGTGGTTTGTACTTTGGAATTAAATTTTGGATGGAATGGATACTTCAAAAAGAAAAAACAGAAAAGGCACTTTTATTGGCAAGCAATGCTCAATTTGAAATGTTAAGATATCAGCTCAATCCGCACTTCCTATTTAATACCTTAAGTTCCCTTAGAGCATTAACCTCGGAGAACAATACAAAGGTTAAGGAGTTAATTACAAAAATATCTGAATTTCTTCGCTATACACTTACTGAAGTTGAGAATAATGAGGTGCCTTTATCAGAAGAGATTGAAGTTATTAAAAATTATCTTGGTATAGAAAAAGTTAGATTTGAAGATGATTTAGTAATCGATTTTAATATTGATAGTAGTGTTGAATCTTATCCAATTCCAATACTTCTGATCCACCCACTTGTAGAAAATGCCATTAAACATGGAATGCAGACAAGTCCTATACCTTTAAAGATAATTATTTCTGCAACAGATACAGATGGATTCTTAAATATCAGCGTTTTTAATACAGGGAAATGGATTGAGAGAGAAAGCACAGTCTATCATGGAAAAGGGATAGAGAATATAAAAAGAAGGTTAGAAATATTTTCACCAAATCAGCATGATTTTAAGATAATTAAAAATCAAGAGACAGTAATTGTAGAGATGTCATTTAAAAAGGCAACGGAATAATATGACACGAAAATTTAAAGCTATTATCGTTGATGACGAAAAGTTAGCCAGGCTTGACCTTAAAGATGTACTAAAATCTTTCGAGGAGATTCAGATCGTTGGGGAAGCCAGTGATATAAATTCTGCAGAACAGCTTATATATAATACTCGACCTGACATTGTTTTCTTGGATATTCAATTAAGGGGGGAAACGGGATTTGATTTGTTAGATAGAATTGATTTTAATTTGGATTTCGTTTTTGTTACTGCTTATGATAAGTACGCCTTACGGGCATTTGATGTTAACGCTATTGATTATCTTCTTAAACCAATAAGTACAGAAAGACTTAGGCAGATGATTAATAAATTGATTCAGAAAGTCCCAATCGAATTAAAAAGTTTTCGAGCTCTGAATAATGATGATGTTATATTCCTTATGCTTAACAACAAGTACAAATTTTTGAGGATCGATACAATTATTGCAATTACTTCTGATGCAGATTATACTTCTATTCATACAATTGATAATAATCATTCAATTACTCGCAAGACAATGAAAGAATGGGAAAGTCGTTTGCCGGAAAATCATTTTTGTAGGATTCACAGAGAAACAATTGTGAATTTAGCATACGTCTCCAAAATAGAAAATGAATCAGCTAATTCTTTCAAGATTTATCTAAGAGGATTTGAAGAACCTTTTAATATGAGCAGAAGATATATTGGAAAGGTAAAAGAAAGATTTATCTAGAAAACATCTACTTTATCATTATTCTGTTATATAGCCACATTTCGCATCAGATCGCCGTTAATCGCTTTTTGATACTTATTAAAAAAAAAATAATTAAATTAGTAATAAGATGATAATGTTCAATAATCTCATTTAAGTATTTCCATCATTTCTATCATAATGAGTTTTAAAGAGGCTCTAAACAAAAAATAAAAGAATAACTCAAATCATAAAAAAGCAACACATAGAATAAATCAAGTTACATGAAATTTTGTTTCATGAATATATTAACTAATTGAGGTAAGCTATGAAAAAAAGAGTTATAGTTATATTTTTCTTCTCCATATTATTCCTTTCTTCAACCAACTTTTCTCAAGTTGTTTTTTCTGATGATTTTGAATCTGGGACAGCGAATGCCGAGTGGGGTATTTACCGAGCAGGGGAAGAAACATTAACGGCAGTAGCAATGGCTGAGGCCCCAATGCCTTTAGAGGGTGGTGGAGCTTATGTTGGTTATTTGCAAGATATTGATGCTTCATATACAGGAGCTGCAATTGCTTTAGCTGGAGATGTTAGTGCTTCTGATTATTCTGTTGAAGCAGATGTATATTGTTACGCAAATCATGCAGAAGGCTCAGCTTATACTGGAGTTGCTGTTTATGGTGATAGTTCAATAGGCACTTATATAAAATTGGCAGCGGATTTTGACTCCAACCAAAGAATGAGATTTTATAATAATCATTTAAATTTCACAACTTTTCAATATAGTTTCCATCATCAATTTGAAGCTGGAGACATGCCAGATGGAATTCCAACAGAAGACGGATGGCATCACATGAAAGTTGAGGTAAAAACATTAAATGCAGATACTACAGCTTTTTGGTGTTACTTTGATGGAGTATTATTAAATGGCTCACCAATATATGATACAGGTGATGACAGAATGGCTTCTGGAAAATTTGGTCTCTATGCGTTTCAACAAGATACAGACGGAATAGCCGGTTATTTTGATAATGTTGTTGTAACAGAACTAACTTCTGAAACTGATGGATTATTTTCTGATAATTTTGAATCTGGAACAGCGAATGCCGAATGGGGTATTTACCGAGCGGGGGAAGAAACATTAACAGCAGTAGCAATGGCTGAGGCCCCAATGCCTTTAGAGGGTGGTGGAGCTTATGTTGGTTATTTGCAAGATATTGATGCTTCATATACAGGAGCTGCAATTGCTTTAGCTGGAGATGTTAGTGCTTCTGATTATTCTGTTGAAGCAGATGTATATTGTTATGCAAATCATGCAGGAGGCTCAGCTTATACTGGAGTTGCTGTTTATGGTGATAGTTCAATAGGCACTTATATAAAATTGGCGGCGGATTTTGACTCCAACCAAAGAATGAGATTTTATAATAATCATTTAAATTTCACAACTTTTCAATATAGTTTCCATCATCAATTTGAAGCTGGAGACATGCCGAATGGAATTCCGACAGAAGACGGATGGCACCATATGAAAGTTGAGGCAAGAACAATAAATGCAGATACGACAGCTTTTTGGTGTTACTTTGATGGAGTATTATTGAACGGTTCACCAATTTATGATACAGGTGATGACAGAATGGCTTCAGGAAAATTTGGTCTCTATGCGTTTCAACAAGATACAGACGGAATAGCCGGTTATTTTGATAATGTTGTTGTAAAGAAAATAGATCCTATCACTTCTGTTGATGATTATAATTATGTAAACTCATTACCTAAAGAATTTGCATTAGAGCAAAATTATCCAAATCCGTTTAACCCGACAACCAATATCTCCTATCGGTTAAAGACAGCCAATGATGTTTCGCTAACTATTTATGACGTTTTAGGAAGTAATGTAAAAACACTAGTGAAGCAATATCAAACCCCTGGTTATCATACAGTTACTTGGAATGGTAAAAATGATATTGGTAAAAAAGTAAACTCAGGTCTTTATATATATACATTAAAGGCAGGGGATATATTTGAGAGTAAAAAAATGATAATGTTAAAATAGTAAACCTATGCTTATAAAGATTCACTTGTACATATAGTTTTAAGAAATACTTTTGAGGTGTTGATGATTATTCATTGGCACCTCATTAACATAGTTGTTGATAATGTAAACTATGTTAAATGTTGTCAACTATAAGAAATCTTTTGAACCACAAAAAATGGTTTACAATGTTCAAATCAATTTATTTGTTTCGTAAAGTTTTAAGCTATTGCATTTTATTTGTTGTGGGTTTGTTACTATTTATTCCTTCAATTATATACTCTGGCACAACTGGAAAAATTTCAGGAAGTATAAAGGATGCTGCCACTGGAGAACCTATTCCAGGATGCAACATTTTACTTGCTGGCACAAACATTGGGGCTGCTAGTGATATTAATGGCGATTACTTTATTCTAAATATCCCCCCTGGTAAATATTCTGTAAGAGCCACTATGGTGGGGTATAAAATTTATTTAGTTGATAATGTTCAGGTTATTTCTGATCTAACAACACAAATGAATTTTACAATGGAGGAAACTTCCTTTGAAATTGAGGAAGAAGTAGTTGTTGTTGCTGAACGTCCATTAATTCGGAAAGATGAAACATCCAAGCAATCTGTAGTAAACTCCGATGATATAATGAACATGCCCGCTAATGGTTTAAAAGAAATTCTTACCACAAAAGCAGGATTTATGGTTGATGCTGATGGTGATTTACATGTAAGGGGAGGAAGAAAAGGTGAAATTTCTTATATGATTGACGGAGTTAAAACTGAAGACCCTTTATACCGTGAATCCAATAATGATTTTAATAAAGATGCCATAAATGAGATGGTTATTATAAGTGGTACTTTTAATGCTGAATATGGTGATGCAATGTCCGGGATTGTTAATATTACAACAAAAGATGGGGGCAATGAGATACATGGAAGATTAGAGTATACAACTCCTACATTAGAACAATCACCTTACAGAAGCGCAAATCCTTTTTCTGGAGTTGAAGATCAACTTAATTATAAAAAAAGTAGCGTAATGGATGAAGCTTATTTCCCATTAGCCGGACAAATAAGAGGTTCGATAAGCGGACCGATATTTTCGAAATTAAGTTTTTTCTTATCCGGTTATTCAGTTAATGAAAATAGTTATTTGCCTCATGGTTATAATACTTCAGTGGATGGATTTGGAAAATTAACATTTTTTGCAACACCAACACTTAAGTTTTCTTTATCCGGTCAATTAACAAATTCAGACAAACAAAAGTACAGTCATAAATGGAAGTATCGTAGTGATCATAGGAAGCATATTGAAACAAAAATGAATAGACAGATTTTTAATGTTACACATACTATTAACAAAAATTTATTCTATACAGCAAATATTTCCAGATTCGATAATAAAGTTTTAACAAGGGTTGGAGACAAAAGTCCTTCCGAATATGCATTCGGCAAAACTGGCGAGACAGTATATTTCTATATTGATGGCGATGATTCAGAATATTCTGATAATAACACAATAACTTACCGAGGTAAAATTGACGCAACCTGGCAAGCCAATAATTATCACCAATTTAAATCGGGACTTGAATTTATCCAGCATGATATTAATGTTCATGAAGAGGAAGAACCATGGCCATCAGGCGCAAACTTTAAAGATATCTATGTCAAAAAACCTTTTGAGTTTGCCGCTTACGCACAGGATAAAATTGAATATAACTACATTATTGTTAATCTTGGATTGCGTTTAGATTATTTAAATACACAGGCAACAATGTGGCCTGATTTTCGTCGGTTTGGCAGCTTCGATGAAAATAATCAATTTATTAAAGCTGAAGAAATTGATGTTGATCCAGAATTTCAAGTCAGCCCACGTATAGGATTAGCTTTTCCTATTACTGATCAAGCAGTACTTCATTTTGCATATGGTCATTTTTTTCAAAATCCAAATTATAACTCATTATATTACAATACCGAAAAAGATTTGGCCAATTCACTTCCTTTAATTGGTAATCCGGGAGTCAACGCACAAAAAACCGTTTCATTTGAAGCAGGGATAAAGCAGCAGATTGGTGAAAATTGGGCGTTAGATATTACTGCCTGGTACAAGGATATTACCGACTTACTCTCTACTCTGCAAGTGAGTTATTTATCCAATGACTACGTAGTATTCGTCAACTCTGATTATGCTAGTGTAAAAGGAATTGATGTAACATTTAAGAAAAAATATAATAATTATTTTTCCGGCTCAATCGATTACAGCTATATGGTAGGAAAAGGAAATAATTCAGAGCCCTTAGCCGGTTACTTCAATGCATTTGATGATGAAGAAATACCACATCAAGAATTTTTTCTGGATTTTGATCAGCGACATAATTTTGCTGCCAATCTTAGTTTCTTTGTCCCTAAAGATAATGGTTTGCTATCTGACTTAAATTTCAATTTTATTTTCCGTGCAAGCAGCGGATTACCATATACTCCTTACGTTGATCCAACGGTGCGAATAGATGTTAATTCTGCTCGTAAACCTTGGACTTCATCGCTTGACTTTAGATTACAGAAAAAAATACCAGTTGCCGGATTTTCACTTGGTTGGTTCATTGAAGTGACAAATGTTTTAAATAGTGAGAATGTACTTTGGGTATATTCACGAACTGGTAAACCATTCGATAATGGCCAACCTGGTTTGGTCGGCTCTTCACCGGATGCTAATCACAATCCATCGAATGTTGGACCACCAAGAACAATTACTACAGGAATTCAAATAATATGGTAACCGGAGGAAATTTTATGTATTGGCGAACTAATAGGTTTGTTTTTTTT
>SWCC01002754.1_pt1 | contig 64557 bp, 51 predicted proteins | sample 4692971 | NCBI WGS metagenome assembly SWCC01 (sample SAMN10267277, study PRJNA491770) | bioreactor metagenome | isolation source: DHS bioreactor inoculated with subseafloor sediment | place: Japan: off Shimokita Peninsula | collected 2006-08
TTGGGGGTTTCGAGACGCTCTCTTCGTTCGCTCCTCAACCAGCCGGACGGAGGGCGCCACGTGCAGCGAGCCGGGCCGCAGCCCGCAGACAACCAGCCGGGCGGGTGGGCGCTCCTCAACCGGCCGGGCGGTGGCTAGCGGACGTTGAGGTAGGTGAGCACGGCGCGGACGCGGCGATTCTCCTCGTCGGGGCCGAGGTCGAGCTTGGCGAAGACGTTTGCCACGTGCTTGGCGACCGCAGCCGAGGAGACCACGAGCGCTTCGGCGATCTGGGAGTTCGACGAGCCATCGGCCATCAGCTCCAGCACCTCGAGCTCTCGAGGAGTCAGACGCTCCAGCTTGGAATCGCCGCGTCGAGAACGCAGCAGCGAGCGCACCACCTCGGGGTCGATCACCATGCCGCCAGCGGCGACCAGATCGACTGACTTCAAAAAATCGGCCACCCGTCCCACCCGCTCTTTCAACAGATAACCGGTACCGGGCGCGTTCGGTTCGGACGCCGCATCCAACAGCACCTGGGCATAGGCCGGGGCGACATACTGGCTGAGCACCAGAATCGGCAGCTTCGGGTAGCGGGCGCGAATCTGCACTGCGGCGCGCAGACCGTCGTCGGTCATGGTGGGCGGCATCCGCACATCGGTGATCACCAGGTCGGGTAGCGCGCCGGCGGCGCCCAACTCCATGACGGCATCCACCAGGGAGGGGCCGTCCTCCAGCTCGGCAGACACCTCATGACCAGCTCGTTCGAGCAGACCGACCAGTCCTGCCCGCAACAGAGCGGCGTCATCGGCCAGCACCAACCTCATAGTGGTTGATCGTAGGGGAACGCCACGCTCACCACCGTCGGACCGCCGATCGGGCTCGACAGTTCGAAAGTGCCACCCGCAGTATGGGTGCGTTCAGCGAGCCCACTGACGCCATGGCCAGCCACCAACTGGGCACCGCCAGCGCCGTTATCAATGATCTGCACCAGCAGGCGCTGCTGACCGTACTCGAGTCGAACCGTTGCCTTCGTCGCGCGGGAATGGCGGCTCACATTGGTCAGCCCCTCAGTGGCCACGTAGTAGGCAGCGCTCTCCAACTGCGGAGGCAATGGCACCGCGGTGCCGACCAACAGGAAGGTGGTGGGAACCGGTTGGCGCGCCGCCAGTTCCTCGACCGCAGCTAGCAGCCCACGGTCGGACAACACCTGCGGGTGAATCCCGTGAATCGTGTCCCGCAGCGCCGCCAGCGCATCTTCCACCGACGACTGTGCCTGCACCACCGCCTCGCGCGCCCCCTGCGGGTCGGCCTTGTCCAGCCAGTACACCGCCTCCCCCAGTCGCATCGTGGAAACCACCAGATGCTGCTGCGCCCCGTCGTGCAGATCGCGCTCGATGCGGCGTCGCTCGGCCTCGAACAGATCGACCAACTCACTGCGCGAACTGGTCAACTGCGCCACCTGACGATCCAGCGTCGGATCCGGACGCAGCACTGCGCTGATCGTGTACGCCTGCACCGCCGCGAGAGCCCAGGCCACATAGAGACCGATGGTGAGCCACAGGTAGGTCCACAGCAGACTGAAGCCCAGCTCGATGCTCAACCCACCGGAGGTGAACGCGGCACGGATTCCCGTCGCTCCGGCGATGATCGCCACACTCAGCCCGATGCCCGGCACCGTGTCGAGAACCGCGAAAGCGACGGCGGAAGCCCAAGCCCCCAGCGAGCGGTGGTTGCGGCCCCGCAGCATGCCCTGCCAACTCGGTGGGGTTCTATCCAGATCGACCAGCTCCTCGAGGCCGAGCATCATCACCCGGCGTCGCTCGATCTGCTGGGTGGCTTCACTCACCCACGGAAAGGCCACGAATCCCAAGACGCCGACCAGCAGGCCGAACCAGCCGAAGACCACCGACGTGGCGCAGTACAACACCGACCGCCACGCCAATGGGCTGGCGATCACCGTCAGCGGATTCCGCGGAATCGTCAACGTGGCTTTCAGATCGGCGTACGGATCGTCCACAGAGCTCATCACCTGATCAATACTGGTCGCTGATCCCATGGAATTCAGTAGCGCCAACTCCACCTTTGCCGTGTCATCAGCGCTAGTGTGAGGCCGCAGTTGTGCAACATGAGGAGAAGTGGATGCCCGGTCCGACGACGGTCCCGCTGCCGTCCCCGGAACTGGCGCAATGGGTGCGCAGCGTCGCGGCCGACCAGGATCCCCGAGTCACCGACTCCACCCCGGTGGTTCCGTTGTTGACCTACGGGCTGCCCACCCGTCCGATTGCCCCCATCCACTCCCAGGTCTACATCTGTGCCGGCGTGATCGTGAAGATCCACGGTGCCCGCACCGTCCGCGACCATCTGACGCGCCGCGTTCACTGCCTGGCCGGCCCGGACATCGACCGGTTGTGGATCCAGCCGTTGATCTTCGGACCGTTCGAGGCGCCCGACCATCGCCTGGCCACGATTTGGCCACGCGTGAGCGTGCTGGGCACCATCGATACACCGCCCTGGCCCGAAGTCGGGGTGCTGCTGGCCAAACTGCATCGGCTCCCGATCCGGGACAACCCGCCACGCCTGGGCGGGCACACCCGCCTGGAGCGCGCCGTGAAATACCTCCACGACGAGCAGCCTGACCTGGCGTGGCTGGCGGCCATCGGTCGAACCCTGATCGAGCAGCTGGCCGAGCCCAGCCGAGTGACCTTCGCCCACGGCGACTTCCATCTGGGACAACTGGGCCACACGCCGCTGCGCCGTAGCTGGAAGCTGATGGACATCGACAACTTCGGCATCGGAAATCCGGCCTGGGACTTGGGGACGCCGGCAACCTTCTGGGCGGCCGGCTTGTTGGCCGACGAGGCCTGGAACGTCCTCCTGGACTCCTACCGCGACGCCGGTGGGCCGGCGATTCCGGCCAGCGGTGACCCGTGGCCGGCGCTCAACCTGCCGACCCAGGCCTCAGCCCTGATCGCCGTCACCCAGCATCTGATCAACAACGCCGATCCCGAGGCCACCGCCGCCCTGGTCGAGGTGTGCCGTCGGCTGGCCCGAGACTGAGCCTTACGGCAGGTCGCACCCAGTGCTATCGGGCGTGGATGTCTACCATCGGGTGAGTCAGGATCGTTCGCTGGGTGAGAGGATCACGACATGGCCGCCGGGCAGGAAGCGTCCGGGTCAGGAAGTGCGCTACGCAAGGCGGCAGCCCGAGTAGTGAATGCACTGAACCGGGACCAAAAGATCGACCTGCTCTCCGGCAGCGGCTCCTGGCACACCACCGCGATCCCCGAGCACGACATCCCTGCAGTGTTGATGATCGACGGACCCCACGGCCTGCGCAAACAACGCGACCTGACCGACGAGGTGGGCCTGGGTGATTCCGAGCCGGCCACCTGCTTCCCGCCAGCAGTCACCTTGGGTTCCACCTGGGATGTGGACCTGGTCGAGCAAGTGGGAGCGGCGCTCGGACGCGAAGCGCGTGCCGCCCGGGTCGGCGTCCTGTTGGGACCGGGGCTGAACCTCAAGCGCCACCCCGCCGCAGGGCGCAACTTCGAGTACTTCTCCGAAGATCCACTACTCAGCGGCGCCCTGGCGGCGGCCATGGTTCGCGGCATTCAGTCCGAGGGTGTGGGAGCCTGCGTCAAACACTTCGCGGCCAACAACCAGGAGACCGGTCGAATGCGTTCGGATTCGATCATCGACGAGCGCACCCTGCGAGAGCTGTACCTGGCCGGATTCGAGATCGCGATCCGCGATGGCCGTCCCTGGGCGGTGATGTCCTCCTACAACCTGATCAACGGCGAGCACACCGGCGAATCACGCCGACTGCTCACCGACATCCTGCGCACCGAGTGGGGCTTCGACGGACTGGTCATGAGTGACTGGTTCGCGGTGGCCGACCGTCCGGCCGGAATCGCAGCCGGCATGGATCTGGAGATGCCTGCCAGCGACCATGCCTGGGACGCCCGAGTGCGCGCCGCCGTCGCCGACGGCACGCTCGCCGAGGCCGATCTCGACCAGGCCTGCATTCGCGTGGTGGAACTGGCCCTGCGCGCGGTCAGCAGTCGCCGCGTCCACAACGGCGCGGTGGACTTCGACGCCCATCACAGACTGGCCCTGCGCGCGGCCGCCGCCGGCACGGTGCTGCTCACCAACGATGGGGTGCTGCCGCTGGCAGGGTCGGAGAAGATCGCGTTGATCGGCGCCTTCGCTCACACACCGCGCATACAGGGAGCCGGAAGCTCCCTGGTCAACCCCACGCGCGTCGACACTCTGCTCGATGAACTGCGCCAGCGGCTGGGAGATCAGCTCTCCTATGCGCCCGGTTATGACCCGCAGACCGGCGAGACTACTGCTGAGCTGCTGGCAGAGGTCCGTGCCGTCGCAGCCGAGGCCGACGTCGCCGTCCTGGTCGTCGGGTTGACCGACGGTGAAGAATCCGAGGCCTTCGACCGCACCGATCTGCGACTGCCGGAGGCTGCCGACACCCTGGTGCAGATCGTGACCTCCGTCAATCGACGCACCGTGGTGGTCCTGGTGAACGGTGCACCGCTGGAGCTGCCCTGGGCCGATCAACCCGCCGCCCTCCTGGAGGCCTACCTGGGTGGGCAGGCCGGCGGCGCGGCGCTGGCCGACATCCTGCTGGGTGACGCCGAGCCGGCGGGCCGGCTGGCTGAGAGCTTCCCGATCTGTGCAGCCGAATTGCCTGCGTCGGCGACTTTCGCCACCACGCCCACCCAGGTGCGCTATCTGGAGACCTGCCATGTGGGTTATCGCTTCCACGACAGCTTCGCCGTCGCGCCGCGCTTCTGCTTCGGACACGGGCTGAGCTACACCAGCTTCGAATACGGTCCGGTGAAGGTCAGCGGACGCGGCACCGATCGCACGATCACCGTGCCGATCACCAACACCGGTGCCAGGGCCGGCACTGAGGTGGTGCAGCTTTACACACACCCGGTTCACTCGGTGGTGCATCGTCCCGATCAGGAGCTGAAAGCCTTCGCCAGCGTCCACCTGCAGGCCGGTGAGAGTCGGCGGGTGAGCCTTGAGCTGGACTCCCGCAGCTTCGCCGTCTACGACGTCGCCGATTCCGCCTGGCGTGTCGAAGGCGGGAGTTACGAGATTCGCATCGGGGCGTCTTCCCGAGACATTCGTGGCAGCGTGAAGCTGACTATCAAGTCCGACGACGTTGTGCACGAAGTGGCGGGCCTGGCCTCCGCAATCGCCTCCGAGGCGGAGTTCGCCCAGCTACTGGGTGGCCCCGTGCCGACGCCGCGTCCGCTGTGGCCACTGCACGAGGACTCCACCATCGCCGACCTCACCGGGACCTGGTTGGGACGCCGCCTGCGCGCGGTGTTGTTGACCGTAGCCAATCGCACTCTGGGCCTGACCGAGGACCATCCCGACGCCGCCTTGATCTATGGAGCTTTCGACGAAATGCCCCTGCGCACCCTGGTGGCCCGATCCGGCGGCAAGCTCGGCTTCCGGGGCCTGGCCGCGCTGCTGGCAGTGCTCAATAGTCTGGGCGAGCCCCGCCAGCAGCGCTGAGGTTCAGACCTCCGCAAGCGCCTCGGTCGGTGCGGCTTTCGCGGCCCGGCGTCCGGGCAGAATCGAGGCCAGCGCTGCCGCGCCCACCGCAACCGCGATCATGATGACGGTCTGGGTTCCGTTGACGGCGAAGGTCACCGAGTCCAAGCCCATCGAGTTGGCCGTGGCGGTCACGGCCAACCAGCCGAAGAAGCCTCCGGCCACCAGGCCTACAAGGAGCCCCACCGCTGTCACCTGGAGCGCCTCGATGGTCAGCATCGAGCGCAACGAACCCGCCTGCAGCCCCAAGGCTCGCAGCAGTGCCGACTCCCGCGAGCGTTCGATGACCGACAGACTCAAGGTGTTCCCCACCCCGACCAGGGCAATCAACACCGCGACACCCAACAGGCCGGTGGTGATCGCCAGCAGGACGGTGAAGACCTGCTCCATCATCGCCGCCTGCGGGACTGACCCCGAGATCAGCTCCTGGGAACCGGCGATATCTGCCGCGGCAACCATCACCGAAACCGCCTGGGTGCGATCAGGCACCGACAGCCACACCACGGCATCAGGAGTCACCGAGCCAAGCTTGGCCAAGGTGGCTGCTGAGACCAGAGCCTGGTCGTAGTCGACCAGCCGAGAGGTGTGTACCGTCACGGTGACCTTTCGGCCGTGAGCGGTGAGGGTGACGCGCTTCGGGAGCTCTTGCGCCGCGTACTTGTTGATCAGCACCTCGTCGTCGGTGACAGTCTGGGTGATTCCGGTCGCACCGGGAATGCCGTCCCGATAGCCCAACACCAGCAGGGTCTGCTCCTTGTTGACCGTCGCTGTGGTGGCCGGCAAAGCGACCGCATCGTCCACGCCAGGAATGTTCCTGAGTTTCGCGATGGCCTCGGAAGTCACCGACTGAGGTGGCGACCCCTGCGGGGCACCGGACACCTGGAGATCGACCGGGTATTGCACCGCCAACTCCTGATTCACCGTTGCCTGCAGGCTCGCCGTGGCAACCTGCAGGGTGATCATCAAACCCAGTGCGAGCATCAAGGCGGTGGCAGTAGCCGTGGCCCGCTTCGGATTGCGCTCGGCATTGTCGGCAGCCAGGCGGGGCACGGTGCCCAGTTGGCGCACGCCGGCACCAACCACGCGCAGCAGGCTGGGCACGAACAGCGGCCCGCCCAGCAGCACACCCAGCGAAATCAGCGCACCGGCACCGATGGCGACTCCCAAGGCGTAGGAGTCCTTCCACACCACGGCCACAACCGCTAGTGCGGTACCGCCAAGGAGCAGCAGCACGCAGATGACTGTGCGCACAATCGGAATGCGGCGCTGATCGGTTTCGGCAGCCGAAGGACGCAGCGCCTCCAGCGGCATGACCCGGGTTCCGCGAACGATCGGGACGAAGGCGGCTACCACGGTGGCCAACAGTCCTAGTCCGAAGGCTGCTGCCAGTTGCGGCCAGGGCAAAGCCAAGCCCCAGAACAGGGCTGTGCTCCACGCTGTGATGCCGGCAGCAATTCCGATCCCCATGGCCAGACCCAGCAGGGATCCCACCACGCCCAAGATCAACGCCTCGGCGAAGAAGCGTCGCCGTACCTGCTGGCCGGAGGCTCCCACTGCCCGCAGCAGACCGACCTGGCGGCGACGCTGCGCCACCGTGATCGCAAAGGTGTTGGCGATGGTGATCATGCCCACCACCATTGCGATGGCCGCGAAGCCCCACAAGATGTTGGCGAACACGTCGAAGTCGGCCACGATCGAGGCGACCTCCTTGGCGATGTAGACCGAGCCCTCTTCGACGGTCGCCTTCGGTGCCACGGACTTCAGCCGGAACGTCAGGGTCTGCACCAGCTGCTCCGCGGTGGTTCCCGGCGCGGCCTTCACCGTCCAGGTCTGCGCGACGCCGGCAAGATCGCCCTGGGGGGCGAAGAAGCTGTCAGCGGCGTAGCCGGTCTTGGCGAACAAACCACTCGGCTCGTTCGTCAGTCCGACCACGATCAGCGAGGAGTCGCCGCCCGCCGCTCGCAACCGGTCGCCGACCCCTACCGACAGGCTCTTGGCCGCTCCGGCACTAAGAGCAACCTCGTCGGCCTTCGTTGGCCAGCGCCCCTGGGTCAGGGATGCCCAGCGCAATCCCTCGGGCGGCACATTCACCAGATTGAGCACCTGCGAGACGGCTTGGTCGGTCGCGATGACACTGCTGGTGACCATCGGCGCGCTGAGCGCCACCCCGGCAGTGTCGGCAATGGTGGAACCAATCGCCCTATCCGGCGACGCATCCCGCGGCAGCGAGATCACGACATCGGCTTCGGCCACGGCGACACTCATCGACTTGCCTTGTGCTTGGCCCTCGGTGGCGGTCAAGACCGAGGAGCCGGCGAGGAAGGCGACGCTGATGGCGATAGCCACGATGGTGGCCAGGAATCGACCCGGATGGTGTCGAACCTCGGAGAGTGCTTGACGAAACATCAGGCGCCCAGCTTTGCGGTGGCGGCCTGAATGTCAGCGGCGCTGGGTCCGGCCAGATCGGCGACGATGCGTCCATCGGACAGCAAAACGGTGCGTCCGGCGAATGCGGCGGCGTTGGCGTCGTGGGTGACCATGACGATGGTCTGATCCAGTTCGAGGCTGGTGCGCTGCAGGTAGTTCAGTAGCTCATGGCCCGCGCGGGAATCCAGCGCCCCGGTCGGTTCGTCGGCGAAGACGACCGCAGGCGAGGTGATCAGTGCCCGGGCGATGGCCACCCGCTGCTGCTGTCCGCCCGAAAGCTGTGAGGGGAGGTGGGAGAGTCGATCCCGCAGCCGCAGCGAGTCGACCAAGGTGTTGAACAGTGCCTTGTCGGGCTTCTGCCCGGCCAAGTCCAGCGGAAGCAGGATGTTCTGCTCGGCGGTCAGGGTGGGCAGCAGGTTGAAGGACTGGAATACGAAGCCCACGGCGTCGCGGCGTACCCGGGTGAGCTGTTTGTCGTTCAGCGTGGACAGGCTGTGGCCACCGAGGAAGATCTGACCGGAGGTGGGTCGGTCCAGTCCGGCCAGGCAATGCATGAGGGTGGACTTTCCGGAGCCGGACGGGCCCATGATGGCGGTGAAGGAACCCCGAGTGAACTCCACATCGACGCCATCCAGGGCGTGTACGGCGGTATCGCCGGATCCGTAGGTTTTGGTCAAGGAGACTGCCGAGGCGATTGCCGTCGCCGGCTGTGTTGCGGACATTGTCATGGTCATAGCTCCAAGGTAGAAAAACGCCGCACTGACTGAAATGGCCCATGGGCGAGGCTTTGGGGTAGTGCTGGCACCACCCGCGACTCACCGTAGACATCACTTCGGGCATGGCGCGTCATTCGCTGCGGCCGGACGCATCGTCCGTGCGGATGACAACGGGCTGCGCAGGCCGCTTTCTTGGGCTGAATTTCCCGGTCGGGTCTTCCCGCCGTCATCTCATTAACCGGTGAAAGACACTTCGAGGCCCTGGACTGCTCCTTGGCTGTGATGGTGATTGCGGCCGGGCACGTTTCATCAGTTGCGCGAAAGGTCGTTGTTCCGATGCTCCAGGAACCCGCAGTCCGTCCGGTCAATCTGGTCGGCCATCTCCGACGATTCGCCCTCGTGGCCTTGGTCAGCTTGGCGTTGATCGTGCCGCTGCAGGCGCTCCCGGCGCAGGCAGCTCTCACGGGGGTGACCGGTTCCGGCACCAGCTCCGACCCCTACCAGGTTCAGACTGCTGATGGGCTGTACGCGATCATTGGGGAGATCAACGCCGATCCCGGCGGCTATGGCGCCGCGACCATCGAAGTGACCGCAGATCTGGATCTGGCCGGGCGCGATCCGCTGCCGATGATCGATACCTTCACCGGCTCCATCGACGGCATGGGGCATACCATCAGCAACCTCAGCTACGCCGAAGGGGCCGGCGGTCATCGGGGAATGATCCGGCAACTCACCGGCGGGCGAGTCAGCAATCTGCGCCTGTCGAACCTGGCTGTGGACAACGGCACCAGCACCGGGTTCGTGGCCGGCATCGCCGTCTACGCCACGAATGCCACCCTCAGCGGCAACTCGGTGGTCAAGGCGAACCTCAAAGCGGCCTCGGCGGAGAAAGTCGGTGGCCTCGTCGCAGAATCCGACGGGTGCACCATCACGGACAACTATGTGGACGCCACCATCATCGCCAATGAGATGCCTGCCGGTATCGCCTCCTACACCAAGAACGCCTCGACGCTGAGCCGCAACCTGGTTCGCGCGGACCTGACGATGCTCACCGGCGGTGGCGTCAACGGCACCAAGGGCAACGATGCCGGAATGGTCCTCGGCTACGCCGGCAATCCGAACACCGGAGTGTTCAGCAGCAACGTCGCCCTCGGCGGCACCATCGCCTATGACGGAAAGATCGATGGTTTCGTCGGGCGCATCCTGGGCTACACCGGCTACTCCGGCTGGACCGCCACGGACAACCTCGCCAACTCCGACATCACCATCTCCGGCAGTCCCGTGACCGGGCCCGGTGTGCTCAATCAGCACGGCACCGACACGGCCGCTGCGACGCTCGCCCAGCAGGCCACCTACGAGGCGTTGGGTTGGGACTTCGGTACCAACTGGGCCTTCGACACGGACCTCGGTCACCCGGTTCCGAAGTACACCTACTCGCTGCGTGGCAGCGGCACCGCCGATTCTCCCTACGAGCTCACCAGCGAGTTCGACCTAGAGTTCCTGGCCCAACGACTCAATGCCGGTGATGGTGCCTACACTGCGGCGACCAACATCGAGCTGACCTCCGACCTGGACTTCACCGGACGCGATCCGTTTGAAGGCATCAACACCTTCACCGGCACCCTCGACGGCATGGGGCACACCATTGCCAACCTCACCTACGGGCCCAGCGCTGCGTCGGCTCGGCTGGGCTTCATTCGCGCCCTGAACAAAGGCACCGTTCGCAATCTCACGCTCGACGCCGTCACCGCAGTCAGCACCAGCACCACGGAGTCGGACTTCGTGGCCGGCCTTGCGGTCGTCGCCACCGACGCCACCGTCGACAAGGTCAGCCTGATCGGAATGCGCCTCGACGGTGCCGGGGTGGAGAAGGTCTCCGGAATCGCGGCCGAGCTGCGCGGAGCCAGCTCGGTGACCAACTGCTGGGTCGACGGCAGCGCCAAGGCCAAGAAGATGCCAGGCGGCATCGCCGGCTACGCCCACAACACCTCAGTGATCAAGCACAATCTGACCTCCATGGATCTCACCGTGGTGAACAGCGGCAACACCGGAACCCGCGGAGTCGACGCCGGCGCCATCGTGTCGTACCCCGGCAGCGGCAACGCCGTCACCATCGAAGGCAATGTCTCCCTCGACGGATCCATCACCTACACCGGTACTGTTGCCGGCTTCGTCGGACGCATCCTGGGCTACTACCAGGCCACGGGCGCCTATGCCGTCAGCGTGTTGGACAAGAACCTGGCCAACTCCGCGATCACCGTCAGCGGAAGTACCGTCAGCGGCACCGCCACCAGCCAGAACGGTGCCGACACCTCGGCAGCAGAGCTGGCCAAGCAGAGCACCTACGAAGGCATCGGCTGGAGCTTCGAAACCGACTGGACTTTCGACAAGACCCTCGGCCATCCGCTCCCCAAGTACGTGCGCATCGGCGATCGCCCCAACCGGATCACAGCCACTTTCACCGCCGACCCGAGCACCGAACGTGCCTTCACCTGGTACTCCGATCTCACCAGTGACACCGCGACGGTCCAGGTGTCGACCGCGAAGAGCCTGGAGGGTGCTACCACCGCCACCGCCACCCGCGGCTCCGGGCTGGACGGGGAGAACTTCTACAAGGCGACCATCACCGGTCTCACCCCCGGTGAGCGCTACTACTACCGGGTCGGCGACTCGGCCATGGGAGTGTGGAGCTCCATCGGAACCTTCCTCACCAGCGACGGCCACTCCGACTTCAGCTTCGTCGACATCGCCGACACCCAGGCGCAGAACCTCACCGAGGCCGGGTTGTCGGCAGCCACTATCGCCAAGTCGTTGTCGGCGGTGCCCGCCGCGCAGTTCCTCATGCAGAACGGCGACCTGGTCGAACACGGCGGCTCGGAGTCTGATTGGACGAACCTGCTGACCTCCGCCCAGGACAGCCTGCTGTCGACCACCATCGCACCGGCGGCGGGCAATCACGATGCGCCGACCAACGGGTTCATCGATCACTTCGCGGTGCCTGCCCCTAACGGTCAGAGCACCACTGCCGGGGCCTACTACTCCTTCACCTACAACAAGGCTCACTTCGTGGTGTTGAACACCAACGAGAGCGCCAGCCGGAATCTGTCCGCCGACCAGCTCAGCTGGCTGCGTGAGGATGTCACCAAGGCCCGCAAGGACGGCGCCCAGTGGGTGATCATCAACATTCACAAGGGTCCGTTCACCACGGGCAACCACGCCGACGACGCCGACATCATCGCGATGCGCCAGGAGTTGCTACCGGTGATGGCCGAGGTCGGAATCGATTTGGTCTTGGAAGGGCACGACCATGTGATCAGCCGCTCCAAGCCGCTGACCTACGATGCGTCCGGAGTTGCCTCGGCGAAGACGGTCAAAACCCAGAACTTCACCGAAATGGTGAACGGCAAGCGCGTCGAATACGCGGTCAAGCCCAATGGCACCATCTTCTTCCTGCCCAACACTGGGGGCGCCAAGCACTACTCCCAGAAATCCAGCAGCGGCGCCCTCGACCTGGAGTCCTATCTGGCGCTGTTCGACCGCACGGGTGAGCAGGCCACGGAGAACTTCGCCGCGGTCCGCGTCAGCGAGAATCGGCTGACCGTCGACGTCTACGACATTCGCAACCAGGGTCAACCGCGGCTTTTCGAGAGCTTCGGCATCGACCGACAGGTCTCGGACGTGGACGACCAGATCGCGGCACTCCCGGCGGTGGACGAGCTCACCGCCGCCGATGCAGCAGCGGTCGCGAAGGCGCGCACCTCGGTGGACCAGCTCACTGCTGCACAGCGTGGCGCGCTTCACAATGAGGATGCGCTGCGGGCCAGGGAAGCCAAGCTGCGCAAACTCAGCGGTGCGGTCGTCACCGACGGCTCCCAGTTGGCCTGGGCGGCAACCGATGCGTCCACTCGGACTTCGGTGACCATCCGCAACGACACGCGGACGGTGATCGCCGATCAGCCGGTGCGGGTGACGCTGACCGACACACCGCAGGTCGCCGCGAATCAGTTGGCGTTCTTCGCCGAAGACGGTACGGCGCTGCCCTACGAGGCCGAATCCTGGAATCCCGGCGGCAGCTCGGTGGTTTGGGTGCGGGTGCCGTCACTGGCGGCAAAGGCCGGCACCACGGTGTGGGCCTACTTCGGCACCGATCAGGGCAAGAATGCCGCCGCGCAGGTGTGGGCCGACGACTACAGCCTGGTCGAGCACTTTGCGAAGAACTCCGCCAACGGCACCAGCTTCACCGACTCCACCGGAAAGGCCACCGCTTCGGTGGTCGGTGCCGATTGGAATACCGGTATGGACGACAGCGGTGACGGCACCGCCGCCCTGGGTGGGGCGCGGCTGCAATACAGCGGCGACATCGGCGGCGGCTATGACCGCATCGCGATCAGCTCCGTGGTCTCGCTCACCGCTGCTCAACTCGGCGCCATGACCGGAAATGCCCCGATCGTGGCCAAGGAATCTCAGACCAGCGATGGTCAGGTCACCTTCTGGCAGGGCATTAAGAGTTCCGGAAAGCTGGCGGTGCGGCTGGCCGGCAACAGCTTCGAGTTCGGCAATGTGGACCTGAACCACGAGTTCGACTTCCCCGCCGACGGCAAACCGCACCTGATCACCCAAACCTACGACGGCATGACCTACTCGGTCTTCCTCGACGGTGCAGAGGTGCTGTCTCAGATGGTCGAATACCGCTCGACCTATTCGGATCCGAAGGTCCTGACCACCATCGGCGACTACTACACCAACGACGGCACCCTGGCCTCGCCATTCCGCGGCATCGCCTACGAGGTGGAGGTGGCCGGCAAGGCGTTCAGTCCCGACCTGGAGGCATTCCGCTACGCCAACTACTTCGGCGACGCGGTCAGGGTGGGCGCGCTGACCGCGAAGGCCGACCAGAACCTCGAGCTCGTCGTCGACGACCCCGACGGCGGCTCGCAGGTTGAGGCCGGACTGGTGACCGTCACCGGAACCCTGGGTGCGCGTGCTCAGCTCACGGCAACCGTGGCCGGCGACCAGGTATTCAGCCAGACCGTCGATGCCGGGCATTTCGGCATCAAGGTTCCCGTCAACGCCCTCGGTGACCAGGAGCTCCTCCTGCAGGCCTCGGCAGCGGGAAAGACCAGCGAGGTGCGTGTTCCGCTGACGGTGGTGGACACCAAAGCCCCGGCCCAGCCTGCCGTCTCCGATACCTCGGATGAGGCCACCACGGCCCATACCGACGTCGCGCTGAATGCGACCCCGGTGACCGACGACCAGGAATCGGTGCAGACGACGTTTTATGCCGACGCCGCGATCGCGCTGAACGAAGACAACACCGTGGTGCGCGCCGGCACCAGCAGCGCGCGCACCCCGGACGCGTTGACTCCGGACAGTGGTGAGGTGACCACCGAATTGCACCCGACTACTGTGGGGGGCAACAAGAACCCGTATCAGCTGTATTCGATCTCACTCACCGATGATCAGGCCGCCCAGGACCAGTTCCACCTCACCTGGAGTGGCAAGGCCGACAGGCGTCGAGTGTCGGCACTGGTGTGGAACACCGAAACCAGTAGCTGGCAGGTGGTCGCGACCGGCTCCAGCAGCACCGGTGGCACGGTGAACCTCGACGTCACCGCGACGGCGGCGGAGAATCACCCGGTTTCTGCCGATCACAAGCTCACCGTGCTGATCTGGCGAGGCCTCACCTCGGTGCCGTTCGCTCGTAGTGATTACTCCGCCCAGCCCGATTCGGCCGATTTCGACTGGGGCATGGCGCACATCCCGGACTCCCAGCTGTACTCACAGGCGACGCCCGACCTGCTCACCGACCAGCTGCAGTACGTCAGCGAAACTGCCGCCGAGCGCAAGACGCAGCTCGTCGTTCAGGCCGGTGACTGGGTGAACCGCCCCTATCTCTCGCAGGAGTATCAGTGGAAGAACTCCGAACCGGCGATGAAGACTCTGGAAGCGGCGAAGATCCCGGCGATGATCTCCTGGGGCAACCACGACTATGAGCTGAACCGCAACAACTCGGTGATGATGCCCAAGTACTACCCGATGTCGCGGTTCACCGACGACCTGGCCGGCAGCCCGTGGACCTTCGGCGGCAGCAATGGCATCGACAACTACTACTACTACGGCACTATCGGCGGGGCCAAGATCCTGGCGCTGACCGTCGGCTTCTTCTCAGCGGACAACTCCGGCGACGAGGGCCTGGCCTGGGCTGCGCAGGTGATCAAGGATCACCCCGCCTACAACGTGATCATTGCGAATCACAACTGCGTCAACACCGGTGCCAACAACTGGTCCAATGGCAACATCACCAGCAAGCTGGTTGATCCCTTCGACAATGTGAAGCTGGTGCTGGGCGGTCACATCACCGGAACCGGGGTGGCGGCTCGCACTCACGGCAACACCACCACCTACGGCATCCTCACCGACTATCAGGGACGGGTTTACGGCGGTCAGGAGTACTTCAAGCAACTGAGCATCGACGTCGAGAATGGCCTGCTCTATGCGAACACCTACTCCCCGCTGCTGAACAAGACGACCTCTGAAGGCGCGTGGCACCAATCCATCAGCGAGTCCGCGGTGTCGGGCTTCCACGGCTCCGATTCGGAGAATTTCGTCCTGGAACTCGACCTGGACGCCAACACCACCCGGACCTTGGAGACCGGGTCACTCACACTGGCTGCCGGGGCGCCGACGCAGATCGGCGAGGTGCAGTCCACTCGCGGAACCCAGCCGGCCGGCGTGGTGTTCACCTCAGTCCAGCCCGACACTTCCTACCAGTGGTACGCCGAACTGACCGATCAAGCCGGCCACACCACCCGAAGCACCACCTCAACGTTCACCATCGCCTCGCCGCAGGTGGTCGCGCCGAGTGCTCCGCAGCAGGTGAAGGCTTCGGCCAGCGGTGACACCATCACCGTCACCTGGACGGCTCCGGCCGTCGATGGCGGCGCACCGGTGAGCGCCTATGAGGTGGCACTCAGTGATGGCATCCACTCCGCCACCGTCACCAACGGCCTCACTGCAGCGCTGACCGGCGTCGCCCCGGGCCACTACACGGCGAGCGTGCGAGCGCAGAACAGTGCCGGTTGGTCGCCGTGGTCGGCGCCCTCGACCGGGGTCGAGGTGGCGGGCGCAAGCCCGTCGCCGACCATCACCCCGACTCCGACCCCGACTCCGACGTCGGCCACCAAGCAGGCGGTGCTCGACCTGCCGTCGACGGTGGTCGGTGGCCAGCGGTTCCTCGCCAAGGCGTACAACCTCGTTCCGGGCGCGACCTACACCGTGCGGCTGGGTTCGGCCACGGTGTCGACGATCGTGGCTTCACCGGGGGGATCCGGACGCCAATGGGCGACGGTTTCCCGGCGCGTCAAGCCGGGACGCTACACGCTGCGCCTGATGAAGGGCTCCACGCAGAGCGCCGCGGCCAAGGTGCGGGTGATGCAGAATCCCAAGGTGAGCGTGAAGCCGTCGAGCACCATCATCACCCTGGGGCGGCGCGGGTCGGCCAAGATCACGGTGAGTGCTGCCGGGACGGTGACCGGCAAAGTCGTGGTCCGCATGGGGAGCTTCCACAAGACCCTTCGACTGCAGAAGGGCGCGACTCGCGTCGTGCTTCCCACGTTCCGTCACACCGGCACCTACAAGCTGTCGGTGACCTACACCGGAACCGTGAACTACCAGCGGCACACCGTCACCAAGACGCTGCGCGTCAAGCGCTGACCTGTTCGCGTCTGACGGCCGCCACTACCGAGAAGGCCAGTCGCACCGCCCGAGGACGGTGCGACTGGCCTTCGGCTCTGCGCAGCTGTTCGCCGACGATCAGTTGGGGTAGGGGATGCCGACGTACGGGGTGCCGAGGTATTCCTCGATGTCTTCGGCGGAGCCCTCGCGGCCTAGACCCGACTGCTTGGCGCCACCGATTCGTGCACAAGGAGTACTGCCGCCGAGGGTGGCAGCCTCGACCTAGTCGCCGAATCCGCCGAAGTCGCCGAACCCGTCGAAGACATCGCTGCCGAAGTCGCTGAGACCCTCCCCGATGCCGTCCAATCCAGGCAGTTCGGCCAGGTTTCCAAAGTCGCCGACCAGGCCGTCGAAGATGCCACCGCTGCCACTGAGGAGGTCCAACAACAACACGGTGTTGAGCGTGTCATCGAGGACCAGCCAGCTCACGCTGGCGGTATCGGTGAGCATCCCGGCGTTGAGGGCATCGGCGAACACGGTGCGCCAGTGGTCGACCACACCCAGAACCATGGCGTAGGGCAGATACCGGCTGAACACATCGATGCCGACCTCGAAACGCAATTGTTCGGCCTCGGCGGTCGCCAGGTACAGCTTGAAGCTCTCGGCCTGCGCCCGGGCCGCCGCCCCTTCGGCGCTCATCGTCCCTGCCGGGATTCGGCTACCCGCCCAGGCGATGAGCCCCGCCACGGCCAGGCCCACGGTGGCGGTATTCCGAAAGAGATAGAGGAACAGCACGCCGCCGATGACCATGCCGGCCACGCCGATCCAGCGGACGATGGCGGCTTGCGAATCGACACCGAGGAACCACCGGCGGGCGGCGGCTTCGCCGTGCAGCACCTGGGTGGCGTGCTGCAGAGCAGACCGGTTGGCGCGGAACTGGTTCAGCGTCGACGTCGGGCCGGAGGCGAACACCGCGTCCAGCAGCACTCGTTCGGTGGAGGTCAGCTCTTCGCTCGGTGACACCGGGCTTTGGTGAAGCTCCCAATCCACGGGCTTGGTGGCCGGCGGTTGCAGCACCGGGTGCATCGTGAACCAGCCGCGTCCAGCGAGATCGATCAGGGTCGCGGAAAGTTCCACCGGATCGACGCGGCCGTCAATGGCGACACCGACCAGCCCAGGGTTCAAGCCATCCGGTGGAGTGAATCGAACCGCGATCGGCGGCTGCTGCCCGCGCCGGACGCGTCGCCGCAGCGCAGGCTGACCTGGTACCGGCACCAGCCCCGGCGTGAGCCCGTCGAAGACTTCGTCACCGCGAAACACTCGCACCCACACGACGGCCGCCACCGCTGCCACCACAAACACTCCGCCGACAACAATCTCCACGCCTCACATCCTTGCGGACGTGTCAAAACGCCGAGCGCTCCCGTTTCGGTCGTTCGCTCCGCCCTAGGACGGAACTCATGACACAAACGGGAGCGCTCGGCGTGATGGGGATCAGTTGGGGTTGGGGATTCCGACGTACATGGTTTCGAGGTATTCCTCGATGCCTTCGGCGGAGCCCTCGCGGCCTAGACCCGACTGTTTGACGCCACCGAAGGGGGCTGCGGGGTTGGAGACCACACCGGAGTTGATGCCGAGCATGCCGGACTCGATGCGCTCCGGCAGCCGCAGCGCCCGAGACAGGTCACGGGTGAAGGCGTAGGCGATCAAGCCGTACGGGGTGGAGTTGGCCAAGGCGACCGCTTCATCCTCGGTGGCGAAGGTGGTCACCGGGGCCACCGGGCCGAAGATCTCATTGGTGAACACATCGGCGTCGGTGGGCACATTGGTCAGCACGGTGGGGGCATAGAAGTAGCCGGGACCATCGATCATGGTGCCGCCGGTTACCACGGTGGCGCCCTTGGCGACGGCGTCGCGCACCAGGTCGTCGACCTTCACACGGCTTTCGGCATCGACAAGCGGGCCGATGTCCACCCCGGGCTCGGTGCCGCGTCCGACGGTCTTGGCGGCCACCTTGGCGGCGAGCTTCTCGGAGAACTCCGCAGCCACCGACTCGTGCACATAGAAGCGGTTGGCCGCGGTGCAGGCCTCGCCCATATTGCGCAACTTGGCGGCCAGAGCCCCCTCGACGGCGGCATCGAGGTCGGCGTCCTCGAACACCAAGAAGGGGGCGTTGCCGCCGAGTTCCATCGAGGTGCGCAGCACATTCTCAGCAGCAGCCTGCAGCAGCCGCTGGCCGACCTCGGTGGAGCCGGTGAACGATAGCTTGCGCAGTCGCGGATCGGCGATGATCGGGCCGGTGGTCGCTCCCGAGCGGGTGGTGGTGATCACATTGACCACCCCGGCGGGCAGGCCGGCGTCCACCAGGGTCTGGGTGAACAGCAGGGTGGTCAGCGGGGTCAGCGCGGCGGGCTTGATCACCACGGTGCAGCCGGCGGCCAACGCCGGGCCGATCTTGCGGGTGGCCATCGCCAGCGGGAAGTTCCACGGCGTGATCAGCAGCGAGGGGCCGACCGGCTTCTTCAGCACCAGGAAACGAGAGTTACCGTCCGGAGAGGTGGAGTAACGGCCGTTGATGCGGCAGGCCTCCTCGCTGAACCAGCGCAGGAACTCGGCGCCGTAGTTGACCTCGCCGCGGGCCTCGGTCAGCGACTTGCCCATCTCCATGGTCATGACCAGAGCGAAATCGTCAGCCCTGGCCTGCACCAACTCGAATGCCTTGCGCAGAATCTCACCGCGTACCCGGGGTGGCGTAGCCGCCCACGACGCCTGTGCAGCCGCGGCTGCGTCCAGGGCCGCCATGCCGTCCTCGGGGGAGGCGTCGGCCACTGTGGTGAGTTGCTGTCCGGTCGCTGGATCATCGACACCGAAGCGGGCCCCGGTGGATGATTCGCGCCATTCGCCGCCGATGAACAACCCTGTAGGCAGGGATGCGATCAGTTCGGCTTCGGTCATTTTCTGCTCCTTTTCGCACAGTTTCTGCTGGCGAAGGTTGGTGATGATGGTCGGTGAAGGTCACCCGGTGGCGTCCTGCCATCCAAGCGTCCTACGGCGGTGCTGTTTGCGCCAGAGTCTGGCGCAACTTTGCTCGCGGCCGGTGCGAGGCAGCCGCGGCGAGACAGGCGCGCTTCCGGGGAGCTCTGCTGGTGATCGGGTACCGCTGCGCCAGGTGGGGTGCAGGACTTAGCCTGAGGACATGGCATTGAGTGTCTTCGACCTCTTCCGGGTCGGAATCGGGCCGTCGTCGTCCCACACCGTCGGTCCCATGAAGGCGGCCCGGCGATTCGTCGATGCGCTCGCCGGTGACGCCGGCGCCCAGACGGTCGCGAGGGTCAAGGTCGAACTGTTCGGTTCCCTGGGAGCCACCGGGCATGGCCACGGCTCCGTGGCGGCAGTGGTGTTGGGTCTGGCCGGGCACGACCCGGAGACCGTAGAGCTGGAACTGACCGGCACTGTGCTCGACGAATGCCGTCGCAGCCACACCCTGCAGCTGGCGACCGGTTCACGCATCGGCTTCGATCCCGACCACGACGTGGTGTTGTACCGTCGCCGCTCGCTGCCGGTCCACCCCAACGGGATGATCTTCACCGCAACCGACGCCGCGGGGACGGTGGTGAGTCAACGCACCTACTACTCCGTCGGCGGCGGCTTCGTGCTCGACGACCAGCAGACCGGGCCGGATCGCATCGTGCCCGACACCACAGTGTTGCCCTATGCCTTCGCCTCAGGCGCGGAGTTGCTCGCCCACTGCGCCGAAACCGGATTCTCGGTGGCGCGTCTGATGCGTCAAAACGAACGGGTCTGGCGCACCGATGACGAGATCGACGCGGGCCTGCTGAACATCTGGCGGGTCATGCAGGCCTGCATTCACCGCGGCATGAACACCGAAGGAATGCTCCCCGGCGGACTGCATGTGCCGCGTCGGGCGCCGGAGCTGCTGCACCGCCTCCAGGCCGCCACCGACACTGACGACCCGTTGCGCGGCCTGGACTGGATCACGCTGTACGCGCTGGCAGTGAACGAGGAGAACGCCGCCGGCGGACGGGTCGTCACCGCACCCACCAACGGCGCTGCCGGAGTGGTGCCGGCGGTGATCATGTACTACCGGCGCTTCACCCCTGGCGCCGACGATGCCGGGGTGTTGCGATTCCTGCTGAGTGCTGGTGCCATCGGTGTGGTGATCAAAGAACTGGCCTCCATTTCTGGTGCCGAAGTGGGCTGTCAGGGCGAGATCGGCGCGGCCTGTTCGATGGCCGCCGCCGGATTTGCTGCCGCGCTGGGCGGCACCCCGGGCCAGGTGGAGAACGCCGCCGAGATCGGCATGGAGCACAATCTGGGCCTGACCTGCGATCCAGTCGGCGGCCTGGTGCAGATCCCCTGCATTGAGCGCAATGCGATTGCCGCGGTCAAAGCCGTCACCGCAGCCCGTACCGCGCTGCGTGGCGACGGTCACCACATCGTCAGCCTGGATTCGGTCCTGAAGACCATGCGCCAAACCGGTGCCGACATGAGCGTCAAATACAAAGAGACCGCACGAGCCGGGCTGGCGGTCAACGTCATCGAATGCTGAGTCCCGTCATATGGTCACTGAGAGAGCGCTGTTCGCGGATTTGTAGATAGCATCCACTCATGAGACGCGAGCGGCGCTACTTGGAACTTCTGGCCCTGCTGGGGCTGGTCGGCGTGGTGGCCTTCATTCTGAATATCGCCATCATGGCCTCCGGCCAAGCAACCGGGATCAGCGTCGTGATCCAGTTGTTGTCCACGGTTGCCATGGTCCTGGGAGGGGCTGCGTGGCTGGGGCTGCTTGTGGCGGACCGAGTCTCGGTCCGGCAGGAGCGGATTCTGCAGCAACTCGACGAGATAAAGGCCGCGCAGAACGAGCTGAAAAGCGGTCAGGCCGAAGGGGCAGTCACCGCACTCACCGATGCACCTTCGCCCGACCTTCGCTAGTGCTTCACTGATCGGCACCTGAGTGACGGGTCATGAGCCCTTAGACTGGTTCGACCAGCAAAGGAGCTCGTCACCATGCCGATTCTTGACCTCTACCACCCTGATTCCGACCGCTACGACGGTCGTATGCCCTACCGGACGGTGGGACGGACCGGCCTGAAGCTGCCGCTGATCTCGCTGGGCCTGTGGCACAACTTCGGCGATGACGTGGCGTTCGCCACGCAGCGAGAGACGCTGCGTCGAGCCTTTGAGTTGGGGGTGACCCACTTCGATCTGGCCAACAACTACGGCCCGCCCTACGGTGCGGCCGAGACCAACTTCGGACGCCACTTCCGCGAGGACTTCAAGCCCTACCGCGACGAACTGATCATCTCCAGCAAAGCCGGCTGGGACATGTGGCCCGGCCCCTACGGCGACCTGGGCTCGCGCAAGTACCTGCTGGCGTCGCTGGATCAGTCGCTGGCGCGCATGGGCCTGGACTACGTCGACATCTTCTACCACCACCACTACGACCCGACGACGCCGCTGGAAGAGACCATGGCGGCGCTCGACACCGCAGTGCGACAAGGCAAGGCGCTGTATGTCGGCATTTCGTCCTACTCCGGCGAGCGCACCCGCCAAGCCATGGCGCTGGCCACCGAGATGGGCACCCCGTTGGTGATCCACCAGCCGTCCTACTCGATGCTGAACCGCTGGATCGAAGAAGACCTGCTCGACGTGCTCGCCGAGGTCGGCATGGGCTGCATCGCATTCTCGCCGCTCGCCCAAGGAATGCTGACCAACAAGTACCTGGGTGGCGTACCGTCCGATTCCCGCGCCGCGCAGGACAAGTCGCTATCGACCGAACTGCTCACCGAACAGAATCTGACCCACATCCGTGCACTGAACGAACTGGCCACCGGCCGCGGCCAGACCCTGGCCCAGATGGCAATCGCCTGGGCGCTGCGGGACGAGCGGGTCACCTCGGCCCTGATCGGCGCCTCGAGTGTGAAGCAGCTCGAAGACAGTCTCGGTGCGGTGCGCAACCTGTGGTTCAGTGCCGACGAACTGGCCGCGATCGATCAGTACGCGACCGACGGCGGCATCAACCTGTGGCAGGCCCCGAGCACCAGCTAATTGAGGCGGGCCCCGCTAGCACCACCGCGGCGTTGCCGTGGGGAACGACGGCCTAGTAGCCGATGCTCCAATCGGCAACCACGCCGCGGACATAGGCCGCCTGCCCCAGGTGGGCGACGGCGTCGTCGATGATGCTGATCAGCCGCACGCCTCGAGTGACCGGCGGGTCCCAGCGAGTGTCGACCACCTCGTCCAGCGTGGCCTCGGTGGTGGTGGCGAGGTAGCCGACCAGTTCGGCAACCGCATCACTGAGGTAGGCCGCCAACAAGGTCGGGTCGCTCACCCGAATCGCGGCGACGTCGGCGAGGGAATCGCCGAAACCGATCTCCTGCGGCCCGCGGTCGATGCCCAGGCGTTGCGCCCAGTCGTCGCGGCTCCATACCTGGTCGTCTCCGGTCAAAGCAGCGAGTTGGGCGTCTAGTTGGCGGGCGGCATGCCACACCAACCAGGCGATGGAGTTGCCCCTTCCGGCTGGCTGGGAGTGCAGGGCCGGTGAGTCGATCCCGGCAAGGACCTGCTGGGCAGCAGCCGGAATCCGGCCAGCAGCTTCGATCAGAATCTCGGAAGCATCCATGCCGCCATTGTGCCAACCTGAGGGCCGAACCCGGCACGGAGGAGTCCGAACCGGGCCGAGGTATTGCTGACGGTGAGGCTATCGCCGGGTGGTGACCTAGCCAGTCAGCGCCCCCTTTCACGAGTTATCCGACGCGCTGTGGTGCGGCGTCGTTAGGCTGTGCCCGTCGGGTACGACAGCAAAGGGGCGCCGGTAGTGACGATCCACTGGGAGGTGTGGACAGCATGGCTACTCGCCCTTTTCCTTCTGATCGACGTGGCGGTTCGCGTCGCGGCGGTCATCGTCATTCCCCGCAGCCGTCGACCCACCTCGGCGATGGCGTGGCTGCTGGCGATCTTCTTCCTGCCCGTGTTCGGGGCGATTCTGTTTCTGATGATCGGCAGCCCTCGGCTGCCCCGAGCGCGTCGGCTCAAGCAGGACGAGATCAACGCCCACATTCGAGACGCCACCCGGGACGAGGATCTCGGCCCGCTGCAGCCTGACCCACCACAGTGGTTCTCCTCGATGGTGTATCTGAATCGCAACCTCGGCGCGATGCCACTGACTGGCGGCAACACCGCCGAGCTCTTTTCCGACTACAAGAAGAGCATTGCGGCGATGGCCGCCGCCGTGGATGAGGCCACCGACTTCGTCCATGTGGAGTTCTACATCCTGCAAGCCGATGCGACCACAGAGGTGTTCTTCGCCGCGCTGGAGGGCGCAATCCGACGCGGCGTGACCGTCCGGGTGCTGATGGATCATTGGGCCAACCGCAGCAAGCCCTACTACCACCAGACCTGTCGACGACTGGACGAGATGGGAGCCCAGTGGCACCTGATGCTGCCGGTGCAGCCGCTGAAGGGGAAGTACCAGCGACCCGACCTGCGCAACCACCGCAAGCTGTTGGTGGTGGACGGACGGGTGGCCTTCACCGGCTCGCAGAATATGACCGACTCCACCTACAACCTGAAGGCCAATCTCCGCCGGGGGTTGCACTGGGTCGATCTGATGGTGCGGGTCGAGGGCCTGATCGTCGAGAGCATAAACGCCGTCTTCCTCGGGGACTGGTACAGCGAATGCAATGAGGTCGTGGGACAGCAATTGGGCATCACCGACGGCCGCGAGTTGCCGGTCGGCCTGGATGCGCAAGTCATCCCGTCCGGGCCAGGCTTCGAATCGCAGAACAATCTGAAACTGTTCATGGGGCTGCTGTATGCCGCCCAGGAACACATCATCATCGTCTCGCCCTACTTCATTCCCGATGAAGGCCTCGTAGTGGCGATCACCACCGCCTGCCAACGCGGGGTGCGGGTAGAGCTATTCGTCTCCGAGGAAGGCGACCAGGCGATGGTCTACCACGCCCAACGCAGCTACTACGAGGCGCTGCTGCAGGCCGGGGTGACGATCTGGCTGTATCGACGGCCCTTCATCCTGCATTCCAAGTCGATGACCATCGACGACGAGGTGGCCATCATCGGCTCCTCCAATATGGACATGCGCTCTTTCGGCCTGAACCAGGAGATCTCGATGATCGTGCGTGGCACACCATTCGTCGCCCAGATGCACGAGGTCGAAGACGGCTACCGGGAGGCCTCCCGCGAACTCACCCTGGACGAGTGGCAGCATCAGCCGCTGCGCTCCACCGTTCTGGACAACCTCGCCCGATTGACCTCAGCTCTGCAATAGGCCGACGCGCGCGCTACAGATTCGGCAGTGCCCGAGTCACCAGATCGCGCGCATACGGTGCAGCCACCGTCTGCAGGAAGCGGGGAAAGTCGACGGCAGCTGCAGCGTCGGCGCGGTCCGAAATGGTGCGCACCACAGCGAAGGGCAACCCGGCGGTGTGACAGACCTGCGCGACGGCGGCGCCTTCCATCTCGACCGCCAACACGGTGGGCAGATCGGTGCGCAACTGCAGGGAGTGCTCGGAGGTCGACATGAAAACATCACCGGACGCCACCACCCCCGCATGGGCGCGAGGATGGGTGATTCCGAAGTCGGTGAGCTGAGCGCTGGGAGCGGTGACGACCTGCGCTGCGGCATCGAGCAGAACACCGGATAGTCGAGCATCGGTCGGGATGTGACTCAACCCCACCGACGGCAGCACCCAGCGGGCGAACAGCGGCCGGGCATCCATGTCGTGCTGAACCAGCTCAGTGGCAACGACGACATCGCCGGTGTGGACCTCGGCACCGATGCCACCAGCGGTGCCCACCATGATCAATGCCTCGACCTGCTGAGCCATCAGCGTTGCGGTGATCGCCGCAGCTACTTTGCCCACACCACATTGGGCCAGCACCACTTCGCGCCCAGCCAGCCGTCCGGTGTGCAGCCGATGGCCGAGCACTTCCTGAGTGTGGAGCGGTGCCTCGGCAGACGCCTGCTCCACGATGGCAACGATCTCCTCGCGCAGCGCGCTGATGATTCCGATCATGGATTCCCTCCCCAGGGAACCTACCGCAGAATCGCAGGCGCTTCGCTGCACAGATCGGTGAGCACCTCACTCAGCAACGCCACCCCGGCCAGGCAATCCTCGTCGGCGGTCAGTTCGCCCTCGTTGTGAGCGACGCCGCCAACCGAAGGCACGAACAGCATGACGGTGGGCACCTGATCCTTCAGATTCGTCGAGTCGTGACCGGCGATGGTCATCATCTCCTGGTGAGACAACCCCAGGCGTTGCGCCGCCGCAGCCGCGAGCGACACTCCAGCCGCTGGGTAGGGCTGCTGATCCCAGGCGTGACTGAGGGCGAGGTCGATCTCGACGCCCACCTCAACGGAAACCGCCGCGATCGTGGTGCGTAGCAGGTCAACTGCAGCGGCGATCGCTGCCGGATCCGGAGAGCGCAGGTCGATATTCAGGCGCACCTCGCGGGGAACCACCACCGGAGAGTTCGGCAGCACATCGAAGCGGCCCACCGAGGTGTGCAGCGGCGCGTCGGCGAAACGCTCGGCCAGTTCACGCACTGCAACCACCAACCGGGCGGCACCGACCAGCGCATCGTGCCGATCAGCCATCACAGTCGATCCGGTATGCGACTGTTCCCCGGTGACCACCACATCGAACTTCTGCGCTGCCCAGGTGGCCGTCACCAAGCCAATGGTGACCCCGGTGTCCTCCAGGATGCGACCCTGCTCGACGTGGATCTCGGCATAGGACTGCACCGGCGTTGTCCACGGCTGACCGAGACTGTCAGCCATCGCCTCGGCCACCGTCACCGAACCGGCATCGGTGGTGGCCAGTGCGGCTGAGCCGGCGAGCTTTCCGGTGAACACGGAGGAGCCCATCATCGACGGGGTGAACCGCGAGCCCTCCTCGTTGAACCAATCCACCACAGCCAGGTTCAGGCTCGGACGCCAACCACCAGCCGCCACTTTCTGGTTCAGACGATGGGCGGCGTGCGCGGAGGCCAGTACGCCGTAGGCACCGTCATAGCGTCCGCCCAAAGGTTGGGAGTCCAGATGTGATCCGGTGAGCACCACCGGAGCGCCCGGCACCCACTCCAGCATTCCGAAGAGGTTGCCGATGTCGTCGGTGTGAACTCGGAAGCCGCGATCGGTCAACCACTGAGCGAACCAAGCGCGTTGCGCCAGGTCGGCCGGGCTGCCTGCCTCGCGATCCACGCCGCCGGCAGGGGTGGCCCCGAAGCTGGACAAGGTGGCGAAGTCGTCGAGGAACTCCTGATCGATCGGCTCGTAATCACCACTCACGGCGCAACTCCATCGAGGAGCAGTGCAGACCGCCGCCATTCTTGTTCATCTCCCGGTAGTCGACCGGGACGATCTCAACGTCATAGCGGGTGTTCAGCATCTCGGCGGTCCTCGTCAGATGAGAGGGGAACAACACTCTGCGTCGGTCCAAGGCCAGTGCGTTGCAGCCCCAATCTTCACCGGGCAGTACCGCGGCGGTTTCCACGCCGAGCTCGTGCAGGCGGGTCTGGAAGTCGTAGGGAGCTATCCGAGGATTGATCAGGGCCAAGTCGTCGTCCAGCATCAGACAGCACAGATCGAGGTGGATCTGGTAGCCCGGCATCTGCACCCGCTCCACCGTGATGCCATGCTCAGCCAGCAGGGTGGCCAGTTGCCGGTGGCCTTCGGGATTGCAGCGCACCGAGGTGCCGAAGAACGCCAACTCGGGACGCACCTTCACAAAACTGCCGCCCTCGACCAGGCCGGTGCCGGTGATCGTTCCCAGAATGGGCATCCCTGCGGCGGCGACGGTCTGGGTGATCGACAGCTCCTCACCGCGACGCATATCGGGTGCCAGCCGCCCGATGATCGCCCCACCGGCGACGGTCACCAGCGGGTCGCGGGTGAACACCGCCTTGGTGAAGCCATCCAGCTCGGGGGCCTCCACCACCTGCACGCCTTCGGCGCGGAGGGCGGCCACGAAGCCCTCCCACTCCTGGTCCAGGGTCTCCAGATCGGGCAACTCGTGCCCGGCCCAGTACCACCCCAAGTTCGGGTCGAGATAGGCGTTGAGGTCGGCGCGGTAGGCCGCCTCACCCAACTCGGCGACCTCACGCAGGGCCTTGCTGGGGCGACGGACCATGACGACTTCGAGCTTGCCCACCTCGTCTGAGGCACCCCAGCGGGCACCCCAGACGCGCTCGAGTTGGCCGTCCTCGCTGAACCCCGGGCTCGGCTTGGGGCCGAGGATTTCGTGGAACAGGCCGTCGGACATGTCCGCAAGGGGATCCGGCGTGGTGGGGGTGTGGTTCATACAGCGGCCTCGGCTTCGCTCGCGGGTTCAGGATCGGACGGTGTGGAATCAGGCGACGGGGAGTCGGACTCCACGATGGGGATGTTTGCTGCCGGGCCGGTGGGCACCAGTCGCGAGCCCAGTGGCCCGTAGGCGTCTTGGGGTTCGGGGAAGAAGTACAGCAGCGCAACGTAGAGCACCAGCGCCACGGCCAGACCCAGCGGAATGCTGATGTCGACGCCCCCGGCAAGGTTGCCCAGCGGTCCGACGAACTGGCCGGGCAGATTGACGAAGCTCACTCCGACCGCGGCGGCGACCAGCCAGGCCACCAGGCCGCGGTAGTTCCAGCCATGAGCGAACCAGTAGCGGCCGCCACGCTGACGGCGGTTGAAGACCTGCAGGGAGTCGGAGTCGTACCAACCCCGACGCACCCACCAGCCGACCATCATGACCACCATCCACGGTGCAGTACAGGTGACGATGAGTACCGCCAAGGTCGAGATCGACTGCACCACGTTGAAGGCGAAGCGCCCGACGAAGATGATGCCGATCGAGATCAGCCCGATCAGGATGGTGGACTGCACCCGGCTGAAGCGGGGAAACACACTGGAGAAGTCCAGGCCGGTGCCGTACAAGGCGGTGGTGCCGGTGGACATGCCGCCGATCAGGGCGATCAGGGCGATGGGGGTGACGTACCACGCCGGTGAGATCGACAGCAGGCCGCTCACGTAATCACCGGAGGCGAGCAGATCGGGAGCTTGGGTAGCGATCATCGAGGCTGTGGCCAGGCCGAAGACGAAGGGGATGAGGGTGGCCACCTGGGCGAGGAAGGCTGCACTCATGCTGCGCCAGGCCGGTGTCTCGCGGGGGATGTATCGCGCCCAGTCACCGAGGAAGGCGCCGAACGAAATCGGGTTGGACATCACGACCAGCACCGCGCCCACGAAGCTGGGCAGGTACAACGCCATGGTGGCCGCATCGGCACCGGCCACGAAGATGCCCGGGTAGCTGGGATCGAAGCCGCCACCCAGGGCGAAGATGCCCAACAGGAAGAGTGCGGTGGCTGCGATCACCGCAATCTTGTTCACCAGCAACATGAACCGGAAGCCGTAGATGCACACCACCAGCACCAGTAGCGCAAAGAGGCCGTAGGCCACCGCCAGGGACGCATCGGTGCGCGGCAGACCGAAGGCGAGATTGGCCCCACCGACGAGCGCATCACCGGAGGACCACACCGAGATCGAGAAGAACGCCACCGCCGTCAGCAGCGACAGGAAGGAACCCACGACCCGTCCGTGGACGCCCAGGTGCGCTGAGGATGACACCGAGTTGCTGGTGCCGTTGCGCGGCCCGAAAAGCGCCATCGGAGTGAGGATGAGAGCCCCGACCAGCAGTCCGATCAGAGTCGCCCAGAGGCCGTCCCAGAACGACAAACCGAACAGGATCGGGAAGGTTCCCAGTACCACGGTGGCGATGGTGTTCGCGCCTCCGAAGGTGAGCCGGAAAAGGTCGAAGGGACGCGCGGTGCGGTCGGCGTCGGGGATCGGGGCGACCCCGAACTGCTCCACTTCGGTAACAGGCGGGGCTTCATGTAGCTGGGTAACCGGCTCGGCGGTCATGGCTGCACTCCTTCAGTTCTGTGATGAGGGGGTGGCGGAAAGATGTTCGTGAACGGCCAGTAGGCCATCCTCGGTGAGGGCGAACACGATGGTTTCGCGTTCGTGGTAGGTGCTTTCCACATCGCCTTGAGCACTGGTGGTGGTGACGTTGTGGGTGAAGATCGCACCGCCGGTGATCAGCCGAACTTGTGGTTCGGAGCTGAAGCAACGCACGACGCGCCAGCCCGACCCAACCCAATCGGCCCAGGCGTTTTCGTAGCTGAGGCGATCGAGGAACGGTTCGGGTTCGGTGTGGAAGATGAAATCCGCATCGGGGCTGAATCCGGCGAAGTAGCTGGATGCATCGGTGGCCTGGTAGGCGGCGACGATGCGCGCGGCGGCGTCTAGGACGTCGGCCTCGGTGGGGGTCTTCGTTGTCATGGCGGATCCATTTCTGTGCTCTTCGCGGCGTCAGCCTAGGCGGGAAAAGCGGCGCTGACTAGCAGAAGGGCTGAAACACGGCTGCAACAACCGCTGATTTGTCGCGCAAAATTCCATGTTCGCGTCATAATGTGGTCCCGGAGTGGAAGTGGGCTGCTGATCTGTATGAGCGAGGAATCAGGAAAAAGGTCACACAAATTCGGCGGTGACGATGTCGACGAAGCGATCTTGAGGTTGCTCGAGGTTGATGGACGCCTCACCAAGACCGCGATCGCGCAGTCCTTGGGGCTTTCGCGCAGCTCCATTGCTGAGCGGCTGGACCGGCTGCTGGGCTCAGGCACCATCGAGGTCGTCGCGGTGCCGCACCCGCTGCTGTTGGGCATCGGCTGGATGGGGTACGCACTCCTCGACGTCGAAGGCAGACTGCAGGCCGTTGCCGAGCCCCTGGCCGCTCATTCGTCGATTCCGTTCTGTTCCATCGTCACCGGGGAGGCGCCGCTGCGAGCTGAGATTCGCGTCGACTCCACCGAGTCGGCTGCTGCGCTGATCGCCTGGATGCGCAGCATCCCGGGAGTGCGGTCGGTCAGCGTCACCCAGTATTTGGAGGTGCTGCGTGACGTGGTGGCACCGACCGGTGCGATTCACTCCCGCGTCGATGAGGTCGACCGTCGCATTCTGACCCAGCTCCAGATCGACGGCCGCATGTCCTTGACCGAGATCGCAACTGCGGTGCGTCGCTCACCGGCCGCGATCCGCGATCGGTTGACCCGGCTACGCGAGGGTGGTGCCATCCGCATCGGCGCGGTGCTTCGCCACGGGGCCCCCTTCGGACGCCGGGCCATGGGAGTGGGACTGCAACTCTCCGGCGGTGACTCCGAAGTGGTACATCGGGTGGCCGAATTGCCCGATCTGCTGTTCGCTGCCCGCGCCATGGGCCACTTCGACATGATCCTCACCCTGCGTGCGGGGTCCGCGCTGGAAATGCACGAGGTCGTCGAGGATCTCCGAGGGTGGCCCGGCGTCCGGGCTGCCGACACCTGGATCCACCTCGAAATCGTCAAAGAGCGCTACTACGGTGCCGAGCAGACAGTCATTCGGTGACGCCGCCGATCACATCTCCTCGTGGGAGGCCGGATCGGCGTTGAACAGTCGGCCGTCAGCGGCACCCATCGCACTGATCGCGGCCATCTGGTCGTCGTCGAGTTCGAAGTCGAAGACCGCCAGGTTCTCGGCCTGCCGGGCCGGGGAGGCTGCCTTCGGCAGCGGGACGCAGCCGAGTTGAATCTGCCAGCGCAGCACCACCTGACCAGGGGTTCGTTCGGTCTGCTCGGCGACGGTCGTAATGGCGGGATCCGCCAGTGCCGAGGCTCGACCCAGCGGACTCCACGATTGCGTAAGGATGCCTAGCTCGGCGTCCACCTGGCGCTGCTGGTCCTGAGTGAAACGCGGATGCAGTTCGATCTGGTTCACCGCCGGAGTGACGCCGGTCTCGGCGATGATGCGACTGAGGTGTTCGGGCAGGAAGTTGCTCACCCCGACCGAGCGCAGCAAGCCGCTTTGTCGCAGATCGACCAGGGCCTGCCAAGCCTCGGCATAGTGGTCCGTGATCGGGTTGGGCCAGTGGATCAGGTACAAGTCGATCTGCTCCACGCCGAGTCGATAGGCCGACTCCTGGGCACAGGCCGCCGCATGGGCATAGCCGTGGTGGCGTCCGGGAAGTTTGGAGGTGATCGTGATCTCCTCCCTCGGCACCCCGGAGCGGCGAATCGCCTCGCCGACCGCGCCCTCGTTCTCGTAGTTCACCGCGGAGTCGATCAGCCGGTAGCCCGTCTGCAGAGCGCTGACGATGGCGTCCACGCCGGCGGCGCCGCGCAGCGGATAGGTGCCAAAGCCGATGGCCGGCAGGTCATACCCATCATTGAGTCGATGACAAGGGATCATGGTTCGACCCTAGCTGCGATTGGTTCGATACAGCAGCGGGTTGGGGCGGCAGCTCGTCTCGGTTGCCAAGGGCAGCTCGGCGATCAGTCCCTGTTCGCGCAGCTCGAACAGTCGAGGCACCACCCGGTCGCGCAGGTGCACCGGGGAGATGGTGTTCAGGTAGATCTTGGTGGCGCCTTCGAAACCGGCGATGGTGGAGGTGCGCCACTTCAACATCACCCGCCACGGCATCGGCAGATCGGAATCGACCGGACGGTAATGCCACTCCTCGTTATTGGGCACATCCACACCGGTAGCGGCGTGCATGGCGTGAATCATGTCCGACATGCCGCGCAACTCCTCCGGGGTGTGGTTCCACGGATCGCAGGCCTCGGACTTGGAGTAGATCTCGATGGTCGGGTACCGGTGCCCGAAACCGGCGAAGGCGATCGCATGGTCGGTTTCGGCCAGCACCAGATTGTGATAGCCGGCGTAGTTGGGGCCGTACTCGTTGTAGATGTTGGGGTTGACGCGCAGCCGCTGCATCGCCTGCTCGTGTTGGACGCCGCGCTCGTCGATCGACACCAGCTGCTTGTGCAGATGGTCGAAGGACGCCCCGGCCGGTCGCAACCAGTTTTGAAAGACCGCCACATAGCGGGTGTAGCGATTCAGTTCGAACAAGGCCTTGACCGATTCGGTCGTGAACGCGATGAACTGGTTGTGCTCCTCGGTGGTGAGCGTGCCGGCGCCCGCCAACTGGGTGTTGTCGGTGGCGCCGTCGATGAAGTGCCGTCGGGCGATGAGCACATCGTGCCCGCCCCCGAAGAATCCGGACGCAGCAGTCAACACCTCATCCTCCGGCAAGGCGGCGACGACGGTTTCGGTGAGGCCACCGGCGCGCAGCTTGGCGCGGGCCACCGAGAGCACATGATCCCGCCCGGCCGGTGAAGCCAGGTACTCGTCACGGCGTTGCCGAACCCGGTCGGGCAACTCGTAGCCGTAGTTCAGATGCCAATAGTCGTAGGACAGGATCTCGAACAGATTCGGTACCCGTCGGAACTCCGCGACAGTGGCGTCCAGATCTTCAGCACTCACCCGATGACGGGTTTCCCAACCACCCTCGGCGGTGCGGATGACCCGCGACTTCTCCGGCGGGCTATCGGCGTAGCGACGCTCGCAGAAGGCGCAGTAGTGGCCGTGCTCGGCGGGATCCAGCGGCACCGGATCGGGCAGCTTGACCCCGAGCGGACGATTGCCGCGCCCAGCGACGGTCCACACTTCGGTTCCGCTGAACGGATTGAGCTGCTTGACGGTGCCGTCAGCAAGCTCGGAGATGTACTCCGGCGCGCGCACATGGTGCGGAGTATCCGTCATGCTGCCCCCTGGGTCGGTTCCCATCACGGTAGCGCCTCAGCCTTCTCGGGCCGGTTCGCGGTGCGATCACTGCCCAGTATGACCAACTGCTGGGTGGCTCGGGTCATTGCCACATAGCGATCCACGACCCCGGAGAGATCGTCGCCAAAAGCAACCGAGTCGACGAGCACCACCAGATCGAATTCCAGCCCCTTGGCCTCGACCGGGGTGAGCGACTGCACCCGCGCGGTGGGGCGGAACGAGTCATCGCCGATCACGCAGGCGGTGCCGCTGGCGTTGGTGGCAAGCCATTCCTCGATCATCCTCGGCAAATCTGCCGGCGAGCCGTACCGCACGGGGGCCCCACCGGGTCGAATCGAGCGGGGAACGTTCGCGTCCGGTAGTACCGCCTTGATCACCGGCTCGGCGGCGGTCATCACCTCCTGCGGGGTGCGGTAGTTGACGTTCAATCGGGCGTGGCGAATGGTGTCGAAGCCCAGTCTGGCGAGCCGCTGCTGCCAGCTTTCGGTGAAGCCGTTACGGGCTTGCGCGCGATCGCCCACAATGGTGAAGCTGCGCGACGGGCATCGGCGCAGCAGCATCTGCCATTCGGCATCGGTCAGTTCTTGAGCCTCGTCGACGATCACGTGGGCGAACGGTCCGACCAGCGGATCGCGCGCGATCGTGGGCAGCGCGTCGTCGTGAAGCAGGTCCTCGCGCAGGCTTTGCCGGTTGAGTAGCGGCAGCGGGCTTTCGGGATCGTCATCGGCCTGGAGCAGGTTCGTCACCACCTGATCCATGTAGGCGCGATCCTCGGCGAGGACGGCTCGTCGCTCGCGGCGATGCAGCGAAGCCAACGGATCACCGAGCCGTGCCTGCATCGCATCCAGCAGGGGAAGGTCGGACGTCGTCCACGGTGAGCCCTCCGCACGTTTGAGGAGGTGGCGTTCCTCCTCGCTGAGCCAGGGTGCGCAGCGGCGCAGGTAGGCAGGTACCGACCACAAGTCGCCGACCAGATCGGTGGCCTGCAGGATCGGCCAGGTTCGTTGAAAAGTCCGACGCAGGTCATCGTTGGTGGCCAGCGCGCCACGCAGCTCGTCGGGAGTCACCGGCGCATCGTCGATCTGGCTCAAGCCGATCTCGGTCGCGATATCGAGCAGTGCCTCCCAGATGTCGTCGCGGGCCTCGTTGTGAGGCGTCCCGTCGTCGACGGCTTCGAAGGCCTCGGCCCAATCGGCGCGCGTTAGGCGTACCTCGACCCAAGGAGTCTCGATGATCATGGTCGCCGTGGGAAGTTCCTCATAGAGGCTGACGGCAGGTTCTACGGCATCGAGCAATCTGGCCGGTGCTTTCAGCCGCGCGACAGCGGGCTGCAGCTCGGCGTGCGCGTCGGTCCCCTGTGGAACCAGATCCGCCAGGGTGCAGCTGAGCACCCCCTCCTCGCCCAAGCCGGGGAGCACATCGGCGACGTAGCGCAGGTAGTGACGGTGCGGTCCGACGAAAAGCAGCCCGCCGTGGCTCCCGGACAGCCGAGCATCGGCGTAGAGCAGATAGGCCGCGCGGTGCAGCGCGACCACGGTCTTGCCCGTGCCCGGGCCGCCGTCGACCACCAACGCGCCAGCTGAATCCGCGCGGACAATGGCGTCCTGGTCGGCCTGGAGAGTGGCCAACACATCGCGCATCCTTCGCGATCGGCTTGAGCTCAGGCTGGCGATGAAGGCCGAGTCCTGGTCGAGCGCGAGCGCCTGCGTCGCTGCGGTTGCGGCGAACGATTCATCCCAGTAGTCGATGATGCGACCGTCACGCCAGCGATAGCGGCGTCGACTCACCAAACCCAACGGGTGGGCGGCCGTCGCTGCGAAGAACGGCTCCGCCGCCGGAGTGCGCCAGTCGATGATGAGCGGGTTTCCGGCGCAATCGCTGATGCCGACCCTGCCGATGTAGACCACTTCGGAGTCCTGTCTGACGATGCGTCCCAGGCACAGGTCGACGCCGAAACGCTGCAGCACGCCGAGGCGGCCCGACAGCCGATGGATCTCCAGGTCGCGATCCATGGCGGCGCGTCCCCGCCGTCCGGGAGCGCGGCGCAGTTCGGCCAACTGCGCCGTCAGGGAACGCTTCTGATCGCTGATCGTGGCCGCGACCAGCGCCAACTGCCGTTGGTCGTGCTCGATGAGCGAGGCTTCCGCCTTCGCGGCGAGGTGGCGCGGGAGTGCGAATATGACGGGATCGGCCACGGGCGTCCTCCTCGGAGGGTGAGATCTTTCGCCTCAACGGCGCCACCGGGCACCGGATCGGAGGGATCGATTGTGCCCCCGCACCGGGGCCTTGCGGCAAGACCCGGGTGCGGCTATATGTTGGAAGTGGCAAGGGTTGATGCTCGCCGGTGCCCGTCGGTGGAGTGTCCCGTGACGCAGTCAGTGGCGAGGGCCACCGCCGGACACACCACAGCGACCAGACAGCCCTAAGGCTGCTGGTCGAAGGTGGCGTGAATCAGCCGACGCTGACCTTGCTGAGCGCCCGTGCGAAGCTGCGTCCGCGGGTGAACCAGCGTTCCAACTCCTCGTTGGTGCCGCCGTCGGCGAAGGTCCCGGTCACGTGATCTGCGGCGGATTGCACATCGACAGGAGCATCGCCCACGGCGACACCCCGCCCTGCCCACTGCAGCATCTCGATGTCGTTGCGACCGTCACCGATGGCCAACACGTCGTTGGCACGGAATCCCAGCGCATCGACGACGGCCTGCAGGCCGCTGGCCTTGTTCACACCGGCTGGTGCAATATCGAGCCACGCGCTCCAACCCACCGAGTAGCTCACGCCGTGCAGACCAATGCGATTGGCCAACGCGATGAACTCGGTATCGGAGGCGTTCGGATCGCGCACCACGATGCGGGTCACGTCGTCGCCGACGACCTGCTCGGTGCTGACCACCTCGATGTCACCGGTCAGTTCCCCGTCGGGGAACGGCTGAGTGACCCGGTAGCCGGTTCCGATCACTTCAGCGGCGATCGAGGCATTGGGGTGTTCTTCCAGCACTCGTGCCACCACATGGGAGGCATCGAAGGTGCAGGTGTTGATCAATTCGAAAGGCGGGAACTGAACGGTGACCGCTCCGTTGGAGCAGATTGCCGGACCTGCGGGCAGGTCGAGTTCCTCAAAGACGGGGCGCGTGGCAAGCCAGGCGCGTCCTGTCGTCAGGATGACCGGTGTTCCGGCCATCGCAATACGTCGGATCGTCCGACGCAACTCTGTGGGTAGCACTCCCTCGTGATCGACGATCGTTCCGTCGATATCCAGTGCTACCACTTGCGGCCTCCAAGCCGCGTGTTCACTGTTATTCATCTTGTTCCCAGGGTAGCTGCCCTCGGTGACAAGGCAATGAACACCTGATGAAAGCTGCTTAGAGCCCTCGCGGCCCGGCGTGTGGCGCAATCTTGCCCCCAGATCGTGTTTTCAGACTCCAGAAGGGGTCTCTGCGACGATCTGGGGGCAAGATCCGGTCAGCCTGCTTTCGGCAACGTCAGCCCAGTGGATTCAGGCTGCTGATTGCGGCCGGCGAACAGTTTCGGGAAGGTCGGCCATACATTCGCCCCGGTCGCAGTGGCGAAGTTCGCGTGTGGCCCGTCGGCCTCGGTGATGATCACATTGACCTTCGGCAGGTAGATCCCTGCCGCGGCGACCACCCGGGCCCAATAGTGCGGGTTCACGGGATCCTCGGCAGCCATTCCAGTGTGCGGGAACGGGATGAACGGCTGAATCACCAAGCTGTTCAGCTCCATTCCGGCCAACAGTTCCAAACTGGCGATCACATCAGCCTCAGGCAGACCGAAACCCAGCACGAAGCCGCTCTGCAGCTTCAGCCCGAGATCTTGGACATTCGCAATCGTCTCCAGCCGATCAGCGAGGGTGTCGCCGCCAGGCCTGAAACGCCGATAGATCTCCTCGTTGATCGACTCAAGGCCGCACCAGTAGCCGTCCATGCCGGCGTCCTGCAAACCTTCCAAGGACTCCCGATCGATGGCGCCGCTGAGGCCGAAGACCTCCACGTCGAAACGCTCCTTGACTGCTTTCACCGAGGCGAAGAAGTAGCTGGGCAGGTGGTACCCGAGCCAGCCTGACGGCATCAGGATGCGCTTGACTCCCAGGCCGACCTGAACTTCGGCCTGAGCCAGGATCTGGTCGATGGGGCGGCGCGCCTCGAACATCTGCTTCTCGGATTTGAAGCACTCCCACTTGCAGTGCTCACAGCGAGGATCAGTGCGGCAGGCCGGATTGATCAGATTGGGTGACCAGTGGAACTGGGGCAGGTCCTTGCGGACCTCCTGGGCCTGGGCGAAGAGTTCCTCATCGCCCAGAGTCAGGAGTTCGGCCACCGAGGTGGTTGGATGCATCAGTGCCTCAGTTCGCCGTTGCGTTCTTCAACACGGTGGCCACCTGAGCGTCGGTCAACTCCACGTCGTAGAAAGTGGCGTAGAAGTCCTTGACCTGAGCGGCGATATCCAGGCTGATCTCATCGGGGTAGAGCAGATTGCCCAGCCACTGCACCCCGATCACCCGGGTGGCGCTCGGCGGACGATCCGTCCAGTTGAACGGAATCGCCGGCACCGTGTAGACGCGGTGATTCTTCACCGCCGACAGCTCGGCCCACTTCGCATCGGTAGTGATCAGCTTGTAGGCGTCCGATCCGCCCGACCAGGGGCTGACCAGAATCACGTCGGGATCCCAACTGGCGACCTGCTCCAGCGACACCGGAGTCATGCCCATGCCGGCCTTCATTTCGACATCGGCAACATTCTTGCCGCCCACGAAGTCGATGACCTCGGTGTGGTCCGAACCGGTGGGATCGGTGGTCAGGCCGGTGGCACCCTCGGCGTAATACACCGAAACCTTCTTATCGGTGGGAACCGTGGCAGCCTTGGCAGCAATATCGGCGAAGGTCTTCTCGCTGTAGGCGGCCAGCTTCTCGGCCCGCTCGCTGACCCCCAACCAGTCGCCCAGTTCACGATAGGTCGCTGCCGTCTTGTCCAGGCTGGAGTCCATCAGCACCACGGGACGCCCGGTCTTGGACTGGATGGTCTCAGCCAACTGCTTGCCATTGGTGTTGATGCCGGTGGAGGTCATCACCACGATCAGATCAGGGCTGAGCTTGATGATCTCCTCCATGTTGGCGGTGGACTTCTCCCCCATCCAGCCGCCGACCACCGGCAGGGTGCGTGCCTTCTCGATGAGGAAGGGCTTGATCGCGTCGCTGGGCGCATTCACCCAAGCGGCGAGCTTGTCCGGGGCCAGCGAATAGACCATCGGCTCAGCGGTCGGTACCGCGCAGTAGACGGTGTTGATGGTGGTGGGAATCTCGACGCTGCGTCCGGCGGCGTCGGTGACGGTTCGCGTGGCTGCCGTGGTGTTCTCGGCCGCTCCGGAACTGGTTGCACAGCCGGTCAGGGCTGTGAAGGCCGTAGCCAGCCCCGCCAGTATCGCCACCCAGCGAAGTCTCTTTGTCATGCTCATGTCCCCTTCCATAGGCCGGCCACTGGCCGGGTCGTGATGGCGGCGTGGCTCGTGCCGTCGTGGGGCCACCGCCAGGCCCCAGGTCTTAGGTGAGGAGCGGGACGCAGCCGCGGGCGATTCGTCCGTCAGCCAGCTGGGTCTGGGTGAGCTTCACCTCGACGCCGTACACCTGCCGCAGGCTGTCTTCGGTGACCGTCTCCAGCGGAGTGCCGATGTCGAATCCGCCCGGACGCAGCAGCGCCACCTTCGAGCCGCACCAGAAGGCGTGGTCAGGGACATGGGTGGTCATCACCACACCAAGGCCGGATTCGGCCAGCGCGTTCACCCGACTCAACACCCGCATCTGATTGCCGAAGTCGAGATTGGAGGTGGGCTCGTCCATCACCAGCAACTTCGGGCGCTGCGTCAAAGCCCGGGCGATGAGCACCATCTGGCGCTCACCCCCACTGATCTCGGTGTAGACCCGATCGGCCAGGTGGGAGATGCCGAGCAGCTCCATGGCCTCCTCGGCGATGGCGACGTCCGTGGCCGAGGGGGTGGCGAACGTTCCCAAATGGGCGGTGCGTCCCATGAGCACCACCTGCTCGGCGCGGAACGGGAACGGCGGGGTGTGTGCCTGCGGCACATAGCCGATCACTTGGGCGAAGCGCTTCCGCGACCAGCCGCGCAGGTCCTCGCCATCGACGGTCATGGAACCGCCCTTGAGTGGCAGGAACCCCAACAGGGTCTTGAATAGGGTGGTCTTGCCCACCCCGTTCGGTCCGAGCAGGCACAGCACCTCACCGCTGGACACATCGAAGGAGATGGCGTCGATCACGGTGCGCGAGCCATAGCCGCAGGCGGCGTCACGGACGGCCAATCGGGTCACCATGCGTCGCGTCCCTTCACCAGCAGGAACATGAAGAAGGGTGCACCGATGATTGCGGTCAGGATGCCGAGCGGCACCTCGGTGGGAAAGGCGGTTCGCGCGATGTCGTCGACAATCACCAGATAGCCCGCCCCGATCAACAGCGATGCCGGCAGCAGCACCCGGGCATCGGGACCCACCAGAAGGCGAGCCAGATGCGGAATGATCAGCCCGACCCAGCCGATCATGCCGGCCACTGCGATCGAGCTGGAGGTGAGCAAAGTGGCGCACACAATGAAGATCAGCCGAATAGTCCGGGTATTCACTCCGAGTGCTTGGGCCTCTTCTTCGCCGAACGACAGCACATTGAGTTTCCAGCGCAGCAGGAACATCGGCACCACCCCCACCAGGAATGGTGCGATCAGCACGAAGAACTCGTTGTTGCTGACCGACGACAGTCCACCCATCAGCCAGAAGGTGATCTCGGGGAGCTTGTTGTTCGGGTCGGCGACGAACTTGGTGATGGAAATGAAGGCGCTGAACATCGCTTGGACGACCATGCCGGTAAGCACCAGCACCAACACCGCGTTGCTGCCGCGTCCGATGCTGTTGCCGAGGGCGTAGGTGATGCCGACCGCGATCAGCCCACCGACGAAGGCGCTGAACTCGATGCCGACGGTGGAGAAGTCCATCAGGATCGCCATCGCCGCCCCGAACCCGGCGCCGGCGGCCGCCCCCAGGATGTCGGGGGAAACCATCGGGTTCTTGAAGATGCCCTGATAGGCGGTGCCGGAGGTGGCCAGCGCAGCGCCGACCAGCAGCGCGATGCCGATCCGCGGCAGGCGCACATTGAACACCACCATCTCGGTGGCGCTCGGCCAGGTTTGCGGCCAGCCGAGCAGATGCCCGAAGAACACGGTGAACAGATCCGGCAACGGGATCGCGTACCGCCCCAGGGTGAAGGACGCCAACAAGGCGACCACAGGCAAGACCGCCAGAATCGCCAGAATGGGAACCGCCCGGCGTGGCCGGGCCGGCCTCGGCGTGGCTTCGACCGCCGGGTCGCGAGTGAGGGTGTCAGCGGACATGGCTCACCTCCTGAAGCGTCATTGGGTGGTTCCGAGAACTCGGATGGAATCAATTTCCGAATCCGTAGATACGGACTCGTGGCCAGATAGTTGCAGAAGCTGCGACTCACGAGAAGAGGGTCTTAGCGGCGTTACATGATCGACCATCGGTGTTACATGGTTGACAAATCGGCCTGCTTGCCTGTGACACGAACACAGCCCGAGGAGGAACCGTGAGTCCATTCGATGCGGTGCATTTCAATGACAAGATCATGAAAGGCGTCTTCGCCAAGATCTATCCGGTGATCGCCGAGGATCTGCTCAATCGCTGCGGCATTCGCAGCGGGCTGTGTCTGGACCTGGGCGGGGGGCCGGGCATGCTGGCCGTCCGCCTGGCCGAGATCAGCGACCTGCAGGTGATCGTGGTCGACCCCGTGCCCGAGTGCATCGAACTCGCTGAGGAGAACGCCGCCGAGCATGGCAGGTGCGATCAGGTCAGCGCGCAACTGGGCCAGGCCGAGAAACTCAACTTCGCCGAGGGATCGGTCGATCTGGTCGTCAGCCGGGGGTCGGTCTACTTCTGGAATGACCAAGCCGAGGGCTTTCGTGAGATCTACCGGGTGCTGCGTCCGGGCGGCTGGGCGTTCATCGGCGGCGGCTTCGGTAATGCCGAACTGCGTGACGAGATCTTGGCCACCATGGCCGATGACGCCGAATGGAAGTCCGGACGCGCCGAGCGCGCCGCCAAGTTCCCGCCGTCCTACTTCGAAGCACTCCTGGCCGAGGTCGGCATCGAGGGCACCGTCGACATCAGCGACAGCGGAAGCTGGACGATTTTCACCAAGGCGGCCTGAGGGTGCACAGCTACGCGCTGTTCGCGAACTTCGAGAACCCCTTCGGCGATACCGGCCAGGCCTTTGCAGAGTCGGTGGCCTCGGTGATGCATGCCGAAACCCTCGGCTTCGAACAGGTGTGGATCACTGAGCACCACTTCAACGAGTTCAGCGTGAGCTCGTCGATCTTTGCGCTGTTGGCGCATTTGGCGGCCCGCACCAGTCGGATCGCGCTCGGCGCCGGAGCGGTGTTGCTGCCTTTCCACGATCCGATTCGGGTTGCCGAGGATGCCGCCACGGTTGATGCCATCTCCGGTGGTCGGCTGCTGCTGGGCGTGGGCCGGGGTGGACCCTTCCCCGACCAGTTCCGACACTTCGGAGTCAGCAACGATGACAGCCGATCGCGACTGTTCGAGGCGCTCGACCTGCTGGAGCGGATCTTCGCCGACACCGAGGTGGATTTCGACGGCGAGCACTATCGCTATCACAACCTGTCGGTGTATCCGCGGCTGAACAGGTCACGATTGCCGATCTGGCTGGCGAGCAGTACGCCGGAGAGCGTGGCGCTGGCTGCCGAACGCGGCTACGGCCTGATGGGTGCCTCGGCCGCGCCGAGTTCGAAGTTCCGCAGCGTGATGGATGCCTATGCCGCCGCCGGCCCCGTAGCGGCGCCACCCTTCGTTGCGGCGCGCTATTTGCTCTGTGCCGAGGACCATGGCCGTGCGAGAGCTGAAGCGCTGCCGTTCATTCGCGACTTTGGCAAGAACATGCGCGCCGCCATTCGGCAGATCCCTGCACGCGGCGGCCTGCGCCCTTTCGGCGAAGCCGAAACAGCGTTCGACGAGGAAGCGCTGCTGGCTAAAGCCATCGTCGGAGACCCGGCTGCCTGCATCGACCAATGCCAAGCGCTCCAGGAGGAGTTGGGAAGCTACCCCGTCACCCTGCTGCTGAAACCCGCCTCCTACGACCCCGAGGCAAACCGCCGCTCCCTAACCCTCTTCGCCGAGCAGGTACGCCCCCACCTGACCTGATCGCAGTTGTGTGCTAGATCCTCCCCCGTAGTCGGTGGAGGATCTAGCACACAAACTGATTAGCGCCGGCTAGTGCCGGGTGCGCAGGGTGTGGAGGGCGCGGGCCATGATGGTGGGGTCGGGGGCGTCGGTGAGCGGATCGAGGGTGGCGATGCGCGTGTGCGACGGCGATGCGGGGATCAGCCAGGTGTGGGGCAACAGCGGGTCGTCGGGCTCGAGCGAATCCAGTTGCGAGGGCGTGGGCAGTTCGGCCTTGATGCCGATGGCGGAGTACTCGCCGTCGGTGGCGGTGAGCATCGACGTCATCAGAGACTCAGACCAGGAGACCAGGTACTTGCCGCGGTGGCGCTCGCCCGGGGTGCGGAATCGTGCCGGAACGCTCAACCCAGCGGCTTGGCAGCACACCTCGATAGGGTTCGGATCCTCGGCGGTGCCTGAGTTCGCCAATCGCAGCGCCACCGGACCTACCTTCGGGCCGTGAAATGCCAGACTGATCGGCATCCGGTCCGTTCCTTCGAGGCGGGCCAGCCAGTTCGTGGCGGTGCCCTCGACGGCTACGTCGGCGCCGACGAGTTGGGAGGTGCTGGTGAACGCGCCCGATTCAGCCAGGACGCTGCGTCCGACGAAGGTACAACCGTCGCCCTCCAAGAGCCCCGCTATGGCCGCCAGCGACGCCATCACGTCGTTGCGGGTGAAGACGAACACCGACAGGTGTGGGGTGTTGGGCCACACTCGCGTCGCTTCGACTCTGCTCGCCATTGCAGACAACTGTGCGTCCAATCGGTTCGAATGTGAAGCCCTGAGCGTGGTCGGAGTTGCCGGATCGCGCTCCGACTACTCCTGGCCGTCTTCGAAGTGGTAGTGCTCCATCGAAGCCGAGGTGAATCGTCCGATGAACTTCGCCGAGTGATGCTCAGGCTTCTTGGCAGTGAAGTACCCCTGCTGCACAGCCCAATCGAGGACGCCTTGGCCGAGGGGGTATTTGGTCAGCAGACCGGTGAGTTCGTTGGCTCGAATCCAGGCGCGTGCCTGTGCCTGGTCGACAAACACTCCGCTGGGAAATGAAGCGCCCGAGCCCTGGAAGATCCACACCTCATCGCGTTGGTCGAGCCACTCGACCTGCCAGCCGCTCTCCGCGAAGTAGCCTTCGGCGTCGGAGATTGACTCGACCCACGCGTCGTAGCCATCACCGGTTCGCTCCCGGTCGGGATGGATGAGGATGAGCAGACCACCGGTCGAGGCCGCATCCTCAACGATCTCCACGAACCAACCGGCGTGCTCGCCGGCGAGAATGCGCCCGAGCACACCGATGCGGAGGTCACTCATCGATGGCTCCGTGGACGCACCGGTTCAGCCCTGCGGACGCAAGTAGTCCGCCCCGCCCAGATACGGACGCAGCGCCTCGGGCACGTAGATCGAGCCATCGGCCTGCTGGTGGTTCTCCAGCAGCATGATGATCATGCGGGTCATCGCGCACAGGGTGCCGTTCAGGGTGGCCACCGAGCGCACCCCATCGGCGTCACGCAGGCGGATGTTGAGCCGTCGGGCCTGGAACTCGGTGCAGTTGCTGGTCGAGGTGATCTCGCGGTATTTGTTCTGGGTGGGCAGCCAGCCGTAGCAGTCGTACTTGCGCGCGGCACTCAAGCCCAGGTCGCCGGAGGCCACTTCGAGCACCTCGAAGGGAATCTCGAGCGCGGTGATGAACTCCTTCTCAAAGCCCAGCAGTTTTTCGTGCTCGGCGGCGGCGTCGGCCGGATCGCAGTAGACGAACATCTCGACCTTGTCGAACCAGTGCACTCGGAAGATGCCGCGGGTGTCTTTGCCGTAGGAGCCGGCCTCGCGGCGGTAGCAGGGGCTGTAGCCGACGTAGTGACGCGGCAGGGTCGCGGCGTCCAGGATCTCCTCGGAATGATAGGCGGCCAGCGCCACCTCCGAGGTACCGACCAGGTACAGGTCGTCATCGGGTAGGTGATAGACGTCCTGGGCGGCCTGACCCAGGAAGCCGGTGCCCTCCATCGCCGACGGCTTCACCAGCGCCGGCGGCAATACGGGGGTGAAGCCCCAGCTCATCGCCTTGCTCAATGCCAAGTTGATCAGCGCCAACTCCAACTGGGCGCCTACCCCGGTGAGGAAGTAGAACCGCGACCCCGACACCTTGGCACCGCGCTCCATGTCGATGGCACCCAGCATTTCGCCGAGTTCCAGGTGGTCGCGGGGGGTGAATCCTTCGGCTTCGAAATCCCGAGGGGCGCCGATGACTTCCTTGACGACGAAGTCGTCCTCGCCGCCGATGGGAACATCGTCGAAGACCGGGTTCGGAAGCTGTTTGATGAGTTCGTCGAAGCGCGCTCCGGCCTCATTCGCTGCAGCCTCGGCCTGCTTCACCGCGCTGGAAAGCTCCTTGGTGCGGGTCAGCAGAACCGTCTTTTCCTCGCCTTTGGCCTGGGCAACCTGCTTGCCGAGATCCTTCTGCTCGGCGCGCTGCGCCTCGAAGGAAGCGATCGCTGCCCGTCGGGCCTCATCGGCGAGAACCAGATCATCCACCAGTTCCACGGACTCCCCTCGCGCCTTCTGGGCGCGACGGAGCAGGTCAGGGTCGGTGCGTAGCAGCTTGGGATCAATCACGCTGAAATCCTATCTCCCGGTTCGGGGTGCGGCTTTCGGTCCCTCGACCCTTCGACAGGCTCAGGGAGCGGGGGTGTGGTGCTCGTCCATGGCGCTGTGTCGGTTCTGCGTTGGCTGGGCTTGTCGAAGCCCGCTCGTCAGCTGGTCGTTCGGCTGCGCGCGAGCGCAACCGGCGGATGGTCGGCGCGAAACTGGTTCACCGCGGCCTCGGACGGGTAGCCCAGCGCGAGACCGGTGAGCAGCTTGTAAGGACGCGCAATGTCGAACTCGGCGTCGATCAAGCGTCGCCAGGTCGCCAGCACGCCCAAGGCACACGAACCCACCTGGTGGGCGGTGGCCGACAGCATCAGCGTCTGCATCATCAAACCGGCATCCTGGGCCGAGAACGGCAGCAGGCCGCCATGGGCGAACACCCAGATCACCGTCGGTGCCCCGAAAAACTCGCAGTTGCGTCGATTCCAGGCGTCGCGACCATCCCGGTCGCCGCGTTCGATGCCGAGATGCTGGTACAGCCCGACGCCGACCTTCACACTGCGCGGACGCAGGTCGTCGGGGTAGCGGCCCCAGGTCTTGAAGTCGCCGTCCGGCAGCCGGCCAGTCAATGCGGCCTTCACGAAAGCCGTCGGTTTGCGGCGATACATGCCCAAGGCGGCGTCGAACTCCGCGACGTAGGCGCCGCGCAGCCGCTCGAGCTGGGCGCCGCTGGCCACGGCCAGCGTGTAGCCGCGGGTATTGCTCCAACTCGGGGCGTAGCGGGCGTCGTCGATAATCTCGGCGAGGGTCTGTTCGGGAATGGGGTCGGGGCGAAAGTCCCGAACGCTGTACCGGGATTTCAGCAGTTCGGTGAACTCATTCGGCCGCATGGATCAGTCGTCCTCGGGGTGGATCAGCCCGGCGTACCACGACTTCGCCGCCGCGTAGTCGGCGTCGGTGAAGCCGCGCGCAACCTGGGGACGCACCTGGTCGGCGCGGGCATAGGAACCCAGGAACACCACCTCGGCGCAGATGCGATGCAGACCTTGCAGGGTTTCGGCCATACGCGGATCGCGCAGGTGCCCCTCGGCGTCGATGCTGAAGCAGTAGCTGCCCAATTGGGTCTTGGTGGGGCGGGATTCGATGCGGGTCAGGTTCACGCCTCGGCTGGCGAACTGCTCCAAGATCTCCAGCAGCGCACCGGAATGGTCGGCGTACATGTAGGCCACCAGGGTGGTCTTGTCTGCGCCGGTCGGCAGTGGCGGATCGGCCGGACGCGACACCAGTACGAAGCGGGTCACCGCATCGGAGTTGTCGGCGATCTCCGTGGCGACCGGCTCCAGGCCATACATCTCTCCGGCGATGCGCCCGCAGATCGCGGCATCGTATTTGCTGGACGGATCACTGACCTCTTGGGCTGCGTAGGCATTCGAGCCGCCCTCGGTAACCCGAGCCTGTGGCAGATTCGCGATCATCCAACCCCGGGTCTGGGCGGCGGAGTGCGGGTGAGTCACCACGCGCTTCACCTCGCTGAGCTGCGTCCCGGGACGGGCATAGAGGTTGAACTGGACCGGAAGTAACACCTCGTGGGTGATCATCAGCGGACGCCCGGACGCCAGAATGTCCAAAGTCGCTGACACCCCGCCCTCGACCGAATTCTCGATCGGCACCATGGCTGCGGTGATCTCGCCGGTGCGGACCGCGTCCAGGGCTTGGGCGACTGTGTCATAGGCCACAGCCGGCTCAGCGCTGAGGCTGAGCAGGGCCTGATGGGTGAAGGTTCCCGCGGGTCCGAAGTATCCGAGCACCTGACAAGGGTAATGGTGAGCGGTACCGGAGGCATCGAATGCCCACTACCGCATGACCCGCGCCGGCTCAGCCCGACGACTCGACAACGACCGGCGGCACTGATTCATCGCCCTCGATGGGGCTGGCCGCAGGCCTTCGCCACGGCGGACGCATCAGTGATTTCACGGTGGGCAGCTCATGGCCGTGGCTCCACCACCACCACACGATGGCGACCAATACCGCGTATTGGGCTGTCACATTGAGCTGTTCACGCAGGAACCGCTCCACGAGGTGCATCTCGTCGCCGAACTGCAAGGCGCGACCGGTGACCCAGGCGATCGACAGCCACGCCCCGCGCCACATCATCAACAGATCCAGCCGTGAGGCGGCCAGCAATCCCAGCGGCACCCAAGTGATCAGGTCGTACCAGGAGAATTCCCACGGTGAGGTCACCAGCCAGGCGGTGCACAGCACCACGGTGGTGCGGATGGTGATGGTCAGCGGATCCTGACGAGGGTCGGCGTCCTGCGGTTGGCCTGGCGTCAACCGCCACGGCAGTACTCGCGAGAGCATCCAGGCGACAACGACCAACAGCACCCAGCCCAGGGTGGTCACGATCTGACGCGCGGTGCCGGGATCGACCACCTGGGCGAAGGCGGTCAATGCCCACGCGCCCCACGCCCCCGGTGAGATGTAGCCGGTGTTTCGCTGGGCGGCCAACAAGGCGTTGGGCATCCACAAGCCGTAGGCCAGGATCAGCGGCAGCGCCGCCCCAGCCACCAACTGCAGCAGGCGCCGCCAATCGTGCCGGTAGCCCCAGACCATCGCGATGCCGTAGAACACCATCGAGACCTTGACCGTCCCGGCCAGCCCGATGCCTATTCCGGCGACGAAGGGATGCTTGCGGAAGAACCACAGGCCGGCGATGGCGAACACCACGCTGAGCGCTTCGTTGTGGGCACCGACCAGGACGCCCCAGATCATGAGCGGGTTGAGGACGGTGAACAGCACGACTCGGGCCTGCAACTTGTGGTCGTCCTTGGCCAGCTTCACGGCGATGAACCCGGTGATCAGGAAAGCGGTCAGGGTGAACATCTGCAGCCAGAACACCGTGTTGTGCATGTTCTCCCCGCCCAGCACGGAGGCCAGGTATTGGGAGTACGACGCCACCGGGCCATACACGCTCGGGGTGTCCTGCCAGGGACGCTCGGTCCAGATCAGCACCGGGTCATAGGCCTGCCGGAACACTTCGGCTGGAGTGATGTCGTACGGGTTCAGGCCGAGTACCTGAAGCCGCCCGTAGGCGGCGTACATCAGCACATCAGCCGAGGTCAGCGGCGGAATCAGGCTGGAAACCACGCTCAGTGCCGCCCCGAGCCCGAACAGCCGCCAGGTGCGCGGACGCCAGCCGGCGTTGATGGCCCGCCAACTGATCCACATGCCGATCGCGCCGAGCGACAACATCAGCCACAGCGCCGGCACCACCACCCATTCCCCCAGGTGGAGCCAGCTCACCGGCAGGTACCACGGCGGCAGCAGATTGTTGCGCGGCCCCAGCTTCAACGTGACCGCTGACGGACCGCTGAAAGCGATCGCGACGGTGACTACCGACGCAGCGACGATGAGCGTCAAGCCCAGCCGATGGTTCGAGGTCCATGGCGGCAATCGATCGACGAACGACCGCCAGGCCGTCCTCATCGCTATGCGCACCCGAACCTCCCCGAAATCTGGAGTAGAGCCTACTCAGTAACCAGGGCCGGCTCACCCCCAGCTGTGATCACTGTTCACTTCAGTAGTCGCGACAGGCGTCGATCGGCCAGCAGCTTGCCGCCGGTCTGGCAGGACGGGCAGTACTGCAACGAGGAATCGGCGAAACTCACCTCGGCGATGGTGGCGCCACAGGTGGGACACGATTGTCCGGTGCGGCCATGGACGCGCAGCCCGGCGCGTTTGGCGTCCTTGAGTTCGGTGGTCGCCAGTCCTGACGCCCGCGCGACGGCCTGCGACAGTTCGCTGCGGATCGCCCCGTACAAGGTGCGACGCTTCGCCGCGTCCAGACCGCTCGCCGCTGCGAATGGACTCAGCTTGGCAGCATGCAGGATCTCGTCGGAGTAGGCGTTGCCGATTCCGGCGAGCACCCGCTGGTCGCGCAGTACGCCTTTGAGTTGAGCGCGGCCGGACGCGTCGAGGATCGCTTCCAGACGGCTGAGATCGAAATCCTCGGCCAGTGGATCCGGTCCGAGAGTGGCGATGCCGGGTACGTGGCTGAGGTCGTCGACCAGATAGACCGCCAGCCGCTTCTGGGTGCCGGCCTCGGTGAGATCGAATCCGGCACCCTCAGCGAAAGCGACCCGCAGCGCCAGTGGGCCCTTGCCCGGGGCGACCGGACGCTCGGGCAGCGGGTCGCGCCAGGTCAGCCAACCGGCGCGGGCCAAGTGGAAGGCCAACCACAAGCCGCCGATCTCGACGGCCAAGAACTTGCCGTGGCGGGAGACCTGCTCGACCTCCAGCCCGCCCAGTGCCGTCAGCGGCGGCTCGACGGTCTTCAGGCAGGTGAAGGACGCCAACTCGGCGCGCGCGACCACCTGGCCGACAGCGGCGTCGGTCAAGAACAGTCGCAGGGCTTCGACCTCGGGCAGTTCAGGCATGGGCACTTCGCTGCGGCCAGGCCGGCTCGGGGACGGCCAGCAGTTCGTCGAGAAGGTCCAGGTATTCGCCGCGGTCGATCTCCATCACCCCCAGGCTGGCCAGGTGTGCTGTCAGCCACTGGGTGTCGATCAGGCGGGCTTCGGCGTAGTCGTCGCTGAGGAACTCCACCAGCCGCACCAGCGCCACTTTGGAGGCGTCGCGTCCGGATTGTTCATCGTGAAACATCGATTCGCCGGCGAACAGCCCACCCAGCGAGATGCCGTACAGCCCGCCGACCAGACGTCCGTTGTGGTCGCGGGTCTCCACCGAGTGGGCGAAGCCGGATCGGTGCAGATGGCTGTACACCTCGCGGATGCTGGCATCGATCCAGCCGAAAGGTCGTTCCGGATCGGCGCATCGCTCGATGACCTCGTCGAAGGCAGTGTCGATCGTGGTGGTGAAGTGCTTGGCCGACTTGCGTAGGGACCGGCTCACCACCAGCGCGTCGAGCGGGAGTACCCCGCGACGCAGCGGCGACCACCAGCCGGTGCGGTCAAACCCGGAGTGTTCCAGCGGCATCGGGAACACCCCGCTGCGGTAAGCATCCAGCACTAGCGCCGGATCCATCATCGAGGAGAACGCGATCAGATCCTGATCCGGCCACTCGCTCGGTGGCCCGAACACGTTCAGTCGCGTCATACCTTGATTCTGCCCCACCGTTGACCGCCCGAGGAGCGGCGCTGTCGCACACACGGCTGGTTGAGGAGCGGCGCTGTCGCACAGACGACCCCCCGAGGAGCGGCGTCGCTCAGACGGCCCCCCGAGGAGCGGCGCTGTCGCACAGACGGCTGGTTGAGGAGCGGCGCAGCCGCGTCTCGAAACCACCCCCGCCCCTGCTCCCAACCCGGCAATCCTGCGAACTCGGGGTGAATCCTGGGGTCGCTTCGGGGTTCGCGCCGGAGTGCGTCCTTCACCATCTCGCCTAGGCTGGACCCGTCCGATTCCGGAGAGGTGGCACGATGGCCAAGCCAGTCGAGCTGGGCAAGCAACTGATGACGCGCACCCCGCAGGTCGCTGGGGGCATGCTGCGCAGCATCGTGGACTTCGCGATTTACGGCAATGACCAACTGCCCGGTGCCAAGACCGCCGCCGCCCGAACCCTGCAGTCCCGCGGTGATCGTGAGACCGCCATCGACTCTCTCATCGGCCAGCACGTCAGCCTCGCTGGGGCGCAAGGCTTCCTGACCAGCATCGGTGGGTGGATCACGGTTCCCGTCGGCCTGCCGACCAATATCGCCGGACTCGCCGTGCTGAGCGTCCGCATGACCGCAGCCATTGCCCACCTGCGTGGTTACGACGTCGAGGACCCGCGCGTGCGTTCAGCGGTCACCTTGACGATCCTCGGTGAGGATCTGGTGCGCAAGTTGGTCGCGGCAGGCAAGATGCCGGCGTCTCCGCTGGGAGTCGCCACCGCGCCCACCTTCGACGCCGACCTGGAGCGCCAGATCAGCGAGCGCGTGATGGGGTCTTTGACTGGACGCATGAGCAGCAAACACCTGGCAGTGGTGGTCATGCGCGGTATCCCGCTGGTGGGCGGTGGTGTGGGCGCCGTGGTGGACGGCTGGCTTACCTATGGCCTGGGCGGCTACGTCAAACGCGAGTTCGTCGCCCGCCAGCAACTCACCCGCTGACCCGTCCCCCACCTCGCTACCTTTAGGTCACGTTGCTACCGGTGCATCGGTAGCAACGTGACCTGGCTGTAGCGAGGTCAACTGTTGCGGCGGCGGTCGCTGAGTTTCTTGAGTTCTTTGCGTTGCGCAGGGGTCAGGCTTTGCAGGCCGTGTTGGCTGATCTGGTCGAGCAGGGCGTCCATGCGTTCTTGATCGGACGCCTGGCGAGCCTGCTGGTGGGCCTGCTTGCGGGGAACCTTCGCCGCCTTGGGTTTGCGCGCCTGAGGTTTGCCGGGAATCCAGGCGTAGTCGCTGAGCAGCCCTGACATGCGGGCGGCGATCGCGATGAACACCATACTGAGGACGAGGGCCAGCAGAGCGGTCCACATGCCGTAAGCGACTAGTTGCAGGATCTGGATCCCGACGATGGCGAGCCCGAAGATCCAGGCCGGAATGTTGAACAGGAATCGAGCGTGCGGGTATTCGGCGATCCACAGCAGCAGTACCGCGAACTCGATCAGCGAAATACCGGCGAGGGCGCCCTGGGTGGACATGAGCAGTGCAATCGCGCCGTTGGCCACCGTCACTGAGGCCCAGATGCCGACCAGCAGCCACGCCATCCGGGTGCGCCCGATGGAACGCTCGAGCATGTTTCCGAAGTACCACAGCATTGCCGCGATGAGCAGCGCCCACAGATCCAGGGCGCCGGCAAAGGGCCACGTGATCACCCGCCACACCTGGCCGCTGGCCATGGCGTCCACGCTGAAGTAGAACCACTGCTGGCTGCCGGTGCCGCTGAACACCCAGATCAGCCAGGAGATCGCGGTCAACCCCACCAGGAAGGTGGTCGAGGTTACCTCCACGCGTCCGAGGCGGAACCAAGGCTCCTGTTCGCTATGGGTGGGCCACATGCTGCTCATAGCACCAAGGTTGCCAGATGAACCCGCATAGGCACGCCCGTTCGACCGGTTGGCGGGCTGTGTGGTCGCTGTGGGAATGATTCCGGCCGCTTCGGAGTTAGTTAAACCGTGAAGCATATTGGTTTTCTCTCCTTCGGACACTGGACGCCGTCGGTGCACTCTCAGGTGCGCAGCGGTGCCGACGCCCTGCTGCAATCGATCGAACTGGCGCAAGCCGTCGAGGATCTCGGGGCCGACGGCGCCTACTTCCGCGTCCATCATTTCGCCCGTCAGCTCGGCTCGCCGTTCCCGCTGCTCGCCGCGGTCGGTGCCAAGACCTCGCGCATCGAGATCGGCACCGGCGTCATTGACATGCGCTACGAGAACCCGTTGTACATGGCTGAGGACGCCGGCGCTGCCGACCTGATCTCTGAGGGTCGACTGCAATTGGGGATCAGCCGGGGATCGCCCGAACAGGTCGTCGAGGGCTACAAGTACTTCGGCTACGTGCCCGCCGAGGGCAGCACCGATGCCGACATGGCCCGCAGCCACACCGAGGTCTTCCTGGAAATGCTCAACGGCAAAGGCTTCGCGCAACCCAATCCAACGCCCATGTTCCCGAACCCGCCGGGCTTGTTGCGCCTGGAGCCGTACTCAGAGGGTCTGCGCCAGCGCATCTGGTGGGGCGCAGGCAGTCGTGCGACCGCCGAATGGGCGGCCGGACAGGGCATGAACCTGATGAGTTCGACGCTGCTCACCGAGGACACCGGGATTCCCTTCCACCAGTTGCAGGCCGAGCAGATTCAGCGTTTCCGCACGGCCTGGGATCAGGCCGGCCATGACTGGACGCCTCGGGTGTCGGTCAGCCGAAGTATCTTCCCGCTGACCGACGACCGAGATCGGGCCTACTTCGGTGGGCGCGGCCCGGAGACCGACCAAGTCGGCTACCTCGACGGCGGCAATGCCCGCTTCGGTCCGTCATATGCCGCCGAGCCCGACGTCCTGGTGGAGCAGTTGGCCAAGGACGAGGCCATCGCAGCTGCCGACACGTTGTTGCTCACCATTCCCAACCAGTTGGGGGTCGACTACAACGCCCACGTGGTGGAGGCGCTGCTCACTCATGTCGCTCCCGGTCTGGGCTGGCGTTGATCCTCGGCACGTCCGCTGCGCGCGCCCTTCGTCGGGCTCAGGGCACGGGCATTGCGCGTTGCGTCGTCCCCGTTGCCTGAGCTTGTCGAAGGCAGACGCGCCTAGCTCACGTGTTCCCGACCCACTCGACGGGTGAGCAAACACGTCACTTCGTAGGGGATGGTGCCCATGAGTTCGGCGAGTTCGGTGGTGGTGATCTCATTGCCACCATCGGAGCCGATCAGGACCACCTCGTCGCCCACCACGGAATCGGTTGTCGGCCCCAGATCGATCAGGGTCTGGTCCATGCAGATCCGACCGATCACCGGGCAGCTGCGTCCGCCGACCAGTACCCGGCCGCGGTTGCTGAACAGTCGGGAGTAGCCGTCGGCATAGCCGATGGGCAGGGTGCCCACCCAGGTGTCGGTCTCGGCGGTCCAGGTCAGGCCGTAGCTCACCGAGTCGCCGGCGTGCACCTTCTTCACGAAACTGAGGTAGGTCGACCACTCCAGGCCTGGACGCAGCGCCACCGTGTGCTCGGAGGCCGGATCGGGGTAGGCCCCGTAGATGATGATGCCCGGACGCACCATGTCCAGCCAGGCGTCGGGGTGGTTGAGGACCGCACCGGAGTTGGCTAGGTGTTTCAACCGCACCGGGCCGCGCGCAGACTCGATTTGGGCCACCGTTTCGGTGAAGAGCCGTACCTGGCCGGCGGTGAAATCCGCGCCGGCCGGGACGTCGGAAATCGGCAGATGCGAGAACACTCCGCCCAGCGAGAGGGCGGCGGTTCGATCGATCAGAGTGGCCAGTTCGACGGCCTGTTCAGGACGGCAGCCGATGCGATGCATGCCGGTGTCGATTTTCAGGTGCACGTCGGCGACCACACCGGCCTCGACGGCGGCCGCCGCGGCCGCGACGATCGAGGTGGTGTCGGTGACGGTCAGCGTGATCGCGTTGCTCACCGCGGCCAGCGTCTCCTCGGGATGCCGGGTCATGGACAGCTTCAGAATCGGCAAGGTGATGCCTGCCGCACGCAGCTCGAGGCCTTCGCCGACGCTGGCGACGCCCAGCCAGTCGGCCGTCTTCGAGTCTTGAATCATGCGCGCCACCGCGACCGCACCGTGGCCGTAGGCGTCGGCCTTGACTGCGGCCAGAACCAGTCGAGAGCCCACTCGCGCCCGGATCGCTTCCAGGTTGGCGCGGATGTTGTCCAGCCGCGTCACCGCCAGGCTGGTGGGCTCGATCATGGCTACTCCCGTCCGGGCCGATCCTGCCGGGGCGGCCCGCGCACAACTCTAGAACCTCGCCCGCATCGCAGGCTTGTCGGTGGGGCTGCTTTTCAGGGTTGTTACAGCCTTGCGAAGCCAGGTTAAAACCGGCACTCGCACCGCTAGCCTGAGCCCGGTCGTCCAGAGCTGTACGCCGACTTCCGTCATTGACCCAAGGAGACTGAGATGGCCAAAGAAGAAGCCGAGCGCCTGTTGATCGCTGGCGGCGAGGACAAAGCCGTGCGCCTGAAGTACGACCAGCTGGAGACCATGGAGGACTTCGTGGCCGCCGCGGTAGCCGATGGCTACGACTTCACCGACGCCGAACTGATCCAGGTACTCAAGGAGGCCGGCGACTCCTTCGAGTCCCAGGGCAACCCCCGTGCCCGTCAGATCTGGTGGAGCTGACCGCTCAGAACAGCAGCGCCAAACCGGGGTTGGACATGATGGTGGCCACCTCGGCGAGGAACTTGGAGGCCATTTCGCCGTCCACCAAGCGGTGATCGAAGGTCAACGACACGGTGCACACGCTGCGTGGCTCGATCCGCTCGTCCGCCCCGGTACCCACCACCCACGGCTTGCGTCGGATCGTGCCCAAGCACATGATCGCGGCCTCGCCCGGGCTGAGGATCGGGGTACCGCCGTCGACGCCGAAGACACCGATATTGGTGATGGTGAAGGTGCCTCCCGCCAAGTCGTAGGGTTGCACGCGTCCCTCACGGGCAACCGCGACCATGGCATTGAGGGCTTCAGCCAGTTGCGTCAGATTCATCGTCTCGGCGCTCTTGATGTTGGGCACCATGAGGCCCCGCGGCGTGGCAGCCGCAATACCGAGGTTCACCGCACCGTGGAGCACGATCTCGCGGCTGGTTTCGTCGTAGCTGGAGTTGATTTCGGGGACCTTCGAGATCGCCAGACAGGCGGCCTTGGCGAAGACCAACAGCGGCGAGACTCGCAGTGTGGTGAACTCGCGGCGTTGCTTCAGCAACTGCAGCATCTCCACTGAACCGGTGACATCGGCCTCGATCATGGCGGTGGCCTGAGGTACCTGCAATGAGGCTGTCATGGCCGCGAACATCTCTTTGCGGACGCCCCGCAGTGGCACTCGCTGGTCGACCCCGGGCAGGGTTCCGATGCTGGCGACAACATCTTCAGCGGTGATGAGGCCGTCGGGACCGGTGCCGCGGATCTTGTTCAGATCTACCCCCAGGTCGCGGGCTACTCGCCGGACGGCAGGCTTGGCGCGGGGTGCGGTGCGCGGGCCGGGACCTGCACTGTTGGGGCGACCCGGCGGCGGCAGATGCTCCCCGGACGGCTCGGCAGACAACCGGTCGGAAGGTGTGACGTCGTCGGTGTGACGCGAAACCGGTTTCCTGGTGTCGTAGGACTCCTGCACCTGGTCGGTTTCCGGCACAACGAGCTCGGCGTTGCGGCGGCGCCGCCGGGCAACTGAGCCGGTCTTGGCGCCATAGCCAACCAGTACGGCGCCGGTCGTCGAGGTGGCTTCGGGTGGTGCTGTGGGATAGTCGGCGGCGTCGGTCGGCGGGGCTTCGACAGGCTCAGCCAGCGGTGCGGAATTGTCGGTGCCTGCGGTGTCGTTGTCCGTGCCCGCAGTGTCGCTCTGTGAACGGCTTTGTGCGTCCCCTGAGCCGCTTTCGCCGTTCCTTGAGCTTGTCGAAGGGCGATCCTCGCCGATCTGAATGATCGGCGTCCCGACCGGCACCTCGTCGCCTTCGGCGACCAGCAGCGCTGTGACTACCCCGGCATAGGGGCTGGGCAGTTCCACCAGTGACTTGGCGGTTTCGATCTCGACGAGCACGTCGTTGACGGCGACGACATCGCCCACGGCAACACGCCAGGTTACGATCTCGGCCTCTTGGAGTCCTTCGCCCGGATCGGGCAGACGAAATTCAGGCATCGGGAAGCTCCTTCACCCGTTCAGCGAACGGTCGACAGCATCGAGAATCCGGTCCAGGTCGGGCAGGTAGCCCTCCTCGACGCGGGACGGCGGGTAGGGAAGGTCGTAGCCGGTGACTCGCAGCACCGGGGCCTCCAGGTCGTACAGACAGTGCTCTTGGATCCGAGCGGCGATCTCGGCGCCCATGCCCAGTGTGCGGACCGCCTCGTGAACCACGACTGCACGTCCGGTTCGTTTCACCGACGCGATAATGGTGGCCTCATCCAGCGGAGACAGTGAGCGCAGGTCGATGACCTCCAGGTCGATGCCCTCGTCGGCGGCGACCAGGGCGGCCTCGACACAGGTGCGCACCATCGGACCGTAGGCGATCAGGGTGGCGTGGCTACCCGGCTTCACGATCCGAGCCGAATACAGCGACGTGGACGCCGACTGCTGCTCGATATCGACCTCGCCTTTGTCGTGGTAGCGACGCTTGGGTTCGAGGAACACCACCGGATCGTCGTCGGCGATGGCCTGCTGGATCATCCAGTAGGCGTCTTCGGGGGTGGCGCACGTCACGACCTTCAAGCCGGGGGTGTGAGCGAAATACGCCTCCGGGGATTCGGAATGGTGCTCGATCGCTCCGATGCCGCCGCCATAGGGAATCCGCAGCACCAGCGGCAGACTGATGCGTCCGGCGGTACGGAAGCGCAGTCGGGACACCTGAGAGACGAGTTGATCGAAGGCCGGGTAGACAAAGCCGTCGAACTGGATCTCCACTACCGGACGGTAGCCGCGGGCGGCCAAGCCGACGGCAGTGCCCAGCAGCCCGGATTCGGCCAGCGGTGAGTCGACGACTCGATCGGGCCCGAACTCGGCCTGCAGTCCTTCGGTGACCCGAAAGACCCCGCCGAGTTTGCCGATGTCCTCGCCGTACAGCAGTGCCTTGGGCTCGGCGGCGAGGGCTCGCCGCAGGCCGGCGTTGAGGGCCTTCGCCACAGTCAGGGTGGTCATCGTGGCTCCAAGAACGAGGCCTCGTAGGCGAGGTGTTGATCGCGCTGATCGAGCAGCGCTTCCGGGGTTTCGGCGTAGACCTGCTCGAAGTAGTCCGCGAGGCGGGGCTCGGGCAGGTTCACGCAGCCGGTGCGCAGCCGCTCGGCGAGCTGGTCGGATTCGACCGCCAGGGCGTCCAGCCAGGTTTGGTCGATGGCGCCGACGCGCAGCAGGTAGGTGCGCAGCCGCTCGATGGGGTCTTTGGCCTGCCAGGCCTCCAACTCGGTGTCGTTGCGGTACTTGGTGGGGTCATCGGAGGTGGTGTGGGCGCCCATGCGGAAGGTGTAGGCCTCGATCAACACCGGTCCGTTGCCCTTGCGCGCATAGTCCATGGCCCAGTCGGTGACCACCTGCACGGCCAACAGGTCGTTGCCGTCGACCCGGATACCGGGGAAGCCGAAGCCGGCCGCCCGCCGGTAGATGGGGATTCGTGACTGCACGGTGGTGGGCTCGCTGATGGCGTACTGGTTGTTCTGGCAGAAGAACACCACTGGTGCGGCGAAGGATGCGGCGAAGATGAACGCCTCGTTCACATCGCCTTGGCTGGTGGCTCCGTCGCCGAAGTAGACGATCGTGGCCCCGCTGTCCTCGGGATTCTGATTGCCGACCACGCCGTCGCGTTGCTGAGCCATCGCCATGCCCACTGCATGCAGAGTCTGGGTGCCGATGACGAAGGAGTAGGGGTGAAAGTTGTCCGGGCGTGAGGCCCAGTCGGTCATGCCGGTGCCCCGGAAGGTGCTGAGCATGTCGACCGGATCGATACCCACGCACCAGGCCACGCCGTGCTCGCGATAGGACGGCACGATGATGTCGTGCTTGCCGAAGGTTCGCGCCGAGCCGACCTGGGCAGCCTCTTGACCCAGGGATGGTGGCCAGAGGCCCAACTCCCCTTTGCGCTGCAAGGCGGTGGCTTCGCTGTCGATTCGCCTGGTGAGAACGAGATCGCGCAGGGCATCGGCCAGGTCGCTGTCGCTACCGGAATAGCTGAAGTCAGAGTTCTCGACCCGGTTTCCCTGTGGGTCGAGCAATTGGACGAAATCGGGGCCGGCTTGGGGCTCGGTCAAGGGTGCTCCTGGGTGTCGGCTGGACGCGACCAGATGGCCGAGTCACCTCAACAGTGCCTAACTTACGGTTACGTAACCATAGGTGTCAATGCAATCGCTACAGGTCGAGGATCCGCTCGGGGTGCGCTTTGCCGCGCGATCCGATGAGATCCGACACCGCCATCCAATTTCCGCGAAGGCGTTCGCGACGGAATTCGGTCTGACTACCGACCAGCGAACCGATCACATTCCGCACCACCGGACGCAGCGTCTTGGCCAAGGCGATACCGATGGGCAGGGTGTGCTTGTTCACCAACAAGGCCGGGTTGGCCACCTGGGAGTAACCCAGCCGAAGATGCTGCGTCCGCCCCCCGCTGCTCACGCCGCGGTGAACCGCCACCGCGGCGTTCAGCTTCACCATTTCGCCGCGCAGCATCGCCTGCCGGGCGTAGTCGAGATCCTCCAGCCAGGAGTACAGCGGGAAGCGCTCCTCGAACCGCTGTAGTGACAGCGAAGCCCAGCGCACGGCGAAGGCGCAGCCGTACAACTCGCTGACTTTCGTGAACTCGGTGTCGCCGCGGTATTCGCTGGCCGCCAATTCCGAGCTGGCCTCGGCCAGGCCGATCTCAACCTTCTCCGCCGCACCATCGCGGGCGAGGTTGGCGGTGATCGCCACCCACGCCGTATGTGCCTCGAAGCCGGCCACCACCGCGGCGAAGAAGTCCTGTCGGGGCACCGTGTCGTCGTCGAAGAAGAACACATAGTCAGCCTCGGTCGGCACGGCGTCCAGGGCACGATTACGTTGGGCGGCCGCGCCACGGGCGCCGGTGAGGGCGACCCACCCCGGCGGAAGGCTAGGCGGGGTGTCGGCTTCGGTGGGGGTGCTCAGCAGCCAGGTGACGCTGGCGCTGTCCGGGGTGACCAGGTTCTGCGACCAATCGGCCAACTCACTGCAGACTTCGGCGCGGCCCGCTGAAGCAACGACTACGTACAACTGCATCGCACGGCCCCTTTCGCGGGTGTTCTGGAAACCCTAGCTCGCCCACGCGCTGGTGAAGAAGCGATAGGCCCACCATGCCTGGACGATGAGGGCAGCGACCACGAGCAGCCACAGCAGACTCACTCGCCACTTCGGCAACCTGCCTTTGGTGACGCCGACGCGTCCGACCAGCTCCCACAGCGGGAACCACAGCAGCACGGCCCGGTTCACACTCATGAACCAGTAGGAGGTGGTGAAGGCCGCCACCTGGGTACCGACCCAGACCGCCTCTCCCCACTTCTTGCGGAACAGACTGATGAGGGTCACCACGGCACCCACGGCCACGCTGACGATCTCGAGGGCGAACATCGACGACCAGTCCATCTGGGCGTAGTAGCTGCCCGGCGTTGCGGCCTCGATGGTGTGCTGCAGGGAGATCCATGGCCAGGCGAACTGGCGTGACCAACCGGTGGCCTGGGCGTCCAGCCAGGCCGTCCAGGAGCCGAAGGCAACGCGCAGGTAGGCGAGGTAGCCCAGCAGCACTGCCACCGGGATGAGCAACCTCAGCAATCGGTGGGCCCGATTCTTGGTGCGGCCGTTCTGAGTCAGTGCCAATACGGCTAAGGCTGCGATCAGGAACACCCCCGATACCCGGATCGACATTGCGACGCCGGCGAGCACCGCAGCAGCGGTCCAGTGCTTGGAACTGGCGCGCTCCCAGGCCCAGAACGCGGCGGCGCAGAAGGCTGATTCGGTGTAGGGAACCATGGTGAACACTGCGGCGGGGGCCAGCAGCCAGGCGATGGCTGCCGGGGCGCCGTACAGCCGGTACAGGGCGGTCGCGGCGGCGCCGGAGGCGAGCAGCGCAATGACGGTGCCCGCCAGGAGCGGGGTGACTCCGGGAATAGCCGACGGCAGCCGCAGCAGCATCGGCCAGCCGGGGAAGAAGGCGATCGAGTTCGCCTCGGCGTACCCGTTCTCGGCGATTCCGACGTAGTGCTGGACATCCCAGTTGTTGATGAGTTCGGTCAGGCCGCGATGCTGGGTGACCATCAGCCATACCGCCACCAGGGCCATCACCAAGCGACTGCCCAACCAGGCCTGCACCACCAGCCGAGCCGGACGGTGCCCGCGCAACGCACTCATGCCGGCCGCAGGCGTTGCCGTAGCTGCTCGCGCAACTGGTGGAGCCAGCGAGCGTCCGGAGCATGGTCGAAGATCCCGCCGTCGGGATCATCCAGACCCGACAGGCGCACGATGTCGTTCTCGGGGTGCAGCATGTCGCCGATGACTCGACTCGCGAGCCACAGCTGCACGCCCACTCGGAAGTAGACCGCCAACCAGTACAACCGGCCGGCTCCGTCACCGACCAGGACGCCGTCCAGATGGGCCCAGATGGCGTAGAAGTAGATGGTCTCGGCAACGCTGAACATGATCCAGTCCAGCCAGCGAGGTCGGGCCAGCACCAGCAGCGGGAGCAGCCACAGCACATATTGCGGCGAATAAACCTTGTTCAGCACCAGGAACAGCACCACCATGAGGAAGGCGCCCTGGGCGAGGCGAGGCTTGGCCGGGGCGAACAGCATCAGACCGAGGATGGCCACGGTTCCCAGCACGAGTAGTACCGAGACGAGTGTGGACAGGCCGGGGATGGCCAGGCCTCCCAGTTGTAGCGCGTACCACACCGATCCGAGATCGGCGCCGCGGTCGACGTTGAAGGTCCAGAAGTAGAGCCAGCCTTGCGGAGTTGCCAGATAAACCGGAAGATTCACCGCAATCCAGGCGGCGGCGGTGGCCGCAGCGGTGGTGAAGAACTCTCGCCACTTCCCGGTGCGGGCGGCGAGGATGAACAGTGGGGCCAGTAGCAGCCCTGGGTAGAGCTTCGCCGCGATCCCCAGTCCCAGCCAGATGCCGGTCCAGACCGGCTTCTTTCGGGACCAGGCCAGGATCGCCAGGGATGTCAGCGCCACGACCAGGGCATCCCAGTTGATCAGTCCGACGGTGAAGATGGCTGGGCTGGCCGCGATCATCATCGCGTCCCAGGGTCGGTGCATCTGCAGGTGGGCCCACACCAGCACGACGAAGAGCATGAAGATCATCACTGCGGTGATGCTCATGAACAGGTTCGCGGCGTCGGCGATCTGGGATCCATTGAGCCCGGGCTGGCTGAGGCCGCCGAAGAGGACTACCAGCCGGCGTCCGATCTCCATGAAGGCGCCGGTGAGCACGGGGTATTCGAGATTCGCCTGCAGGTAGGGGATTTGGCCGTCCTGCAAGCCGCGCCAGTACCAGAGCACGCGGATGTCGGAATAGCAGCCGGCGAGGTAGTCGGTGGCGCCACCGACGTGGCAGGGAAGCTGCCGCAGCATCAGGACGACGAAGTTTGCCGTCAACACCAGGTACACCCAGAACCACGAGCGGTACCACAGGCCGCCGGGTTTGGCGTGAGTGCCGAGGCCACCGCCGAGGAAGGTCGCAAGCGACGGGCGCCCAGAAGTCACGTCCTGATCCTATTCCGGCGAGGTGACTAGGGGCCGCCTGGCTTGACGATTCCGTTGCCTGATGTTGTTGCGGTCGGTGAACTCGTCGTACTGGGCGTTGCCGGCTCGGTGGGAGAAAGAGTCGGATTGGGTGCGGATTCGCTCGGCGTCGGAGTCGGCACCGGCACCGGTGCACTCGTCACGACGCTGGGCTCCGGGGTCGGCGACGGGCTCTGTGTGGACTTGCGGTTGGTGGGTCCCTTGAAGTAAACCCGCTCCTTGCCCGCCATCACCGTGCGCATATACGACGCCCAGGTTTGCGCTGCTGCGCCGCCGCCGTACCAACTGGGACCCAAGTCCTCGTGACCGGTCTTGCCGCGCACGTACATCACCGCAGTGGTGATCTGTTTGGTGTAGCCCACGAACCAGGTGGCGACGGTCTGTCGTCCGGGGCCGTTGGGATTCGGCTGACCTTTGGTGCCCGTCTTTCCGGCAACTGGGTAGCCAACGGCACCGGCAGCGCGGCCGGTACCGCTGCGCACCACCTGCGTCAGGGCGTAGGTGACATCCTGAGCGACGTAGGGCTCGATGGTCTGAGAGCCGGTGGTGTCTGCGGCGTACAACTGCTGGCCGTCCGCATTGGTCACCTGGGCGACGACGTGCCAGGGTCGATGAACACCCCCGTTGGCGAAGGTGGAGTAGCCGGATGCCTGATCGATCGGGCTGACCATCGGGGTACCCAGTGGCATGTAGGCGTCATTTCCCCAGCCCTCGCCGGTCGGTACGCCGGCGTCATTGGCTGCTTGGGTGACCGCCTCACCGCCACCCTTCAACTCACTCACCAGGTTGAAGTAGGCCGGGTCGATGGAGCTGGTCGTGGCATTTTGCAGGGTCACCGGCTTGCCATTCGGATCCGGCAGGTAGCCCTTGCCGTGCCGAATCGTATGCGCGCTGACCTTGTCCTTGAGCGTCCAGCCTTCGCGCAGCGCGGCGGCGAGGGCATAGGTCTTGAACGTCGATCCGGTCTCGCGGGGAGTGGTAGCCCAGTTCCGGGAGTTCTTCACGAAGTCCGGGTTTCCGTACATCGCGATCACGCCGCCGGTGGCGTTGTCCACCGAGGCGATGGCGGCATGCAGGCTCTTGGCTTCCTTCTTCGAACCGTTGGACGCCTGCAGTGTCTGTGCCTGGGCGGTCTTCACCGCGGCCTGCTCTGCTTTGGCGTCGAAGGTGGTGATTACCTTCAGACCGCCACCGGTGATCTGATCATCGGTGAAGCCCTTTGCCTTGAGTTCTTGCTCCACCAGGTGTAGCAAGAAACCGGTCTGGCCGCCCAGGCGAGCGGTGTCGTTGATCGGCATGAACTCCGGCAAAGCATCGTAGATCTCGGCTCGCTGGGCTGCGGTGATCATGCCCATCTCGACCATGCCGTTGAGGGTGTACTGGTAGCGCTCGAGGAGGTCGGCGGCCTGCTTCTCACCGGCGGCAGGGTCGAGGTTGCCCGGCGAGTTGACGATCGCCGATAAGGCCACGGACTCGGCCAGGTCGAGTTTGGCGGAGGTCCTCTTGAAGTAGGTCTTTGCCGCGGCCTCGATGCCGTAGGCACCGCGTCCGAAGTAGACGGTGTTGAGGTAGCCCTCCAAGATCTGCTCTTTGGACAGCTCGCTTCCCATCTTCGCCGCCAGCAGGATTTCGGTCGCCTTGCGGGAGATGCTGCGTTCCTGGGTCAGGTACATGATCTTGATGTACTGCTGGGTGATGGTCGATCCACCGCCGGTTGCTGTGTTGTCGGCCGCCTGGAATCCGACCAGACCGAGGGCGGCCCGGAAGAGGCCGTTGACCGAGATGCCCGGGTCGGTCCAGAACGACCGATTCTCGGCGGCGACGATGCCGTCTTTGACGTACTGCGGCATTTCCGAGTAGGGAATCGAGATCCGGTTCTGAACCTGGAATGAGCCGATGGCCTTCTTGCCATCTGCGTAGTACACGAAGCTGGTGTTGGTGCGGAAGTCGGCGTTGGGATCGGGCAGCTTCACCGTGGAGTAGGCGTAGGCCACGACTCCGGCGCCCACCAATCCCAGGCTGACCACCGTGACGGTGATCCACAGCAGAATGCGCAGCCAGAGGCGACGTTTCGGCTTGTCCTTACCCGTGGGCTTGGAGGGTTTGGGGTCGGTCTTCAGACTTACCCGCTGGGGTTTACCCATAGATGTCCTCGACGGTTCGCTGCCGGCGGGGCGGACGGCGTTTGGTGCCGTCGCCGAGCAGATATGTTGAAATCATGTAGTTCCAGCCACAGTTCGTGCAAACCTCCACGACGCGAACCGTGAACTCACCGTACTCGTTCTGCATCTCTTCGAGTTCGGCGGTGGACTTGATGCGTCCGGAGAATTGACCGAGTTGGTCACCGAAAACATAGTTGAGATTCGTCAGCGTTCCCTTGGTACACACCGGGCAGGTGACGGTGGTGGACTCTCCGTGGTGAGTTGCGGATCGCAGCAGAACGGGGTCTGCATCGAGGGCGTCGGCGTCTTCCAGCATGACCTGGGGACCCCGAAGTGCCTGCAATCGACGCTGCCGTTGCAGGGCATAGTCGACCTCATGCCTCTTGGACCACATGGCTTCTAGGGTAGTTGGCCAATTCCAGCGGGTCGATTCGAGTGGCGATGGAGCCTACAGCGTCCGGTTCGCATCGGGGCGGATCAAGTGCGAGAATATCGCGGCACGGGGCATTAGCTCAGTTGGTAGAGCGGCGGCTTTGCAAGCCGTAGGTCAGGGGTTCGAATCCCCTATGCTCCACGAAGGCCGTCACCCGAAGGGTGGCGGCG
>SWCC01017887.1_pt1 | contig 64185 bp, 58 predicted proteins | sample 4692971 | NCBI WGS metagenome assembly SWCC01 (sample SAMN10267277, study PRJNA491770) | bioreactor metagenome | isolation source: DHS bioreactor inoculated with subseafloor sediment | place: Japan: off Shimokita Peninsula | collected 2006-08
TTTTTCAATTTGGGGAATCGTTTTTCTGGGCATGTTGATTTTCGCCGGATATCAGGTGTACCTTACCTATTCCAAAAGCCAGACCATGGAGTTTATCAGTCAGACCGGAGGCTGGTTTGCGCTGGCAAATATTGGAAATGCCTTATGGATTGTTGCCTGGTTGTATGATTATACCCTACTTTCGGTGGGAATAATGCTGGTCATACTTTTCTCTTTCATTAAAATTATACTGATCACCAACATGGAACGCTGGGATGCACCTATGAAAACCAGAGTCTTTGCCTGGTGGCCCATAGGTATCTATGCAGGCTGGATTTCGGTGGCAACCATTGCCAATATTTCTGCTTATCTGGCAAAAGAAGCCTGGGATGGTGCATTTTTAAGCGAAATGCAATGGACCATCGTGATGATCGTAATTGCAACCCTGCTAAATCTGGTTATGATTTACAAACGCAATATGCGCGGGTTTGCATTGGTTGGAGTGTGGGCATTGGTGGCCATTTATGTAAGGCATATGAATGATATGCAGATGATTGCCATACCGGCTATGTTTGGAGCATTGCTTATTTTTATCTTTGCATTATATCAAGGATTCAGGAACAGGAAGACAAATCCTTTTTATGAAAAACTGACATAGAAAAGAAATTTTTGCATTTTAATTATTCTTAATGAGACACCCAGGTCATCTTGTAAAGCTTAGGGTTTATAGGAATGAACATCATCATTTAAAAAGTTTTAAACTAAAATATTCAACATGGCCCAAAATCCATTAAGTCTTTCAGCCTCAAATCAATTTGTTGATGCATTCCGTGAATTTGGCAACAATATCGTACAAAAATCACCTGCAATTCTTATAGGGCTAATATTTCTCGTCATCTTTGTTTTGATAGGTTATGGACTAAGGGCGCTGATAAAACGTCGCTTAAATAAAGGCACCAACGACCCTTTACTCATTAGCTTTATTGGCCGGGTAGTAATGCTAACCATGATCATCATTGGATTGGTTATATTTTTGAATCAATTGGGATTGGGAAAAGCAGCCAGTGGTGTACTGGCTGGTGCCGGGGTTTCGGCCATCATCCTTGGTTTTGCCTTTAAAGATATTGGAGAAAATTTTATCGCAGGTTTTTTCCTCGCATTTAGCCGGGGCTTTAATATTGGAGATGTAATTGAAGTGCAGGGAATCAAAGGTAAAGTTACCGCGCTGAATTTACGCAACACTCATATACGCACTTTTGATGGCAAAGATATTTTTATGCCGAATGCCCTTTTAATTAAAAATCCCTTATCTAATTTCACCCGCGATGGATTGTTACGCTATGATTTTATGATCGGGCTGGATTATGGAGCAAATATTACTGATGCTGCTTCACTGATCATGAATACACTTGATGCAGAAACCAGGATTGAGCACAACGATGACCTTAAACCATTTGTTCTACTGGAAGAATTCAGCACCAGCACCATCAACATTCGTATTTTCTATTGGGTAAACTCTTTCGATTTTCTTGGCCCCATAGCTTTTTTACAGACAGAAGTAATGAACAAAGTCATCACTGCACTCACCAAGGCCGGCTTCAGCTTACCGGCAGATATTATTGAACTAAAAATATATCAGGAAGGTCAACCCATACCGGTGAGTATAAAAACTTCGGTTAAACCAACAGAAAAACCTAATACTTAAAAATTTGTAAGCTTTGCAAAAAATAACCCGATATTTTGCCCAGACGTATAAAAGAATGATCTCAAGCATTGCTTTTATTCCTACGATTATTATTCTTGCTTCATTATTGCTTGGCGTGCTTGTTTTCTATTTTGAAGATTGCAAATACACCCAATGGTTGAGTAAAAACCTGGAATTTGTGTTGGTTTCAGGTGCCGACAATGCTCGCATGGTACTAACTATCATATTAATACCAATATATTTTAGAGTTCATTCAAAATATAAATACTAACCTTCGAATGGAGGACTGTATAGGCGAGTTCTTAATTGAAGAAAGTTTACTATGCTGAATCAGTGAAACATAAGTGAAAGAATTTCTTGTGCTATCGGTCATCTCTTTTTGGCAATTGACATACACGGATAAACACACGAAAACTGCACGATAAAAGAGACAATCAACAAAGCAGCCAGCACACCAGTCATCCAAAAAAACAAAATCAGCAGTGGCCGTGAAAAACCTGTCGGGACATTTATCGTTTTTATCTCAAATGTGCCTTAAGGAATCCCTGCAAAAGAAAAGCATGAATTTTAATAAAGTTTTGGCATTTTGAGAACCCCTTAATAAAACGCTCAAAACCATTCACCAGGGATAAGAAAACCATAAGAGATGCATTTCTTGAAGTTGTTGATAACTGAACGACTAAAAAACTAAAGACAAACCGTCAACCTCTCAATAATTTTTTCATGCTGAGGAAACATGGCAACCAACTCCTGTCGGGTCGGTAGCTCAAAATCTGCAAAATCAAATCCGGGCGAAACGGTGCAACCAACCAATGAAAAGCTATTTTCGTTCATCACTTCGGCGCCAAACCAAATACCAGCCGGAACCATCAATTGAGGAATCTGGCCCTGGCTCAGATCATTGCCGATGATAAATGTGGAATATACGCCCGTTTCAGATATTGTATGAAACACAATAGGTGAACCATCATAAAAGTGCCAGATTTCATCTTGCCTGATCCGGTGAAAAGCAGAGAAAGCCTCTGAAGTCAGTAGAAAGTAAATGCAGGTAGCATAGTTCCTCTTCCCGGTAATACCTTTGGGAAGACTACTTCCCTGAATAATTCCGGCACTTCGATAGCTCTCCTTAAAATACCCGCCTTCCGGATGCGGCTTCATATCTAATCTACGGATGATCTCTTCAATGGAATTTATAGAACTCATTTCACACTTCTTAAATAACATCAAACTGCTATGGGTTAAGCCCACGGTGCAAAAGGTAAAACCCTTGACAAACGACTATCCGACTAACGACTATCAGACTAACGACTATCAGACTAACGACTAACGACTAAACTGATTTATCGAAAACTGCAACGTAACCGCCTCCGGCTTAAGCTGATATTGCTCCATAGGTCCGGGGCCGCAACTGCCGCCACCCAAACCGTTATGAACCGCATCAATGGTGATGATGGTTTCGGGACGGTAAACGAGTTCATAAGGATGATTGGCTTTATCCAGGTCAGTGGGCAGATGGTGCAGCGCGCTGAAATTAAGTGATGAGCCTGAAATCCTGATTCCCTTACCCTGCCGGTTGCTCAGCGTAAACCAACGTGTATCCGAACGGTTGCCCATATCCTGCGGACGAATGTAGGCTTCGGTCATTTCGTTCACCGTTTTATGATACAGACCAATCTCAGCCGATGTTTTGCGATCGCGGTAATTTTCATGAGGACCGGCGCCAAACCAGGTAAGCTCTTCAAAGCCGGCGGGCATTTCCATAATCACGCCCAATTTTGGTAACAACCAGTCAACCTTCTGAGGATCAAAATTAACTTCAACATCTATCTGGCCATCGGTACTAACTTCGTATACAAAAGTTGACTTCACCAAAAAGCCTTTTAATGCTTTTGATTCCAGGTTAACCGTCACTTTCACCTTATTGGCATCAGAATTATCAACATTAAAACCGGTAACCTTATCCTTCAAATGGTCAAGGCCCTCTTTTTGCCAGATGGGTCCGGGGCCGCCGCCAAAAATGAAGTCATTGTCAACCGGAGCCCTGAAAACATTCACCCGTGGGCCGGCAACACGCTGATTTGTAGTGGTATCCCATGAGATTAGACCGGTTTCAGGCCGAATACCGTAAATGGCTTCTTTTTGCGTATCAATAACCTTTAAATTGTCATACACCAATTGGGTAATGGCTCCGGCCTTTTTGTTAAAGACAACTGAGAAATTGCTTCCTGCAATCTCTACATTATCCCCTTTTTCATTCACCGATAACGGGAAATAAGCAATAGCGACAAGGGTTTCTCTGGCGGGAACGATGTAAGGTATCTGCAACTGTTCAGTAGCCACCACATGGCCAGCGTTTGCCCACAATTCACTTTTTTTCAGGGAGAAATTAATGTTTAGGAAATACTCGCTACCAGGTTTTAAATCAGGTTTATCAAAGGAAATATGCTGTGTTGCGGTTTCACCTGAAGGCAGGTCAGTGGTAAAGAATCCACTTTGCACTACTATGCCATCTTCGGTCAGTTCCCAGGTGCCATTGAATGCATCGAGATTGAGGAATGAAAAACGATTGGTAATTTTAACTTCGCCTTTAAGTAAATCTCCGGCCTCCATCAATACATTTTGATACACCTTTTTCACCTCCTCCATTTTTGGCGTAATTTGCCGGTCGGCAGTGGTGAGGCCGTTTGCACAGAAGTTCCAGTCGGTGGGACGGTCGCCAAAATCGCCACCATAAGCTAAAAAGTATTCACCCGGTTTACCCGGGATTTCCTTGTACAATCCCTGATCGGCCCAATCCCAGATGCATCCGCCAATGAGGCGTTTGTGGGCATAAATTGCGTCCCAGTATTCCTGCAGATTACCCACTGCGTTGCCCATAGCATGGGCATATTCACACAAAAAGAAAGGTTTTGGATCATCTTTTAATCCCTCTTTTTCAAACCAAACCACATCGGGATACATGGTGGAAGCCACATCAGCTACATCGTTATATCGTTCATAATGAATGGGACGTTCGGGATCGCGAGCCTTTATGGCGGCTGAAGCTGCGGCAAAGTTAATGCCCGGCCCGGCTTCATTGCCCATGGACCACATAATCACTGAAGGATGGTTTTTATCGCGCTCTACCATATTCATAATCCTGGAAACATGCGCATCCTGCCAGCTTTTAACATGCCCCAGCGAGGCATCACCATAACCCATTCCATGCGATTCCACGTTGGCTTCATCAATCACGTAAACGCCATAACGATCGCAGACTGAATAGAAAAACGGATCGTTGGGATAATGGCTCGTTCGTACCGTATTGATGTTGAACAGCTTAAAAAGTTCCACATCACGAATCATGGATGCCCTTGAAATCGTCCTGCCATCGGTTGGATCAATGTCATGACGGTTCACCCCTTTAATTTTAATGCTTTTGCCATTCACCCACAGTTGCTGATCACGGATTTCTATCTTGCGGAAACCAAAATCACTGCGCTGCACCATCAGCACTTTGCCGGAAGGGCCTTTGGTTACCAGCAGAACGGTATATAAATTCGGTATTTCTGCCGACCACAAGCGGGGATTCTTCACCGTTGCTTTCAGAATCGGCAATTTTACTTTACTTGCTGCATTAATCTGCTGTGTAATGATTGGTTTTGCCGTTTCCGGAGATTCATTTTTCCCCAAAAGGTAAACTTCGAGCTGATGATTGCCCTTTGCCCCGAAATTGGTAAAATTGGTCTCCACCGAAAATTCTGCCTCTGAGAAATCATCGTTAAAATCGGCCTTCAACCAATAATCCCTGAGGTAGAAATTGGGAGCAGAATACAAATAAACATCGCGGTAAATTCCACTCATGCGCCAGAAGTCTTGATCTTCAAGGTAACTGCCATCGCTCCATTGATAAACTTCCACAGCCAGACGGTTGGTGCCGGATTTTAGGTAATTGGTGATATCAAACTCGGCCGGCAGGCGGCTATCTTCACTGTAACCCACTTTTTTTCCGTTCACCCACAGGTACATGGCGCTTTCAACACCGGCAAAATGGATAAAAGTACGTCGGCCTGCAAAAGTGGAGGGAACCTCAAACTCCCGCACATACGAACCCACCGGATTGGGATATTCATTTTTGGTATATTCCGCAGGCACCGGCTCCATAATGAATGGCGGCTTAGCTGCATGGGGAAAAGTTACATTGGTGTAAATGGGAATTCCATACCCTTTCATTTGCCAGCACGAAGGCACATCAAGATTATCCCAATAAGAAACATCAAACCCATCCCGGTAAAAATCCTTTGGCCTCATATCGGGATGTTTAACCCAATTGAACTTCCAGATGCCGTTCAGATTCAGATAATAGGGTGATGCCGCCCAAACATCTGTCATTGCTTGCTCCATGCTTGCATAGGGCATGTATGAGTTGCGGGCTTTTTCCTTGTTGATGGCATTTACGGTTTCATCCTCCCATTCGTGGGTTGATTGTGCGAGTATGGCTATGGGTGATAAAACCATCAGGGCCAGAAGCATTGTTATCCGTTTCATAAAGCTGGGTTTAATTTTACGACAAACTTATGAAAATATTTTAATAAAGCACACTGAAGTTGAGATTGTTTTTGAAGAAGTTAAAAGGTTGAGATGTTGAGAAAGTTTTAATCAATTGAATACTTCAATTTTTAACTTTTGCCCATACTTATCCCCTATGGACTATATGACTATAGACAAAAGACTAGCCGACTAGCCGACTAACCGACTAACGACTATTCGACTAACAACTAACCGACTAAGAGCGCAGCGAAATCCCGAGAGCCCCGAAAGAATCGGGATAAACTCCGCGATTCGGGAAACGACTAACCGACTAAATAACCGACTAACGACTAACCGACTAACGACTATTTTACTAAATCCTGAATTACCCCTGCTGCACAAAAACATCCAAATATAGCCGGCATATAAGAAATGGTGCCCACCGTAGATTTTTTATTGATTTCACCTTCTGAAAGCTCCACCGCGCTGCGTGAAACTTCCTCGGGTGAGTAAACTGCCTTAAACCCTTCCCATATGCCAAGTTTGTGAAGCCGTTTGCGCATATAATAAGCCAGTTTACAGTTATTTGTCTTTGAAATATCTACAATTTTAACAAGGTTTGGATCAAGTTTTCCTCCCGCGCCCATGGAGCTGATCAAAGGCATTCCCAGACGCATAGTATGATGAATGAGGTAAACCTTGGGAGAAAGCGTATCAATGGCATCCACCACATAATCGTATCCGACTTCCAGAATATCAATCATTCGCTGATCTTTGATATACTCCTGAATAAGGACAAGCTTAATGTTGGGATTAATGTCCAACAGGCGATCGCGCATGACTTCTGTTTTTGGGCGGCCCGTAGTACTGACCAATGCAGGTAATTGCCGGTTGCGGTTGGTAAGATGCACCGTATCGCCATCCACCAGGGTGAGGTTGCCAATACCTGCGCGTGCCAGTTGTTCGGCTGCATAGGCACCCACACCGCCAAGTCCGGCCACCAAAACATGTGCATTACTCAGTTTTTCTATTTTTTCATCACCAATAAGTAACTGGGTACGCGCCAGCCAATCGGTTTTGGGATTTTCAGCATCTTTCATGGCTGCAAAAATAGCAATTGGGATTAAGATAGTGCAAGACAAAAACAATCGGGGGAAGATTATCGTAATAAGCTAAAAAAGGAATAAAGAAAAAATCGAAGGAAAATAGATGTGTTCGGAGGTAAGGTAATGGTGCTAGGGATAAAATCCCTGCCTGACTAAATGGGTTTCATTAAATTATACGGTGTTTGGCAGTCGTGCAGGGATGGTAACCCTTGCTGCGAAGATGTTAATTTCCACTATATTTTTTAAGGAATTCTGTGCAATGCACTAAAAAAATGTAACCACAAAAAAAACTCAGCGTCTTATATACCAAACGCCATATGCTATTGCTTATGGGACGGACTTGTAGTAAGTTTGCATATTAATTTCCCTAACGATGAAGCCTAATGCACGGCATATCTTCCAATTCATAAGGTCAAGGCTTGAAGCCTTCATTTGGATTGGGGGTTTAGTGCTTATGGCTTTGATGTCGCCTTCAAATGCCCACGCCTCACTTTGCCCGTTTTCGGCAATGGGGCTAAGCTTTTGCCCCGGATGTGGATTGGGTCATTCCATTTCATACCTGGCGCGCGGTGATTTTCAGGCTTCGTTTATGGCTCATCCGCTGGGGATGTTTGCTGTGACGATTCTCCTCTGGAGAATTGTACAGATTTTTAGAAAACCCGTTTTTTATTATTAATCCTTTAACCAACAACAACATGGCCAATGTACTTTTACACCTGCCCGAACTACAGGGAATGGAACTCAATCACATTCAGTTACTTATTAAAGATTTCAGCGACAAACAGGCGCAAAGTTTCGCCATGATTTACAGGGCCCGCCGCCGAGACCCGCAAATGATCCTGCTTACCTGCCTGGTCGGATTTTTGGGTTTCGCAGGCATTCATCGTTTTCTGGTAAATCAAATCGGTATGGGGATTTTATATTTCTTTACCGCCGGCCTTTGCCTTATCGGGACCATCGTGGATGCGGTGAATTACCAAACCATTGCTTTTGAATACAACCGTCAGATTGCCGGCGAAGTAGCCCCTTTGGTGAAGTCGATGAATGAATAGAAAAAGTATTGTTGGAAAACAATGCTGAATTTCAGTTTAGTCCCACTGGTAAAAATAAATTCCATTGGTGGGGTTAAACTGATTATTTTGCTGTGATAAAGTTGACTTTTATTCCCTTGTATCCTCTTGGTTGATCAAGGTTTCAATTATTTTTATCAATTCTTCAACAGGTTCAAAAAATGGCTTCACTTTACTTTCTTCAAAATCGTAAAGATCGTTATAATCCCCCTTTAACCTCCAGGTAAAGAGTTGTGAATAAAGTGTACCAAACTGCTTGTCAATTAATTGATTTTTAATAAAGTATTGCGTAAAATTTGACTTCGCTCCATTGTGGGTGGCCGGTTTTAAACCCTTTTTTAACAATAGTGCCATCACAGCATAGTAAACTGAATAGTACAACCTGTTAACTGTTGAGTTCCATTTTCCCTTTGATGCCAAAATTTTAGCATCATCAAGCGTATCCCATGCCCTTTCCATTCGGTAGCGAATATAACTTTCGTGTTCTTCTTTCATGACAACCTCACTCCTTCATGGGAAATATTTTCAAAAAGAGGCGTTATTGAGAATCTATGATTCCATTCATCCTTAGTGTAGATCATTGGTGAAATAATTTCCCCCGTTTCTATTTCAATATCATACAGAACCTCAATAATTTGCCTTTCAAATTCATAAGTTATGTTATCGACATTCAATAAAATCAATATATCCCAATCTGAAAGTTCATGAGCTGTTTTTCTTGCCCTCGAACCGTATAAGAATAACTCGGCTTCTGGCGATACTGAAAGCACAGCAAGTTTAATTTTATTCAATATGGAATCATAATTGCTCATACTTGCAAATATACGATTTCATTTCGTGATTTTTTAATTTAACTAAAGCTGAGAAAAAAAAAACTTTCCCTTTACACCACCAACCCACCAATGAGTTCACGCACATTATTTATGCCATGCCGCTTTAGGTAATCTTCAATACCGGCAATAATCTTAATGGTAGCGGTGGGATCAATAAAATTGGCCGTACCCACCTGAATGGCAGAAGCTCCGGCAAGCATAAATTCAATGGCATCGGCGGCTGTGGCAATTCCTCCAATGCCAATAAGTGGAATTTTCACCGCCTGTGACACCTGCCAAACCATGCGTAAAGCAACCGGCTTAATAGCGGGTCCGGATAAACCACCGGTAATGGTTGAAAGCACCGGCTTGCGTTTCTCTGCATCTATAGCCATCCCTAAAAGGGTATTAATCAACGATATGGCATCCGCACCGGCATCTTCCACTGCTTTGGCAATTTCGGTTATGCTGGTTACATTGGGTGATAGCTTTACAATCAGCGTTTTCTTATAAACCTCCCTCACAGCACGCGTTACCGCTATTGCAGAAGGGCAACTCGTCCCGAATGCCATCCCACCTTCCTTTACATTCGGACAGGATATATTCAACTCAATGGCTTGAACATGATCGAGTTGGTTCATTTTTTCGGCAACTTCAACATAGCCCTCCACCGTACTATCCGAAACATTTGCAATCACACAATTTGGATATTTCAGCAAGCGGGGATAGATATTTTTCACAAAATAATCAACGCCTTTATTCTGCAAGCCAACGGCATTAAGCATTCCCATAGGCGTTTCAGCCATGCGCGGATAGGCATTTCCCTCCCGGTGTTTCGAGGTGGTGGCCTTTACAATGATGCCGCCCAAGGCGCCCACATCAATAAAATCATCAAATTCCTCACCATACCCGAAGGTACCTGAAGCAGTAAGCACGGGATTCTGCAACTTAAGGTTGTGGATATTTACTTCCAGATTGGCCATAATTCTCGGGTAATTTATGAGGATAAAACGAATGATGCGCTTAGTTATCGAGCGAACAGCCTACTTCGGTTTCTGCGGTCCAGCCTTTCAACTTAGTAATGTTGAATACCGGCCCTTCGGTACACACGCATTGATGACCCTGTTGGGTTTCAACAACACAGCAAAGGCAGGCACCTATGCCGCACGCCATAGTATTTTCAAGTGAAACCTCACAAGCAATGGACTTGCTCTCGGCAATATGCGCCACTGCTTTCATCATTCCATCCGGGCCACAGCAATAAATCATCGAAAAAGGCAATTCTTTCTGGCGCAATACCGAATGTGCCGTTACCATGCCTTTTTCACCAAGCGTGCCGTCTTCAGTAGCAATATAAACGGTTCCAAAACTACGATACTCATCTGCAAGCAAAATATCACCGGCAGAACGGCCACCAATAAGCATGGAAACTTTATTCCCTTTGCGGAACAACTGATCGGCAAGGAAATACAGCGGGGCCACACCACAGCCACCGCCCACCAGCAGCACTTCCTTATTATTGGTAACTGTAAAACCATTTCCAAGCGGAAACATCACGTTAAGCTTACTGCCTTTTGTTAATCCTGAAATATGGCGTGTGCCCTCCCCCACCGATTTAACCAGCAGGTGCATGGTATTGGCGCCCTTGTCAACCCGATGAATAGAAAATGGCCGTCTGAGGAATGTGGCAGGAGATTGATCCACCCGAACTTCGGCAAACTGCCCGGGAACCATAATTGGAAGTGGCAGTTCACAATCCAACTCAATCAGGTTATGATTGTGGTTGAGCTTTGTATTGTCAAGCACTTTTAGATCAAGGACATGTTTTTTCATCCTGTGGAGTTATAAATCTTGTATAGAAAAAATAATATTTTCACAATGCTTTACTACTCAAACCAGTCTGTTTAAGAAAACCACTTTATAGAGTTTTGATAAAGCATTCCGAAAAGTAAAAATATAAAAAAGTCCGTAAATGATACGGACAATTTCTTTATTCAGCGGCAGTTTCTTCCTGAGGCGGATCCGGTTGGGGCGTTTCTATAGTTTCCTCTTCCTGACTGAAATCCAATAAATCATGCTCAACCAACAGGTTATACCATGACACAATCTTCTGCATATGCGATACATAAACGCGTTCCTTATCATAATCGGGAAGCATTTCTGCAAAAAAGGCCTTTACTTTTTCATTATCATTTTTAAAGTCCGGGGCAGGTTTCCCTTCCAGCTTACCATGAAAGGCTGCAAGTATTTCCTTGAGTGGCTTATCACCGCTTTCGGTAAAGATGCTGATTTCTTCGAGTGAGCTGATTTTGTCGTGCGAGAATGCCTGCAAACGCTTCTGATCAACGATTGATTCAACGATGATGCCGTTTTTGGCCTGCGCCACCATTTTGTAGAGTCCCGGTTTCCCGGAAATGGACATAATTTCTTTCAAATCCATACAGTTTGTAATTTTGAGGCAAAAGTATAAATAAATGTGATAAAATGCGGAGTAAATTTTGTAAAGGAAGAACGAGGTGAGGAAGCTGCGTGTAGAAGTTGGAGGAAAAATTCAAATATTTCAACGTGAAAATTTTGAATAGCAAAAAATTATTTTTATTTTTGTAATGATTACAAACTATATTCCAAGTTTTCGGGCCTCGTACTCTGCTATAAAATTCACCACCCAAGTCAGAAAATTCGATAATATTTCTTTAATCAGTTTATAATTATCAAATCTTATGAAAAGCACACTATTGATTGCACTAATCATTCTGCTTTCATTTACTGAAGCAACTTTTGGACAGGAATGGAGCAAAACAACATTTCAGATAGCAAAGCAGCCTGAGTATGATATAACAAGATACAACAGAATACTGATAGCTGAAGTTATTGACAAAAACAATAGAAAATCAGCACATTCAGATGACTTTCTTGAAGAAATGACCAATGTGTTCATGAAAATTGAAGGACTTGATGTTGTTGACAGAAATAAGGTTGAGCTGTTGATGAAAGAGTTTAAATTTCAGGAAAGCGGCTATGTGGATGAATCCTTTTTTAAAGAAAAGGGCAAATTTATCAGTACGGGGCTAATCCTTACAGGAAGACTCCAAAATATAGAATACACAGAATCTATTGAAAGGAACGACAAAATTTTCCCCACAGCAACCTGCAAATACACCAACAGAAGGATAGGAACTTATACCCTGGCATTCAACTTCAAACTTATTGATCTGGAGCGATCAGAAGTTGTTTTCTCTAAAACCATATCTGTGCAGAACTCAGTCAAAACTGCAGCAGTGGATTGTGCAACACCTGCTAAACTGAATAAAGAGTCCATGTACAGGGCATGCTTAAAAAAATTCGGGAATGATTTATTCAAAACATTTGCTCATTACACAGAGGATGTAACCATTCAATTTCAAAAAAACAAGAAGTTTAACGAAAACCTTAAGCAAGTAAGTATATCATTCAACATCAAAGATTATGATGATGCATTCAGACTTTTGACAGAAACCGCAAATGCCCAAACAGATAATACAGCATTATCCAGCGCACTTTATAATCTCGCCATTTCGCAATCCTATTTCGGGCTAATCAAAGAAGCAAAAGAAAATGCCCGCAAAGCATACCGTTCAGATCCGAAGAACAGTGATGCTCTGGAACTTTTTAATAGTCTCGAATAGTTTACAACCGAATAAGATGGAAAGCTACAAAATATTCACATCAGTAAAAGGATTTCTTTTTAAAGAAGGAAAACCTTCTTTTGAAGGAATAATAACCATCGCGACAGGAATAGCCTCAATAGTGGGCTTCTTAGGAATACAAAGCATTTCAGACACTTCAAAAACAAGCATTTCCGATTCGAAGGATTCTGTTACTTCTGATATTCCTATAGCCAACAATGCCCAGACGAACGATCCCCAGAAAAACAAAACCTATAATGTCCCCGTATCAACGAAATCATCAAATCATGTTACAAACAAACCTGAATCAGAAGTAGCTCCATTGCCATTAAATGACAAATTTTTGAAGCATGGTGCACCTTTTACAATTGGCATGATAATTAAATCAAAAGGGACCTTTGACACAGAATTTGCTTCAAGAATAAGTGCTGACCTTATAGAAACCGGAATAAAGAGCAATGCCGGAATCTTTAAATCTTCAATAATAAGCACGTATGCTGATATGCTGAACCCTTATAATGATCTGATTCAGAATCATAATCTTGGCAATTATATGATGTGGTATATAATCGGAGAGATAAGTGTAACAGATAAAGAAAACCAAATAAACAATGCAGACAGAACTTACATAATTAGTTTCTCGGGACATCTGATCGGAGTATCTGAAAACAATTCAGGCAAACAGATAAAGGTTCAACTTACCGAACGGGAAGCAGGTGAAGAAGGAATCGCATTAGAAAAAGCTTATGCAAATATTTCTGCAAAGCTTGCTCAATTAATTCGGGAAAAGATTTCACCACCTGCATAACAAATCCCGCAAGGAAATCAGTTGTCAATTCCAACATATCATTCGGGAATATCTGCACAACCAGCAAAACCATACCCCGAAATTCGCAAGAAAATATAACGGATTTTACTAGACAGTGACCATAAAAAAACTATCTTTTAATGCGGTTCAGTTCGCTGGACCAGGAAAACTAATTTCTAACGGCTTTCAACCGGGAATGAAATAACCCCATCATTCCATTATTCCATTATTTTTAACCTGAGCCTGTGTGCATGACGGCAGTCTAGCAGGCAAAGCCGAAGGGCCATCATCAAATAACCCTGTAATTACGGTACTCCCCTATTCTCCATCCTGTGGTCTGCTCCATAAAATGAAGTAATCTCGATTTAAGAGGTAATTTTTTTTTGGTTGGATCAAAGCTAAATTGCCAGTTGCTTCGGGCAATGCGCGGTTTCATCACTTCGGGATGCTGGCCATTGAAAAGTGCCAGCAAATCTATTTGCGAATAGTCAAATTCATCAACTTTAGGGATTTTCTTCTCCACCCATGCATCATCGTGCCATAATTTGTGAAAATATTCCTGCTTGGCCTGTTGAAATTCAGGTGGTTTCACCCAACCGTAATGATACATGGTTGCATCAACCGGCTTTACATTTAATGGACGATCATTTTTCCGAAAACCCTGTGCATCGCGGTAAGAATTTATGGATTTATCGTTTCGTATTATCCGCACTTCCCGGCGATACCAGCGGCGACTGTCACCTACATAATCGTAGGAACCATAAAAGTGGAGGTAATTCAGCAGCAGTCCTTCCACCTCGGGTTGATCAACCCATTTAGCCATAGCCTGCTGCAGGGGTTCATGGTATTTTTCATGCAACACCTCATCACCCTGAATGTAAATAGCCCAATCGCTATCATTGCTCAGAGCAAAAAAAGCTTTATCGGTCTCAACGGCCAAAACCCTTCCTCCTTCACGCAAAGAATCATCCCACACCGTATCAATTATCCGTATTTTGTCTGATCCAATACTTTCAATCAATTCCCGGGTTTTATCTTCAGAATTCCCCACTGCAACCACAAACTCATCGCACAGCGGCAAAACAGACCTGATGGCCTCCACCACCGGATAATCAAATTTTACAGCATTTCTTATAAAGGTAAAACCGGAAACTTTCATTGACTGCTTGTTTTTGCAAAGGTAGGGAAACGGGTGGAATTTGTGGTGACTATTGCCGTTGGGTAGTGCTAATTGACTACTCGCAGGAGCGACTTAGCGATGGGGCGATAAAGAAACTAAGAGACTGAATGACTGAGAGATTCAGAGATTCAGAGCCTGAAAGACTAAAACGACAAAGCGGATCAGGCGTGGTAATTTCTAATTTTCAATTTTTAACCTACCAACCTTTCAGACCTAAGCATATAGCTATCAGCACTTAGCATTTGGCTTTGTTTCATATTTCCCCCTCTATCTGTCACATGGAACCCACCTTCAGCACTTCGGCCTTAGCTACCGCCTGTTTTAACATCATTCCATTATTCCATTATTCCATCCTTCAACCGATAAACTTATTTTAAAACAAAAAGCCTTCGTACCTTTGCAGGACTAAAAACCACATCATGTCATACGCTGATAACAACAATCCACTGCCCCACTTTAGCGATATTATTAATGCCCAGTCGGTATTAAAAAATATCGTAAAAACAACCCCTCTCGAACGAAGCAAATCCTTTTCTGCCATGTCAGGAGCGGATGTTTACCTGAAACTTGAGAATTTCCAAACAACCGGTTCTTTTAAAGTCAGAGGGGCCTATTATAAAATTAAAAATCTCACGTCGGAAGAAACGTCAAAAGGTGTTTTGTGCGCTTCAGCGGGCAATCATGCACAAGGTGTGGCATATGCTGCTTCAAAATTAGGGGTGAAGAGCACTGTTTTTATGCCTGTTTTCGCGCCACCACTCAAGGTTATTGCAACCCGCGCCTATGGCGCAGAAGTGATACTTACCGGCGACACTTTTGATGATGCCTTCAATGCGGCGCTTGAATTTGGAAAAGAATCGGGCGCTACCTTTGTGCATCCGTTTAATGATCCATATATCATTGCAGGTCAGGGGACTATAGGACTTGAAATATTTGATCAAATCAGAGAAGTGGACGATGTTTTGGTTCCCATTGGCGGAGGAGGACTGATTGCGGGCATTGCCATTGCCCTTAAACAACTCAATCCGCGTATTCGTATCATAGGTGTTGAAGCTGATGGGGCACAATCCATGAAAATGTCCATGGAAAAAGGTGAGCCTGTTACCCTCAACTCCGCCAATACCATTGCAGATGGAATTGCGGTAAAATCACCCGGAAACCTCACCTTTGAAGTTACCCGCGACCTGGTGGATGAACTTGTAGTAGTGAACGATGCCGAAATGGCCCGTACAGCATATCTTCTGCTACAACGCGCAAAAATTCTTACTGAACCTGCCGGAGTGGCCGCTATGGCTGCCGTGCTTTTTCAGAAAACAGACATCAAAGGCCGAAAGGTAGTGCCCATTATCAGTGGAGGAAATATCAATATGGCCATACTGGAGCAAATCCTTGATAAAGGCGTAATGGATGAAGGACTGCGTGCGCGCATTCAGGTGTTGATACCCGATCAGGCTGGAATGTTAAAAACGATCATTTCCATCCTCGAAAAAATGAAAGCCAGTATCCACGATATTGAACACGAACGCTCAACTACCAGTGTTCCAATTGGATATGTGCAGGTTACCATTACTTTCAACCTACAGGATACCATGCAGTTGCCAACCATTCTCACGGAACTCGACAAAAAGGGAATGCAGTATCAGGTGCTGCGCTAGAATGAGTAAGAATTTCTAATCCCCATAGCTATCGGGATAATTTCTAAAAATCAGTTCAACCTCAACCAATGGAAACTATTCTTCTCGTTGCCGTCATTATTCTAATTATACTGGCAGTTATACAAATCATACTAATGTCGAAAGGCAGTCATTTAAAAGATGATGTATCGGGAAAAATAGAAGCCCTTTCAAATAATCTCAGCCGACTTGAGACCAATATAAAGGATGATTTCAGGGTCAACAGGGAGGAATCAGCGCTTCTGAACCGCGAAAACCGAATGGAATTGGGAAACTCGCTGAATAGTTTCAAAACTGAAACCACTGAAAGCCTGAGGCTGATTTCCGAACAAAACCAGAAGGCGCTCGAAGTGATTGTGCGAACCCTTGATGAAAGGATCAATGCGTTGATTGTAAAAGTTGACGAGAACAACAAATCAAATCGTGAAACATTGGTCAGTAGCCTGAAAGATTTTACCATCGACCAACGGACAAAGTTTGACGAAATGAAAGCGGAGCAGAAGGAGCTCACAGCAAAAACCGTTGAGAATTTAGAGAAAATTACACTCAAAGTTGAGGAGAAACTCACGGCCATCACACGGCAGGCAGGGATTGACAATAAGGAAATGCGTGAATCCATAGAAAAATCGTTCAAGGATTTTCAATTGACTTTTGATAAAAATGTAGCTTCATTTAATGATTTGCAGCGCGAAAAATTTGGTCAACTGGAAGAAAAGCAACAGAAACTCATTGAAAGCACCGAGAAAAAATTAGAGGAAATGCGCGTAACTGTTGACGAGAAACTTCAGAAAACGCTGAACGAAAGATTGGGCCAATCGTTTGAATTGGTTGGCAAACAGCTCGAGAGTGTTCAAAAAGGACTGGGCGAAATGCAAAATCTTGCCCAGGATGTGGGCGGATTAAAACGTGTGCTCAGCAACGTTAAAATGCGTGGAGGATTTGGTGAAGTTCAACTTGCCATGCTGCTTGAACAGGTGCTGGCTCCGGAACAATATGAAGCCAATGTACGCACAAAGAAAAGCAGCAGCGATGTGGTTGAATTTGCCATAAAACTGCCCGGCAAAGATGATGGTGGTGGAAATGTATGGTTACCAGTGGATGCCAAATTCCCGCGGGATGCCTATGAGCAGTTGCAGAATGCCTATGATATTGCGGAACCTGCCCTGATTGAGGCTGCTCAAAAAATGCTTGAGAATACCATAAAGAAAATGGCGAAAGACATCAGCGAAAAATACATTGACCCGCCTTTTACCACTGATTTTGCAATAATGTTTCTACCTTTTGAGGGAATTTATGCCGAAGTGGTGCGCAAAGCCGCTCTACTGGAAGAATTACAGCGTACCTACAAAGTGATTGTAACTGGCCCAACCACACTGGCAGCCATACTCAACAGCCTCCAAATGGGCTTTCGCACCCTTGCTATTCAAAAACGCAGCAGCGAAGTGTGGAAGATATTGGGTGCCGTTAAAAAAGAGTTTGAGAACTTTGGCGGTATGCTCGAAAAAGCCCAGAAAAATATTCGCGTTGCCAGCGATCAGATTGATGAAGTGATGGGTAAACGCACCCGGGCAATTCAGCGGAAACTAAAAGATGTGGAAGTTATTGGTGATGCAGAAACTAAACTGATTCTACCAGATGCCACAGATGGTGATCTTTTTGAAGAGGAAAATGAGGGGTGAGATGCCTTCTTCCCACGTCCCATGCAGTATTCGGACGGTTTCGTTCCGATAGCTATCGGAATCGCTCAACCACCGAATGGAAGCAGATGGTTGCAGGAAGAAAGCTCAATCGGCGCTGCCGTCCCTCGTCCCTTTTTGCGTCCCTTATCAAATCCGAAATCAAAAATCAAAAATCCTACTCCACCCAGTCCGCGATAAACAAATTTGTATAACGGGTGCCACCATTGTTTCGGTTGGATGAAAAAATGAGCTTTTTCCCATCGTATGAAAACATGGGGAAGGCATCAAAAACCGGATCGAAAGTAATTTGTTCCAGGCCAGTCCCATCTATATTAATCATATAAAGATTAAACTCAAACCCGCGTTCACCAGCATGATTTGAACTAAAAATAATCTTTTCACCTGAAGGATGATAAAACGGTGCCCAGTTGGCTTTTCCCAAATGAGTAATCTGCTTTAGGTCACTGCCATCAACATTGCAAGTATAAATTTCCATGTTTGTAGGGGCCACCAAACCTTTGGAAAGCAACTGCCTGTATTCGCTGACTTCATCATCAGTTTTGGGACGTGAAGACCGGAATACCAATTTCTTTCCATCAGGAGAAAAGAAAGCACCACCATCATAGCCTAAACCATAGGTAACCTGCTTTACATTACTGCCATCAATATTACAGGTAAAAAGCTCAAGATCACCCGTACGGTCAGAAGTAAATACAATCAAATCCCCGTTTGGTGAAACGGTTGCCTCAGCATCATAACCAGGCTCCCTGATCAAAGTATCCACAATTTCACCTTTAAGGTTTGCCACGTAAATATCAAAATCGCTGTAAACGGGCCACAGATATTTCCCATCAGTCCGGCGCTCAGGTTCTGGAGGGCAATCCAGGCTGCCCGCTCGAGTAGAAGCATAGAGTATGGTTGTATCACCCGGCATGAAATACGAACATGTAGTGCGGCCAACCCCGTTACTTATCAACTTTGGCCTTTCACTCAACATATCTCCATCGGTAAACGGGAAAACATAAATCTGATCACATGCAGCGCCCCAACCCTTACTCTTGGCCTGAAATGAAACCATAGAATCATCGAAACTGAAATAGGCTTCAGCATAATCCCCCTCACGGGTCAGTTGGCGAATATTTTTCAAGTGTTTTTCCTGTGGATAATGTGTGAGCGTATCCGGTCCTGAATGAGGTAAATTCAGTCCGCATAAGTTGCATGCATTGGCTACTGAAGCAATATTTCCAGACATAAGTCCGGTTAAAAGCATGAAAATGAAGGCGAAACGATAGGTCATATATAATAGGTTTTAAATGACAAGGATTCAAAAAAGACGGAATGTCTATTATTCAATTGCTCTGATCTAAAAGACGGAGAATAAACCGGGAACCTTCATTATGGTTCAAAAAAAGCATTCTAAATAAGGTTCCTTTCTAAAAAAGCCTGTCAATTTGCTATCTTCGCAAGAAAACAACCATCCTGATAATTTCCAATTAAAATGAAGAAAATAGTTACAAGAACCGGTGTTACCATCACAAAAATGCTTGGCGGACGAAGTAACGTATTTCTTGTAAGAGCTGAGGGATTGACCATTCTAATTGACACCTCCCCTGCTCTTTTCAAACAACAATTGTTAAACAAAATCAGGAATGAGAATATAGATTCCATTGACTATCTGATACTTACCCACACCCATTTTGACCATGCGGGCAATGCCGCCACCATAAAAGAAAAATATGCTGCAAAGATTATCGTACACCATCTGGAGGGCGAATATTTAAAGTCAGGCAGCAGCCCGGTGCCGGCGGGAACCAACAGCTTTACAAAATGGGCCGTTAAACAACAGGTAGATTTCGCGGCAAAATTTTTCGCATATAAAGGGTGTAATGCGGATATCCTTGTTTCTGATGTCCAGGAACTACCAATAAAAATCGGCCATTTACAAATCATTCATACCCCGGGACATTCGTCTGGATCACTCAGCTTGATTATTGATAATGAAATTGCTTTGGTTGGAGACACCCTTTTTGGGACCTATCCCGGAAGTTGTTTCCCTCCTTTCGCTGATGATGTACCGCAATTAATGCAGAGTTGGAAAAAACTATTGGATACGGGTTGTAAATACTTTTATCCGGCACATGGAGGGGTAATTCACCGAAACTTGTTAGAAAGAGCGCTCAAAAAACGTTTGAATAAATGATTAAATTTCACTGAATTTCTTTTAAATTCACAATCAGGAATAAATAACAATTTGGGGAATTATGAGAGTCAAAATTACTGGGTTGCCCGTAATGTGGACAAAATTACACACTCAAAATTTATACATTATTTACTTATTATTCTAATATTCAATGTATTAAATAATTTATCAAGGAATGGCAGGTAAATTGACTTTAGCAAGGAAAATCAAACTTATCTATCATGAAAAGATTATTCATTTTAACACTTGCATTGCCTTTTATTCTGGCATCATGCGAAAATAAAAAACAAACGGAACAAATCAATCAGTTGCAAACCGAGCAACAAAGATATGCCCGTGAAGCGTCTTCCAAAGACTCCCTGATCAACGACTTTCTACTTACATTGAACGAGATAGAAGCCAACCTAACAGAAATCAGGACTCGTGAAAAGCTCATCAATTCAAAAACGGAGCAGGGTCAGGAACTTAGCAAACCTGCTCGCGAGCAGATTAATTCTGACATCAGAATGATCAATGAACTGATGCAGGAAAATAAAAATAAGATTGCATCATTAAACCGTAAACTTAAAGAATCAAACCTCAAAATTACCGAGTTTGAGAATATGGTTGCTATGACCAACAGCCAACTGGCAGAGCGCGACACTGAGATTGTCCAACTCAAAGATGATCTGGCTAACCTGAATTTTTCCATTGCGCTTTTAAACGACACCATCTCGCAAATCCGTGATGACAACCGTTCATTGAGCACTACCATTGTTGAAAAGACCGATGCGCTTAACGTGGCACACTTTATTGTTGGCGACAGGAAAGACCTTATTGAAAAAGAGATCCTGAATAAAGAAGGTGGATTTCTCGGTATAGGTAGGACACAGAAACTTGCCGGCGATGTAAACATGGATGAATTTACTGCAGTTGACATTCGCAACTTTAGGTCGCTACCTCTCGGTGTAAAAAAAGCCAATATTGTTTCAACCCATCCTGCTGGTTCGTATGAATTGATAGAAAAAGACAAGAAAGTGCAGGAAATTATCATAAAGGATCCGGCCAAATTCTGGCAGAAATCAAAAATTCTGGTTATTTCAACCGAAAACTAATAATCCAACTCCATATATAGTTCAAAAGCTAATCCTCATCGGAAAGGTATTCTTTGAACGCCATGACCTCTTACTCAACCGGTAGGAGGTCATTTTTTATGCTTAACCAGTAAAAGACATTTGCAAAACATACAAATGTTTAGCTTTGCATATAAAATCAGCACATTATGAATAAACCCGGCGGGCACGAGCGTATAAAAGGTAAAGTATTCAGTGGTTTTGTTCTTTTGCTGTTACTTTCCATCACTGCTGTATTGATTCTTATACAGATAGCATCACGGCTTACCCCACCCGACATAGGGGAATCCCAGTCTGTAACCAAACTAGCCATTGTCAGCAATATGCTATCAACCCTGATTGATGCTGACGGTCAGGCAAGGGCATATATTACCACTGGCAGCAGAAAATACCTAAACAGATATAAAAGTCTCGAAAATGAAGTTCGCCTGCTCTCCGATTCTATAAAAATCCTGAGCCTTGAACATCTGGATCAATACAACAAAATGGTAACAGTTGACAGCCTGCTTGATCAAAAAAAAGTTGCGCTCGAAAACTACATGAGACAAAAGCAAACGGGCAATTCTTCTATAATAAGTCCTGAACGACTGCAGGACATTGTAAGTCATTTTTCTGACACTATTGGTATGTCAACCCAAAGCTATGAAGAAACCCATACTCCTTCAAAAACGATTTCAAATGAGCTGGAACCCGAGAAAAAAGGAAATTTTCTCAAACGAATATGGGGAAGTTTAAGTGGGACTAAGTCAAAACCAGATACTATAAAAGTTATTCCTGAAAAAGTTGTTCGGCGAGATACCATTCATTCTTATACTAAAATGAATGATACGGCCATCTTCCAGATCAAAGAACAGTTAAAAATGATGAGTGAGCAGGAGCAAATCGAACGGCAACTGGACATTGAGCGAGAACTTATGTTACTGAGAACCGACCAAAGAATCCTGGATGAGATTAGAAATGTGCTTTTACTTTTTGAAAAGGAAGAGATCAACAAGGCAATAGCCGAAGCGGAGAATTCAAAAAGCATTCTGAGTAAACTTTGGAATACAGCTCTTATAGCTGCCATAACAGGATTTCTTACCATGCTGATTTTTCTGATCTTGATATGGAAAGATCTGGCCCGTAGTAACTTTTATCGTAAAAAGCTTGAAGAAGCACACAAACTTGCTGAAAAGTTACTTAAAGTCAAAGAAATATTTCTTGCGAACATGAGCCATGAAATTCGCACACCTATTACCAGCATTATTGGCTTTTCGGAGAAGCTTTCTGAAACCCGGCTCAACCAATCCCAGGGAAAATATTTAAAATACATCAATTCATCCTCCGAACATTTGCTCAGGCTGGTGGATGATTTACTGGATTTTTCGCGCATTGAAAGTGGGAAGCTAAACCTTGAAATGCGTCCGTTCATCCCGGCTCAACTTTTGAAAGAAGTATTTGAAACAATGGCAGTTCGGGCAAAACTAAAAGGTCTTGAGATTAAAATACAACTCAAAATTGATCCGGAGTTAAAGGTTAGCGGAGATGACCTGAGAATCAGGCAGATTATCCTGAACCTGTTAAACAACAGTATCAAATTTACGTCAACCGGATCAGTATCCCTGATCGCCAGCGCGAGTGTAGATAATGAAGAAGCACTAATCCAAATCATTGTTCAGGATACCGGAATTGGCATTCCTGTTGAAAAACAAGAAGAAATTTTCAATGAATTTACGCAGGCCGATGCAAGCACTACCCGAAAATACGGAGGATCAGGACTTGGATTGGCCATAAGCCAGAAACTTACCCGTTTGATGAATGGAGAAATCAAACTGGAAAGTGAACCCGGAGCGGGAACCCTTATTCAGGTCACCCTACCCCTACTTGTCTATACCGGTGAAATGAACGAGACGCTGGCATTACAAGGCAACAGCATTCCCGATTTAAGTGAATTGAGAATTCTGCTGGCCGAAGATGATGAAACCACCAGGATCCTTATTACAGAAAATCTGCTCGCAACGGGAGCGCATGTGCGGGAAACAGACAATGGACAAACAGCATGGGAAAGTTTTCTTGAATCTGAAGGGGATTTTGATCTGATAATCACTGACATACAAATGCCTGGTCTTAGTGGAACGGAACTGGTAAGAAACATAACCGGATGGTTTGCTTCAGAACAACTTGAACCTTGTTTAATCCTTGGTTTAACTGCACATTCCACTCCCGACGATATGAGACAATATCGTGAGGATGGCTTCACTGATTTACTGATGAAACCATTTAAACAGGCAGGATTTTACAATAAGATAGCGAACCTGCTTGAGCTTGACCAGGTTAACGCTGAAATAACCAATAATGCCGGGGATTCAGGTTTTCCTGACCTCACCGTTTTTAATCAATTTGCCAATGATGACCCTGAAGCTCTAAAAAGGATATTGACTTCACTCCTCGCTGGTCTGGAGGAAACCAGTGAATCGCTGAGTACATCATTTGCAGAAAAAAATTACACGAACATCAGTTTACTTGCCCATCGTGCATTACCGAATGTGCGCAACCTCGGTGACAACGAAACTGCAAATACACTTCAGCAACTTGAAAGACTCCGGGCCAATAAAAATCCTGACAAGAAGAATACCAGTGAGCTGATCAACGCAGCTATTGGCGGACTTGAGAAATTAAGGAAAGCAATTCAGGAACGTACAAGTGATTATTGAAGTGGAATATCGTACTGCTTCATCTTGTTGTAAAGCGTTTTTCGGTCAATGTTCAATAATTTGGCAGCTTTTGACTTATTGAACCTCACTTTCTCCAGTGTGGCCACAATCATGTCGCGTTCACTGCGACGGGAGGTTTCTTTAAGGCTATATTCATCTATAATTTCATCCCCTGGCACAGTATTTTGAGCAGGTGATGGAGCAACGCCTTTTGCCTCATGAATCAATTCATCGGGCAATGTTTCCCGGGTAACCATTTCGGATTTCGAAAGCAATACCGCACGTTTGATGATGTTCTTCAGTTCCCTGAAATTCCCGGGCCATGAATAACCCCTGAATATCTGGAGTACATCAAATGAAAACCCTTTCACCTCGCGGTTAAGCTCCAGGTTGGCCTGTTGCAGAAAGTGATCTACAAACAATTCCAAATCTTCGGGTCGATCACGCATTGGAAGCACCTGAATGGCAAATTCATTGATACGGTGATAAAGATCTTCACGAAAATCACCCTTAACAACTGCCTGCTTAAGGTCCTCGTTGGTGGCGGTAATAATGCGAACATCAATTGGTATTTCGGTGGTTGAGCCAATTCTCCTGATCTTACGTTCCTGAATTGCCCTGAGCAACTGGACCTGGATTTCGTAGGAAAGGTTTCCAATTTCATCTAAGAAAATAGTGCCTCCGTTAGCTGCTTCAAATTGCCCTTGCTTATCCGCAAAGGCGCCGGTAAACGACCCTTTCATATGTCCAAAAAATTCACTTCCGGCCAAATCGCGGGGTAATGCGCCACAATCAATGGCAACAAAAGGCTTTTCACTTCGTTCACTTTGCTGATGGATGCGCCGGGCTACAAACTCTTTACCTGTTCCACTTTCACCCATAATCAAAACCGACATCACCGTTGGGGCAACCAGTTGGGTGTGTTCCTGAATTCGTCTGGCTGCCTCGCTTTGACCTTCAAGATACCCATCAGCAAAAACAGATGCTTTTTGCGCGACAACGGCATCTCCCTGTCCCTGCCTGAGTGCTCTTTTGATGGTTGCCAGAATCTCATCAGGATTTACAGGCTTGGTCACATAGTCAAACGCGCCCATTTTCATGGCCTTCACCGCGGTGCGAATATCACCATAACCCGTCATTAGCACCACCGGCACCTTTGAGGATTCTGATTTTAAGAGTTTTAGCAATTCGAGGCCATCATGATCCGGCAGCCTTAAATCCGTAAGCACAATATCAGGCTGAAATTCAATATATTTTTTCCTGCCTTCTACATAAGAAAAAGATTGACTGACATCATAGCCCTGCTTCACAAGGAATGTTTCGAGCATCAGGCAGAAGGTAACATCGTCATCAACAATCAATACTTTACTCATGGGCAAAAAACTTATGATTCAGCTACAAATTTAGCAGATAAATGCTCAACAAACTACTAAAGCGCCAAAACTGGTCAAATATTCTTCAAATCATCGCTTCAGGTGCTTTTCAAGCAATGTAATTAAATTGGCTTTTCGCAATGGTTTTGAAATATAATCGCTGCATCCTGATTCAATGGCCCTTTGCCGGTCACCAACCATTGCCAGGGCAGATTGGGCTATTATTGGAAGTTCAGGGCGTAGGTGGCTAATGAGGCCCGCGGCCGTAAAACCATCCATGACATTCATTTTTAAATCCATCAGGATCAAGTCAATAATTTCATCGGTCTTGCATTTTTCAACAGCATCTGCACCATTATAGACATGAATAAATTTCACCCCTGAACTGGCCAACATTCCCTTGATGAGCCGAAAATTAATCTCTTCATCTTCAGCAACCATTATAACCTTGTCACGCAAAAATTCCTTATCATTAATGGCCGGAGAAATCATTGGGGCTATATAACCTCCGGAAAAAGATTTATAAGGAATGGTAAAGTAGAAAACCGTTTGTTTACCCGGGATGCTTTTCAGCCAAATGCGACCACCCATGAGTTCGACGTATGATTTGGAAATAGAAAGTCCCAGTCCGGTTCCCCCGGTGTTTAAGCTAAGCGTGTTGTTTACCTGCCGAAACCGGTCAAAAATCACTTCATGCATCTCTTCAGGGATACCGATCCCCGAATCCTCAACATAAAACTCAACAAATTCACATTTAATGACATAACCAAATTTGACACCTCCCTTACCCGTAAATTTTACCGAGTTTCCAATAAGGTTGGACAGGAGCTGTATCAATTTGGTTTCATCGGCCACAATTAGGCACTTATCATCGGGTAACCCGGATGTAAATTCAATCTCAAGACCTTTCTCTTTTGCCTTTGCTGAAAACTGCGACATCACCCGGTTCAGCATTTTATTAAGATCGACCGTAGATTCCTGTAATTTTTCCTGACCTGCCTCTAATGTGGCGACACTCACAATATCATTGATAATGGCGAGCAGTTGATCGGAGCAACTGTTGATAAAGGAGACATATTCAGAAGTGTCACCCTGTGCTACTCCCGGCTGCGTTAATAAATTAGAAAAGCCAACAATACCATTCAGTGGAGTCCTTATTTCGTGTGATATATTGTGAAGAAAAGCCGTTTTCAAACGGTCACTTTCTTCGGCTTTGTCCTTTTCGAGATTGAGCTCGTTTATCAATTCTATGCTCCTTGTAATATCCCTTGCAACAGCAAGAACCTGATCAGCCTTATATTTTACTATTCTAATTTCATAATAACTTTCCAATCCTTCATAGCTGATATCAATGTTGAATATCTGCATTAATCCAGTGGAAAGTACTTTATGCATATTCTCAAAACCCACTTCCAATGCCCGAGGAGGCACAAATTGGTTTAAATGCTTTCGGTTTTCTGATGCTGCAAAAAATAAAGCAATGTCCTCATTGCCCGACAAGGCCTCCAGTAAGTTGCCCTCCCGGTCTATCACAAGGATCAGATCAGGGAAAGCCATCACGATGCTTTTGGTTTTTTGCAAATTCCGTTCGGCTTCATCACGGGCTGAGATTAGTTGTGATACCATGTTATACCTTTCGGTGATATCATCCGCGACAGCCAATACCACCTTTTGACCAAAATAATCTCCTTTGTAGAATTTTATATCCTTTGGGAAAGCCGTACCGTCTTTTTTAACCCCCCAATATTCAATGTGCTGTGGCTCGCCTTCAAAGGTTTTGCGCATGATTTCAACAACATTAATATGATCATTCTTGCCAGGTGCAGATAAAAAAACCGGAGTATTCCCAATAAAACGCTCACGCGGGTAACCGTACATTTTTACTGCTCCTTCGTTAACATCAAGAAACCGCGCCTCTTTATCCATGATATAAACGGCATTGGTCATGCAGTTGAACAAGCCCCTGTAACTTTCTTCACTCTCCATCAGCTTTAATTTCACCTGCTTTTGATACAGGGCAACAGCAGATAATTTTATGAATGCCTCAATGGCTTCACGATTGGGAAGTTCGGCACCTTTGGGCAACAAAATGGTTACATCTCCAAGCAACCAATTCTTGCTTGCAAAACCCATTTCATAAATATTTCCGATACTGAGCAACTTCTCTAAAGCCAAACATACCGTGCTATTAAGCGCGCCATTCAGCATTTCAAAAAGGTCCTTTCTTTGGGTGAGCGAATGCTCCATAATATCCCTTTTCCGTTGCTGATCCAAATAAGTGGACATTCCAACCGGATTCTGATTAATGAGCTTCAACGTTTTATCAAGCAAAGGGCCTAATCCCAGGAAAGAACGCAGGGTTGCTATCTGGGTTGACTCATCAAATGATGCCACCAGAACAATACCTCCACCAAGCAAACTATAAACTCTTTCTGCAATAAAATCATAAATATTCTTATTGTCCTCCATCTGAAGGAAGTCTAAAGCACTATGATTTAGAAAAGTCGTTTGCTGCTGCGCCTTAATCCGCTCTGTTATGTCCCGTCCAAAGACCACCAGGCCTTTACGGCTTTTATCGTCATTGTATAGCGGTACTTTTATCACATCGAACACCCTATTCTTGCCATCGGGATTGGGAATGACCTCTTCGGTGCGCGACAAACAACCCGCTTCCCAGGCGAGATCATCAGATTTTGCGCAATTATTAAATGCTTCAGAGTAAAATGGTTTGGTTAACCGGGCCAACTCAGCCTCCGGCTTCATGGTATAGTCAACATCTTGAAGTGAAAAGACATTCAGCATACTGTCATTTGCCTGTATCCAGCGAGTTTCTCCATCTTTGAAGCAAATTATATCTGGGGTAGCGTTAATTAAAATCCGGAGTTTTTCTTCAGTCTCATTCAATGGAAGCGTTCTCAGTTCTTCCAGAGCAATCAGGGATGAGAATAATTTTATCAGTATTAATATATTTTGGTTTAGTTCAACATCCTCTTTGAAAAAGACACATAAAGTGCCTACCAAACTACCTTGCGATATCACCGCCTTGCCAGCAACTGCCTTTAATTTAAGCAAGATCACATTGCTATCTGAATTGTAATGTGTTAATTTATCCAGATGATTCAGCATTTTCACATTTGTCGATTCCGACTTCAAAATATCATAGCAAATCTGTCCAATCGGGTTAAAGTTGTCAATTTCCTGGTCAAAGCGGGCCCATTTACCAGCATTGATCAATTGCCCATCCTTAAGCTTATTAAAGGTTACAAAGTCTGCATTGCAAAAACGCCCTAATAATGAAGTAATCAGACTTATATTCTGCTGATATTTCAGACCAATGCCATCGAGAACTTCTGAAAATGCCTCAGTGGGCATACAAAAGAGCTTCTCGCCATATGGGGTTTCAAGTGAATTGGGATAATCTGGCTGATGACTTTTTTCAATCTGACTCCATAAATCTCCAATCAACGCCCGAACCTCATATGGAAGCTCAGCCTTGTCTTCTGCCTTCGATTTTAATGCCTCTTCAACCCTTTCCTTTAGTTGCAGCAAATTATCCATAACACTTATGTTTAATAATAGAAAACAATTGCTTGATAACAAGTAAGCCTGTTATTGCAGTATAATTCAAAAAAACGCCAAAACACAGATCGGAAAGACGCATAAAACGCTCCTTTCAGCATCCAAATTTCATTGTGGAAATTTACGAAAAAACATTATAATATAAAATCATTTATTTTTGCGGAAAAATGCATGACGCGAATCATTTCAGAACGATAATTATTGGTGCAGGTCCGGCTGGATTATTTGCACTTGCCAACATCAATTCAAGCACAGCTTTACTCCTCGAAAAGAAAAATTTACCCGGTCGAAAACTCATGATTTCCGGGACCGGACAGTGCAACTTCACCCATGCCGGTTCAATGGACGACTTCTTTAATCATTATGGTGAAAATGCCCAATTTCTTACCAAGGCTTTTGGTGCCTTTTCCAATACAGATACCCTGGATTTTTTCAGAAACAGAAAAGTAAACAGCATAACAGACGAAAATGGGAAGGTCTTTCCAGCCTCTATGAAAGCCGGCGATATTTTGCAAGCATTACTAGATACCAACAAACATCCTCAAAAAACGCTGTTGACCGGCCAACTGGTGATGGCTATTCACAAATCTGAGAATGTTTTTAAGATTAAAACATCAGAAACCATCTACACTTCTGATTTTTTGATCGTTGCCACAGGAGGCAAGTCCTATCCTACCACAGGCTCAACCGGCGATGGATATGCATTTGCAGCCTCATTAGGTCACTCCATTGTTGAACCCCACCCCGCCCTTGCTGCAGTTACAATAAATGATTATCCGTTTACGACGCTCGCAGGTGTGAGTATTGAAAACGCAGGGTTAACGCTGTGGAGGAACGGATTGAAAACAGGATCATTTGCCGGAGACATTTTACTAACCCACACCGGTTTATCAGGGCCGGGAATCCTGAATAATTCGCGCCATTTCCGGCTCAACGATAAAATAACAATAAATTTTTGCAAACAAGACGAAAAAAAATTTGAGCAACAGTTTATTCAGCAGGCAACTCATGCAGGAAAAAGCACGATTGGCTCCTTTCTGAAGGGCACATCCATACCAAAAAACCTTGTCAATGAAATCTTACAAAATGCAAACCTGAATTCCACAAAACCATTGGCCGAAATATCAAAAACAGTCCGAAAACAATTGGTAAACCTCTGCTGTGCGTTCCCCTTTATTATAAAAACAGTTGGTGGCTTCAAATCGGCGATGGTAACCACAGGAGGTGTTTCGCTAAAGGAGATTAATGCATCTACAATGGAATCCCTGCTTGTGCCAAACCTGTATTTTTGCGGCGAAGTAATTGACATTGATGGAGATACGGGTGGTTACAATATTCAGGCAGCCTTTTCAACAGCATACCTGGCGGCAATGGAAATAAACAAGAAAGCCATCGTTTAATACGATGGCCTTATTAGAAATAAATCCCTGAACTGTTTATTCTATCCCAGCGAAATGTTTCATAAACTGCACCCGCTCATATGCACCGGGGTTCTCGGCTTTTTTGAAACTCATTTTCCCGATAAAGTCTGATGTTTTTTCGTATTCGTGCTGTTCCATCCAGGCAATCAAACCAGATTTCATCTCATCAATACGATCAAAACCATTTTTGTAAAGTGTTGAAGCAATTTGCACGGCTTTGGCTCCGGCAAGCAATTGCTTAATTAACCCTTCGCTATCGTGCACCCCGGTTGAAGCGCACACATCACAATAAACGCGGTCGCTGAGCATGGCCACCCAACGCAATGAAGTGGAGATTTCTTCGGGTGTGCTAAAAACGTTGGTAGCAACCACCTTCATGGTGTTTATATTAATGTCAGGAGAATAAAAGCGGTTGAACAACACCAGACCTTTGGCCCCGGCCCACGATAATTTGAGCGCCATTTTTGCCAAACCCGAAAAGTAATAGCTTATTTTTAAGGCAACAGGGATGGATATTAGTTTTTTAACCTCCTCCAAAATGGTAAAATAAATTTTTTCATTGTGTTCTGCACCAAAAGAAGGGTCACTTGGCATGATAAAAACATTCAGTTCAAGTGCATCTGCACCGGCTTCTTCAATCTTACGGGCAAACTTCACCCACTCCTCAGCAGTAATGCAGTTTATACTTGCAATGATGGGGATGGAAACTGCTTGTTTCGCTTTTTTAATCAGATCAAGGTACTCCTCCACCCTATGGTTGTGGCTATAGTTTGAGATATAATCATGAGCTTCGGGATAATAGTTTGAAGCATGATCATGAGCCGATGTGTGGGCAATCTCATGGGCAATTTGTTCTTCAAACAATGATTTCAACACCACCGCCCCAGCACCACGTGCTGCAAATTCCTTAATATTATCAAGGGAACTCGTTAATCCTGAACTACCAATGATAATGGGGCTACTCAATTGAAGTCCCATGTAAGTTGTCGAAATGTTTACCATAATCGGTGTGTTTGAGAAGTTGATCTTTATGAGGAGATATTCCTCTGGTTTGTGCAAACAAATTTAGTGATTGAATTCAGAAATCCTAACGTTATCCATTGAATTATCTCAAAAAATTGATCAGATGAATTCTAGCAAAATGTCGTAAATGATCTGTTTTTTACCCACGAATTATTGCATAGAAAGCGACAGCTTCCAAAACTTCACATCATTCTGCATAACTTCAATCGCTTTTTGCAATTCATGATCCACAGGACTAATAATTTCAAAATAAGCGCTGACATCAAACAGGTTTCGTGCAATCAAACCACTGACAATATACTTTATCTCGCTGCCCGAACGCTCCAAACCAGTTGTATCTTCAGCAACACCTTTCTTTTCAGCATAGTCAATAAACTCGCGCATCAGGTTATCATCAACGCTAAAATTTTGGCGAAAAGCTTTCAGATCAGGGAAATCCTGTTTGAGTTTCTTCCTGTTATTTTCAAGGTAGTCCATGGTAAAATCATTAAAAACACCCTTTCGCCACAGGTCATTGTAATATTTGGAAGAAGCAGTGGTGTCCATCGGGATAAAAATATCGGGCATTATGCCACCACCACCATAAACCACGCGTTTTGAAGTAGTATAATATTTTATGGAATCAGGAAACTTAATGCTATCCGCAGAAACAAATTCACCATGCTTAAAGCGATTGGTTAGATCGGCATAATAATCCTCAACCCCATCTTCATAGGGTTTTTGAATGCTTCTTCCCGAAGGCGTGTAATAGCGGGCTGTGGTAAGCCTGACTTCGGAAGAATCGGGAAGGTTGAACCGCCCCTGTACCAACCCTTTACCGAACGAGCGACGACCAAGTACAATTCCACGATCCCAGTCTTGTATGGCTCCTGAAACGATTTCACTTGCCGACGCACTCCCTTCATTTATCATTACAATAAGTTTTCCTTTTTCAAAGCCACCCTTTGAAGTGGCCTTGAAGTCCCTGCGGGGGCTTCTCAACCCTTCAGTGTAAACAATCAATTCTCCGGATGGGAGAAATTCATCTGACAAATCAATGGCAATGTCGAGAAATCCACCGGAATTGTTGCGCAAATCCAGAATAAGGTCTTTCATCCCTTGTTCCTTCAGTTGCGCAATTGATTCTTTTACTTCGATAAGCGATGTGCGTGCAAATCGGGTAAGTTTAATGTACCCGATACTGTCCTGAATCATAAACGTAGCATCCACGCTGTTGATGGGTATCTTGTCGCGGACGATGGTATAATCAATCAGGCCCTTGGTGCCTTTGCGCTGTATTTCAACAGTTACTTTACTGCCTTTGGTTCCCCTGAGGCGCTCCATAACGAAGGTATTGTTGACTTTGTCTCCGTATGCCACTTCACCATTAATGGTAATAATTCTATCACCGGCCCTGATACCAAGTTTATCCGAAGGTCCGCCAGGAACTGCTGCGACCACCAATATGGTATCATTGAAAAGCTGAAACTGAATACCCACGCCTTCGAAATTACCCTGAAGTGGCTCGTTGGCTTTGGCAACCTCATCTTTTGATATATAAACCGAATGCGGATCAAGCTCCTTCAGCATAGAAACAATAGCCTTCTCTGTCAACTCAGCCTGATCGGTTGAGTCAACATAATAATAGTTAATGAGTTGCAACATGTTTGCAAACTTTTGCGAAGTTGCGCGGGCATCAGCGCGTAATTGTCCGAATGAGGTGGTTGAAAAAACCATCGTCAATATAAAAAAAGCGGTTAAGGAAATCCTTAATTTTGAAAAATTCAAATTCATTGTTGGGATATAAATAGTAAGTAAATAGAACAAGTGATTTACAAAAGTAGCTACATTTACGGGGAATTTTCTAAATTATCTGATCAATGATGCGTTTTAACACTTTTTAAGAGGATCAACTGGTAAGCTTTCAATCGACCCTCAAAAATATAACCTCTACGCATAAAGGAACAATTTTTGCTAACAACTCAATATCATAAAGATGCTAAAACAGTTCAAATGACCCTTTCTGAAGAAAAAAAACGCCTGTTTACCGGAATTTACTTCGCATCCATTGTTGTTGCTATGATGTGGCTGGTAAAGGCAGTGGAGCTTATTGGGGGGATATCATTTGCAACCTTTGGTATTTTGCCTTTACAGTTAAAAGGACTGGCCGGAGTGCTATTTTCGCCGCTTCTTCATGCTGATATGGGCCACCTGACTGCCAATTCGGCACCCATGTTTTTTCTCACTGCTGCCTTAGTTTATTATTATCGCAAGAATGCATTTACGATATTGGCAGCAATCTGGTTACTGACCGGAATCTGGGTGTGGTTGTTTGCCCGGGGCCAAAGTTATCATATTGGGGCTAGTGGCGTAGTTTATGGACTAGCAGCCTTCCACCTGGTGGGGGGAATCATCAGAAAAGATCCCCGATTAATGGCTTTCAGTATGTTGGTAATCTTTCTCTATGGCAGTATGATTTGGGGTTTCTTCCCTGATTTTTTTCCTAAAAAGAACATCTCCTGGGAATCGCACCTTATGGGAGCAATTGCAGGAGTGATACTTGGAATTTACTACCGTAAAACCGGCCCACAGGCAAAAGTTTATGACTGGGGCGATGAGAATGAGGAAGAATTGATAGAGGAATTAGAGGTTAAGATTGAAGAGGTCGGGCAAGGCACAGATGAGCTGGGAGAAAGCAATGTTGATCCGGCCACAGTAGAAAATAGTCCTCCAATGCCCAATAACAACGCGGAAAAGATTATTTATCATTACAAGCCGAAGAATTGACAACTCCCAGGCATCGTCCACCTGCTCATTTGCGATACCAGTAACGGGAAGCAATCCAGCCGGCAGCAGCCATAGCCAGCAACATCAATCCATAAATAAAATAAGTCCTCATGGGAAATTCTGATTCTGAAGTTATTCTCTCATTAGTCAGTTGTTTCTTTTTATCAGGATTAACTTTAAGGTACCATGACGAATCGGATGTCGAATTGTAATGGGCAAAATACACCTGAACACTGTCAAACTGATGCAAGGCTGCATACGACATAATCATATTGGCATACATTACCCTTATTTCCTGCCGCAGGCTAAGTTCACCAGCCAATTCAATTGCCTTGTTAAAATATTCTATGGCTGCCTGGTAATCACCTTTTTTAATCAACAACTCCCCTATCGAGTTCATGTTAATAGAGATGCTGCGTTGGTCGCCCAATTGCTGATTGTATTGAAGCGCCTGAAAAAAATAATCAAGGGCATTATCAAGTCGGTTCATCCGAAGGTACATTTTACCCAAATTATCAAGGGTTGAAGCCACACCGGCAATATCGCCCAAGTCATCCCGCAATGCCAAAGCCATATTGAAATAAGATATGGCTTTATCATTTTGAAATGTATTTTGATATACTCCACCAATATTGTTGTAGCAATAGGCTAAACTATAGTTGTCACCTGTGGCGGTGGATAATGCCATGGCTTCGCGCAGCAAAATAAGTGCCTTTTGAGGCTTGCGCTCATTAATCCAGACGGTACTAAGATTAATATTGGCATCAATAATCCTACTGGTATCTTTATTTATGGCGGCAATCCGAATTACTTCTTCAAAGGCTTTTATGGCATTCAAATTATCACCGGTATAACTTAAAATCGTTCCGGTATTCAACAATCCGCTTGTGGCACCGGTTGAATCGCCAAGCTTGAATTTGAGTGCCACAGATTCATTGAAACATTCCAATGCTTTGGCATAATTGCTTTGCTCCTGATAGATTACACCACGGTTGTTTAAGCTGGCTGCAATCCCCTTTTCATCGCCAAGTTTTTTATAGAGATAATACGCCGAATCAAATTGTATCGCTGCAAGTTCCAAATCGCCGGTCATAAAATTAAGGACACCAATAAAACGGTAAACCATTGCCATTGTGGGTTCATTTTTTAAACGAATGGCCTCTGCCAATGCTTCTTTAGCAAGTGTATGAGCCCGTTGAGGCTCTGAATTCCGATAACCATCAGCTTCTTCAATCATGGCTTCTATTCCTGGCAGAACCTGAGCAATAACAGTGTTAACGGTCAAACAATTGGCAAGCAAAAGCAAGCTAAACACCCACAAAAACAACTTCACGGATCGGTTAAATAAAATCTTATTTCGTAAAACTTTTTTCATCTTGAACCATCGACAGTTAGATATGGGCTTAGCTTATAGAAAAGAGATTCATAAATCAATGGAATTTCTTTTAGTTCGGCCAGTTCGTTAAATGCGCCCTTTTGAATTCTTTTATCAACAATTGCTTTTGCAATGTAATAGTCGATATAGGGATGGGAACGCAGTTCATCAAGGGAAGCGGTGTTAACATTTATTTTTTTTATCAACTTCTGATCAATAGTCAAATGTTGCTCAATTTGAATAAACCGCGCACTATCTATACCATAAACATCCTGAAGCTGACCAATATCACTAAATCCACCCAGTTTTTCACGATACCGGATAATACGTTTCGCAAAGGTAGGCCCAATTCCTCTCACCCGAACCAATGCCGAGGAATCAGCACCATTTATCTCGGTGCGATCCGGCGAAAATTCACGTTTTGTTGTGATTTTAGCATCCCCTGCACTTTTAAAAGTCGTCTCCCCTAACTTATCCTCCAACAGAATATATGGCTCCAGCAAACCATAAATATCCTCATCAACCATAAATAATTTTTTCAAATCCTTCTTTACCCTGAACTTTGCACCCTTATCCCTGTATTTAATAATTGATGCTGCCTGACGTGGCGTGAAGCCCAGTTTAACCCATCCTTTTTCGTCAAGTACATTTGGATCAAACGGAAACGGTTTAATCCTATCAATAGCAGCAGATTTATCAGGGCGGGAAAAATCAAATTCACGTTGATCAGCCGCCGCTGTGCGTTCCGATTTTTTCAAGAACTCATCTATTTCGCTGGCAAAAGCGTCCGAATCCAGATGAGTGGGTTCCTTTAGACTCTTGAGGTACAAAGGAAGCAAAAATGCAAGAAGGATAGCCACGATCAATACGCCGATCGCACGACGTTCTGATTTCCCAAAGTGAAGAAATTCCTTAATCTTGTCCTTCACAGTCTTTTCGCATTTTAGCGTTCTACGTCATCATTCTCGCTATAGGAATCTGGCTCAGCCTGCGGTTTTGATACCAAAACCCTGTAAAAAAGCCAGATTGTCAGCAAGGTTACAATTACCTGAACGGAAATCATTAAAACTAATGCAGATGTATTCATTCTTCAGTTCTCCCTTCTTTAATACGCTTGCGCCATGCATAATAGACCAATCCTGAGATTAATAGAAATACACTAAGCAGAAGCAACCTGGCCATGTCAATATAAAAAATACGATTGGTAATTTTCCCTGAATACAAGGGTTCACCAGCCGAAACCATATCACCCTCCTGAACTACCAACTGATGTTTTGCCGGTTTGTACCTGTATTCTTTAGATTGTGCCAATCCATTTTCACCCTGATACGATACACGAAGGTATTGCTTTTTACGCAGTGTAAATACAGAATCAACTTTCCCTGTGTACTCTGCGTAAAATTCAGTGGCAAACCATTCATTATTTGGGCCAATACCCTTGTGCTGAAGTTGGCCTATGATGCTTTCATTATGGAATTGCCAGTTTCCAATTTTCTGATTGATCCAGTCATCGTTAACAGGCCGGATGAGTGAGCCAGTAAATACCAGAATAAGTACAACCGGCGTTATAAATTTTATTATAAATTTATAGACAAGCGGGATTCTTATATCGGCGCCACCAGTTATTTCCCTCCATCCTTTCTTCAACCCAAATACCCAGGAAAACAATATGGTCTCAAGCATGGCGAAAACAACAAGTGAAATGGTTCCGCCCCAATAATCATATTCATCGAAAACGCCTTCGTTGAAGAAAAATATGGTTGGTAAACCCAGTAATAGAATAATGGTTCCAAAACCTACCGCAGCTTTGGGCCGCGACCAGTTAAATTCATCCATCAGGAATCCCATACCTGGTGTGCCCATGGCCAACGAAGAAGTGATGCCGGCAAAAAACAACAATCCGAAGAAACTTACGCCAGCCAATACAGAAAGAATCGGTCCCCATTGCTCAAACAAAAATGGCATGGTGCGGAAACCAAGACCTAAACCACCAATACCCGTAAGTTCCACAACCCTGTCAATACCGAGGTAACCAATGGCAATAGGAATAATTACCGCGCTACCAAGCACGATTTCCACAAATTCATTCATCCATCCTGCCGACATGGCATTCAGGGCAATATCATCTCGTTTTTTTAAATAGGAGGCATAACATTGAATTGAACCCATCCCCACGGATAAGGTGAAGAAAATCTGACCCGCGGCAGCAAGCCAGACTTTAGGGTTTGACAAGGAAGAGTAATCGGGGGTCCATAAAAAGTTAAGTCCCACAACACCATCGTTTATTGCACCTTCGGTCCCGGCTTTAAGGGTTATTCCTCTGTAAGCCAGGAATACACCGAATACAATGAGCATTGGTACACCAATTTTGGCGACTTTTTCGACACCACCACTTAAGCCTTTGCTTAATATCCATATGTTCAGGGCAAGGCACAATACAAAAAAGACCAGTGCCTCGAAAGGAATACCGGTTGTGGAGGTGGTAACATCCAGATAGTTAGTGAAGAACGCAGCAACTTCAAACTGGTTCATACCATCAAAAGTTCCAAAGAGCGAGTGAAAAATATAAGAAATGGTCCAGCTTTCAATATAGCAGTAATAGGAAGCTATGGCAATATTGGAGAAAATACCAAATACCCCGACATATTTCCATATCCATCTTTTACTCATAGACCCCATAATAAATGGTGTTGAATGGTGGCCAAACTGACCGCCAAAGCGCCCGGAAGACCATTCAATCATTAATAAAGGCAATCCAAGTATCAGAAATGAAATAAGGTAAGGGATGATAAATGCCCCGCCACCATTTTGCACAGCCTGCACAGGGAAACGAAGAAAATTGCCAAATCCGACAGCATTGCCGGCCATTGCCAGCACCAGACCAACCCGCGACCCCCAGGCTTCAGTAGTTTTAACCATGTATGCTTAAGTAAAAAGATTTCATAATCGGAACTTTTCGCTCATCAAAAAAAGGCACATCACTCAACATGAATGTCAAAGTTTCGTAAAACGACACTAAACATCACCTGCATAAAGAATAAAGCCCTTTGCCTAATGCAATATTATGAAAAAATACAAGGAAATCCGCAAAAAAAATAAAGTTCTGTTTTTTTTAGTCTTTAGCCTTTTAGTCTTTAATCTTTGGTCTTTGGTCTTTAGTCCCGATAGCTATAGGGATTGGCCTTTCGTCATTTTTTATTCTTGATTTTCTATATGATCTATGGGTCTATGTGGTGTTTTTTGTCGTTCGTTGATTGGTCGTTCGTTGATTGGTCGTTCGTCAATTAGTCTCCCGAATCGCATTGCTTTCGGGATTTCGCTTTGCTCAATTTGGTCTTTAGCCCACAACCGGCTCGTTTGTTCAGGTCGCTGTGCTTCGCGCAGGAAGAGCAGGATACGCAAGACGATCAAACGCACCATTGCCCTTTCACACCATTGCTCCCTCGCTAAAGTCTCTCTGTCCCTATGCCTCTTAGTCTCTAAATTTCTAGATCTCTCCGTTTAAAGACAAATCCGGGTTGCGTTCAAACATAAAAGCAAATCCTTTCAATTTCCCTTTTGCATTTAGCAGATGTATTATTTCAAGGGATACCTTTCTTTCTTCTTTCTCAGAATTCAAGGTTACCAGTTCTTTCCAGTAGCCTGTTCTTGTAACCATCTTTATACCCTGGTTCAAGACATCTTTTGCCGACAATTTCGTAAAAAGGTTCCTGACAAAATCCCCTTTCTGAAGTTCAGCATGAGGCGAAAAATAATTGTCTTCAGTAGTTGAAGAACCAGTAATCTTGAGACTGGTATCTGAAAAAACCACAGCTTTACATAAAGAATTAAAAAACATGTTATGGCTGTTCAACGAAGCCGTGAATTCAGCAACTTCAGTCAGGTCAGTCACAAAAATCATTATTCTTTTGAGGCTTTCACCCTCCACAACCGGATTTATGTACCATTTACAATGAAGCGCCCTGGAATCCTGATGTATATTATGACTTTGATTGATGATGAATGGCTTTTCGGCGGGATGGCTATTTGCCGTCAGTTGTTTTGTAAAAGAATTCCATGAATCAGGTTCCCAAAGAGAGCTAAAGATTTTTTCAACCATTGCTTCCCCACGCGTATATCCAAAAATACGGGTTGCCCCGGCATTCCATTCAAGTATTTCAAAATGATTATCCACCTCAATCACACCAAAATCCGTCTGTCTCAGCAAACCTTTGTGTTTTTTTTCAAGACGGTGAAGTTTTTTTAATTTCTGTTCGTGTTCCGACACGTCCCGTGCAATTCCCTTATATCCCAGAAAAACGCCATAATCATCAAAAAATGGGAAGCCGTTCACCTCAAAATATACCGACCTTTGATTAACGTCAAGCAATACTATTTTCATATTGCTGAATGACAATCCGGCTTTTCTAAGCTGCTCGATCTGAGGTTTTATATTATCGGATGTACCTGGCTCAAATAGATTATATGCATTCTGACCTATTATTTTATTCAGGGGGAAACCCAATATATTTTCGACAGCAGGATTACAATAAGTAAAGATATCATTCTTGTCTACTTCCCATACCCAATCACTTGAATTTTCGACCAGTACCTTAAAATATTCTTTACTCCTGGCAAGCTCCGTTTCTGCCCGTTTTCGGGAATCAATATTCCGGGTTATGCCCAGGATAGAAAGCACCTTGCCATTATCATCCCTGATAAAACTAAAAGAGATTTCCCCCCAGATGAATTGACCATTCTTATGCCTGTGTACCATCTCATAAATGATAGGTTCCCCATTATTTATCCGTTCACCTCTGATAACCGGAAGGAGTTCATTTTGCATTATCCTTTGCGTGAGTTGAATGGACTCAGGAGGGAGGCGCTGCGTCAGGTCTAACTCATTATACTCTTCAACCGAGTAGCCCAACTGCTTTTCCACAGAGGGACTCATATAAACAGTATTCAGATCAAGATCCATAATCCATATCACATCCGAGGATTGCTCAATCATCAATCCATACAAATCAATTTCTTCACTGACACCTGAAGGAAATTCGTGATGAACAATTGCTTTTGGAGATGTTTTTTTAGGATATTTCATTTTTCAAACATGTAAGTCATTAAGAATCTGTACCAAATCATCTACCACCCGATTATTGCAAAAATAGTCCTATTTGGGCGATTCCAGTAAAAACCGGAATTAAAAATCAGCGTTCGTCAAAAGGCAATTTAAGCACCTGAGCTACACCAACTTGTTTTTTCAGTTTTTCCATATCTTTTTTCAGGGCTGCCACTGTAATAGCGAGGTCTTCGCGCGGAAGGTTAGGCTCGGGCAGGGCACTACTGATGTAATGCACGAATTTCCATACCTCCCTGACATCCTTTATATCAATATCATAAGAATCATACAAAGGGTTCAATGAATTCATAGTCAACCGTCCGAGCTGTTTTATACGGCTTGTAACCACTTTAAACATTATGCCATCGTCGAGTGTAAGGACAATATAAGGTTGCCCGTCGCGGATAAGGTTCCAGTTTTGGACAAATTCACCCGTCACCCACGATCCGTCAGGGATGGGCAGCATGGAATCACCCTTAATCTGAAAAGTGCGGTATTTTTTCTCTTTCGAGAGAAACGGCATATGAAAGGTGGGCAGAATTTTGATGTATTCAGGGTCTGCAAAACCCAGCCGGTATCCGGCAGAGGCTTTCTGATTCACCACTTCAATGTTCTCGTTGTTATCGCCATCCACCGTTGTGGCCAATATCCTGATTTTACTTCCGGTAATAAATACATCATAGCCCTTTTCAAGCTGCGACAATTCGCTTTGCGACAACTTTAACAAATCCACTTTGAGGAGCGTATCCACCGATATCCCAAAATATTTGGAGAAAGCGAGCAAAGTCTCAATGCCCGGCTGGGCCACTTGATTTTCATACCCGCTAAGGGTAGAACGCTTCATGTCAAGCACAAACGCAACATCGTCCTGGGTGCGGCCCCGACGCTTGCGCAACAATTTTATGTTTGATGAAAAAATGCTCATAATTTTTAAAGGTTTAATAATAAAATGATTAAATTGTAATCGCAATTTTGATTAGATTTTAATCAAAAGTACAACAAAAAAATCATTCAGGATACATAAGCCTAAAAATATTTTTCAATGCAGTCCCTTTCAGCAGATAAGCGCACCATTGTGCACATGGACCTTGACACGTTTTTTGTTTCGGTTGAGCGCCTGGGCAACAGTCGCCTCAATGGACTGCCGGTAATTGTGGGCGGGCTTTCGGGCCGGGGTGTGGTGGCGGGGTGCAGTTACGAAGCCCGCACTTTTGGTGTACATTCGGCCATGCCCATGAAGATGGCCCGCGTACTCTGCCCCGATGCAGTGGTCATTCGCGGCGATATGGAGCAATATTCCCGGTATTCCGATCAGGTTACCAACATCATTGCCGAACAGGCCCCGGTTTATGAAAAAGCATCCATTGACGAGCATTACATTGACATTACCGGAATGGATCGCTTTTTTGGCTCGGTAAAATGGTCGCATGAATTGCGGCAACGCATCATCCACGAAACAGGACTACCGATTTCGCTGGGACTTTCAATAAACAAAACGGTTTCAAAGATTGCTACCGGCATAGCCAAACCCAACGGCGAACTGGAAGTAAGCTACGACCGGGTTATGCCATTTCTCAGTCCGCTTTCCATCAGTAAAATTCCAGGCATTGGCGAAAAGACCTTCAGGCTGCTCCGCTCAATGGGCATTGCCAATATTGACACCTTAAGCCATATGCCTCCCGAAATGATAGAACGCCTGCTGGGGAAAAACGGTATCATTATCTGGAAAAAAGCAAATGGCATTGACCCTACGCCAGTTGAACCTTACTCGGAACGAAAATCTATCGGCTCGGAAACTACCTTTGATCAGGACACCATCGACATTGCCATGATCAACGACCTGCTGCTGCGGAAAGTTGAAAAACTGGCATGGGAATTGCGCCAGAAACAAAAACTCACTTCCTGCATTACGGTAAAAATACGTTATGCCAACTTTGACACCCATACTCTTCAGTACCGGATTCCCTACACCGCCTTTGACCATATATTGCTACCGGTTGCGCGAAACCTGTTTACCCGCTTGTATCAAAAACGTATGCTAATCCGGCTTGTCGGGGTAAAATTCAGCCATCTGGTGAGCGGAGTACAACAAATAAGTATGTTTGATGATTCACCGGAAACCATCAGCCTTTACCAGGCCATGGACCGCATCCGTAACCGCTACGGGCAACGGGCGGTAACACGCGCTGCAACCCTTAATCAAATGGTAAACCGGGACGAAGAATAAAAACATTTACCTATGAGGATGGGAACGGGCAAATAGTGTATTTTGTAAAAAAATACGGGAATGCTATAAAATCGATCAAAAAGACAAGATACACTAAACCTCTTTACCAATTTAGCTGTTTTACCTTTTAATCATTGAATCTTGTAAAAAATGAAATACATTGGAGCCCATGTGAGTGCTGCGGGAGGTGTAGAAAACGCCCCTTTAAATGCCGCCGCAATAGGTGCAAAAGCTTTTGCACTGTTTACAAAAAATCAACGCCAGTGGAGTGCCCCGCCCCTATTGGACGAAAATATTGCCAAGTTCAAGGAAAACTGTGCCACCCACGGATTTAAACCCTGGCAGATTTTACCACACGATAGTTACCTTATTAATCTTGGCCATCCCGAAAAAGAAGCACTGGCAAAATCACGTACGGCCTTTCTCGATGAAATGCAGCGATGTGAGCAATTGGGAATCACACAACTAAACTTCCATCCGGGAAGCCATCTGAAGCAAATTACTCCCGAAGAAAGCCTCAAAATCATCGCGGAATCCATAAATATAACCTTAGATAAAACCCAAGGGGTTAGCGCTGTAATTGAAAATACAGCCGGACAAGGCAGCAACCTGGGGCATACTTTTGAGCAAATCAGGTTTATTATTGACCATGTTGATGATAAAAAACGGGTGGGTGTATGTTTAGATACCTGCCATACGTTCACTTCGGGATACGATTTAATAACCCCCGAAGGATACAATGAAACCTTCAGGCAGTTTGATGAACTTATCGGTTTTGAGTATCTGCGTGGCATGCACCTGAACGATAGCATGAAAGCTTTGGGAAGCCATGTTGACAGGCACGACAGTATTGGGAAAGGCTTTATAGGTAAGGAAGTTTTTGAAAGAATAGTAAACGATCCCCGCTTCGACAACATCCCCATTATACTCGAAACCCCTGATGAGAAACTGTGGGCAGATGAAATTAAACTACTTTATTCAATGATTCAAGACAAGTAAATAGAAATAAAAATTCTTTTTCCAGAAACTGCGCAGGGAACAAATAAAAGCTGTATATTGGTCAACACGAATAAGGACAGAAAAAACACTATAAAATACCGGATAACCGGTATGATTTGTAATGGTGAATTTTTGGTTTTCCGAAGCAAGGAAAAACATTTAATTCTACTTATTTAATTGAACTAAATACCCTAAACTGGGTTTAGTCGATAACTATTAAAACCGGGGAGAATATAAAATGGAAGAAAACAAAAACCTCACAGCCCCTGCTGATATAAAAATTCTGATTGCTGAAGATGAGGACTCCAATTACAGGTATATTGAGAAACTATTGAGTAAGGTCGGCTACCGGCTGCTGAGGGCAAGAAATGGATATGAAGCCGTTGAATTTGCAAGGATTTATAACGACATTGACCTTATCCTCATGGACATAAAAATGCCGGTTAAAAATGGTGTTGAGGCTACCCGTGAAATCAGACTATTCAAACCTAACCTTCCTATCATTGCAACGACTGCATTTGCTATTCCGGGCGACAGGGATGTTTTTTTGAAAGCCGGTTGTGATGAATATATCCCCAAACCAATAAAATCGGAGGTACTGATTGAAATGGTTAACAGATTTGTTGCTTAAGCCCAATCAACTCTTTTTGGGTGATAGTGGAATGTTTATATAAAATGTGGTTCCTTTTTCCTGAATTGAATTAAAGCTTACCTCTCCGCCTAAATAATGTTCGGCCAATAATTTAATCGAGTAAGTTCCTATACCCCTGTCTTTCCCTTTGGTTGAAAACGACCGCTGAAACAATTGGGATTGCACATCTTCGGGGATAAACCCGGGATTATTAATCCAAAAGTTGATGTATTTATCTGTAATTCTGCTTCCCATCTGAATAAGGTCGCCTTTTGTGCATGCTTCGAGGGCATTTTTTACAACATTTATCAAAACCCTTTTTAAAATAACTGCGTCGGTATCAAACTGTGAATTGTGTGCAAATGGGTCAATGAAAATTTTCTTCGCAGAAGCAATCTCATGATAACTAAGGTAACCTGAAACATCCTGCAATATCTGAAGGGAGTTGCATCTGGTTATATTTAATTCCAAATCATTGTTCTCGGCAGAAACCAGAATCCTCTGCGCCATAATTTCATCTACCAGCGATCCTCCGGCCTTTTTGGCATAATCAATCATTTGCCGCATCTCTTCAGAATTTTCATGATCTTCCAGAGCCATAATAATTCCATTTAGTCCGGTAGCCGTGTTAAGGATATCGTGAAAAAATAGTTTTTCCAGAATTAGCCTCCGCTTCTTATCACTGATATCTTTGATTGAAATGATATAAAAAGTCTGATCCCTGACAATAATGGGGCTGGTTTTTACTTCAACATCATAAGGCTGTCCGTTGTTAATGGAATCTGAGGAGATATGACTTTCATAGATTGCTGGTTTTCCTGTGCGTTGCGCGTCGAGAATTGAGTTCACTAGACCACAATATCTGCATGATTTGGTTGTTCCGCATCCGTTCGAAAATTCATTCAGATTATTACACCTGAACAATTCTCCGGGCCTCATCCCTAAATTATCTTTTATATCCTGTTCATGAATCAATCCAAGCAATGCGTTGTTGGCATAGATTACCTGTCTTTCATGATTCACAACAATAGCCACATCGGGCATAGCCTCAATAAACATCTGAAAGTAAACATCGCCTGAAAGCAGATTAACCTCCGACTTTATTGTTTCCTGCGTTGCCCGGTTTGCAGGTGCATGAAATGATTCAATCGGACTGATATTTCCCTCTTTCATTTATTTTTTATTGCTGCAGGGGCAAAATTAATTATAATACAACAACTTTTACATCTATATATCTCCTTACGTTTCATACTTTTTTCAATAAAAGGATTACAAAAGGACAAATTCATTAATTTTACCTGTTGTAAATGAATCAACTTTACTTTAACATAACAAGAATGGACCTAAAATCAATACTGGACTATAAAATATTAAGCGTTGGCAAAATTGAGATTAACGTTACCGAAACATTGCTGGTCGCTGTATTTTTTGTTGTAACTATTCTTTTATTAAAAATTATCTGGAAATTTTTTAATCGGCGGATCAGATCAGGAAAAATTGACAAAGGAAGTGCCATCGCGATATTTAGTATTATTAAGTACCTTTTCTGGACCATTTTTATTATTTCGGCGCTTGATACCTTCGGGGTAAACCTTAACCTAATGCTTGCGGGTTCGGCTGCACTTCTGGTGGGGATTGGATTTGGTATTCAGAAAATATTTAATGATCTGGTCTCAGGAATTATCATACTGATGGAAGGCAATCTTAAAGTTGGCGATGTTATACAGTTTGAAAATGAATTAATTGGGAAAGTAACCTCCGTTGGCTTAAGAACCTCAAAAATCAGGACAAGAGATGATATTGCCATGATTGTTCCCAATTCAATGTTCATCAATGACAGGGTAATTAACTGGAGCCATAACATCGGTTCAACACGATTTATGGTAGCAGTTGGCGTGGCCTATGGTACAGATGTTGACCTGGTTACCAAACTCCTACTCGAATGTACAGAGGGAATCCCTGAAATTGAACAAACCCCCGAACCCTTTGTCCGATTTGTTAACTTCGGAGATTCATCCCTGGATTTTCAGTTGTTTTTCTGGCTTATGGACTCTTTCAGAAATGAAAATATTAAGAGTAAGTTAAGGTATGCCATCAATCGCAAATTTAATGAGAATAACATTACCATACCTTTCCCGCAGCGGGACGTTCATTTCCATCCACCCATCCAAAGCCAGCAAACTTAAATAAACACATTTATCATTGATTATCAAATACCCGAAAAACCCTCTATTCCATGAAATCCCCACTGAAGGATCTAATTGAAAAACTGAAAGCCATCAAGTACGCAGAAATAAATCCACCCTGTGAAACACCTGTATTGTATTCTTCTGCCAATGACCTCATAACTTCGGGTCATGCATGGACACACGAGCTATCGGAATTATTCTCCATTTGCGATGGATTTTATTATGATGGAATTTACCTTTTTAGCCTAAATTCAGCAAATACGGAAGACCATTATAGCCTGCTTGCTCAAAATGAGCAATGGGATATTTCAACAAGAATGCCCGGCTGTGTATTGTTTGGCCGCAGTGATGAAGAAGTTTATGTTTACAACAGCAAAATCACAAAATACCAGATACTTGATCTCACAGGCTGGGATGAATATTACGCCTTTGAGACCGCCCTTGAATTGCTTGAATTTGTCCTTAATGAAAGGCTTTAGCTTCTTTCAATGCCCTGACTATTTGCCAAAATCAAATACCAGACTATTCTTAAAACTGTATATATCATTAGGAATACCCGGCAAAGGCCGATTGTCAATAATATATTCCAGGGATAGAACGTAGGACATTCGTTTTGTGATTTTTAAAATTAAGTCAAGATTATCTGAAATGCGGAAATCGGTAAAATAATCTATCCTTGGCTGATAATACGCGGTATTGATAACGGTAAAATTATCATTCAATCTAAAAGTCATGGACAAATAAGTGCTTATGCGGTGATTGTATTCAACAAAATCAAGCTTGCTGGGCTCTTCATACTCAAACATGTAGGCCAGGCCCGAATATATTCTAAAATGCTCCTTGCCTAGTATTTTCATTCTTAATCCCGCACCAGCCAGACCCCTGAAATTGAGATTCAATACCTTATTGAACTGTACCTGAGAGAAAGCTTCGGCAGTAAGCTTTTTATTCAATTTGTAATTATACCTGAAATGCTGCAGGCCTTTATTTGAAAAATCACTTTCCGACGACTTAATTACTTCATAATCAGACAATGCCAGCCATAAACTGCGACCTGTTTTATATTGTATGTGAAGGTTCAGCCCAATTTCTGTGAATTTTTGGACGTTACTGATCAGGTTAAATGAGAATTTACCTGTCCCCGACCAGCCTGTGGTATCGGTTACAATACGCTCACGCTCAATGTTTAACACCTGTGATTTTCCTGTGGAAGCCGATCCTAAAACCAAAAATAAAAACAACCATCTAAATTTCATCTACCCCTTACTTTTTATCCTCTGCAAAGGTAGTAAAAAGGCGCCGGGCGGGCAAAAGCGATTGGGCGAGAGGGCGACTTAAGCGAGGGAGAGAACTAGCGGAAGCGACCAGGGACCAACGACTAACTAACTAACTAACTAACTAACTAACTAACTAACTAACTAACTAACCGACTAGCGACTAACCACTAACCAACTAACTGACTAACGACTAACAGACTAACGACTAACTGACTAACGACTAACAGACTAACGACTAACTGACTAACGACTAACTGACTAACGACTACTCATAATTAATCACCTCCACCAGATTTATCTTTGCTGCCTGCCTCGATTGCCACAGCACCGTGAACCATGCAATCAGGAGAGTAAAAATCAGCGTTGCGAAAAAAATAAACGGGCTTATACCTGATGAGTAGCTATAATTCGCCATCCATTCTTTCATAATAAGCCACACAGGAAAAACCGCAAGCAGATTCGCCAAAAGCACAAGCTTAAGATAGTTGAAAGATTCTTTTATCAATAATGATTTGGGAGAGGCACCTAAAATTTTTCGGATGCCAAGATTCCGGCGCCTTTGCTGAAGAATTACAGCAGACACCCCAAAAAGGCCCAGACATGCCACCACAATCGCCAATAGGGTGAACCCCGAGAATAGTTTTCCAAAGCGTTGTTCTTCCTGGTAATGTTCTGCTGTCATTGCGCTTAAAGGCATGGATAAATATGGCTGCTCTGGAAACAATTTTTTCCAGGCCACTTCAACCTTCTGGTTAATGGGGCCAAAAAGCTGAGGGTCAATATCAAGCAAAAGGTAATTGTGCCCCATTTCGGCCTTCATGGAAATAAGCAGTGGCTTTACCGGTTCGTGCAATGAACTAAAGTTAAAATCCTTCACCACAGCAATAATAGGATGCTTCCCACTGCGGAAAACTGCGCACCCTATTGGATTGGGCATAGCAAATTGCCGCGTAAATGTCTCATTGACCATGTAAGCAGAGCTGTCGTTAGAGGAACCTGCAACAAAATTTCTGCCCGAAACAAGGCTCAACCCCAACGTATTTAAAAAATTCGTATCCGTTTCGATCATATGTACCAGTACCACATCCTTATAGCCCTCAAGAAGGTAGCCATTGGAAGATACCCAAACTCCTGGTGGATCAGAAACGGCCGTCCACGATTTTATGCCCGGAATATTAAGTAGTTCCTGGCCTAAATATTCAGTCTTTGAAGAAGATTCCCCGGCCGATAAATACAAAGTAAGAATGCTATTGGTGCGAAACCCGGGATCAAAGTTTCTGATAAATCTCAATTGACTAAATATGACCAATGAGCATGAAATCAAGCCGGCAGAAATCGCGAATTGCAGCACCACCAGTATTTTTGGGATAAGGTTTTTCGTTTTCACTGAAAGGCTTCCGCCTTTGAGTACCTTCACCGGATTAAAAGATGAGAGGTAAAATGCAGGATAAGCTCCTGCAAGCAGACCGGTGGCGACAACCATCAGAATCACCAACACCACCAGCCATAAACTGTGGCTGCTATACAAACTCATTGAAATTCCCGAAACTGCGTTATACCAGGGCTGCACCAATTCGATAAAAACCAAAGCCAGCCCAAGTGACAAAAAACTCATCAGAAGAGCTTCGCCGATGAATTGCCTGATTAGCGCCCCGCGCGAAGCTCCCGATACCTTGCGGATGCCAATTTCACGGCTTCTGCGTATGGCTTTGGCTGTTGCTAAACTGGTAAAATTAAACGATGCAATTAAGATAATCAGCAAAGCAATAGCCGAGAAAATCCTAATATTGCCCAGCGCACCACTTCCTTCGTCGGGCGACATTGGGTGCAGATGAATGTCAAACAATGGTTCAAACCTCAACTCAAAGCGCACCCCATGATTTTTCACGTTGTTGTTGATGTTTTCGTCAAGAAAAGGATCAAGTAATTGCTGATAATGCACCAGATTGAAATCCTTTGAGGTACGAACATAGTTTATAAACTGATTGCTGCCGTTCCAGTCAAAGTGCAATGTATTATCCTGATAAAGACTTGAGAAAGAAAGCAATGCTCCGAAAATAATGGTTGAATTTTGTGGTGGATCTTCCACAATACCGGAAACCACAAACTGCGTTCCCTGATTGTCCCTAAGCACTTTCCCCAACGCAGTGGAGTCTCCAAAAAGGTTTATCGCGGCCGTTTGGGTAAGCACGATTTTGCCGGGGCCATTTAACACATACTTTGGATTTCCCTGGAGCAAACGAAAGGAGAAATTATCGAAAAAAGTAGAATCGGCGAAAACAATATCCTTAATGGTAAACAACGCACCACTTTTCATAAAATATCCTTCGCGAGGATAGGTGGCACGAGTAACTGATTGAATATCAGGAAAATTTTGATGAAGTGAAGGCCCGACTGCTGCAGGAATAGTATGCGAGTAGAAGGCCCCGTCCTGATTGATAAAAACCATATTAACCCGGTAAATTTCATTACCCTTTTGATGAAACCGATCATAGCTAACCTCATTGAAAACATAAAGAAGGATCAGAATGCCGGAAGCAAGGCCAATGGACAAACCCACCAGATTAATAAAGGTATGGCCTGGGTTACGTCGAAAAATCCTGAAGGTACTTTTTAAAAAGTGTATCATACGCCCAGAATGAAATAACAGTTGAATTAAACCTTGTGATAAATAAAATCCACTGCAGGGCGGCAATCGAATGACCTGCTTATAAAACAATCTAAGCAAACAATATGCCAAGCATATTAAAATGGTTATCAATCAATTACGATATACAAGTTTCTATAATTGTACGGTAATATAATTGCAATGTACGTTAACGGACAGATGGGGCGATTTTGCGATCGGGCGGCTTTTGCGACCAAACGAGGGCGAGGGAGCAAACATAGCGAGGGGCCGACTAAGGACTAGCGACTAACCGATTAACGACTATCTGACTAACCAACTAACGACTATCCGACTATCCGACTAATGACTAATTGACTAACGACTAACCGACTAAACAAAGAACAACCTTAACTGTTAATCAAAAAAACTATAACCCACAGAAAATTATGGCACAGATAATTGCAAATGATCAGAATTTTAATGACTTATTGAAAGAAAACAAACGCGTGGTAGTAAAATACTATGCCGATTGGTGCGGCAGTTGCAAACTTTTTGCGCCAAAATTTCGCCGATTGTCGGATGACAGCCGTTTCGGCGGCATCTCATTCCTCGATATAAACGCCGAACAAAACCCGGAAGCCCGAAAAATTGCCGGCGTAAATAACCTCCCCTATTTCGCCACATTTGTTGATGGACAACTGGTTAAGGGTGAGGCTACTTCAAAAGAAGACAATGTAGTAGCCATGATCGAAGACTTAAAAAATGCTTAGTTATGAAAATACCAGTCATCAAATCCCTGGCTGAAAAATTCAGCATTGAGCAACTCCAGGCCGCAGAAGCATTAATCTATGATGAGAAAACACCCGAAATAGAAATCCCCGGAGAGGATGAAGGGGAGCAACTCACCCATGTGCTGGCTGCACTTGAGATTCTTCAGGAAATTGAGCAAACCCAGTGCGCATTTAATGTGGCTTTGCGCAATTATACCCTAAGGGTAAGAAATTCAATATCATAGTCTTACGAAAGAATTGAAAAAGCCGGCCTTTTTGAAGGACCGGCTTTTTTTATAAGATGACTAAAATAAACTTAGTTTTTGGCCAGATATTCGGCAACGCCTTCATGGGTATCTTTCAGGCCTTCTTTACCAGCTTCCCAGTTGGCAGGGCATACTTCGCCTTTTTCCTCAAAATACTGAAGTGCATCCAGCATACGAAGTGTTTCGTTCACATTGCGGCCGAGCGGGAAATTGTTGACGGTTTCATGATGGACAACGCCATCTTTATCAATTAAAAATAAACCGCGATAGGCAACCATTGGGCCGGTAGAAATCATTTCGCCTTCTTCATTCCAATCATAATCGCCAGCCAATACACCAAAATTTGAACTGATGGTTTTTGATGTGTCAGCTACTATAGGATAGGTAAGTCCCTGGATTCCACCGTGATCTTTGGCCATTTGAAGCCATCCCCAGTGAGATTCTTCCGTATCGGTAGAGCAGGCAACTACTGCACAATTACGTTTTTCAAATTCACTAAGCTTTTCCTGAAAAGCATGCAACTCAGTAGGGCAAACAAAGGTAAAATCCTTAGGATAAAAGAAGAATACCACGAATTTCTTACCCAAATACTGATCGAGTGAAAAATTATCGATGATCTCTTCGCCGTTTATCACAGCACTTGCCTTAAATGAAGGCGCTTTTTTTCCAACTAATGACATATTTATTAAAATTTTATGATGAGAAAATAATTGATTCAACTCAAAGTTAGCATAATAACAAGGATAAGAAGACTATGTTTAATTGAATCAAAATTTTAAAGTATAACTTTAAAATGAGCATTTTAGAAAGGCATATGAGGTGGGTAAAATGTTCAAAACAAAAATTAATCAGGCATTATCAACTCTTTTCCTTTTTTCAATAAGAGCAATAATGATAAGGCTAAAAAAAGTCAGGGATACTATGGTGTACAAGACAATTAACCCTCTCACCGGGAAAGAAGTTTTATCTGCAATAACAGGATGGCTGACAATTGTGGCAAAGGTCAATTCTTTGGCAACATTCTGCCGGGCCGATTCATAGGAAACAACATAGTTGGTGTAAGACGCAGTAACACTACTCAACAAATTGGTAATCAGCATCAATGAATCTCCTTTGCTCTGTATGGCTGACTTTAAATGCTGCAATTCATTCATATTTACCCGGGCACTGTTGCTGCCGTCAAAAGTTCCCAGGTAACCTCGGGTAACTTCATTTGCCTGAATCCCATAATCAATCAGCCCATATTTTTCGCGTAACGATGTGAGTAAAAAATTGAGCGAATCAAGCTGTTGCTTTTTCTCAACAAGCCTTTCCTTCTCAAGTCCCAGCACTTCGTTATACTTTTCCCGGTGCGATAAATTCACCTTTTTATTGTAAAAATCAATAATAGCATAAACCATTTCATACGCCATGACCGGATCAGTATCTGAAACCTCAATACTTACAGACTCATACCGTGTTTTATATATCTTAACCTGCTTTTCATATTTTCTTTGCATTTTCGAATTGAAATGGCGGTTTTCAGCATCAACTTTATAATGCTTTGTAAGATCAAATTTCCCGATAACACTGTCCATAATATCTCGCGAAGCAAACCACTGAAGCATTTGTTCAGCCTGGCTTTCATCCGAATATGGTGTAAGGTTCACGGGATAGACAATTGCATCCGACTTGTAATAGGGCTTGCTTATAAATGGGCTGGAAATAATGATTCCAACCACGCCTGCAATCAAAACTACCATCAATAAATGCCACTTCCACTTTCTAAGAATTACCAAAAAATCTGAACTGAAAAGATGATTTTCCATATTACCAATATTTTAGTCTCAATTGCAAATTTCAAAGCATATTAAGCCTGTCAATACGTCAAAATTACAACTTATCTATCGAAATACAAGAATAGCATGGCGGAACCCAAAGTCTGGCCAATTAAATCAATTAAATTATTTGTAAATTTTATTTACGTACTTATACCAGTGTAAGATAACTTGTTACAAATTAATATCATATGAAACTAGAAACTTTTAAAAATTATATTCCATTTAGGGCTTGACTTTGGACATTTTTTTTACTATATTTATGCACGCTTTTATATGGAGTAAGATGGATACAAAATACCCGGATAATGCCCACTATGAATTCATCAATAACTTCAAATTGTTGATTAAAAGAATAGCACCCGGAAGCATTAAAACAACCGTTGATTTTGTACTCCTTTTACATGGAATTCTGGCAGAAGTAAAAGAAACTAAAGCCGTGAATCTTATTATCACAATACCTACGGATTCTTTACTTTTTAAAAAGAAGATAAAAACCTGGACCTTTAAATATCTCCTTCCGCAGATGCAAACCATTGGTATAATGCGGATTGCGTTTGTTATGCAGCATAAGTATGTTGATCATCCCGAAATAATCCACAATGCAAAAAAAGATTTCGAGATAGGAATATTCTCCTATTTGTCAGAAGCAACCGCCTGGATTATGGAGTTATCGCCAGGCTCTTACCGAATGGCTACCTGCGGCAAAAACTTTCAACAAAATTGCACGATATAATCATTATTGCGAACGCCGGAATTGTTGGGACGCAAAGCCACTGATGGTCAGTTGCATGGCATGATAGATTAATACCGGGAGCAAAAAAACGCCACTTCCTGTTAACCCTGAGAAAAGCACCCCGGCCATTACACTGCCATGCATCAACGATTTGGTGGAGCCACAGAATAACGCGGCAATTAAATCAACTTTAGGAAGTTTGTAGTAACGACTTAATAAGAAAATAATTCCATTTACAATCAAAAAAAGAAGCATCAAAATGATGGAAGTTGTATAATCAGAAAACAGGTGGTTATGAAAAGAAACACAAAAAGAGGTGTAAACCACGGCGAGGATGACCGACTGATCAAAATACCTTGTAAAATCTTTGTAACGGATAGCAAGCCTGCCCAACCAATGATGCAGAAGGATACCCAAAACCAAGGGTGCAAATATCTGATAGCCCAGACGCACGAATACCGGCCCCATTTCAACAGGAGCATCTCCGGCAGATAAAAATAAGCTCATCCACAAGGGGGTAATCAGAATTCCTGCTATACTCGAAATTGTCGCATTAAAAATGGCTGCTTCAACATTTCCACCCGAAAGCGAAACCATTACCACTGCCGACGAAACCGTGGAAGGAAGCACTGCCAGAAAAAAAACACCCAGCCACAGGTTATAATATAAGGTGTCGGTAAAAAATCCCCTGAAGAGGATTACGATCAATGGAAATAAAACAAAGGTGGTGGACTGTATAATCAGGTGAATCCTCCAATTATTGACACATCCCCACAATTGTTTGAGGCTTAAACGCAATCCATAAAGAAAAAAAATCATTGAAATTCCCAGAGTTGCAAACGACTTCAATGAAAGAATATGTGTGGACAAGCCCGGACCCGGTAAAAGCTTTGCCAGTAAAATCATCACCAATAAAGTCGGCGAAAACCAATCGAATCGTTGAAAATATCCTGACAGTGACTTCACTTTTTATATTTTCATCAAACCTACATGAATTCCTGGAAATTCACAAACATGGACAAAAATTTCAGTCATAGCAGTGTCAACAGTTCAAGGTAATCATAGCCGGGTCTATTTCGCCCCAAATCATTGTCATAATATCGTATTTTTGCAGAAAATTAAGTAATGCGTATTGATATTCTCACCATTTTCCCCGAAATGTTTCACGGACCGTTTACCGAATCCATCATTAAGCGGGCGGTAAATAAAGGACATGTGGAAATCCACATTCACAACATCAGGGACTTTGCCAACAATAAGCATAAAAATGTTGATGATTATGTATATGGTGGCAACGCGGGCATGGTTATGATGGTTCAGCCCATTGCAGATTGTATTCAACATTTGCAGCAGGAACGCAGTTATGATGAAATTATTTTTCTTACCCCCGATGGCGAAGTATTAAAGCAGGGCATGGCCAATCAACTTAGCCTTAAACAAAACCTTATGATTCTGTGCGGACATTACAAAGGCATTGATGAGCGGATAAGGCAGCACTTTATTACCCGCGAAATTTCAATTGGCGATTATGTGCTTTCGGGTGGAGAACTTGCTGCTGCTGTGCTTGCTGATAGCATCATCAGACTTATTCCAGGTGTTTTAAGCGACGAAACCTCGGCACTTTCCGATTCTTTTCAGGATGGATTGCTCAGCCCGCCCGTTTATACCCGACCAGCCAATTACAATGGGTGGCAGGTTCCCGATGTATTGCTTTCAGGCAACGAAAAAGAAATCATTAACTGGAATTACCAACAATCCTTTCAAAGGACACAGGAACGCCGCCCCGACCTGCTCGAAAACAATTGACGTCCATTCGTGGATTTTTTATGCAGAAAGTGTATTTCAGCATAGACAAATTGGACAATTCCACAGGTTTCATGGGCAACACCAGTAATCCTGCTTAAATATAATTTTCATGTTTTATTCAAGCTGTGCAAGGCGTTGGCGGCACCTGATAACTTTATTTACAAAGGCACTTGTTTATTAAAAAAAAAATGACGTATATTTGCACTCATTTTTGGAAAACGCAACAATTAAATACCTAAGATAATGAGCAAGAATGCATTAATGAAGTTTGTAGAGGATACTTTCGTGGAAATGAAAGAGTTACCAAGCTTCTCAGCCGGCGACACCATTACCGTACATTATAAAATCAAAGAGGGTGATAAGGAAAGGATTCAGCAATTTCAGGGCGTTGTATTGCAGCGTTCAGGTGTTGGGGTAACCGAAACCTTTACCGTTCGTAAGATTTCAGGAAATACCGGTGTTGAAAGAATTTTCCCCATCGCGTCTCCTTTTATTGAGAAGATCGAAATCAACAAAAAAGGCGTTGTTCGCAGGGCACGCATCTTTTATCTCCGCGCCCTCAAAGGCAAGAAAGCCAGGATCAAAGAAAAAAGAGTTTAATTCTGTTTTCATATGTTATGAAAAAGGCTTGTTTCAAAAGAACAGGCCTTTTTTAATATCCATAAAGCGTTTCCTGTTAATATAAGTCCAAATCAACGGAATAAATTTCTTTTAGGTTCACTCCTTACACTATTCCCTGCACCTATTATTTGTCAATATCCTACCTTTGCATTTACTGATAGATTAATCAATGCAAAAAAAGTATAGTCCGGGAATTTACAATCCGACTTTCACTTCTTTCATAAATGGCTTCAGACATAGAATTGCTGTGTTGGTGTACTTATTATGCTTGACTGTTTCATTCCAGGCTGTTATTGCACAGGAGGTTAATCCTGATAAAAGCAAAAACAAGGTACGCAAATCAGGAAGAAAAATCCATAGGAATGGTCAAAAATCAGACAGCCTGGTGTTTGAGCGGAACAAGGAAAAGTTCTCAAAAACCACCAAATTCTACAAAAAGCTCGATCCTGATCACAACGATAGCAAGTTTTTATCCAAACTTCACCCTTTGCTTTTCAAGTCAACAGACCAAAACGAAAATGTCACAGAAAATGAAGTGAAAGATGACTTACCTTTTACTAACTATGAAGGCAGAATTATCAGAACAATTTATTTAAAAAAATTGGATGTTTTCGGCACTTCAGTTTATGATACGCTACTTACGGCTCAAAGCCGATTGGAAAAATTACTCAATAATACCCACGTCAACACTTACAATAAAATTATCAGGAATTATTTATTGATTGACGAAGGCGAACCTCTTAACCCCAGAACCCTTTCAGACAACGAGAAGTTGTTGCGCGAAATAAGTATTTTTGAAGATGCACGATTTTATGTACATGAGATTCCCGATAACGACAGCGTGGACCTTGTATTGGCAATAAAGGACATTTTCCCTGTGGGGATTGATCTCACCATCAAAAAGTTAAGCAGTAGCAAGGCTCGTTTATACAATAAAAACCTTTTTGGGCTTGGTAATCAGGTTGAGCAGTCCATGGAATACGACACCCGTGACGAACCTCATTTTTATCTCACGAAAGGGGCTTATACATTGAGAAACATTCGCGGAACGTTCATAGATGTTAAATCTTATTGGATGGTTCAACCTGATGCGCGAGGGTTGGGACTGGATGTTGTAAAACCTTTTGTCACCCCTGAAACCCGGTTCGGGGGAGGGATCAAAGTTGAAAAATTATGGAAAAATATCATGGAAGGATCAAACAGCATCAAACAGGACATCCCCTATCTACATTATGATTTGTGGGGAGGTTACGCCCCTGTCATTGAGCGGTTCTCCAATTTATCCACACCGCTTAGGATGCAGGCATACGTTCTAGGAAGAATCAATAAAGTTGAGTATTACAATTCCATTGTGTCAAATGACAGCCTCTACCTTGAACAATATAATTTTTCGCGTAAACTTGTCAGTATTGGGCTGTTGTGGAGCGGGTATGTGCGCAGAAATATGATTTTGGGCTTTGGGCGCACGGAGGATATACCTGTTGGCGCATTGATTGAAGCAACTTTCGGAAATTCAGATTCCGACAGGGAAAATGGCTTTTATACAGGCATGAGACTAAGTAAAGGTGTAAACCTGAATTCTGGAGCCCATATTTTCACTTCCATAGGTATGGGCGGATTCTGGGATGACAGTAAATATACCAATGGGGCTTTAAATCTCAACTCAATACTGATATCAAAACTATATCAGTCGGGGCCGAACAGAATTAGAGTTTTTGGGGCAGCAAGTTACACCCGTGGGATAAACCGGGATAATACGCTACTATTGGAAATAACCCCGGATCAATTCCCAACAACTTATCATCATTTTAGTCAAAAAGGCCAGGAAAGGCTGAACTTTAAAACTGAAACAGTAGTTTTTACACCCATCTATCTTTTGGGTTTCAGAATGGCATTTTATGGATTTGGCGAACTCGCGCTAATTGCCAACAAACCCGGGAAAATGTTCAGATCATCGGCCTTACCCGCGGTGGGTTTTGGTATTAAAGTACGGAATGAACATCTTGTATTTTCTACCTTTAGAATAGGATTTACCTGGTACCCTGTTGCAAACGACAAGAACAACCATTTTTTATTTGATGTTGGGGATATTGAAACGACTGGTATTCAACTTTTACGAATACAGCCTCCAACATTTATTGATTACAGGTAAGAAAAGTCGAGAATTCGGGATATTTGCAGTCGTAAAAAGAATCAGTAAACATCAAGTATTTCATTTTTTTTACCGTTAAACTCAAAATAGTCTCCTGCCTGTTTATTTCTGACAGCCATAGCAAAAGGAACACTCGCTGAGATGACATAAAAATCACCTGAACCTTCCATAGAAACTTTACCAATACCTATGGAAATAAAAACCTTTTGCGTTGGCGTGATTACCACAGAACCAAATCCGGCATAGTCACACAAACGGGTCAAATCAATACGATCGAGCAGCCCTATTTCCTGCTGGATATGCTCTAATTGCTGGGCAAGCATATCCCTCCTTCCCGAAAGCTGAGACCGATAAGAATCATAACTGTCCCTGGGCTGCCCGTATTCGATGGCACTTTGCTGGGCATCTTCAATGGCAGTCAATAAATGATGCGCTGATGCTGATTTAATGTTTTTACAGGCCAATACCAGATGCTTCTTAAATTCGAGCTTCTCCATCACATCATTTTTTGTAAATTTAGTGAAAAAGGATCGAATTTCCCCGTTTAAAAACGAATATTTTAGCATCATTTAATATTTAAATACTGTCGCTGAAATGGCTATTTTAATGGAGCACTTTTTAGGCAAATTATTCGACGAATAGAAGATGAGGAAAGGTTAATCTCAAAATAAGCTACGGGACTGAACTATATGTTGCCATTAATTTTTGTGGATTTAATTTCTCTACACCCACGGTTACTGATATTGAGCAATAAACCCAAAGACTCCCTTTAGCTATTGGGTTCAAAATAAGATTCTGCCGGAATGACCCAAAAGGCTTAATTTTGCAACTTAAAACTTAAAATATGGATATTTTACCAAACGATCCTGTTTATTCCAAACAGGTAGTTGAACTTCTTACCGTAGCCAACGAATACTGCATTTTTACTGAAAAAGCAGAAGATTATTCAAAGTCTGACATCATTAACTATTACCGGCACATTCTTCCGTTGCTATACATTAAAGGATCGGTATTAAAACCCCTTATACCAGAGTACCCCGAGGATGCCGAACGATTTTTAACCGAAGAATCCTGGGAAATTATATTGAATTCGCTCCGGAATAAACTTTACCCTGATGATCATTTCTGGGTTTGCCAGGACATGCATGATGAAAATACAGAGATAGAGAAAATGAGCCTCGCAGAATGTTTGTCGGATATTTATCAGGATATGAAAGATTTTGTAATGCTTTACCAGAAAAACCGCTACAGCTCACGCGAAAATGCTATTGCTGAAATTTCACGCCTTTTTCGGGAGCATTATGGCGAAATTATAACCCGGGCACTTTCAGGATTACATCACCTGGGAATGAATACAATCGAATAATAATAATCAATGAAGTAACTCACTTTCATTCTTTATTAATTCTTCATGCACTAGTGCCAAAATTTTTTGTTATGAGATTATGCTCATAATGGACCAATAAAATTTATTATTTATGCTTTAGGTTAAAAAAATAGGATAATTTTGCTATTTAAAATCTTTCTAAATAACATATCGTTTGACACTCGCAGATTTATTTCCCGGAGAAAGAGGCACCATAACCGAAATACGTGGTCGGGGCGCCTTTCGCAAGCGCATCATGGAGATGGGCTTCATCACCGGTAAGGAGGTTTTTGTTATTCAGCGTGCCCCGTTAATGGACCCGGTTGAATACAATGTTATGGGTTACAATGTTTCCCTGCGGAATGAGGATGCTGCACTGATTGAAGTGGCAGAAGTCAATGGCGTATCACCAGAATTAAAAATTAATACCAATGGAAGCATGCAGGGCTCCCTGCATAAAAACAAGCCCAGGATACCGGACAAAAAGATTCACATTGCCTTTGTGGGAAACCCAAATTCAGGGAAAACCACTATATTTAATCAAATCAGCGGACTAAAGGAGCGCGTGGGGAATTATTCGGGGGTAACGATTGACGCCAAGGAAGCCCGCGTTAATTTTGGCAACTACAAACTCATCATCACTGACCTTCCCGGCACCTACTCCATCAGCGCCTACAGCCCGGAAGAGCTGTTTGTGCGCGACTTTATCACCGAGTCAGCGCCTGATGTAGTGGTAAATATAATCGACTCATCCAACCTCGAACGCAACCTCTACCTCACCACGCAGCTTATTGATATGGATGTGAAAATGGTCGGCGTGCTGAACATGTACGATGAGCTTGAGAAGTCGGGCAATCAACTTGACTACCAGCACCTGGGCAGGCTTCTGGGTATGCCATTTGTACCCACCGTGGGTTCCAGGGGAAAAGGTATTGAGCAATTGCTTCAGAAAATAGTGGATGTATTTGAGGATAAGGACGATACCATCCGGCACATTCATATTAATTATGGTTCTATTGTAGAACCTTCGGTAAAGAAAATTCAGCAATTACTGCGTATCCCCGAAAATTATGCATTAATTGACAAAACTTCATCCCGGTTCCTGGCGCTAAAATTGGTTGAAAAAGACAGGGCCACAGAAGTGCTCACTGAAAAACTGGTCAATTACAAAGCCCTCATACAAGAAGTTGACAATCAGATTGACGTGGTTGAAACCAATGCAAATCAGGACAGTGAAAGCCTGATTGCTGATGCAAAATACGGATTTATTGCCGGAGCCCTGCGTGAGACTTTTATTCCCAACCAGGTTATACAGCGAAAAAAGAGCGAAGTCATCGACACCATTGTCACCCACAAACTTTGGGGTATCCCTATCTTTATATTCTTTATGTGGCTGACCTTTTACGGCACGTTCCGCATTGGCGAGCATCCCATGAACTGGATTCAATGGCTTGTTGACTACACTTCTGATCAAATGAATTTACTTCTGCCCGAAGGCATATTAAAGGATTTATTTATTCAGGGCATTATTGGCGGAATAGGCGGTGTGATCATATTTTTACCAAATATCCTTCTACTCTATCTTTTTATTTCACTGATGGAAGATACGGGTTATATGGCCCGGGCAGTATTTATTATGGACAAGGCCATGCACAAGATTGGCCTTCACGGAAAATCCTTTATCCCCTTACTAATGGGCTTTGGCTGCAATGTACCGGCCATATTAAGCACGCGCATTATCGAAAGCCGTCGCGACAGACTCGTTACCATGCTCATCAATCCATTCATGTCGTGTAGTGCACGCCTGCCGGTATATATTTTGTTTATAAGCGCTTTTTTTGTGTCTTACCAGGGTACCATCTTATTTTCGATGTATTTTTTTGGTGTTTTGATTGCCATCGGGTCGGCATTGTTATTCAAAAAAACGATTGTAAAGCAGGTGGATGTGCCGTTTGTAATGGAACTCCCACCCTACCGGGTACCGACCTTGCGCGCGATTGTTAAGCACATGTGGAGCAGGGCAGAGCAATACCTGAAAAAGATTGGAGGTGTAATCCTTGTGGCCTCCATCATCATATGGGCGCTGGGTTATTTTCCGCGGCACACTGACAAAGACCCTATCTTCAATGCCCGGATAACTGAGCTAACACAGGATTATGAAACCAGCCCCTCTGCCATTCCAACCAATCATCAGGAAGATGCGGAACTTGAAAAGGATTTTACCACCCGAATTGCAAATATTCACAACGAAAGGGAAGCATACAGGCAATTGAATTCTTATATCGGCAGACTGGGCCATTTTGTTGAACCAGTTATGCGCCCGCTGGGTTTCGACTGGAAAATGAGCGTAGCTATCATCACAGGCATCGCAGCAAAAGAAATTACGGTTGGCACGCTTGGTGTACTTTATCAGGTGGGAGAAGATGTTGATGAAACATCGGCCTCACTCATTGAGAAACTGCAGCAGCAGACTTATTTGAGTGGCCCACGTAAAGGAGAAAAGGTTTTCACACCATTGGTCGCATTTAGTTTCATGCTTTTCATCCTCATTTATTTCCCTTGTGTTGCTGTGGTGGCAGCCATCAAAAAAGAATCGGGGAAATGGAAATGGGCGGCCTTTGTTGTTGTTTATACCACCTCCCTGGCTTACCTTGTATCCCTGATCGTATTTCAGGTTGGTAGTTTACTGGCATGAATACATTGAGTAATTATATTATTAGCCTTGACCCAGGGCTGGTTTTCTACACCATTCTTATTTTGACATTCATCCTTTTGCGGATTCCAGGTTTGAACAATTACCTGCGAACCGTCAACACACTTCTGCATGAAAGCGGACATGCACTGGTTGCCATATTGTTGAGTGGAGAAGCCATAGAAATTAAGTTGAACAGCAATACATCGGGCTCCGCACTCACCAAAACCAGCTCAAAAATGAAAGCATTCCTGGTTTCATTTTCGGGTTACCCCATTGCCGCGTTGGGTTCGCTTGGGCTTATGGCACTCTCTTTCAGGCAGGACTTTCGCACTGGTTTTCTGATCCTGATATCAATCTCCATCATAAATCTGATTGTTTTTGTAAGTAACACTTATGGCATATTCTGGTTGATTACTTTTAGTCTTCTTTTGTTCATTACAAACTGGTATTTACCCGCTTCCGTCGCACTTATCCTATTCCGCTTCATCAGTCTGATTGCTTTTATCGAAGGGATAACATCAACATTTACTGTAGTAGTCAGCGGCATATCCCATCCTAAAAATGCCGGAGACATTACGTCTATGGAAAAATTCTCAGGCATTCCGGCCTTTTTCTGGTCAATGCTAATGGCAATAACAGTTGGATACATTTCATGGATTACGCTGAGCAGATATTTCCCATCCCTGTCCCAACTTTTTAACTAATCGAATGTTGAATCATCAAATAAACTGACCCTATGGCTGAATATCAGGAAATTATCGTACTTGTTATTATCGTGCTTGCTTTTGCTTTTGCAGGGTTTAAAATTTACCGTTCACTTACCAACCCACTTAAAGGTTGCTCAGGGTGCGAGTCCGATTGCTCGGGATGTCAACTTCAGGACCTTAAAAAGCAGATTGAGGAGAATAAAAAGAATAAAGGACAAGTAACTCCAACAAAGGTGGACAGTTAGTGTGTGGTTTTCTGAAAAATGTAAGGCTAAGTGGAATTTATAATTCCGATTTGAACATTATTGAATTTGACAACCGATCCGTCTGAGGCGGCGATCTCAGCGAAGCTAATTTTGCCTGGAGCATTGTTGAGTTTGAAATTCAACTTAAAGTTTCATTTTTAGATGCCATTATTATCGATAATTTCATGTAAATTTGTATTGCGTTTAAAAATCAGTTTTAATAAACCAACAGCATGGTAAACAA
>SWCC01010217.1_pt1 | contig 63556 bp, 64 predicted proteins | sample 4692971 | NCBI WGS metagenome assembly SWCC01 (sample SAMN10267277, study PRJNA491770) | bioreactor metagenome | isolation source: DHS bioreactor inoculated with subseafloor sediment | place: Japan: off Shimokita Peninsula | collected 2006-08
CCCCCCCTGGCGGCCGTCAGGCAGCACCAGGCACTGGTGGCGCCGGCCGGGACCTATGTGTCGCGACGTTTTGCGCTGGTCAACGACGGCGAGCACCTTTACGTCGCGCAGGGGCGGGTGCTTGGGCTGGATATGCAGACGGCCAGCATCGAACTCTTCCGCTACGAAATCGACCCCTATCCGATCTGAGTGGCGCGCTGGCCCTGTGCGCCACTCAGTCCGGCGCGCCGGTCTGCGGTGACTGGAGCAGGCTGGCAATGGTCTCTCCTTCCATCCGCATGCTGCGCCCGAGGCGCTGTGCAAGCGCCGAGACGCTGCCTTCCGACGCCGCCTGCCAGGCGAGATCGTCGAGGGCAAAGCGGCGGATGACCTCGCTCAGCGGAATGCGCTCCGGCGCCTGGGTCAGCACCCATTCGCCACTTTCGGCGCGTGTCGTCCATCCGGTTTCGCCAAGTTTTCCGAGCAAGGTCTCGGCCTCGGGTTCGGAGAGCCCGGTGTGTTCGCGGAGCTGGGTGAACGGTGTCGTCCGGCCGGCCTGCTGGGCGCGGGCGAGTTCGAGCAACACGCTGACCGCAGCCCAGGCCTCGCTGCCGGGAAAGCAGGGGGAGTGCAGGCGTCGCTCCAGAAAGGCGGGCAGGGTGGCCGTCACCAAGGCGCCGAGCAGGATCACGATCCACGACAGATAGAGCCACACCAGAAAGATCGGCAGCACGGCAAACGCCCCGTAGATCAGCGTGTAGGTGGGGAACTGGGCGAGGAACATGCCGAAGGCCCGTTGCATCAGGAAGAACACGACCGCAGCCGAAAGCCCTCCGGTAATTGCGTGCAGCGGGCGGATCGGGTGATTGGGTACCGCGTAGTAGAGAAAGCTGAACAGGGCCCCCAGCAGCAGCGGTGGCAGTGTGCGTGCCGAAAGCTCGCTGATCCAGGGCAGATGGGCGGACCACTCCATTGAAGAACTGACCAGGTAGCCGGTGGCGAAGACGCTGCCGCCCAGAATGGCTGGGCCGAGGGTGAGCATGAACCAGTAGACGGTGATTCGCAGCAGCATCGGGCGCGGTTTGCGCACGCCCCAGATGTGGTTGAACACGCGCTCGATCGTGGCCAGCAGCATCAGCGCCGTCACCGCGAGCAGGCCGGTGCCGATCAGCGTCATGCGGGCGGCCTTCTGCGAAAACTGGATCGCGTAGGTGGTGATGATCTTGCCTGCACGGTCCGGCAGCAGGTTCTCGAGCAGGAAGATCTTGAGCGAGATGCCCAGCTGATCCATGCCCGGCAGGTTGCTGAACACCGAAAGCGTGACCGTGATCAGCGGCACCAGGGCAAGCAGGGTGGTGAAGGCCAGGCTGCTTGCAACCTGCGGGCAGCGGGTCGCATTGAAGCGCGCCGAGAAGAGCTCGGCGAAATCGCGGAGTGACTGCAGCGACATGTGGATTGAGCGGACGGGGCCGGCAGGGAGGGCAGGTATAATCCGCGCATTCTATCCACTTCGGTTCGTCATGCAGGAAATCCTCGTGCTGTATTACAGCCACCGCGGCTCGGTTCGCGCGCTGGCCGAGCAGATCGTCCGTGGTATCCATCAGGTTCCCGGCGTTGCAGCGCGTGTGCGCACGGTGCCCAAGGTGTCGGCCGTGTGTGAGGCGGTGGAGGCGGACATCCCCGCCGACGGCCCGCCCTATGTCGAGGCGCGCGACCTCGAAGAGTGCATCGGGCTGGCGCTCGGCAGTCCGACCCGCTTCGGCAATATGGCGGCGCCGGTAAAGTATTTCGTGGATGGCCTTGCGGGCGCATGGGTCAATGGCACGCTCGCCGGCAAGCCCGCCTGCGTGTTCTCATCAAGCGCGAGCCAGCACGGCGGCCAGGAGTCCACGCTGCTGTCCATGATGCTGCCGCTGATGCATCACGGCATGGTGCTGGTGGGGCTGCCTTACACTGAGTCCGCGCTCAACGCGACGCGCAGCGGAGGGACGCCCTACGGTGTCACCCATGTCGCCGGTGCGGACGGGTTGTCGCAGCTGAGTGAGGAGGAAATCGTGCTGGCGCAGGCTCAGGGGCGTCGCCTTGCGGAGATTGCATTGAAGCTGGGAGGTGCGCGATGAGCCCACGTCTGCTGTCGTTGATATCGAGCGTCGCGCTGCTGTCGCTGATCGTACTGTGCGTGCTGTGGGAGGTGTGGCTCGCGCCCCTGCGTCCGGGCGGTTCGTGGATGATGCTCAAGGTCCTGCCGCTGATGCTTGCCGTATTCGGCATCCTGCGTGGCAAGCGTTATACCTACCAGTGGATGTCGATGCTGGTGCTGCTCTACCTCACCGAGGGCGTGCTGCGTACCAACGATGCCGGGCTCAGCGGCACGCTGGCCTATATCGAGGTAGCGCTGTCCATCGTGCTGTTTCTCAGCACCATGTTCTACGCACGCAACACGGCGCCGTCGCGCCAGCCGCAGGACTGAGCCTGCAACTGGCGCGGGCCTGGCTCAGACCTGCGGATTGAGCTTCTCGCTGCCGGCGTGCAGTTTGTTCAGCGCGTTCAGATAGGCTTTCGCCGAGGCGACGATGATGTCGGTGTCTGAGCCCTGTCCATTGACGATGCGCCCGTCGCGCGCGAGACGCACGGTCACTTCGCCCTGGGCATCGGTGCCGGTGGTGATGGCGTTCACCGAGTACAGCAGCAGTTCGGTGCCGCTGGCCGCCACCGATTCGATGGCCTTGAAGGCGGCGTCGACCGGGCCTGAGCCGCTCGACTTGCTGTGGGTTTCGCGGCCGCCTGCGGTCAGTGTGATCTCGGCCAGCGGCGTCTCGCCCGTCTCGGAGTGGAAGCGGGTGGATACCAGGCGGTAGTGCTCGAACTCGGGGGTAATCGCCTCGTCGCTGGCGAGCGCGTGCAGGTCCTGGTCGAAGATCTCATGCTTCTTGTCCGCCAGCTCCTTGAAGCGGGCAAAGGCGAGGTTGAGCTGCTCTTCGGAGCCAATCTCGATACCGAGCTCCAGCAGGCGGGCTCGGAAGGCGTTGCGCCCCGAGTGCTTGCCGAGCACGAGCTTGTTTGCGCCCCAGCCCACATCTTCGGCGCGCATGATCTCGTAGGTTTCGCGGTGCTTGAGCACGCCGTCCTGGTGAATGCCGGATTCGTGCGCGAAGGCGTTTGCGCCGACGATGGCCTTGTTCGGCTGCACCGGGTAGCCGGTGATCTGCGACACCAGGCGCGACGCAGGCACGATCTGGGTGGTGTCGATGCGGGACTCGACCGGAAACACGTCGGCCCGGGTGCGCACTGCCATGACGATTTCTTCGAGCGAGGCGTTGCCTGCACGCTCGCCGAGGCCGTTGATGGTGCATTCCACCTGACGCGCACCGGCCATCACTGCAGCCAGCGAGTTGGATACCGCAAGGCCGAGGTCGTTGTGGCAGTGCACCGACCAGATCACCTTGTCCGAGTTCGGCACGCGCTCGATCAGCGTACGGATGGTGGCGGCGTATTGCTCGGGGACGTTGTAGCCGACGGTGTCGGGCACGTTGATGGTCTTTGCGCCGGCCTTGATCACTTCGTCGAAGATCCGCACCAGGAAGTCGATGTCCGAACGGCCTGCGTCTTCGGCAGAGAATTCGACGTCGTCGGTATATTCGCGTGCCCAGCCGATCGCCTTCACCGCCTGCTCCACCACCTGGTCCGGCGTCATGCGCAGCTTCTTCTCCATGTGGATCGGGCTGGTGGCGATGAAGGTATGGATGCGGCCGCGGGCGGCGGGGCGGATGGCTTCGCCCGAGCGGCGGATATCGTTCTCGTTGGCGCGTGCCAGCGAGCACACGGTGGATTCCTTGATCGCCTCGGCAATGGTACGCACGGCTTCGAAGTCACCGTTCGAGGCCGCAGCAAAGCCGGCCTCGATCACGTCAACCCGCATGCGCTCGAGCTGGCGGGCAATGCGCAGCTTTTCGTCGCGGGTCATCGACGCGCCCGGGCTTTGTTCGCCATCGCGCAAGGTGGTATCGAAAATGATCAAGGCGTCTTTCATGGTCGGCTCCGGCTAAGGTCTGATTGCGTATACGGCTCGACTGCCTGCATGGGTGCGCGGGCAGTGGGGTGTGGCACGAAGGGAGGGGGGAATGTATTCAGCGCGCGGGGCGCAGCAGTCGGGCGTGCAGCAGCACACCCGCCGGCAGGAGGCGAAGCGACAGGGAGAGGAGGTCGCGTTCGGGTTTCATGTGCCGCACTATAAGGCAGCGATTTGCGTCATGGCAAGTCGCAGCGCGTGGGCGGGTGCGATCATCGCCTTCGATCGCGCCCGCCCACGCGGTTTCGGCCTTGTCAGCGCATCTCGAATGCTTCCTGATGAAAACGCACACCTCGCATCCCGAGGCGGGCGATGCCCGTGCGCAGGGCATCTCCGAATGCGCGCGGACCGCAGAACCAGAGCTCGGTGTGCTTTGCCGCGCCGTGCTGTTGCTGCAGCCATTCGGCGTTCAGCACCGGGTCGCGGTCGGTGCTGACGACATGCAGCCTGACCGACGCGAGGCCCGAGCACAGCGATTCCAGGCGGCTGACGAAGGGATCGTCGTCACGGCACCGGGTGCTGTAGTAGAGATCGACCCCGGGCGCACTGCCGGGCGCGTCCTGCAGCGATTCGAGCCAGGCGATGAAAGGCGTGACGCCAATGCCAACGGCAATCCAGATCTGCGCTGCCTTGCGTGACGCGCGGCGGAAGTCGAAGCAGCCGTAAGGGCCTTCGACCTGCACCGGCTGTCCGGCTCGCAGCTTTCGCTCCAGACCACGGGTGTAGTCGCCCAGCGCCTTGATCTTGAAATGGACGTGATGATCGCCACGGTCGGCGCTGGCGATGGTGAAGGGGTGGGCGCCCTCGATGGCATCGAAGGTCACGAATGCAAACTGTCCGGCGCGATGACCTTTCCATTGCGGGTCCAGCAGACAGTCGATTTCGCAGATGCCATCGGCCGTGGCATGCACCGACTTGATCGTGCCGGCAACGCGGCGGCGTCTGCCGGTGCGCCCTGTCAGCGACACCACGCTTGCCGCAACGCCCACCGTGATGAGCACTGCGAGCATCCACCCGACCGGATGCGACCACCAGACGGTGGGTGCAAGAAAGGCGACATGGATTGCCAGCATCAGGTAGAGCACCGGCATCACATGATGCAGGTAACGCCACAGATGGTAGGGGAACTTGCGCCACAGGGTGATGAGCAGCATGGCCAGCAAGGCATAGATGGCCCATTCGCCGAGGTCCTCGCCGACATCCTGCATCATGGCGAGAAAGCCGCCGTCGTGGTTTCCGGGGACCCGGCCTGCGCGGCCGAAAAGGGCCTTGATCACGTCGTCCGCCATCTCGATCAGCCAGTGCGCAGCGGCGAAGAGCACGGCGAGAATGCCTGCCCGTTTGTGGATACGATAGATGCGGTCCATGCCACCCAGCGGTGCTTCAAGCCAGGCAGGCCGCGTTGCCAGCACCATGATCAGCGACATGAGCGCGAAGGACCACAGGCCCGTGAGATGAAGCGCCTGCTGCCGGAACGCCCAGGGCAGCGTGGTACCGGCTGGCGCCGCTTCGACGAGCAAGGCGCCGAACCAGGCGAGTGTGACGGCGCAGAGGAAGGGGAGCAGAACGCGTTTCATGGGTATTGTCCTGGAGAGCGAAGCGTCACGACCGGAGGCGATCAGTCGTCATCGAAGTAGCCGCGGGCAGCGCCCTCGTGGCAGGCGGCGCAGTTGGCTTTCGATTTCACCTTCGGGTCGGCCCACTCGGCCGCGCGGATCTTGCGGTGCTCGCGCTTCCAGCGCGGGAGGTCGGTGATGCGCAGTGGAGCTGCGCCGGGGGCGAGGTCGCGCAGCAGTTTGCCGCTGAAGCGAAGCCCGCTGCTGTCGCCCGCGTTGGCGGTCAGATAGCGGGTGATGATGTCGGCGCTTGCAGCGTCGACGCTCGCGTCGTCGCCGAAATGCTGGTCGAGCTGACCCATCATCTTGCGCCACGATGCTGCGGGCAGCATGGAGGGCGGGAAGGCGAGATGGCAGCTGCCGCATTCGTCTGCAGTGGTCTTGTCTGCGACTGGCGGGAAATAGTGCCCGCCGCCGGCAACCGCACCTGCGAGGACGAAGGCGCTGACGGCAAGAATGAGTGAGGCGGATACGAGGGGGCGGACGGGAATGTTCATGATGGTCTCCTGCGGATTACTGGCTGATCATCCAGGTGAGCCAGTCACCTTTTTCGAGCGCAGTGCACTCGCGGCCGAGGACTTCGTTGCAGTTGCGCCTGAACCATTTCTCGACCTTTGCCGGATCGGTATAGCGATCCGGGCTGACCGATACCGCGACAGGGTCGATGAGCTTTCCGGTCGGGGTCTGGCCGGGCGTGCGCGGGTCCTTGGCATGGCACGATGTGCACGCTGGGGTGTCCGGCTTGCCACCGTCATGGCGGTCGCGATAGAGCGCCTCGCCACGCGCAGCGGAGAATGCGCTGAAGCCTGCGTCGGCCGTGCGCGCTTCGGCCTTGTAGCGGTTGAGGAGTTCGTCGCGCGGACCCGCCGCGGCAAGTGCGGGAACCGCGAGTGCAAGAACAAGGATGGAGAGATTGAAGCGATTGCCGGGCATGTCTGCCTCCGGTGAGCGTGACAGGGAAGATGGCGCCATGGTGGACGCCGCCGGCTGAATGCATCCTGAAGCGGACGTTCATCGCGGGTTCAGTCGGCCACGGCTATAAGTGAGGGCCATGGATGCAGGCCTTGCAACTGCCGTGTCGTTATCATTCAAGCCTCGCCCCGAAAGGAGTCCGTCGTAATGCGTTCCTTTGCTGCACGTTTTCTTGCCCCCCTGCTTGCCATGGCAGTGCTGTGCTCAGCCGCTGGCAGCATGCCGGCACGGGCTTCCGATGCGCACGACCATGACCGCGCGCGGCGTGCGCTCGAGGCCGGGGAGGTGATTCCTCTGCGCAACATCATCGAGCGTGTGGAGCAGACGCACCCGGGGCAGATCATCGAGATCGAACTTGAGCGTGACGATGGGCGCTGGCTGTACGAACTGAAGCTGCTGCGTGCCGACGGCAGCATGGCCAGGTTGCTCGTCGATGCGAAAGACGGCAGCGTGCTGTCGGTGCGCGGACGCAGGACCGGCGACGAGCGACGCAAGGAGGAGCGGCACTGATGCGCATTCTCGTGGTGGAAGACGAGCCGACGCTTGCCGGGCAGCTGAAGCAGGCGCTCGATGCGGCGGGCTATGCGGTTGTCACGGCTGACAACGGTGAGGATGCGCACTTTCTCGGGGCCGTGGAAACCTTCGATGCGGTCATTCTCGATCTCGGTCTGCCGCGCATGGACGGGCTCACCGTGCTGGGCAAGTGGCGCGCAGACGGGATGACCGTACCGGTGCTGATCCTGACCGCACGCGATGGCTGGCACGAGAAGGTGGCTGGCATCGATGCGGGCGCTGACGATTACCTGACCAAACCGTTTCACATGGAAGAGCTCCTCGCCCGGATGCGGGCCCTGATCCGGCGGGCGGGCGGGCATGCGAGCGCGAGCCTTGCGTGCGGTCCGGTCGTACTCGATACGCGTGCCGGCAGGGTCAGCCTGAACGGTCAGCCGGTGAGCCTGACGAGTCATGAGTTCAGGGTGCTTGCCTATCTGATGCATCACCAGGGCGAGGTCGTGTCGCGCACCGATCTGAACGAGCACATCTACGCGCAGGACTACGACCGCGACTCCAACACCATCGAAGTGTTCATCGGGCGGTTGCGCAAGAAGCTGCCCGCCGGCCTGATCGAGACCGTTCGCGGACTGGGCTATCGGCTCGTGACGCCGGAATGAAACAGGCACTGTTGCGTGTCGGTTCGCTGCGGTTCCGGCTGCTTGCCGGCAGCCTTGTTTGGATCCTGGCTGCGCTCACGCTGTCGGGTTTCTTTCTCGCTGATCTCTTCCGCGAGCATGTCGCTGCCCGTCTGCATGCAGAGTTGCGGGTTCAGCTCGACCAGCTCACCGCCAATGTCGAGTTCGGCGAGGATCTGCGTCCCAAACTCCTGTCTGCGTTGAGCGATCCGCGCCTGCAGAAGCCGTACTCTGGACTCTACTGGCAGGTCGACGGGGAAGGTACCCACGGTATTGGACACCTGCGCTCACGCTCGCTGTGGGACACGGTGCTCACCGTGCCGGCCGACCGCCTTGATGACGGCCAGGTGCACATCCACCGCATCGGCGGTCCGGACGGCGCCACGCTGGTCATGATGGAGCGTGTGGTCAGGCTGGCGGACCACCCCGGTCTGCCCCTGCGCCTCATCGTGGCGGTGGATGAGCAGACGATGGAGGGCCCGGTGCGCGAATTCGTCGGCCTGCTCGTGCTGGCCTTGTGCATTCTGGCCGCCGGTCTGGCTGCGGCGGTCTTCATTCAGGTGTGGGCAGGCCTGGCACCGCTGCGGCGTCTGCGCAGCGGTCTTGCCGATGTGCGGGATGGGCGCAGCCGCGCGCTGGAGGGGCGGTTCCCGGATGAGGTGCGTCCGCTGGTCGATGAATTCAATGCGGTGCTGGGGCGCGACGCTGAGGTGGTCATGCGCGCGCGCACTCAGGCGGGCAACCTCGCGCATGCGGTCAAGACCCCGCTGGCCATTCTTGCGAATGCGGCCGCAGCGGAGGACAGCGCCCTTGCACGCCTCGTCGCTGAACAGGTCGGTGCCGCACGTCGTCAGGTGGATTACCACCTCGCCCGCGCCCGCGCCGCTGCTGCGGTGCAGGTGCCCGGGGTGCGCACCCCCTTGCGAGCGGCGCTCGAGGCGCTGCTCAGGGTCATGCAGCGCCTGCATCCGGATCGGGTGCTGTCGGTCGAGTGGCGCGGTGCGGCAGGCGGCGCGGTATTCCGTGGCGAGGAACAGGATCTGCAGGAGATGCTCGGCAATCTGCTCGACAACGCGTGCAAATGGGCCGCATCACGGGTCGACGTCAAGGTGTCGGTGAGCGGGCAGGGGCTCGTCGTCAGTATCGACGACGACGGTCCCGGCCTGGCGCCGGAGGTCAGGGAGGCGGTGTTCGAGCGTGGCGTGCGCACCGACGAGCACGTGCCGGGGTCCGGCCTTGGTCTGGGCATCGTGAATGAACTCGCCCGCCTGTACGGCGGGTCCGTCGTGCTCGAAGCATCGCCCGGCGGCGGGCTGCGCGCGGTTCTGAGCCTGCCCGCCGGATGAGCGCCGCTCCCCGGGCCGTGCGCTGCGCACGGTGCCGTCGGTGCTCAGGCTTCGATACGCTCGAATAGCGCGAGATGCAGTGTGTGAATGAAGGGGCTGCGGGCGAAGTCCCGCACCAGTCGAAAGCCGGCGCGTGCGAAGTACGCCTCGACCTCGCGCAGCGAAGTTGAGTGCTTCTCCGACGGGCGTCCGCCGCGCAGTACGCGGATGCGGCGCTTGATCGAGGTGACGGACCAGGGACTGAAATAGGACATCGCCACATACCTGCCCGAGATCCGGCACAGCTCGCTGACCGCACGCTGGCGAATGTCGGCGTTGGGGAAGTGATGGAAGAGGCGGAAGGAGAACACCGTATCGAAGGCCCGGTCGGCGTAGGTGGTGTGCTCGATGTCCTGCTTGTCGACACCGTGTGTCAGTCCGTGTGCGTGCAGCGTGCTGCCCGCGATGGCGATCATTGCATCCGACAGGTCCGCTGCGGTCACCTGGTAGCCGCGCTGGCTCACATGCAGGCTCAGACGGCCGCCGCCACATGGCAGATCCAGAACGCGGTGTGCAGGGGGAACCATGGACAGCACCCTGTCGACCAGGCGCATTTCAGCCTGATGCTTGTCCGGATCCACCTGCTGGTAGGCGGTCGCGGTCCGGCTGTCGTACTTGAAGCGGCCGCGGTACCCGGCGGTGAGACTGTGCATGTTGTGACTCCCTGAGTGATGATGGTGTCAGGGAGTTTGGGCTGCCGGGTGTTGGCGAAGTGTGCTGCTGCTGTGAAGAAAAGCTCAAACGCCGGTATTTTCGCGCAGTGCCTGTCGGTGCGATTCGAGCATCATGTCCCACTGCGCCGGGGTCAGGATCGACTGATGACGTTTCAACTGGTCGAGGTCGCGCTTGGCCGCAGCGTCCGCACTGAAGCGGCGGCGCATTTTCTCGAGGTCGAGCAGGGCAACGTCGGGTTGCTCGCCCTGCCAGCGCACCATGACATGCTTGTCGTAAAGGCAACCGTGCTGAAAACGCGCACGGTGAAGCACGCCGAGCACCCGGCCGAGCTCGGTTGCCAGGGTCTCGCGTTGCGCTGCGCTCAAACCGGTGTGCTCGGACAGCGCGGAAAAACCATCGAGCGCACGGGTGGCGAGCACGGCCTCGGTTCCGCGTGAATACTTGCGCACGCCGTGGTAGACCGTTTCCGGCACGCGCAAGCCGAGGTTGCGCACCGCGTCGAGAAAGTGCGCTTCCCTGCTCGCCGTCGGCCAGCCCAGCGGGTGGCTCAGGGTGCGGCACAGGTGATTGCGCTGACGCTTGACGTAACACAGGGTGTGATCGGTGAGGGCGCGAATCACGCCGCTCCAGCCGTCACGCCTTTCATTGGGTGTTTCCACCCATTCGCCCGGCAGTGTCCACCAGTGCTCGAAGTCGTCCTGCTTAGCGGTTGTGGCAGACAGTGAGGGTGCGAGTCTGTTCATCTATCGATCCTGCGCAGTACATAGGTCCGCCACAGAGCATACATCGGCAGAAAGTCGTAGTGGCCAAGAATCTCGAAACCGCTGCTGCGAAACTCGTTCTCAATCTGCTTTGCCGGGATCACGAAACGGTTCTGGGGGCCGCGGTTTTCCCTGCGGTCGCGCCTGTGCTCAAGCCGTGCACGCTTCCATGCCTTGTAGTTGCCGTCCACCCACATGGACAGGATGACCGTGTCGCGGGTGACGCGATGAAACTCCCGCAGCATCTCCAGACGGTGTTCGTGTTCGCCGATGTGGTGCATCAGGCGCATGCAGAAAATGCTGTCAACGGCACGATCGGGAAGGTCGATGTCAAACGCCGAGGTCTGGAAGGTCTTCACCCGCCGCACGATCTCTGGCGCCTGGGACTGAGTGGCGATGGCGAGCATGTCCGCCGAGTTGTCCGCAGCGAGGATTACCCGGTTGGGCTGCTCCGCGAGCAGTGGCCAGAACCGTCCCGCACCGCTGGGCAGGTCCAGCACCAGGGTCGGGTCTCCTGCCAGATGCAGGGCCTGGCGGGCAATCTGGATGTCGCGATAGTTTGAGAGACGGCGTGCGAGGCCATCCTGATGCTTCTCGAAGTAGGCCCTTGCGTGGCGGAGGTCGTATTTCTCCGAGAAGGGCAGACGGGTAGGCGATTGGCTGGATGTGTGCACGAGCTGACTCCGCAGTGTTTCAAAATGCGCAGTCTGGCGAGGCTGCTGTGAGCCCGCCGTCGTACAGGTGTCAAATTATCGTGAAGTGACGTTCAACCGGCCGGTCTCACCCCAGGTCGACTTCAAACACGCAACCGCCACCGGCGGCATCCGAGAGCTCGATCTTCCACCCCTGTTGTGCGCAGATGCGCTGAACCAGGGAGAGCCCGATGCCGATACCGTCTCCGCGGCTGCTTCCGCCGCGGACGAAGGGGCGGAAGACGCTCAGCCGTTCCGCAACCGGGATGCCGGCGCCGCTGTCGATGACCTTGAAGCGCCTGCCTTGCAGCACCAGTTGCACGTCGCCCTTGTCGGTGTAATGCAGGGCGTTGCGCAGCAGGTTGGCGATCACGGCGCGCAGCATCGGTGTTGGGTAGAGCGTGTCGTCCGGCGCCTCGACCGTCAGCCGCAGACCAAGCCTGCGCTGTTCGGCGTCCGGGCTCCAGCGTCGGAACTGCTCTTCGGCGATGTGTTGCAGCGTGTTCATCGACGCCGGCTGACGTTTGGCCTGCTCGCCGCGGGCGAGCCACATGAAGGTTTCGACGAGCTCGCGCATTTCCTCGCTGGCATGCTGGATGCGTTCGATCTGTGTCCGTTCGCGTGCGTCGTGGGGCAGGGTTTCGAGCAGCAGTTCGCAGGAACTGGCGATCACCATCAGCGGTGTGCGCAGTTCGTGGCTGACATCGCTGGTGAACAGGCGCTCACGGTCGAGCGCTTCGCGCAGCTGGTTCAGGGTATCGTCGAAGGCCGCCGCCAGTTGTCCCACCTCGTCCGCCGGATAGTCGGTTGCAAGTGGTGGCGCCAGCGACAGCAACTGGTCGCGATGTCGCACCTGGCCAGACAGGCGGATGACCGGAGCGATGACCTTGCCTGCGGTCAGCGTGCCGATGATGAATGCGGCCAGCAGGCTCAGCGCGAAGCCGGAGACGGCCGCAATGTAAAGGCGGTTTTCACGCTCTTCGAACTCAACCTGGTCGAGAACCAGGATAAACCGCTTCCCGGCCACGTCGCGGGCCAGCACATGCCAGTCGACGTCGTCGTGTTCGATCTCGCTGAAGCCGGGCGTCAGGTTGCGCAGCCAGTCGGGCAGGGTCGCGTCGTCTGCCGAGGGCGCGCGGTACAGCGTCAGCTCCGGCCCCAGATAGGGTTTCTCACCTTCGCTGACGGTGGAGGTGATGACATCGAGCTGGCGGTTCAGGCCTTCTGCCACCAGCTGTACCTCAGCCTGGTTGATGAAGATCACGATGGCCAGCGCGAACAGGCCGGCGACGACCGTCGTCATCAGCGTAAACGCCGTGACGATGCGCCCGGAAAGGCTTCTCTCAGCCATCGCCTGCGAGTGCAGCGAGACGGAAGCCCACCCCATGAACAGTCTGCAGCAGGGGAGAGGGGAAGGGTTTGTCGAGTTGCTGGCGCAGGGCATGAATGTGGCTGCGCAGGCTGTCGCTGTCGGGGGGCTCATCGCCCCAGAGCGCGGTTTCGAGCACTTCGCGGCGTACGACCGCGGGGCTCTTCTGCATCAGCACTGCGAGCAGCTTGAGGCCGATCGGCCCCAGGTGGAGCAGCTGGCCGCCACGGGTGACTTCGAGGGTGTCGAGGTCGTAGCTGAGGTCGGCGACCTTCAGCAGCCGTCTGCCGCCGCCGCGGCTGCGCTTGAGGACTGCCTCGATGCGCGCGGCCAGTTCTGACAGCGCGAAGGGCTTGGTCAGGTAGTCGTCGGCACCGGCGCGAAAGCCGGTCAGGCGGTCGTCGAGCGCATCCCGTGCCGTGAGCATGATGACCGGCGTGTCGCTGCGCTCGCTCTCGCGCAGACGCTGGCACAGGGTGAAACCGTCCATTCCGGGCAGCATCACGTCGAGCACGATGAGCTCGTAGTGATTGACGGCGGCAAGATGCAGTCCGGTCAGTCCGTCCTGGGCGCAGTCCACCTCGTAGCCCTTGAGCGTGAGGTAGTCCGCAAGGTTGGCGAGGATGTCACGATTGTCCTCGATCAGTAGCAGCCGCATGGTCATGCCTCAATGATGCGCCTCAGCCGGGCGCACGCGTGAAACGTGTGAGTGTATCCATGATCTCGACCATCGGCTTGCGGATCGCCATTCGTGCGGCATCGCCGTCGGCGAGCGGGTTGTCGTCGCCGTCGGTGATCTCATTGCGTGCAGCGCCCACCGCATTGATCGGGAAGGTGACCTTGTAGTCGTCGCCGATGTAGGCGATCCGGTTCCAGTCGGCGGCCACGGCGTAATCGCGGTGGAAGTCGCTCCCGAGCAGGTTGTGGCCGTTGGAGTAGTCCTCGGGCGGGTTGCTCACGCCGAGCAGTGGCAGCAGGGTGGCCGGAATGTCGAGGTGGCTGCTGATGCCCGTCATGACGCGCGGTGCGGCGCCCGGTACGTATATGACGCCGGGGGTGCCGGTCTGGAAGCGGTTGAACTCCGCACTGTGGCCCCAGCGCTTGCGCTCCATGAACTCTTCACCGTGGTCGCCGAGCACGATCACCACGGTGTGCTCGAGCAGGCCCTGCGCCTTCAGGTGCTCGATCACGCGACCGATCTGGGCGTCCACGTGATGCGCCGCGTTGATGTAGCGGTTCTTGATCGCGCCGATCTGCTCCGACAGGTTGGTGGTGATGTAGTTGAAGTCCTCGAGATACGGACTTGCGATCACGGCCTGTTCCGGGAAGTCGTAGTTGGCATGTGTCGACTCGAAGAACATGTAGGTCATGAAGGGCCGGGCCTTGTCCCGACCATCAATGAATCCGAGCATGTTGTCGATGTTCTGGACGTCGCGCTGCCAGGGCGGTGCGCCGTTCTCGATGGGATGGAGGTCTTCCGCGCGCATGTTGGCAAAGACGGTCTTGTCGAAGGCGGGATAGGTGAAGCGCTGGCTGGTGTGAAGGCTGAACTGGTAGTTCTGTTGCTGCATCACGTCCATCAGCACCGGCGCGCGGCGGGCGGCAAGCATGGGAAACCAGTTGTTTCCGTACAGCCCGTAGAACATCGAGAACACACCCATCTGTGTCATGTTGCCGCCGCTGAAATGCTTCTCCAGGCGCAGCGCCTCATTCGAGAATTCCCACGTCCTGGGCATGATCTTCGGGTCGAGCATGTCGAAGCGCAGCGACTCCGCAACCAGCCACACGATATTGAGCGGTGCTGCAGGCGCAACCGTTTCGAGCGGCTTGCGCGGGTAACTCAGCGAGCCGCTCCGGATGCGCACGCCATTGCTCTCGGCCGCTTCCGCTTCGATCCCCATCTTGCGGGCGAACTTGTCGAAGGTCATGGGCTGGTAGAGCGGGTAGCGTTCGCTGGCGAAGAGCACCGGTTCGTAGTGCAGCACGGCGCTGAATCCGTAGGCGATCCGCTCGCCGAGCGTGAGTGCGAGGAAGGCGGCGAGAACCCAGCGCCAGCGTCCGCTGCGCGCCGGGGCGGCGCCTGTGTGCGCACGCAGCGCAAGCAGATAGGCGCCTGCCTGAGCGAGGATGAGCGCGATAACGATGGCGGTCGCCGTCAGTTCCGTGCTGCGACTGGCGCCGAGCGATGCAATCCCGCCCGGTGTGGACACCAGGTCAATGACAAAGCCATTGATATGGAAGCCGTACATGCCATAGATCATGCGGTCGGCAAACAGCAGGACCTGGGTGAGGCCGGCCAGGCCCACGGCCAGCACGGCCATCAATGCCGCTACGGACTTCAGGCCAGGTATCGATCTCAGCACCCGCAGGCCGAGATGGCCAAGCAGCGCGGTGGGCAGGAGGTAGAACGCGGCGTAACTCAGCGTCGTGGCCAGACTCCAGCCGGCCACGGCGGGTTCGGAGAACTCACGCGCGGTCTGGCACAGCAGCACCTGTGCCAGACAGATCAGCCATGACAGCAGCAGGAAGCGGTTGAACTGGGCGTTGCTGGGAAGACGGGACCGCGCGGGCTGCATTCGGAGCTCCGGAGACATGGACCGCGGATCATGATCTCCGTGGTGTCGCCGGAAGCTCAAGGAAGTGTGAAAAATTTGTGAAAGCGCCTGAATGGCGCAGTTAGAAGCGCGTCATTCTGGCGGGGTATCGGCTGCTCGGGGCTCCTCGGCGACGGGTTTGGCGTCCGGGCGCTGGCGGCGCTTGCGCCAGCGCAGCACATACACGACGTAGCCCGACAGCGCATAGATGACAAAGAGGCCGAAGAGAACGCCCGGCGGATAGCTTGAGACCAGCGCGAACGCGAGCACCAGCGCAATCAGTACGATGAAGGGCACGCTCTTGCGCAGGTTGATGCTCTTGCCGCTCCAGAACAGCACGTTACTGACCATGGAGATGCCGGCAAACATCGTCAGGATGCAGGCGTACCAGCGCACGTCGCTGCCGGCAATGCCGTTGTCGATGACCACCCAGACCAGTCCCGCAACCAGCGCTGCCGCAGCCGGGCTGGGCAGACCCTGGAAGTAGCGTTTGTCGACCACTTCGATGTTGGTGTTGAAGCGCGCCAGACGCAGTGCCGCACCGGCGCAGTAGATGAAGGCTGCGATCCAGCCAAGCTTGCCCATGTCCTTGAGAGCCCACTCGTACACCACGAGGGCAGGGGCCGCGCCGAAGGAGACCATGTCCGACAGCGAATCGTATTCGGCGCCGAACTCGCTCTGCGTATGGGTGAGGCGAGCAATGCGACCGTCTAGTCCATCGAGCACCATGGCAATGAAGATTGCAACGGCGGCAACCTCGAAGCGCTGATTCATCGCCTGCACGATGGCGAAAAATCCGGCAAACAGCGCCGCAGTGGTAAACAGGTTGGGCAGGATGTAAATGCCGCGGCGGCGCTTCTCGGGTGTGATCAGAGGCATGCGGTCAGTGTGGTCCAGGTGGACAATCGACTTGAGAGAAGCCCCGATTCTAGCCCATCGGGGCGCTGTCGCCGGATATCCGTTCGATTCGTCGTGTATCGGAAAGTAGCTGAGGCAGGGGCGTTCGCCCGGTGTCGGCATCAAGGTCCGGTTTCATGCTCGCCCAGGCCCATTTTTGATCTGCGTTCACGACCAATTCACCGATGCTGTGTTAGAAACCCGCCTTGTCACTTGAGAGCCGGGTTCACCCAATGCGTTTTTTCGAGAACATGGAAGCGCGTCACTATTTCTGGATGTCGACGGCGGCGGCTGTGGTCACCATCGTACTCAAGACGCTTGCGTGGTGGATGACCGACTCGATCAGTCTGCTGTCGGATGCGATGGAGTCCTTCGTCAATCTGGCCGGGGCGAGTTTCGCACTGTGGATGATCACCATCGCCAAGTGCCCGCCCGACGACGAACATCCCCTCGGGCACGGCAAGGCGGAGTATTTCTCCGCCGGTTTCGAGGGCGTCCTGATCTTCGGTGCTGCGGGCGCCATCATCTGGTCCGCGGTCGGACGGCTGTTTGAGCCGGTTCCGCTCGAGTCGATCGGGATTGGCCTGGCCTTCTCGGTGGGCAGCAGTCTCATCAACCTCGGGGTTGCGGTGTCGCTCGGGCGTGCCGCCGTTCGTCTGCGCTCGATTGCTCTGGAGGGCAGTTCCAGGCACCTGATGACCGATGTGTGGACCTCGGCAGGCGTGGTGGCCGGTCTCGTTCTTGCCGGCTTTACCGGCTGGCTGTGGCTGGATGCGGTGGTCGCCATCCTGGTGGGTCTGCACATCCTGACCGAGGGCTGGGGCCTGATTCGCAGCTCTGCTCACGGCCTGATGGATGCCGCACTGCCCGAGGAAAGCATTGCGGTGATCGAGACCACGCTGCGGGGCTTTTCCGGCCGGGGCATCGCGTATGCGGATCTACGCACGCGACGCGCGGGTGCGGAAAGCTTCATCTATGTCGACGTGCTGGTGCCGCCGGACTGGAGCATCGTCCGTACTCATGACGCACTCGATGAAATCGAGTCCGCGATCCGGAAAGCCTTGCCCGGTGCCAGGGTATTCACGCACCCGGAACCGCGGCCCGAGTCCGTCTGAGGTCACCGCCGGCAAGGCGCTGCGAGCGCTTGTTTGCGTCGTTGGCAGGTGCCGCTCGGCGCCTCGGGTCAGGCCGGCGGGGCGACGCAGGTCGCTTGCGGCAGGCGCAGTTCCACCGTACATCCCGGGGTCGCACCGTCCAGCGTCAGCGTTCCGCCGTGAGCGCGTGCAACCATGTCTGCCAGCATCAGGCCCAGGCCGGTCTGACCCGAATAGGTCTGGGTCGAGAGCGCAGCTTGCAGGCCCACCCTTTTGGCCTCGGGAATGCCGCTGCCGTTGTCGCTCACGCTGAGCACGATCCCGCTGTCCTCGCGAACCGCGACGCATGCCTGGCTGGCGTGATGACGTGCAGCGTTGTCCAGCAGGTTCATCAGCGCGGCGGCGATGAGGTCGGCGTCGGCGTGAATCCACTCGATCCCCTCGACCCGGACCTCCAGCCCCTCGAAGGTCAGGTGCGCGACCAGATCCTTCATGTTCACCGACTGCAGTTCGGGTTCGGCCCCGCTGCGAAACAGGGCGAGCAGGGCGGTGACGACTCTTTGCAGCCGGTTTGCTGCCGAGCGTGCGCGCAGCAGCCGTGTGCGAAGTTCGGTGGGGCATTCCCGCAAGGCGACTGCCAGTTGTGCGTCGAGGCCTGCCAGCGGCGTGCGCAGGGCGTGCGCGGCGTGGGCGGAGAATGCGCGCTCGTTTGAGATGCGCTGTATCAGCCGACTGCTGAGCGCGGAGATGGCGTGATGCATCGGCGCCAGTTCGGCGCGCGTGACCGGTGGCAGCTGCGAGCGCGTATCGAGCGGGTCGAAATCGCGGACGGCGTCCGAGAGTTGTGCGACCGGGCGGAGTTCGTGCTTGAGCCGCCGGCGCAGCCAGAACACGCAGATCAATCCGATTGCGAGGGCCACTTCGGCGGTGTAACGTGCCGCCTCGATGCTCGCTTCGCGACGCTCTTCGGCATCCTGAGCAACGTGAAGAACCCAGCCGTCCTCGCCTGGAAGCGGCATGGTGATGACACGCCACTCGTCGCCGACGTCCGCGAATCCGGTGTTGCGCGTGCTCAGCAGCGCAGTCGCGGGCGCATTGTGAGAGCGCAGGACGACCGTGTTGTCAGCGTCCGCAAGTTGCCAGATCAGGCGCTCGACGTGTGCGGGTGCGGGCATGGAGCCCGGGGCCGAGCCATCAAGCGGCCAGCGCTCAAGCCGGTACGAGAGCAGCGCGAAGATGATCTGCGCCGATTCCTGGAGGGTGTTGTCGAGGAGTTCGTCGATCTCATGGCGAATGACCGTCCACACTGCGGCAGTGACGGCAATGCTCCAGGCGAGCGCAATCACGATCACACTTCGCGACAGGCGACTGCGGATGGACGGCGCGCCCTTCATGCCTGGATGCGGTAACCCATGCCGCGCACGGTTTCGATCAGGTCCTTGCCCAGCTTGCGCCTCAGGTGGCTGATATGGACTTCAAGCGCATTGCTCATCACATCGCCCTCGAAGCCGCTCACCAGGGCTTCGAGGTCTGTCCTCGATACGATGCGCCCGGCCCGCAGAACGAGGGCTTCGAGGAGCGCCCACTCGCGCGCGGTCATGACCACGGGCGTCGACCCGACCCGCGCGCTGCGCGCCGTGAGGTCGACGTCGACGTTGCCGAAGCTGCGCAGATGACTGGAGACACCGCTCAGCCGACGGCCCATCGCGCGCACCCGCGCAGCGAGCTCTTCGGGTGCAAAAGGCTTCACCAGGTAGTCGTCGGCGCCGCTGTCGAGGCCGCGGATTCGATCAGCAAGGCGGTCGCGTGCGGTGAGGATCAGCGCCGGCGTTGTGTTTCCCTGTCTGCGCAGCGCCGCGATCCAGTCGGTGCCTGCGCCATCGGGTAGGTTCCAGTCCACCAGCAGCAGGTCGAAGGCTTCCTGGGAGAGTCCCCGGGTTTCGGCGAGCGAAGTGAACCAGTCGACCACGTGCCCCTCGCTGCGCAAGAAATCGCTGAGCCCCTCGCCGAGGGTCGCATCGTCTTCGAGCAGCAGCAGGCGCATGCAGGCCTCCATTGAATGTGGGTCTTGTCAGGGGCGGGCGGCTTTCCTGCTGCGCGTCTTTACGCCGGATATCATCGCGCCGATCAGGTTGGTGCCGTCGATGCGGCTCATGATAATCGCTGCAGCTGCATGCAGGACGGCGAGGCCGATCAGGATCGAACCAAATGCTTCATGCAGTTCCTGCAACCACTCTTCGCCCCAGAACGCGTCCAGGGTCTGCATGAATCCGCTCACACCAAGCGCGAGCACGAGTGCGATCAGGGCCAGCATCATCAGTGCGCCGAGCGGATTGTGGCCCGGGTGAAGGTCCGGCTCGCCCGCAATGACATGGCGCACGTGCCGGCGCAGTCGGCCGGGTGTCGGGAAGAAATCTGAAAAACGTGCGTATCGCGTGCCGATGAAGCCCCACACGATGCGGGCAAGTACGAGCGCGCTGGCGAGGTAGCCAATCCACTGATGGAGGGTCTCACCGTCGTCGATCACAAAGTAGTTGGTGATCACGCACAGCACGAGGCTCCAGTGGAACAGGCGCACAAAGCGATCCCATACGCGAATGGAAGTGTCTGATTCGCTGCGGGTCATGGTCGTGTGTCCTCGAAACTCACCGGGTCGGCGCGGATTGCAGCCGCCCCGGCAGGGGCGGTTCAGGTGCCGGGGTCAGGACTTGGATTCGAGCGGCTCAGCCGTGATCGGGTCGAAATAGATCTCGACCTTCTGGCCGGCCTTGTCGTAGCCGTAGATCTCGTAGCACTTGCCTTTGGAGACCTTGAAGGTCTTGATCTTGTAGCCCTGGGCTTCGATTTTTGCCTTGAAGTCGGCCTCCTTCATCCACTTGTCTTCGGGGGCGTTGCAGGCCGGGCCAGCGAAGGCGCTGGTCGTGGTGACGGCGATGATGGCGGCGGCGGCAAAGAGCTTTTTCATGCTGGCTTCCTTTCTCGGTAGAAGTGCCCCGGCTGGGGCGACGGAGTGCATTTAAGCCCGCCAACATGAAGCCAGCCTTAAGCTGGATAGCCCGGATGTATCGATTCGTTTCGGCGCCACACAAAGAAAAAAGGCCGGAAGCGCATTGCGCTTCCGGCCTTCTGAACCGTGACGAAGACGTCTTAGTTCTTCGACTTGTCGACCAGTGCCTTGGCCTTGATCCACGGCATCATGTCGCGCAGCTGACCACCGACCTGCTCGATCGCGTGCTCTGCATTGAGGCGACGACGCGCGGTCATGCTCGGGTAGTTGGTCTTGCCTTCCTGAATGAACATCTTGGCATATTCACCGGTCTGGATGCGCTTCAGGGCGTTGCGCATGGCGACGCGCGACTGCTCGTTGATCACTTCGGGGCCGGTCACGTACTCGCCATACTCCGCGTTGTTGGAGATGGAGTAGTTCATGTTGGCGATGCCGCCTTCGTACATCAGGTCGACGATCAGCTTGAGCTCGTGCAGGCACTCGAAGTAGGCCATCTCGGGGGCGTAGCCGGCTTCGGTTAGGGTTTCGAAACCCATCTTGACCAGCTCGACTGCACCGCCGCACAGCACGGCCTGTTCGCCGAAGAGGTCGGTCTCGGTCTCTTCCTTGAAGTTGGTCTCGATCACGCCGCCCTTGGTGCCGCCGTTGGCAGCAGCGTACGACAGGGCGATGTCCTTGGCCTTGCCGGACTTGTCCTGATACACGGCGATCAGCGACGGCACGCCGCCTCCGCGCAGGTACTCGGAACGCACGGTATGGCCGGGGCCCTTGGGGGCGACCATGATCACGTCGAGGTCTTCACGCGGCACGACCTGGTTGTAATGCACGTTGAAGCCGTGGGCAAAAGCCAGCACGCCGCCCTTCTTGATGTTGGGCTCGACTTCTTCCTTGTACACGGAGGGGATGTTCTCGTCCGGCAACAGGATCATGACGACGTCAGCGGCCTTGACCGCCTTGCCGATTTCTTCGACCTTGAGGCCTGCGGCCTTGGCCTTGTCCCACGACGGGCCGCCCTTGCGTACTGCAACGGTGACCTTGACGCCGGAGTCGTTCAGGTTCTGGGCGTGGGCGTGGCCCTGCGAGCCGTAGCCGACGATGGTGACCTTCTTGCCCTTGATGAGGGAGAGGTCGGCGTCCTTGTCGTAATAAACTTTCATGGTTTTCCTTTCAGATATCAAGGGCAGTAATCGCCTGCGGCCGACATCATAAGGGCAGGTCGGCCGGGCGCAAAACAGATGGGAGGGGTCAGAGCTTCAAAACACGGTCGCCGCGCCCGATACCGCAGACGCCTGAGCGCACGGTTTCGAGGATCAGCGCCGGATCGATGGCCTTGGTAAAGGCGTCGAGCTTGGACTGGTTGCCCGTGAGCTCGATCACGTATGACGCGTCGGTGACATCGATGATGCGAGCGCGGAAGATGTCAGCGGTGCGCTTCATCTCCTCTCGGTCCTTGCCGGTAGCACGGACCTTGATCAGCATCAGCTCGCGCTCGATATGCGCGGCTTCAGAGATGTCCACCACCTTGACCACTTCGACCAGCTTGTTGAGCTGCTTGGTGATCTGCTCGATGATCTCTTCCGAGCCGATGGTGACGATGGTCATGCGCGACATCGACGCATCTTCCGTGGGCGCCACGGTCAGGGATTCGATGTTGTAGCCGCGCGCGGAGAAAAGGCCGGACACGCGTGACAGCGCACCGGATTCGTTTTCGATCAGCAGGGAAATAACGTGACGCATGATGATTTCGGTCCTGGATTCAGATGATTGACTGGACGGTGGCGCGGATCACAGGTCTTCGGCAGACAGGATCATCTCGGTGAGACCCTTGCCGCCCTGAACCATCGGATACACGTTTTCCGTCTGATCGACCTGGAAGTCGAGGAACACGAGATCTTTCTTGTGCGTGGTGAAAGCTTCACGCAGCGCGCCTTCGACGTCGGAGGGCTTGTCGATGCGGAAACCCACATGACCATAGGACTCTGCCAGCTTGGCGAAATCGGGCAGCGAATCCATGTACGACTCGGAGTAGCGCTGACCGTGGAACAGCTGCTGCCACTGGCGAACCATGCCGAGGTAGCGGTTGTTCAGGTTGCAGATCTTGATCGGCAGCCGGAACTGCTTGCAGGTCGACAGCTCCTGGATGTTCATCTGGATGGAGGCCTCGCCGGTGATGCAGGCGACCTGCGCATCGGGGTGGGCAAGCTGGGCGCCCATCGCATAGGGCATGCCGACACCCATCGTGCCCAGGCCACCGGAGTTGAGCCAGCGGCGCGGCTTGTCGAAGCGGTAGTACTGTGCTGCCCACATCTGGTGCTGGCCGACGTCGGAGGTGACGAAGGCATCGCCGCCGGTCACTTCCCACAGCTTCTGCACCACGAACTGCGGCTTGATGATGGTGTCGGAGTTCTTGTACACCATGCAGTTGCGGCTGCGCCATTCCTCGACCTGCTTCCACCACGCGCTGATGTCGGGGCGGGCGGCGCCGGCTTCGAGTTGGCGGATCATTTCGTCGAGCACTTCGCGGACGTCGCCCACGATCGGCACATCCACGCGCACGCGCTTCGAGATCGACGACGGGTCGATGTCGATGTGGATGATCTTGCGCGGCTCTTCGGCGAAGTTGGCCGGGTCGCCAATCACGCGGTCGTCGAAGCGCGAGCCGACTGCCAGCAGCACGTCGGAGTAGTGCATCGACATGTTGGCTTCGTAGGTGCCGTGCATGCCGGGCATGCCGAGGTACTGGCGATCGCTTGCGGGGTAGCCGCCCAGACCCATCAGGGTGGTGGTGATCGGATAGCCCAGCATGCGGGTGAGCTTGGTCAGTTGCTCGGCCGCGTCGGACAGCACCACGCCGCCGCCGGCATAGATCATCGGACGCTTGGCTTCGAGCAGCAACTGCACGGCTTTCTTGATCTGACCCTGGTGGCCCTTGACCACCGGGTTGTAGGAGCGCATCGAGATTTCCTTCGGATACTCGAATTCGCACTTGGCGATCGTGATGTCCTTGGGAATGTCGACCAGCACCGGGCCGGGACGGCCGCTTTGTGCCAGATAGAAGGCCTTCTTGATGGTCGTGGCGATGTCCTTGACGTCGCGCACCAGGAAGTTGTGCTTCACGCAGGGGCGGGTGATGCCCACGGTGTCGACTTCCTGGAAGGCGTCCTGGCCGATCGCGGCCGTCGGTACCTGTCCGGAAATGATCACCATCGGAATCGAATCGCAGAAGGCGGTGGCGATGCCGGTAACGGCATTGGTCGCGCCCGGGCCCGAGGTCACCAGTGCAACACCTACGTTTTGCGTGCTGCGTGCAAAACCGTCAGCTGCATGGACAGCGGCCTGTTCGTGGCGTACCAGAATGTGGCGAACCTCTTCCTGCTGGAAAAGTGCGTCATAGATGTACAGCACGGCGCCGCCTGGATAGCCGAATACGTATTCGACCTTTTCTTCCTGCAGGCACCTGATTACAATTTCCGCTCCAGTCAGCACCATCGCAAAGTCGCCCTGTAATTCGTTTGAAGAAACGGATAACAGTACCCGCTCCGAGGGAGTTTGGTCAAGGCTGTAAATGCCGGTCCAATAGGCGCTTCTTTCAAGGATTCCCAGCTGGCTACCCGCACCGAACTCTCCGCGTTTCTTGAAAGCGTTGAAAAACGTGCGTTCAAGCAGGCTGTCTGGTCCCTGCGCGATGACGATGCCGCGCTCGATGCGGTACAGGATGCGATGCTGAAACTGTCGCTGCGCTACGGTGAGCGCCCGGCCGACGAGTTTCCGATGCTGTTTCAGCGCATCCTGCAGAACGTGATTCTCGATGCGCACAGGCGACTCAAGGTCCGCCGCTTCTGGGTGTCGCCGCTGTCCGTGCTCAAGGGGGCGAACGAAGAAGAAGGCGACCCGCTCGAGAGCGTGGCCGACGAGCGCGACGGGGCAGAGCATGAAACGCCGCACGGTCTGTTCGAGCGTCGCGATGTGCTCGCGCAGATTGAGCGCGAGATCGCCCGGCTGCCAAATCGTCAACGGGAGGCGTTCCTGATGCGTTACTGGGAGGAAATGAATATCGCCGAAACGGCCGAGGCCATGGGATGTTCCGAGGGCAGTGTGAAGACGCACTGCTCGCGTGCCACCCAGACGCTTGCCGCGGCCCTCAGAGCAAAGGGGCTCATGCCATGACCGATCAGCAACAGCGCCCAGGGGGCGATAGTTTGAGCGACGCAGCGGTCGCACGGCGCATTGTCGGCAGTCTTTCGGTTGCCGCCCATCACACCGACGAGCGGGTCGCCGAGCGCCTCAGGGCAGCGCGACTGCATGCGCTCGAGGCGCATCGCCCGCGGCGCGGCGTGTTCGCCAGGCTGCTGGCGACGATGTGGGCTGCGTGGTCCTTGCGTCCGCTGCTGCGTCAGTCGGTGGCGCTGGCGGCAGTTGTCGTGTTCGTTTTTGCGGGTGACCACTGGACGACGACGTCCATGCTGCTCGAACTCGAAGAAGTCGACGCGGCGCTGCTGGCGGACGAGCTCCCCATCGACGCTTATCTTGATTCGGATTTTCCCGCATGGCTGCAGCAAGACTCCTCATCCTGATCGCGTGCCTGCTGTGCAGTGCGCTGGCGTCGGCGCGCGTTCTGCCGCTGGCCGCACCGGCGTGGGCCGAGCTCGATGCGCGACAGCATGAGGTGCTTGCGCCCCTTGAGGCAGACTGGGACGGGATGACCCCGGTCAGCCGGCGCAAATGGCTGGGCATCTGCGACCGTTACGATCGTCTGTCGGCCGACGAGCAGGTGCGTATCCAGGTGCGGATGCGGGACTGGGCGCGACTCAACCCGGACGAGCGCAGCCGCGCGCGGATGCAGTACCGTGCCATGCAGAAACTGCCGCCTGATCGACGCAGTAATTTGCACGCGGAGTGGGAACGCTATCAGAATCTGCCCCCTGAAGGACGTCGCCCCGAAGCGGTGACGCCTGCGCCACGCCGGCCCGGTGCGGCGCTTCAAGGACAGGTAGATATATTTCGATGAGTCGTAAAGGCAACAAGACACCGGCGGCCGGAGCTCAGGCCGCAGCACCCGGGCGCTCGCCCACCGTGGTTGAACTTGCCGGTCTGCGCCGCCGGCTGGCGAGCATGCTGTACGAAACGATGTTGCTGCTCGGGGTGCTGGCGCTGACCTTCATGGTGCCCAACCTGCTGATCGGCATGATCTTCGAGGTCGCGTCACCGGGCTGGCTGGCGTGGATTCACGTGTTCCTGGTGCTGGGCTTCTATTTCGTCTGGTACTGGCACCGCCAGGGGCAGACCCTGGCCATGCAGACCTGGCGGCTCAAGATCGTGGACTCGGTCAGCGGCCAGCCGCTCAGTGCAGCGCGCAGCTGGCTGCGCTATGCACTGGCGTGGCCATCGGTGCTGATCGGTGGCGTCGGTCTGATCTGGGCCATCTTCGATCGCGATCGCCAGTTCCTGCACGATCGCCTCGGTGGCAGCTGCGTGGTCCTGCTGCCGGGTCAGCCGAAAAGATAGGGGAACAGCCGCTTCCGCTCGTCCTCGCTCAGCTGCTCCATGCGCAGCACATTGCGCTCGGGAATGCCTTCCGGGTCTGGAAAGTGCGCCAGTGCGTGCTCCAGGCTTTCTTCGCGGATCATGTGCAGCAGCGGCCACGGCGAGCGGTTGGTGAGGTTGCCTGCGTCGTCCGATTCGGTGTCGGCAAACTGGTAGTCGGGGTGAAAGCTCGCGACCTGGAGTTCGCCTTCCCAGCCGAACTGCTGCAGCCACAGATCGACCAGGTCCAGAAACTGGTTGTAGTCCTCGAAGTCGGACAGCATGTCCGGGATCGCAAGGACCGTGGTCTCGAGTTCGCTGGCGGGGGTGTCCGAGAGGCGCTCGAGTTCGGCCTGCATGTCGTCGAGCAGGGCTTCGTCGGTCGTGGCGTGGCTCACGCAGATGCGCACGCGGTCTTCGGTACGGGGTTTGGCCGCGAACGGGCAGAGGTTGAGTCCGATGACGACGTCGTCGAGCCACTGGCGTACGTCGTTGATGATTTGTTGGTCCATTGGGTCCGGTTTCCAGGAGTGTTTCAGGATTCGAGGCGTTCGAGTGCAGTGTTGCGCACCGCGGTGGCGAGATCGGCACGCAGGCAGTCGAGTTCGACCAGCTCCGGCCAGGTGTCGCGGAACTGGCGCTGCCAGGTGAGTTGGCGCTTGGCGAGCTGACGGGTTGCGGCAATGCCCTTGAAGCGGAGTGTTTCAATGTCGTCTTCGCCGTCGAGATAGGCCCATGCCTGGCGGTAGCCGACGCAGCGCATCGAGGGCATGGACGTATTCAGGGTGTAGCGCTGGCGCAGTTGCGCAAGCTCGTCGATGAGTCCGCCATCCAGCATCTGCGAGAAACGATCTGCGATACGGTCGTGCAGCACCTTGCGGTCCGAGGGCGCAAGCGCGATTGGCAGCAGGCGAAAGGGCGGGGGTGTCATTTCGCGGCGGGCGTAGCTTTCAGCCAGCGGTCGTCTGGTGACACGAACGATCTCGAGTGCGCGCTGGATGCGCTGCGCGTCGCCGGGCTCGAGCCTGGCCGCAGCCTCGGGGTCGAGACGCGCGAGTTCCGCATGCATCGCAGGCCAGCCAAGACGCATGGCGTCATCGTCGATCTGCCGGCGCAGCCTGGCGTCGGCCTGCGGGAGTGCCGACAGGCCGTCGCGCAATGCCTTGAAGTACAGCATGGTGCCGCCGGCAAGCACCGGGATTCGCCCGCGAGCGGTGATTTCGGCCATCAGGCGCAGCGCGTCGTCGCGAAAGCTCGCAGCCGAGTAGGCTTCTTCCGGCGTGATGATGTCGATCAGATGGTGGGGGCAGACCGCCTGTTCTGCCGCCGTCGGCTTGGCCGTGCCGATGTCCATGTCGCGGTACACCAGGGCCGAATCCACGCTGATGATCTCGACCGGCAACGCGTGCGCCAGGGCCAGCGCGCTGGCTGTCTTCCCGCTTGCGGTCGGGCCGAGCAGAAGCAGTGCGGGTGGGAGGTCGGTGTGCGGCATCGGGGTCAGGACTGGGAGTTGGCCTCGCATTATCCTCGTGCCGTGGCGCTTTGGGGTATCCGGATCGGTGTGCCTGACGGAAGTTCGCATGGAGTCCGGTTCCCGAAGATGTGCTTAAAGAATGAGAATGGCATAATCGTATCCTTTCCGGTGAATTCCCGCGATGCGAACGAAGAAATGCCCCGTGCCTGGCTGGCAGGCGATTGCCCGTGTTCTGACTCTTGCGCTGCTCGCGCTGTCCTGTCCCGCATGGGCGCAACTGCCTCCGCTGATGCTCGCAGGGCGCTATCACGCGGATGTCGATCCGGCCGGGTACTGGGTGAGCGAGAAGCTGGACGGCGTGCGTGCGCTGTGGAATGGGCAGCAGTTGCTGTTTCGCAGCGGAAATCCGGTGGCTGCGCCAGCGTGGTTTGTTGCCGGCCTGCCGCCGGAGCCGCTCGATGGTGAGCTCTGGATCGGCCGTGGCCGCTTCGAGCAACTCGTGAGTGCGGTGCGCACTCAGGAGCCCGACGATGCGGCATGGCGTAAGGTGAAATACATGGTCTTCGATCTGCCCGCTCATGGTGGCACCTTCACCGAGCGCATCGACGCCATGGCGCGCATCGTAAGCGGTACGGGCCTGCCCTGGCTGCAACGCGTCGCACAGCACCGCGTCGCCGACCGTAAGGCCTTGCAGCGCGAGTTCGAGCGGGTTGTGCGGGCGGGGGGCGAGGGTTTGATGCTGCACCGGGACGATGCGCTGCGGGTGGCCGGGCGCACCGATGCCATCCTGAAATACGTGCCCTGGCTGGACGACGAGGCGAGAGTGATCGCCCACGTTCAGGGCAATGGGAAATACGCAGGCATGCTGGGTGCGCTGCTGGTCGAGGCGCCGGACGGTCGCCGGTTCCGGATTGGAACCGGCTTCACCGATGCCCAGCGCCGCGAGCCACCGCCACCCGGCACGCTGGTGACCTACCGCTATCGTGAGCTGACGGGCAAGGGGTTGCCCCGTTTTCCGTCGTTTCTCAGGGTCAGGGACTTGCCCTGATCCATGTCGCTCAGGCGCCGATGAGCAGCATGCCGGCACCGGCGATTGCCATGCCGATTGCGCGCTGCGCGTATTTGCCAAACCGCGATTCGGGCAGGTGGCGGGCTGCGAGGTAGCCGACGCCATGCAGGGCTGCAGTGGCCAGCGCGAAACCGGCCGTGTAGGTCAGGAGCGCGTTGCTGCCCATCTCGGCGTGGTGTGCATGGCCGTGAAACAGGGCGAACACGGAGATCAGCGGCATGGCCGCCGCCAGTGGCAGGCGTGCGGCAAAAGCGATCAGCAGGCCGAAGACGAGCACGGACGTCGCGATGCCGGCCTCGACAGCCGGAAGTTCGACTCCGCTCGTGCTCAGCGCAGCGCCACCCAGCATGGCGGCGACGAATCCCGCAGGCAGTGCCCAGCGCGCGACGCCCTTCTGGCGTGCTGCGAAAAGCCCCACTGCCAGCATCGCCAGAAGGTGGTCGAACCCGCCGAGCGGGTGACTGAGCCCACTGGCAAAGCTCATGGCTTCGTGGCCGGGGTGTGCAGCGGCAGCGCCGGCTGTGAGCAACAGGGTGAGGGCAACAAGGGCGCGCGGCTTGGACATGTATTTCTCCGGTGAGCGGTCATTCGGGTGTTGGATTGCGGCCGGATGAATCCGGCCGGCTTGCCGTTGAGGCTGGTAGCGGTTGTGGCGTGCCGGAATCGACTTCATCGACCGGCGAGGCCACTGCGCAGCGCCCAACGGCGTGCTTTGCGGGAGAATAGCAAATTGCGTGCCGCGTGTTGTATCCGGCTCGCCGGCAGGCTGTCAGGGATGTTCGTGCCCGAGGCCCTTGGCGGTCCGGGGGCGTCGACGGCCCGAAATGGGGCCGTGACATTTGGATCTTCGTGCTTGAGTGCACCTTTCTGGTGCGTTGCACTGCCCCGGTGCGCCCGGATGCGCCCGGATGCGCCCGAGCCTTCGTGAAGGTAGCGGCGCTGCCGGCGCGCAGCGGGCGGATGGCCGTCCGCCGCTGCCCGATTTCGCAGCAGTCTGAATTTGAGCTTCGTGGTCAGATACTTGCGGCACTTGTCCACAGCTTGTCACGCATCTTGTCTACGCCCGGTGGGGATAAGCCGGGGTTTCAGGCCGGCGCATCTCCCCGTTCAGCGCTGTCGGCAAACTTATGCACGTACATGGCCCGGTCCGCGCTCTTGAGCAGGCTTTGCGCATCGAGGCCATCATCCGGATACAGGGCTTCTCCGATCGCGCCGCCGACACTGATCTCGACCGTGCTCTCGGCTTCGATGCAGCACAGGGGCTGACGCAGGACTTCCTCGATCTGGCGGCGGATATGGCCCACGGCTTCGCGGCTCGCAACCTGGTCGAGCAGGATGACGAACTCGTCACCGGCGTAACGGGCGACGAGGTCGCCTCCGCGGACGTTGGTCCGCAGGCGCTCGGCGATCTCCTGCAAAGCCAGATCGCCGGCGTCGTGTCCATACTGGTCGTTGATCTGCTTGAAACGGTTGAGGTCGATGAACAGCACGCCCAGCTTCGCAGCGCGGCGATCGCTGCGGGCCAGCTCAACCCGTTTGTTGAGTTTTTGCATGAAGGCGTCGCGGTTTGCGAGTCCGGTGAGCTTGTCCGTGCGCAAGCGGGTCTGCATGGCCTCGAAGCTGCGCGCCAGTGCGCCGATCTCGTCGTTGCGCGCCACGCCGACCGGTGCGTCGAGCTCGCCTTCGCCCACCTTGCGCACGGCCTCGCCAATGCGCCTCAGATCACCCGCAACCCAGCCGAGGATGCGCAGCCCGATAACGATGGCGATCACGACCGCCGCGGCCGCCAGCATGACCGTGCGGGTTGCGTTCTCGGTCACCCCGGACATGAAGTCGCTGGTCGGCATGGCGACGACGGTAATCCAGTTCAGGCCGGCCTCGTCCTGGATGCGGTCGAAGGCGACATGGATCTCCTCGCCTTCTTCGGTGACAAAGGTCAGTACTCTTGGCAGCGAGGTGGCATCGGGGGTGGCCAGGCGTTCCTGCACCAGGCGGTAGGCTGATCTGAGCAGCGGATGCGAGCTTTCGCGTGCCTTCAGACGGGCGCTGCTGCCATCGGGCAACTCCCGGATGTTGGGGCTGGCCGAGGACGCGATCAGGTTGCCGTCCTGCTCGATGATGAAGGCGATACCGTTGGGAGAAACCTTGAGCCGGCCAACAAAGTCGTTCAGCGCACGCAGGGAAATGTCGGTCGCGACCACGCCTTCGAAAGCGCCTGCGCTCGACAGCACTCTGCGCGCCCGTGTGGCGAGCAGTTCCCGCGTGCCGAAATCAATGTATACCGAGGTCCAGGTATGGCCTGTGACCCGTTTGCCGTCCTGATACCAGGGGCGGGTGCGGGGGTCGAAAAGCTTCGTTTCGCGCCGTTCGAAATTCAAAGGGCCGTCGATGCCGGTGAAGCGATAGATTGCCCGGTGTTCGTCGGCATTGATCTTCATCCGCAGTTCGGCGTCCTGCAGGGAGTGCCGGTACAGGCCCAGCCCCTGCCCGGATTCGTTGCCGTAATAGACGTAGTTGTTCGGGTCGATATGCAGTGAGGTCGCAATCCAGAAGCGCGTCCGGAGCTCATGGAAATCCGATTCGATCTTCTCCGGCGCTGCCATGCCGTCCGGGAAGGCTGACTCGAGCACCGCGCCCGATCCGACGATGTGACGGTCCACTGCCTGTGCAATGCGTCCCACGGTTTCGAGCAGCAGGTGCTCCGAGACCGTCGACACGGCCCGGTTCCCGGCCGAATACGACAGTGAGCCCACCGCGACCGCAAGCGCAATCACCAGCACGACGTAGGGAACAATCAGGACCAGCTTGAGCGAGAGGGGGGCAGACGGCTTCGACATGATCTGAACTGCCCGGCCGGTTATGGCAAGACACCAAATGTGGAAGGGCTTGATTCTCTACAGGAAAGCCACATTGTGCAATGCCGCGTGATTTTTTGATGATCCTGAAGCGGTGCTGCAATCCCTTGTTGCGCTTTGTGCGCCGGCGCGGACGCCTGCTGCAGTAAGCTGGAGGCTCCTGCCGTGTAGGAAAGGGCAGGCATGGCGCGGAGAGGGTAATGAACCGCAATTGGCTGGCGCTCGGTGCGGGAATTCTGATGGCATTTTCGGCGTGCGCGGACGACGCCGAGGTGTTTCGCTGGAAGGACCGCGAAGGCCGCATCAACTACGGCAACATGCCGCCACCGGGCGTGGACGCGGAGCCGGTCGGAGGCCGGGGCCGGCTGACGGTGGTGCCAGCCCCGGTTCTGCCGCCTGCACCGCTCCCGCCGCCACCGGAATCGCGTCTGGATCGGCTGGAGCGCGAACTCGAAGCCGAACGCCAGCTGCGTCTCGACGCGGAGGCGGCGGAGCAGGCGCGCGAGCTTGAGCGCGCGCAACTGAAAGCCGAGTGCGAGGCGCGCTACCGGGAGCCCTGCAGCGACGACGGCGAACCCGCCGGAAAGCGATACATTGTGGTGCCGCCGCGCCCGTTTCCGCATCTGCCCGGGATGCCGACCGTCCGACCCTTGCACCGGGATGCGGCACGGGATGCTGGCAGTGCTCGGCGCGATCAGGGGTCGGAGCGGGCATCGCGTCGTGATCAGCGGGGCGGCCGGGAGGCGCAGGAGGGCGAGCGCCGGCGTGGCGCCGAGAGCGATGCCGCGCGCAAACGGGACGAAGGCGGGGAAGGTCGCAGGGAAGCCGGCAATGCGTCCCGCAGCGAAGAGCGCCCGGAGCGCCGGCCTTGATTGCTGCGCCGCGGCATCCAGTGCAATAACTTTCTTGCCAACCAGCTATCATGGCGGCCGTTTACGGCCCGTGCTGCGTCGCCGGATTTCGAGGAGTTTTCGTGAAGATATTTTCGCCGCTCTATCAGCGCGCCATGCAATGGGCGCGCCACCGCCGTGCGCCGTGGTTTCTGGGCGGGCTCAGTTTTGCGGAGTCGTCATTCTTTCCCATTCCGCCCGACGTGATGCTGGCGCCGATGAGTCTCGCCAATCCCCGCCGGGCACTGTGGTTTGCGCTCATCACCACGCTCGCATCGGTGGCAGGTGGGTTGCTGGGCTACGTGATCGGCAGCTACGCCTTCGAAATGATTGAGCCCTGGTTGCGCGCCAGTCGCTACTGGTCGAGCTATTCGACCGCAGTCGAGTGGTTCCACGAATGGGGCTTCTGGGCGGTCTTCGTCGCTGGCTTTTCGCCGATTCCGTACAAGGTGTTCACGATTGCCGCCGGTGCGCTCTCCATGGCCCTGATTCCCTTCACCCTGGCCTCGCTGGTAGGGCGCGGCTTGCGATTCTTCATGGTGGCCGGGCTGATGGCCTGGGGCGGGGAACGGATGGAGGCCATGCTCCAGCGCTACATCGACCGCCTCGGCTGGGCAACGGTCATTGCGGTCGTGGCGGGCATCGTCCTGTATCGCGCCTGACAGCGAGGTGGCGGGCCGCAGCGTAGTGGCGTGCCCTCACTGCCCGCGCATGAAGAAGCGGTCGAGGTCGGACATCGTCAGCTGGGTCCAGGTCGGGCGGCCGTGGTTGCACTGATCGGCGCGCTCGGTTGCCTCCATGTCGCGCAGCAGGGCGTTCATTTCCGGTAGCGTCAGGTGGCGGTTGGCGCGCACCGCCCCGTGGCAGGCCATGGTGGCGAGCAGCTCGTTGCGCCTCGCCGTGACCACGTCGGATGCGGGGAATTCGCGCAGTTCTTCCAGCAGCTTTCTCAGGAGTTCGGCCACCGGCGCGTTTGCCAGCAGCGCCGGCACGCTGCGAACCGCAAGCTCCTGCGGCCCCGCGGGGGCGATCTCGAATCCCATGCGCGACAGGACGTCGGCGCACTCGTCGGCTGCGGCCATGTCCTTTGCGCTGACGGAAAATACGGCGGGAATGAGCAGGCGCTGTACCGCCGGCGTGCCATCGAGCACGGTCTTGAGCTTTTCGTACAGGATGCGTTCGTGGGCGGCGTGCATGTCGACCAGGATCAGGCCGTTTGCGTTCTGGGCCAGGATATAAACCCCGTGCAGCTGCGCCAGTGCATAGCCCAGCGGCGCGCCATTGTCGCCCGATGGCAGGGGCGGCGGCGCGACGGGCGCGGACGATGGCCGGGGCGCATCTGCGCCCGCGCCTGCAGGTGCGGGCCGTGCGCTCGCTGCAAAGTCGAAGTAGGCCCGGCTGGCCGAGTCCATCGCCAGTTGCCCCTGCACCGGGGGGCGGTTCCAGGCGCTTTCCGGCGGCCGGCCGTAGGGGCTTGGTGTCTGCGCGGTCGAGTGCGCCGCGGGTTGCACCGATTGCGCAGGGGCGGGGTTTTCGGCGGAAAGCGGTTCGTCGAGCGCCCGTCCGGCGCCGGATTCGGCCAGCGCCCGGCTGACGGCATGAAACACGAACTGATGGACTGCCCGCGAATCGCGGAAACGGACCTCGATCTTGGCCGGGTGGACGTTGACATCCACACCCGCAGGGTCGAGTTCGAGAAACAGCACATAGGCCGGATGGCGGCTGCCGTGCAGGATGTCGGTGTAGGCCTGACGCACCGCGTGCGTCAGCAGCTTGTCCCGCACGTAGCGGCCATTGACGAAAAAGTACTGGGCGTCGCGGCTGCTGCGCGAATAGGCGGGCAGGGAGGCAAAGCCACCCAGTGAAAGAATGCTGCCCTCGGCGCGCACCTCGCGCACGTGCTCGAGAAAGTCGTCACCCATCAGGGTGCCGACGCGACGAATCGGCTCGCCCGGTGGCAGGCGGTGCACCACCCGGCCGTTGTGCGAAAGCTGCAGGCCGACGTCCGGGCGGGCGAGGGCGACGCGACGGAACATCTCGTCGCAATGCGCGTACTCGGTGCCTTCGCTCTTGAGAAACTTGCGCCGCGCCGGGGTGTTGTAATACAGGTCGGCGACCTCGACTACCGTGCCCTGGTTGAGTGCCGCAGGCGTGAGTTCACCGCTGTCGCCGTCGATACGCCACGCATGTCCGGCGCCCTCGGCGCGGCTGGTGATGGTGGTGCGCGCAACGGCCGAGATCGCCGCCAGCGCTTCGCCACGAAAACCCATGGTGCCAACCCGTTCGAGATCGTCGAGACTGGCGATCTTGCTGGTGGCGTGACGCTCGAGCGCGAGCGCGAGTTCGTCCTGCTGGATGCCGCAGCCGTCGTCGCTGACCCGGATACGGCGCACGCCGCCCTGTTCGAGTTGCACCTCGATGGCACGCGAGCCTGCATCGACCGCGTTCTCGAGAACCTCCTTGAGCACTGAGGCCGGGCGATCCACCACCTCGCCGGCGGCGATCTGGTTGACGAGGAGGTCTGAAAGGCGATGTATTGAGGGCATGTGCGGACAGGGTCGCTGCAACGAACGGGGTTGGACCGGGGATTATACGGGGCGTGCGGCCATCAGCCAGCACGCGGGGGTTTGGCGTGCGAGCGCGCCCGATCCGGTATGATTTGCTCCGAAACTATTCAATACGACCCGGGGTGCGAACCCCCGCTGGAGGGTGAATGGCTGCTGAGCGCAAGCGCTGGCGTTGTCTGCTGCTGGTCATGGTGGTCGCCGGCCTGATGGCCTGTTCGTCACCCGGTACGGGGCCAAAGCCCGGGCGCTTGCCGGGCTTTGCGGCGCAGCATCTGGTGAAAACGGACTTCAATCGCTTCGCCGAAGCGCATCAGCAGCGTATTTTCATCAGTCTGCGGCGCCTGGCGGAGAAGCTTTACAAGCGCAATCCGCGTGAATGGCGAAAGTCCGATGCCCGCAGCATCGAGGCGGCGGTTTCGCATATCTTCGACGAGCCGCACGGCTGGCGTCTGGAGTCGCTCGGTTACCGGCGCGATCTCGATGCGCTGACGGTTGCCCTGCACCCCGCTTATCGCGGCGACCGGGTTCAGGCGTACATTGTCGGACTGGCCAGCATGGTGCAGTCGGCCTTCGGCGATCGTGAGGAGTTTTATCTTCTGGATGATCTTGACGCCCAGCACCTCTACAATGCGGCCCGCAATGTCGAGATTGCAGCCTGGAAACTGGGCAACGCGACTGGCGCGGATGGTCATCTGCTGCTGTTGTCGAATGAGATGGGGGACGTCACCAATCTCAGTTTCGAGCGCGATTTCGGCCGTGTGATCGGTCTGCTCGAAGCGCTTTCCGACGTGGTCGAGGAAAAGACCGAACGTACTGTCACCCGAGTGGTCCAGAACCTTGCAACTGCAGTATTCCTGCCGGTGTATTGAATACACCGCCATCCCTTTCGAGGATCATGAAGTCCATCGTTATTCTAGTTTCCGGTCGCGGCAGCAACATGGAAGCCATTGTGCGGGCCGCCATACCGGGTGCCCGCATTGCAGCCGTGATCAGCAACCGGCCCGATGCGCCGGGGCTTGCCTTTGCCGCTGCACACGGCATTGCCACCGTGGAAATCGACCACAAGGCCTATGCCGACCGCGCCGGCTTCGACACCGCGCTGGCGGCCGCTATCGACGCGCATCAGCCCGATCTGGTCGTGCTGGCAGGGTTCATGCGGGTGCTCACGGATGACTTCGTTCGTCATTACGAGGGGCGCCTGATCAACATTCATCCGTCACTGCTGCCGTCCTTTCCGGGGCTGCACACGCATCGCCGGGCGCTTGAAGCCGGGGTGAGGGTGCACGGCGCGACCGTTCATTTCGTGACGGCGACGCTGGATTGCGGCCCGATCGTGGTGCAGGCCGTCGTGCCGGTGCACGCCGGCGACGACGAGGCAACACTTTCTGCGCGCGTGCTCGAACAGGAACATCGCATCTATCCGCAGGCCGTGCGCTGGTTTGTCGAGGGGCGGATTGCACTGGGTGCCGATGCCCGCGTCAGTGTTGCCGATGCGGACTTCGCCGTAGCCCCGAGCGCAGTGCCTGCCGTCGAGCAGGTGGCAGGCTGAGGACGGCCGGATCATGATCGATCGAGGCCTGATCGCGGCGCTGGGTCTGTCTGTGCTGGCCCATGGCACGCTGCTCGCGGGCGAGGGCTGGCACTGGGCTGACCCTGAGCCCGAAACGGTGCAGACGCTCAGTGCAGCGCTGCGAACGGTCGCGGTGCCGGTCACGACAGCGCCCGCGGTGGTGGCTGCGCCAGCGCCTGCAGCCCCGCCGGCGCGCAAGCAGGCACCGCCTGCCTTCGCGCCGCTTGCTGCGTTGTCCCCGCCGACCGACGTGATCAGCGATGCAGCGCCCGAGCCGCTGTTTGAGCAGGCAGTGGCGCCTGTGGCGCTGGAGCCTTCGCTCGAACTCGCCGAAGCCGAAGCTGCACCTGAAGCCGAGTCCGCTGCGCCCGACTTGGGTGAGTCGTTCGCCCTCGACGGTTGGCCCGCCCACGGTGCCATCGTGTATCGCGTCTATCTGGGCTCGGCCGGCCTGCAGGTGGGTGAAGCACGTCATGACTGGTTTCATGACGACACGAGTTACCGCATGCAGGTCACGCTCGAAACGACCGGGCTGGCAGCCTTGCTCCACGGTTTTCACTACGTGCAGAAGAGCGAGGGCGAACTGGGGCCGGAGGGGCTCAGGCCAAAGCAGTTCACCGTTGCGCAGAAGGGCAAGAAACTGGAAAGTGCCCTGTTCGACTGGGACAATGCGAAGGTGATCATCCGGCGCGGAGAGCGGGAGCGTCGCAGCGCAGCCTTGCAGACCGGCGATCAGGATGTGCTCAGTCTGTGGCACCAGATCGGTATCGTCGGTACCGCAGGGCTGCCGCGTGAGATCATGGTGGTCAGCAACAAGGAAGCCACGCCTGCACTGCTCGAAGCAGTCGGGGACGAAGGACTGAGCCTGCCCATCGGGCGGCTCGAAACCTTGCGGGTCAGGGCGCAGGCGCAGACCGGCGTATTGACCATAGACATCTGGCTGGCGCGCAATTACGGCATGTTGCCGGTGCGCATCAGGATGGTGGACGACAAGGGCGAAGTGCTCGACCAGCAAGCCGTGCAGCTCAGGCTTGCACCGCCGGACGGAAAGGCGAGCGATACCGCAGGTGCGGTCGACAGTATTGAACTCAAGGAAGAAGTGCCGACCGAACCGTTGGCCAATCTTTATACGAACTGAACGGAAATCATGCAGAAAACAGTCAAGGCAGCCGAGGCCATCTCGCGCGGTCTCATCATTCAGACCACACAGGTGCTCGGCACAGTGCTGTCTTTCGAACACCCCGCCGATGCGGTCCTGTCGCGGCATTTTCGTGAGAATCGGGATCTCGGTCACCGCGACCGCGGCTTCATTGCCGAGACCGTTTATGGCATCGTGCGCCGCCTGCGCTGGCTGCGTCGTATTGCCGGCGCCACTGCAACACCGCGTCAGCTGCTGCTGGCCTGGCTGGCACGTGGCGAAGGCTGGCCGATGCGCCAGTTCGAAGGTCTCGCGTCGGCCACCGAACGCGACTGGATCGAGTCCATCAAGTCGGCCACGCTGGACGAGGGGACGATTGCCGAGCGCGCCGACCTGCCCGACTGGCTGACCGAGCGCCTGCTCGCCAGTTACGACGAAGCAGCGGTGCTGCAGCTTGCCTACAGCCTGAACCGGCCGGCGCCGCTCGATTTGCGGGTGAACGTGCTCAAGGCCGACCGCGATGCCGTGCTCGCGAAGCTGAACGAGGATGGCTTCGCCGCGGAAGCCTGCACGATGTCGCCGCAAGGTATCCGGCTTGCGGGCAAGCCCGCGTTGCAGAAGTACCCGCTGTTTCTCGAGGGTGGTTTCGAGGTCCAGGACGAAGGCAGCCAGCTCCTTGGCTTGCTGGTGCAGCCCAAGCGCAGCGAGCTGGTGGTGGATTTCTGCGCCGGCGCTGGCGGCAAGACCCTGCAGCTGGGCGCGATGATGCGTTCGACCGGGCGCCTGTATGCTTTCGACGTGTCCGAGAAGCGTCTGGCCAAGCTCAAACCGAGGATGGCACGTTCGGGGCTTTCCAACGTCCATCCGGTGCTCATCGCGCACGAGAACGATGCCAAGGTAAAGCGTCTGGCAGGGAAGGCCGACCGCGTGCTGGTGGATGCACCCTGCAGCGGGCTAGGCACCCTGCGCCGCAATCCCGACCTGAAGTGGCGCCAGACGCCCGAGTCGGTGGATGAAATGGTCGTCAAGCAGGGCTCCATCCTCGCTGCTGCGGCCCGGCTCGTGCGCCCCGGCGGCCGCCTGGTGTACGCAACCTGCAGCCTGCTCGCCGAAGAAAACGACGCCGTGGTCGACGCTTTCCTGGCTGCAAACCCGGCGTTCAAGGCCGTGTCCGCCCAGGAAGTGCTCGAGCGTCAGGGCGTGACCCTGGCCACCGGCGAGCGTCTGCGCCTGTCGCCGCACGAGCACAATACCGACGGCTTCTTTGCCGCGGTGCTCGAGCGCCAGTCTTCAGTGCCCGACGCTGCCGATGCCTGATGGCTGGCGGCGCGTGGCGCTGGCGGTGTCGCAGGTGTTTCTGCTCGTAGCGCTGGCAGGCAGCGCATCCGCTTCGCAGACCTTTCGTGCGCAGGGCGAGATCGAACTCGCCTTCTCGCCTTGGGACGATCCTGAGAAGCTGTTGCTAGACGTGGTGAGGAAGGCGCGCCACAGCGTGCTGGTGCAGGCCTATGCCTTTACCAGTCGCACGTTTGCCGATGCGCTGGTGGCCGCCCATAAACGTGGTGTACGCGTTGAGGTGCTCGCCGACGCCGGCATGAACCGGCGCGAGCGCGGCAATGCCGTGCCACGCCTGCTCGCGGGCGGGGTGCCGGTCGCCTTCGAGACCCGTTACCGCGCAGCACATAACAAGGTCGTGATTGCCGACGCGGAAGGGCCGGGCTGCACTGTGGTGACCGGTTCATACAATTTCACCTGGTCGGCCAACAACCGGAACGCGGAAAATCTGCTGGTGATGCGTGCGCATTGCCCGCTGGCACGCAGTTACCGTGACAACTGGCGGCGCCATCGCGCCGAAGCGACGCCTGTCAACCGCTTGCCCTGGAAACCGTGAGCATGCAGCAAGGTCCAAACCTGGTCGCCCTGGCCGACAATATTGCGCGAGCCTGGTCGGGCCTCGGCCAGGCCGCCATGCTGCGCCAGCTCGCCGTCATCGTCTGTGCCCTCATTGTGGGATGGTTCATTCAGCGGGCCTGGGATCGCCGTCTGCTGCAGCTCGATCCCGAGCCGCTCAACTCCGCGCGGCGCTTCGGGCAGCATGGCGCCAAGCGCGTGCTGTTTCCCCTGACCGCCTTGTTGCTGGTCGTCGTTGCACGGGCAGTGCTTGCGCGCTATCAGCCCGTCCATCTGCTCGACCTGGCCGTGCCCTTGCTGACCTCGCTGGCGGTGATCCGCTTCGTCGTGTTTGCCCTGCGGCAGGCAGTCGGTCGCACGAGCTGGCTGGGTGCGCTGGAGAGGTTTGTCTCGGCCCTGGCCTGGAGCGTGGTTGCGCTCTACATCCTTGGGTGGCTGCCCGAGGTCATCGAAGGGCTGGACTCGATGTCCATTACCCTTGGCGGGCAGAAGCTGTCGGCCTGGACCCTGATGAAGGGTCTGACGATGGTCTTGCTCACCTTGCTCGTCGCGATGTGGCTAGCTGGCGTGCTCGAGCGCCGGCTGGCCGGCGCGACGGGGCTCGATGCCAGTGTCCGCCTGGTGCTGACGCGGGTGATGCGCGCACTGCTGATCCTGGTCGCGTTTCTGGTGGCCTTGCCGATGGTCGGCATCAACCTCACCACCTTGTCGGTGTTCGGCGGCGCGCTTGGTGTCGGCCTCGGTTTCGGCATGCAGAAGATCGCTGCAAACTATGTATCGGGTTTCATCATCCTGATCGATCGTTCATTGCGTATCGGCAACCTGATCTCGGTTGGCGCAGAGCGGGGCGTGGTCAAGGAGATCACCACCCGCTATACCGTGATCAGGGCGCCGAATGGCATCGAATCCATCGTGCCGAACGAAGTGCTGGTGAGCTCGGTGGTGCAGAATGAAACGTTCAGCGATACCCAGGTGGCGCTGCCGCTCGTGTTTCAGGTGAGCTACGATGCGGATCTCGATCAGGCGCTGGCGATTCTTGTTGCCGTGGCGGGTGCGCAGCCGCGGGTGCTTGCCGATCCGGCACCGAAGGCCTTTCTGACGGGTTTCGGCGACAATGGCATCAACCTGCGGCTGGGGTGCTGGATTGCAGACCCGCAGGAGGGTACGCTAGCCATTACCTCCGAGATCAACATGGAAGTGTGGCGCCGATTCAAGGCTGCGGGCATTGGTATCCCGTATCCGCAGCGAGAAGTGCGTCTGCTCCCGCCACTTTCTCCCGCGCCCGCTGTCGAAGGATTAACAGAGCCGGTCTGAATGCCGGCAAGGCCACTGTTTGGTGGTTTGCTGTGGCTCGTGTAGTGTCGCGGGCGAACAGGTTTCTCTTGTACAAGGATTTCTAAAGAATGTATTCCGGGCTTTTCGAGCTTCCCTGGTGGGGCTATGTCGTTGTCGCGCTGGTGATGACCCACATCACCATTGCGTCAGTCACCATTTATCTGCATCGCCATCAGGCTCACCGCGCGCTTGAGCTGAGCCCGTTGCCAAGCCATTTCTTTCGCTTCTGGCTGTGGCTGACCACCGGCATGGTCACGGGTGAGTGGGCTGCGGTGCATCGCAAGCACCACGCCAAATGCGAAACGCCCGAAGACCCGCACAGCCCGCAGACACGCGGCATCCGCAAGGTGTTGCTGGAAGGCGCTGAGCTGTACCGGATTGAGGCCGACAACAAGGAAACCCTTGCACGCTACGGCCACGGCACGCCCAACGACTGGCTCGAGCGCAACGTCTATCGCCGCTCCGTGGTCGGGGTGTCGCTGATGCTGATCATCGACGTGGTGGCCTTCGGCGCAATTGGTCTGACGATCTGGGCCGTGCAGATGATGTGGATCCCGATCTGGGCCGCCGGCGTCGTCAATGGCCTGGGCCATTACATCGGTTACCGCAACTTTGACTGCACCGACGCATCGACCAACCTCGTGCCCTGGGGCATCCTGATCGGCGGCGAAGAGTTGCACAACAACCACCACAGCTTCGCCACCTCGGCCAAGCTGTCGGCGAAGTGGTACGAGTTCGATATCGGCTGGATGTACATCCGCATTCTCGAGATCCTGGGCCTGGCCAAGGCCAAGAAGGTCATTCCGATGCCGAAGTTCAGCGACGCGAAGCATCAGCCCGATCTCGACACCCTGCAGGCCATCATCACCCACCGTTATGACGTGATGACGCGCTACATGCAGTCGCTCAAGCACACCTGCAGCGAGGAGATCGAGCGTCTCAAGAAAAGCCATGCAGGCAAGTTCGACGCCCGCGCCATGCGGCGCTGGGTCCTGTCGGGTGAAGAGCGGCACCTGTGCGAAGTGCAGAAGGCACAGCTTGCGGAGGTGATCGGCGACAGCAAGGCCCTCGCCACCGTGGTGTCCATGCGTGAGGAGCTGGCCGCAATCTGGGCGCGTTCCACCGCGACACACGAGCAGCTGCTCAAGCAGTTGCACGACTGGATCGAGCGCGCCGAGCAGAGCGGCATCCAGCAACTGCACGACTTCTCCATGCGGCTGCGACGCTACGCAATCTGACACGACACAAGGCAAACGGGCGGAAATTATCCGTCCGTTTGCTTTTCTGCTGTTGAATGCAGCGAGTGCGCTGCGCCGTCCGTGTTTCGGCTCAGCGCTCGCCGCGTACCGCGTCTGCCCAGCAGTTCGGCGTTTCGTACAGCCTTACGCGTTCGAGCTGGAGCTGGTTTCCGTAGACGTCCTGATAGGCACCGTCCAGAACGCGGAAGGCCTCGGCCGCCAGGTTTTCGGCGGTCGGCACCACATCGAGGGTGACGGTCTTGTGCCCTGGCATCGAGGCAAGGAACGCGGCCACCTGGGTATCATCGCGGTACACCAGAAATGCATGGTCCCAGCGGTCGACGATCATTTCGTTGGCAACTTTCTTGACGTCGGCGAAGTCCATCACCATGCCGTTGACCGCCTGTCCTGCGGCGTCGATGATGTTACCTGACAGCGTCACCTCCAGCGCGTAGCGATGACCGTGCAGATGCCGGCACTGGCTGGCGTGATCCGGAATCCGGTGTCCAGCGTCGAATTCGAGACGACGGGTGATGCGCATGGTTAACCTCGCTTGAAAGGCGGCGGATTATAGCATTTGCCTGAATCCGCTTCGGCTGTCCGTGCGAACGCAACTTACTGAGCCCAAAATGATTTCGACCTCGCAGATCCTGACAATCCACAATCATGACCGTGAGCTCGCCGGATTGACCTATGTCTATCCGGTGCTGTCCCGGCGTGCGGGCGGGGTTTCAATCGGGATCAACCTGAATCCCAACAACGCCTGTAACTGGCACTGTGCCTACTGCCAGGTGCCGAACCTGGTGCGTGGCAAGGCGCCGGAGATCGATCTCGCGCAACTCGAGTCGGAGCTGCGCGGCTTCCTCAATGTACTGGTGAACGGCGACTGGCTTGAGCACAATGCGCCTGAGGGGCTGCGCGAGATCCGCGACATCGCGTTTTCGGGAAACGGAGAGCCGACCAGTGCGGCGGAGTTCCCCGAGGCGGTCGCGCTGGTGGCACGCCTGCATGACGAGTTCGGACTGGGGGTTGGCGTTCCCGTTCGTCTGATCACCAACGGTAGCCTGATGGCGCAGGCGCGGGTGCAGGAGGGGGTGAGTCGGCTCGCAGCGGCGAACGGTGAGGTCTGGTTCAAGGTCGATGGGGGCGATGTTGACGCAATCGAGCGCATCAACGGCGTGCGTCTCGAGCCCGAGGCCATTTCCCGCCACCTGGCGCTGTGTGCCGCGCGCTGTCCGACCTGGGTTCAGACCTGCATGTTCCGCTGGGACGGCGAACTGCCGTCCAGGCATGACATCGACGCCTATCTCGAGGTGCTGACGGCGGCAGGCATCGAAAATCTGCGGGGGGTGCTTCTGTACGGCATCGCGCGCGAGTCGAGGCAACCCGAGGCATCCCACCTTTCGGCGCTGACGCTCGATGAACTCGAAGCGATCGCTGCTCGCATCAAGGAAAAAGGGCTGACGGTTCGCGTCAGCCCCTGATTCATGCATGCGCCCGGCTTGCGGGCGGCACTCCCGACCATTAACCAGCCTTGCGCTTGGCCTTGGCTTCCTTCTTCAGGGTCTTGTACAGCTCCGGGTTGCTGGCCTTCAGGTACTCGGCCACATCCACGTCGTCGCGTTTGACCTTGTTGATGTCGATCTGTTCGACGTGAACCAGGCGCAGCAGGGCCTGAACCGGGCGCGGAATGTTGCGGCCGCTCTCATAGCGGGAACCACCACTCTGGGTGACACCGATCTTGGACCAGAACTGGGACTGGTTGAGGCCGAGCTTGCGGCGGATTTCGCGTACATCAAGGGTATCGGAGTTTTTCATGACTTTGTCCTTTGTTGAGTTGCCAGACATATATTGAGACTGAGTTTGTCTGTATGTGGTTCCTACAACTTAAGTTGTAGGATGTTCAGAGTATAGATCAAGCCCAACCAAATATACAACGGTGATAAATCACGAATCGGGGTTAACCACAATCCATAAGAGTACAAACCCCCGGATTTGTTGCAGTTCTGCAAAACGACCGGCATCGAATAGAATCAAGCCCTTTCCCGACAGGTACTTGGGTACAAAGATGGCCCTGATAGTCCTGAAGTATGGCGGCACGTCGATGGGTACGCCTGAGCGCATCGGGACTGTTGTCCGCAGGGTGGCGAAGTTCTGTAACCAGGGGCTTCAGGTGGTGGCTTCCGTGTCGGCAATGAGCGGTGAGACCAACCGGCTGATCGCGCTGTCCAGGGCTGTTTCTTCGAATCCGGATCCGCGTGAACTCGATGTGGTCGTTTCGACCGGCGAGCAGGTCACGATCGGCCTTTTGTGCATGGCGCTGCAGCAGATCGGCATCAGGGCGAAGAGCTACACCGGCGGCCAGGTAAGGATCCTGACCGACAGCGCCCACACCCGCGCGCGCATCCTGAGCATCGATGAAGCGTCCATTCGCAAGGATCTTGCGTAAGGCATGGCCGTGGGCGTGCCCGACAAGCCGGGCATTGCGTACCAGATACTCGGTCCGGTTGCCGAGGCCAACATCGACGTGGTCATGATCATCCGGAACGTCGGCAAGGACGGTTGCACCGACCTCTCCTTCACGGTCGGTCGAGCCGACCTCGACAAGGCCTTGGCCCTGCGTGAAAGTGTGCGGTCGCATGGTCGGCGCGGCAGCGATTTCGGCTGACAAGACCATGTGCAAGGTCTCCGTTGTCGGCGTAGGCATGCGCTCGCATCCGGGCGTGGCATCGACGATGTTTCGTGCGCTGGCCGAGGAGGGCATCAATATCCAGATGATCGCGACGTCCGAGATCAGAATCTCGGTCGCGATCGAGGAGAAGTACCTCGAACTGGCTGTGCGCGTGCTGCACAAGGCCTTCGAACCCGATTCCGTGGCGTGATCGAGAAATATCGTGAACTGAAATTGACCGCGAGGCAGGGAGTCTATATAGTCCCGCCTTCGTGATGGAGACGTGGCCGAGAGGTCGAAGGCACTCCCCTGCTAAGGGAGCAGACGGGCAAAACCTGTCTCAAGGGTTCGAATCCCTTCGTCTCCGCCATCACGGAAATGTTGTGGAAAAACCGCCTCTCAGGCGGTTTTTTTACGCCTGCGTCTTTTTGGGGTCATACCGCGACATATCCTGAGATACCGGCTTATCTATAAGCTCGCTGTCCCATTTGTGTCCCACGGGACACTTCACTTCCTGTGAAGGCGGTGTTTTTTCGTTGTGCGGGTCGATGGAGCCCACAGTTTTCTGCCTCGGTGTGTAAGCCCACCAGGTTGTTCGTAATCGGCAGTCGGCTGATCGGCGGTAGATGTTTCAATTCGGCGTGCGGTCCGTGCCAGTTGCAGTGATGCAACCAGAAGGGCACATGGGCCGCGCGCTGGTCTGAGGATTCGAAGGATCGGGCGTAGGCCCGATCGCGCAGGGCGGTCTGAATGAAGCGATCCGCTTTCCCGTTGGTGCGCGGCGTGTATGGCTTGGTGCGCAGGTGCCTGAGTCGCAGGCGCCGGCATGATCGCTTGAACATTCGGGGCTTGTAGCACGCACCGTTGCCGGTCAGTACGGGCTGGAAACGAATGCAAGACTGGCGTAATAGCGCACCGCCAGAAGCAGAGCGATGCAGGCGCTGCGCCCGCTCTCGTCTGAGCAGATGGTGCTGAAGGCGATACGCGAATGATCGTCGATTGCCACATGGACGTACGCCCAACCGGCCCCGGGTGAGTCTTGCCGACGATCGCCGGTTACCCGGTGCCCAGGGCGACGAAAGCGCCCAAGTTTCTTAATGTCCAGGTGCAACAGGCCGCCAGGAGTTGGGTACTCATAGTGCTGCTGCACCGGTTTGGCCGGCTCAAGGTTCGCCAGTCGGTTGAGCCCTGCGCGGAACAGGATACGCCCCACCGTGCTGTGCCCGACGCCCAGATCCTGACTAAATTTGATGGTATGGCTGTCGGCTCTTGCGTCGCTCGATGATCATCTGCTGGCGTTCGGTACTCAGTGCATGCGGGCAGCGGTGCGGGCGTGAAGAGCGGCTGTGCAAACCGCCCGGCCGTTCTTCTCAATCGCGCAGGCCATTGATGCAAGCGTCTTTGCCGAAGGAGTGGAGCTGGCAAACCAGGCGCGCTTCGTGGAAACGCTCGAAAACGCCAGCCTGCAAGGCTGGTACGTCGCCCGGCCGATGCCCGTGGAGGAGTTCGAGAAATGGATGGACGCACCGCCGCGGCCGAAAGGCGATAGCCAGTAATCGGCTCACCCCTTCCGGCTGGGTGTCTGCGGCAGCCTAGTTGACGCGGGCGCCGCTCGCGGGCGGATTGCGTGCAGCCAGCCCGGTTTCGGATTGCAGCAGCTCGACCATGTCACCCAGGATGGCGCTGGCCTCGTCGAGCAGGACGTCACGCCGGTTCTTGCCAGACTTCTCGGCGTCCAGTTCGGCGCGCAGGCTGCGTTCGCCGGCGATCAGGCCGTCGTCGCGAAGCGCCGCAATGGCGGCCGGGGCGGCTTCAGCGCTGTCGCCGGCTGCCGCGGCGCGTGCCAGCTCCCTGGCCTTGAGGCGCGCCTCCTGCATGCTGCGTTCGCGACGGCGCTCGACTTCGTTGAGCGAGATCTCGTTGCGCTTGCGCAGGGTGTTCAGTTCGGCGACGTCTTCCTCAAGATTGCGGTAACCGATGTCGCTCGTCACCCGGGCTGAGTGACGCAGCGTCAGCGCCGGCAGCAATTCCGCGAACTGGCCTTCCGGGGTGAAGGCGGCGGGCTGCACCTGCGTCCACGGCAAGGCGTTGTCGTAGCTCGACTCGCCAAAGTTCTCCTTGTCTGCCAGCGAGGGCAGGGCGATATCCGGGGTGACGCCCTTCAGTTGCGTGGTGCCGCCGGAGACGCGGAAGAACTGGGCGACCGTCATCTTCAGCTCGCCATACGTGGGCGTCCTGCTGGCGGCCATTTCATCGAGATCGAGCAGGGTCTGCACCGTGCCCTTGCCGAAGCTCTGCTCGCCGATGATCAGGCCGCGGCCATAATCCTGCACCGCAGCGGCGAAGATCTCGGAGGCCGACGCAGACGCGCGGTTGATGAGCACGCCAAGCGGGCCATCCCAGGCCTGGCCGGGGATCATGTCGCTCTCGACGCGGATCTGCCCCTGCGCGTTGCGCTGCTGAACCACCGGGCCGGTGTGGATGAAGAGACCGGTCAGGGCGATGGCTTCGTCGAGTGAGCCACCACCGTTGTTGCGCAGGTCAAGCAGCACCGCATCGACCGATTCGGCTTTCAGTTCGGACAGCAGCCGTGCCACGTCGCGGCTCGCGCTGCGGTAGTTGTCGTCGCCGTTGCGCCGCGCGCCGACGTCCTGGTAGAAGGTCGGCAGGGTGATCACGCCGACGCGCTTCCTGGCATCTGCGTTACCGACGTCGAGGATGGTCTTGCTTGCAGCCTGTTTCTCCAGGGTGATGGTGTCGCGCACCATGACCACCCGCTTGTGCTCGGCGTCCGGGCCGGCGTCGGCGGGGAGGATGTCGAGCACGACCGTCGTGCCCTTTTCACCGCGGATCATGCCCACCACATCGTCCACCCGCCAGCCCACCACGTCCACAAAGGGCGTGTTCTCGCCCTGGGCGACGCCGGCGATGCGGTCGCCGACCGCAAGGCGCTCTGAGCGGCTGGCTGGCCCGCCTGCCACCAGTTCGCGGATGGTGACGTAGTCGTCACGCTCCTGCAGCACCGCGCCGATACCCACCAGCGACAGCTTCATCGAGATGGCGAAGTCCTCCGAAGCGCGCGGTCCGAGGTAACTGGTGTGCGGTTCGATCGACGCGGCATAGGCGTTCATGAAGACCTGAAACACGTCGCTGCTCTTCGCGCGCAAGGAGCGCGCGAGGGCGGTTTCGTACCGCCTGTCGAGCGTGGCACGGATCTCCTTTTCGTCCTTGCCGGCGAGCTTCAGGCGCAGCCAGTCGTTCTTTACCCGCTTGCGCCAGATGTCGTCGATCTCGGCCTGGGTAGCGGCCCAGGGCAGATCGGTACGCACGTAGCGATATTGTTCGTCGAGCTCGAAGTCGAAACCCTTTTCCAGCAGCTTGCGCGCCAGGCCCAGCCTTTCCTGCACGCGTTCCACATAGCGCGTGTAGATGGTGAAGGGCATGTCGAGCTGCTGGCCGGCGATGGCATCGTCGAGCAGGGTGCGGGCGACAGAGAACTGGTCGATGTCAGCCTGTAGGAAAAACACGCGCTCGGGGTCGAGCGACTTCAGGTAGCGGTCGAAGATCTTCTCCGACATGCGGTCGTCGAGCGGCACCGCTTCGTAATGGTAGCGGCTGAGCAGTCTTGCGCTGACCGCCGCTGCCTCCGCCTGTGTCTCGTCCGGCTGCAGCGTGATGGGCGCAGGTGCCGGGGTGGCCGCCTGCACCGCGGTGGCCAGCGCCAGCAGAATCCAGGGGATGTTTCGCTTCATGTCGGGTGCTCCAGTGCAGTGTGCGCGATGCGTCCAGCGGGCTTGCAAAAGCCCCGGCACAGGGTGGCGGGGCGACAGGCAAACGGCCTGGTCGCCGGATTCCGCAAGCTTACCAGCCGGGACTGACGCGAATAAGACTCACGGCAGGCGAATCAGTTCGTGGCGGGGACTTTGTGCACGCTACCGTACCAGCCCGACGGCAGCCATTCCAGATCCTGTGCTTCATCGATGTCGTGCAGTTCCGGGAGCCGGGCGACGCGCCAGCCGATGCGCCCGATGCGGTCGAGGGTTTCGGCGGCGACCGTGGGCACACTCCAGTGCATGTTGTCGAACAGCGAAGCGTGAAAGCGGTTCAGCCCGAGCAGCGCATAGCCGCCGTCGGCGGTCGGGGTGATGGCTACGTCATGATCGGTCAGCGCTTGCGCTGCAGCGCGAAGCACATCGCTGTCGAGTGCCGGACAGTCGGTTCCGATCAGCAGCACCGGCATGCCGGTGTCGAGCCCGCGCGACGCCGCGCGTGCCATTCTGGCCCCAAGATCGCCTTCGCCCTGCCCGGACCATTGCAGCTCGGGCGGCAGGTTCAGTTCGTGCCAGGCCGGATCGGCGGCCGAGGGGGCCGCACACAGTTCCACCGGTCCGAGTCCGGCGCGCAGCGCGTTGTCGACGGTGTGGGTCAGCATGCGCTGCGCAAGCCGCGCGGCCCCGTCGGCGCCAAGCGCGGGGATGAGCCGGGTCTTGGCGTAGCCTGCAACGGGTGCTTTGGCAAAGATGATGATGCGGGTCGGTTTCATTGTCTTTCTGCCACATTCAGCCGTGACGCCAGGCCTGGTAACGTCCCACCCAGCCGAGCGCCGCCCGGGCAAGCAGCGGAAATACGCCAAGCAGCGCGAACGAGGCCAGCAGGCCGGGCGAGACAATGCCGCCAAGCCCGTCGATGCGGGCAAGCTGGGTGCCGGCGTTCACATACACCAGCGTGCCCGCGAGCATGCCGAGCTGGCTCACCCAGTAGAAGGTGGCGGCACGGATCGGCGTCAGCCCCATCAGCAGGTTGATCAGGAAGAACGGGAACACCGGCACCAGACGCAGGGTGAACAGGTAGAAGGCGCCATCCTTGCGCACCCCCTCGTTGAGCGCCTTGAGGCGGTCGCCGAAGCGCGCCTGCACGGTCTCGCGCAACACGTAGCGCGAGGCGAGAAACGCCAGCGTGGCGCCGATGGTCGATGCAAAGGACACCAGCACCATGCCCCACAGCAAACCGAAGAGCGCCCCGCCGGCCAGCGTCATGATGACCGCACCGGGCAGCGACAGCGCGGTGACCACGATGTAGATGCCCAGATACGCCAGCCCGAGCAGGATCGGCCACGCATCGCGCAGCGCGGTCAGGCGGTCCATGCCGGCCTTGAGCCCGTCCAGCGTGAGCAGCTGCTGCAGGTCGAACACGAAAAACAGCACGACCAGCAGTGCCGCGGCAAAGACGAGAGCGATCTTCTTCATCGTCATCAGGCCTGGAGTGCGCCGCCACAACTGCTGCCCTGGCCGGCGGTGCAGCCATAGCAGTGGTCCGCCACCCGCACCGGATCGCCGGCGGGGTTGGTCTTGAGCAGGTCGCGCAGATGCGGACGAACGGGCATCGAGGCGCCGGGCAGGGCGAGGCCCAGTTGCTGGTTGAAATCGCAGTCGTACAGATAGCCCTGCCAGTCGACACTGACCAGACTGCGGCACATCACACCTGCAAGGTTGTCCTCGTGGTAGTTCGTCTTCAGCAGCTTCATGTAGGTGTTGAACTGCCCCTTCGAGATCAGCATCGAGCCGAAGCGCTGAATCGGCATGTTGGCCAGCGCATAGAGCTCATTGAAGACGATGCCGAAGTGCTCGAACAGCTCGCGCTTGTAGTCAGCCTGCAGGCTGACCTGGTCGGGGGGCAGTGACGGGCCCTGGGGGTTGTAGACAAGGTTCAGCACCAGCCCGGTGCCGGGCTTGCCGTAGCCCAGCGCATTGAGCGCCTGCAGGGCGGCGATGCTCTTGTCAAAGGTGCCCTTGCCGCGCTGCTTGTCGACGTTTTCCAGCGAATAGCAGGGCAGGGAGGCAACCACCTCCACCTGCTGCTCGGCGAGGAACTGGCCGAGATCTTCCTGACCGGGTTCAAACAGGATGGTCAGGTTGCAGCGATCGATCACCTTCACGCCCTGTGCCCGTGCCGAACGGACCACTTCTCGGAAGGCCGGATGCAGTTCGGGGGCGCCGCCGGTGAGGTCGACGGTCTCGATGCCGCGGGCCTCGATCACCTGGGTGACGAGCGCGAGATTCTCGGCGTCCATCATCTCGGTACGGTTGGGGCCTGCATTGACATGGCAGTGCAGACAGGTCTGGTTGCAGCGATAGCCCAGATTGACCTGCAGCGTGGTCAGCCGGTCGCGGCGCAGAGCGGGGAAGGCGGTGGCCTGGAGCAGGGGCAGGGTGGCGTGCATGGATGTCCTTGTATCGTGAATTGCGGCGACCGTTCGCGTGATCGCCCTGTGCACGTGTAGTCGAATAAGGACGCTGTGACCTTACATCCGGGTCAGGGTTCGGCAGAACTCAGGGCGCAAGCACGATTTCCGGCAACGCAGAGAGATCCCCGATCATGCCGTCGGGCATCGATGGCAGGCACTCCGGGGGCTGCCTGAAACGGTTGCACCACATCACCCGACAGCCGGAAGCCTTTGCCGAAAACGCGTCCCAGCTGCTGGACGAGACGAAGCAGCTGCGATCGGCGCCAACGCCGAGATGCTTTTCGGGCAAGGCGTAGACGCTCGGGTGCGGCTTATATACCCCGACTTCCTCGACCGATATGACTGCGTCGAAGAATGCGCTCAGGCCTGCATGGTGAACCGCTGCCGACAGCATGGCGGGCGAACCGTTGGACAGGATCGCGAGTTTCATGCCGCCGGTCTTGAGTCGTTGCAGGGTTTCGCTCACTTCCGGGTAGGCCGGAATGCTCATGTAGCAGGCCATGAGCTGAACCTTGAGGTTGGGGCGGTCCAGATTGAAGTTCGACAACGCAAAGCTGAGCGCTTCCCCGGTAACCTGCCAGAAGTCCGCATGGTGACCGGCGAGGCTGCGCAGCCAGGTGTACTGGAGCTGCTTCGCACGCCATAGCTCAAGCACGTCCTTCGCCTTGTCGCCGAGCGCGACCTCGGCGCCGCGGGCGACACTGGAGATGTCGAACAGGGTCCCATAAGCATCGAAGATGCAGGCTTTGACGCCCTCCAGTCTGACTGTTTTCATGGTCTCCTCTTCGTGCCTGGGGTTGGCGAGTGTCGTTCAGGTGCTGCTCAGCGATTTGCCGATATCATATCCTCGACCGGTGCGCGCGCGGCTGCGCTCTGAATCACGCGTGAGATGAGATCGGTGTCGGCCTCGGGCTCAAGCGCCGCGGGATTGCCCTTGCGCCCGGTCGGCACCGCGTGCGGCCGACCGTCGTCACCTTGCTCGAGGTGGTACTCGCCGCCGCAGGAGCGGCAGTACACCTCTTCCCCCGCCTGTGCCTCCCGCCTCACCACGAGGGTGGGGCCGCACATCACGCAGTTCTGTAGCGGAATGCCCTCGTCGCTGTGCCCGGCGATGTGGTCGAGCAGGCCGGCTTCTCCGAGGGTGATGAATTGCGCGCCGAGGTCGCGATCGAACTGGGTGCCGAGGCGGGCGCGGATGATGTCCAGCGCCTGTGCAATCGGCATGCCCTTGCGATACGGGCGGCTGCTGGTCATGGCGTCGAAGGCGTCGCAGACGCCGACGAGACGGCCATCCAGCGGAATCGCGTCGCCCGCCAGTCCGTGCGGATAGCCGCGGCCATCCGGAGTCTCGTGATGATGCAGTACCGCAGGGCGCACCAAAGCTGCCAGCGGATGGCCGGCGAGCATGCGTGCGCCGACGTCGGGATGGGTCCTGATGACTGCGTATTCGTCGTCGGTGAGCTTGTCCGCCTTGCGCAGGATGGCGTCCGGAATGCCGATCTTTCCCAGGTCGTGCAGAAAACCGCCAATCTCGATGCGCGCCAGCGCCCCGCCGCTGATGCCGGCCGCCTCCGCGAGCAGGGCCGAGTAGCGCGACACGCGCCACAGGTGGCCTCCCGTGTACGGGTCCCGCGCCTCGACAACCCAGGCCATGACCAGCAGGCTGGCCAGCATCTGGGCAGACCTGTCGTCCGCCACCTTGCGTCGAGGTTTGAAATAGTCGAACAGACTCATGCGCGCTACTCTCTGATGTGCTTCCCCAGCCACTGTAACATTGGCGGAGAGGCCTGCGCTGTGCGCCGAATGCGTGCGGGTTTGCGTACCCTCGTGGCCTTGAAGCCGGCCTCGCGGAGCCGGTTCGCGAGCGCCGCCAGCGGGGGGCATGCGTCGGCTGGAATCCCGCCCACGGCCATGAAGGCCTTGCGACTGACAAACAGCGGCGCTGCGGCTTCGAGTTCGGCGTGGCGACCGGTGATGGCGTCCGGCAGGCTGGCCAGCAAGCGTCGCCATGGTGTGCCGCTGATGCGCAGGTCGATGCGTCCCCACTCGCAGGCGTCGTCCTGCATGGCCTGGTCGATCAGCTGGTCGGCGAAGGCGGGCAGCACGATGCCGGCCCCGGCCAGCAGCAGCACCTCGGCGCTGGTGAACGCGGCGGCGACATTGAACTGCCGGGCGGCCGGCCCCGGTACCGTGATCGCGCGCCCGGCGTGACGGCGGGCGACCGCCAGGGTGTCGTCGGTACTGCCGCCGTCGACTGCGATCACCTCCACCCCGCAGCGGCGCAAGGGCGCGAGCAGGCGGAGTTGCGCATACGCCTGCATCGCCTCGTTCAGCACCGGGACGATGATCGACAGCCGCGGTGTTGCGCTGTCGTCTGCGCTTGGCGGGGCAGGCGTATCCGGCATGCTGGCGTCGTGGTGCCTCAGGTCGCGCCCTCGCAGCCGCGCGCCGGGCGACGGCCGAAGGCCAGCGGCAGCAGGAAGCCGGTCATGCACAAGACCAGACCATAGAGGTTGGTACCCAGCAGCAGCGCGTACTTGCCGTCGCCAATCGCCCAGCCCGGCGGAATTGCACCGACCGCCAGCAAGGTGCCCAGGATCATGCCGGTCCAGAAGCTGAGGTGGAAGGACAGCGGCGAATAGCCCACCCAGCGCGAAAACAGGAACACCGGCGCCAAACCGATCACCATGGTGCCGCTGATCGTGGTGGCTTTCAGGATGTCGGTGCCGGCGATCATCGGCAGGTTGCCGATCAGCGCAAACACCACCATCGCAATCGTGCCCGCCAGCACCGGTCGCAGCAATTTCGCGCGTCCGGCCAGCAGCGGCAGATCATGCGCGACCGAGCGCGCGAGCGAGGTGAAGGTGGAGTCCAGCGTCGATGCCGCCGACGAGATCATCACCACCGCCATCGCAAAGAAGCCAGCCACGCCGAGCACCCGTGCCACATCGGCTGGCACGTTGCCGCTCACCGGCATGCCTTCGAGGCGCGCATGCACGCCCACCAGGCTAAAGGCCACGATGGCGACAAAGCCGAGCACGCCGGCCACGATGAAGGCGCGCAGCATGGTTTTCTCGCGGGTGACAAAGGCGCGGTCGGTCAGCACCGGGTCATGGAAGGGGTAGGACAGCACCTGCAGCACTGCCACCAGCAGCAGGTCGACGCCCGACCCGAGCGCAAACTCGCCTTCGGTGAGCAGGGCCACCGGCCCGTGGGTCGGCACCACCCACAGCAGGGTCAGGCCGAGAAAGAGCACGAACACCACCGCCTGGATGACGTCGGTGAAGATCGAACTGCGCAACCCGCCCTTCAGACTGTAGAACAGCACCGACGCGGTAAACAGCAGTGCTGCGGCGATGAAGGCGCCCGAGCCCGCGTCGCCGTAGTAACCGCCGACCACCGCGGTGTTGCTCCACACTTCATTGAACAGCCGCACCAGAATGGCAGCCGAGAACGCCAGCGCCGCGCCGCGGCCGTATTTCGCGATCAGGAAGGACACCATGCCGGTCGCCCCTTCGCGGGTGCGCAGACGGTAGATGATCCAGCCGGCCACCGGAATCGACAGCCAGTAGGCGGCATAGGCCAGCCCGCCGACAATGCCGTAGGCCGCGCCGAGGTTGGCCGCATTGGTGACCGACTTGGCAAAGATCCAGCTGATGAACACGCTCATCATCAGCGCCCATTGCGAAGCCGGCCTGCCGGTATCGTCCGCACCATGAAAGAAGCCGGCCTCGTCGCGTGCGCGGGGAGAGATCCAGTACATCACCAGCCCGAAGACAACCAGGAAGGACCAGAAGAAGACACCCTGAAGTTCGGTCATGGTGTTCATGCGCGACCCCTGTGCGAAGTGGCAGTCGCGCTGGCGCGCGGTAGCGGATTGTTGGCAAACAGTGCGCAGGTGCGCTGGCACGGCGGGGTCGAGACGGGATGCTGCATGAGGGGCTCCACAAACGGATCGTTTGCGTTTGGTCGCGCGAGCGGCGCGAATCCTTACGGAGCGCCCAATGGACAAAATCAAAGGAAGAATCAAAGGGGTCAGAGTCGTTTGAAAACTTCAAACGACTCTGACCCCTTTGATTCTTTGCTTCGTTGCTGGCAGATCAGCGGGAGCGCCTGCGCGCTTGTTCGTGGCTCGCCGCGCTGTAACTGGACACGCAGTAGGGCACCAGATAGTTCAGGAACACATGGAACCAGGACACGGCCTCTCCCGAGAAGAGGGGCGCGCCCTGATTGATCAGGTTCAGGACGGTGCCCACAACGAGGGCGACGCGCAGCGCATTGCGCACGATCGCGGGTGAGAGGGCGAGGCGGAGGACTTCGGGCATCGTGGGTCGAATGGTGAGGCTGCAGGTGTGGATGCTCAGCACTTGCGCTCGGCGCTGGCCGGCGTGGCGGCGCTGATGGCGCGGCCGGGCAGGGCGAAGCGATTCATGAAGCGGCGGTCGATGCGATCCTTCCAGCGCCACACCCAGGCGCCTTCGGCCGACCAGCGGCCCCAGGACGCGATTGCATGGCGAGGCCCGGTGGCCAGCAGATACAGGGAGCGACGGCGCGGCTTGTAGGTTTGCACCTCGCCACCTTCGATCGTTGCCAGCAGGTTGCGGGCGAGGACCGGACCCGCGTGCACCGCGTGTACGCCTGAACGCGCCATGCGTACGTCTGCGCGCGCACAGGTGTCGCCCGCGGCAAAGACGTCGGCATGGGACAGGCTGCGGTGGTAGGCATCCACAAGGATGTAGCCGCGCGCGTCAAGCTTGAGGCCGCAGTGCGCGAGCCAGCCCAGCGGCCGCGCGCCGGTCGTGGCAATCACCTTGTCTGCCGGCAATTGCGTGCCATCGGCAAGCACCAGACCGGATTCGCTGGCGCGGGCACGTGCGCGATGAATCCGGATACCTGCCTCGTCGAGACTTTGCTGTGCGCGCTTGACGACGCCCGCCGCATGGCCCGGAAGCAGTCCTGTCTCCGAGATAACCAGGTCGATCCGTGCCGTGCCACCAGCCCCACGCAAACTGTGGCTTGCCGCGAGCGCGATCTCTACCCCGGCTGCGCCGGCACCGATCACGCTCATGCTGAAGCCCGGCGTCTGCAGTGCGGTGGCCATGAGCAGCGGCCACTGCACGAAGAAGTCATCCAGCGGCTTCACCGGGAGCAGGCGCTCACCCAGTTCCGCGAGATCCGCGGTGTCGGTCTCGCTGCCAACGTCGAGCGAGAGCAGGCTGTAGTCCATCGTGCTGCCATCGTCGAGGTACAGGCGGTGCTGATCAGCGTTCATGCCGGTGACGCGTCCGACGATCAGGCGCACGCCGGCAGCCTCGGCCAGCGGGCGCAGGTCGATGCGACACTCATCCAGCGTGTAGTGCCCGGCAATCCAGCCCGGCAGCATGCCGGAATAGTTCTGGAAGGGCGCGGGCGTGATCAGCGTAGTCTCAAGGCCGGCAGGTCTGCGTTGTGCAAGCATCTCCAGCACCGACAGATGTGCATGTCCGCCGCCGGCAAGGACGAGGTGTTTTGCAGCCTGGGTCATGAAGTTTTCAGGGGTCGAGTCATTGTGCTTGGTCGCGGCCGGGCGCGAATTCATTACAGCAGACTATGAACCCGCTTTTCAGGATGCGTTCAGCGATGCTGCAGCGCCTGCTCGATGAAGTTGCGCGGCACGCGGGGTTTGGGCACCTTGTCGTCAAACCACTGGCGTACCCCGGTATCCAGCCCGATGCCGTGCATGTAGTTGTACAGCGCCTTGTTCAGCGCCTTGCCCAGCGTATCGTGGTCCACCCCGGTGGGGTCGATGAAGCCGATGTCGTTCTTGGCAAAGTTGCCCGGCGGCAGTGGCTCAAGGCGCACGCCGTACTCCGCTGGGTTCATGCCCACCGGCGAATGCACGGTACAGGCGAAGCGGTGGAAAAAGCCGGACTGGATGCAGCCTGCCTCGAACAGCTGGCGCACGTATTCGAGCGCGTCCACCGTGTCGTGCACCGTCTGCGTCGGAAAGCCGTACATCAGGTAGGCATGCACCAGCACACCGGCCTCGGCGAAAGCATGGGTGACGCGCGCCACCTGATCGACCGAAACGCCTTTCTTCATCAGCGTGAGCAAGCGGTCGGAGGCCACTTCCAGCCCCCCCGATATCGCGATGCAGCCGCTGTCGGCCAGCAGTTGGCACAGCTCGCGGGTGAAGGATTTCTCGAAGCGGATATTGCCCCACCACGAGATCGACACCCCGCGTCGCAACAGCTCTTCCGCAAGCGCACGCAAGGCCTTGGGCGGCGCGGCTTCGTCGACGAAGTGGAATCCGGTTTGCCCGGTCTCGGCGATGATGGCTTCGATGCGGTCGACCAGGGTGGCGGCCGAGGCGCCGTCGTAGCGCGAGATGTAATCCAGGCTGACGTCGCAGAAGCTGCACTTTTTCCAGTAGCAGCCGTGGGCCACGGTGAGCTTGTTCCAGCGCCCGTCCGACCACAGCCGGTGCATCGGGTTGAGCATGTCGAGCAGCGACAGGTAACGGTTGAGCGGCAGCCCGTCCCAGGTCGGCGTGCCGACTTCGGCGAAAGGCACGTCGGGTTCGACCAGATTGATGTAGCGCACCGCACCGCTGTCGGCGTCGCGCACGAAGGTGCGTACCAGGCGCTGCTGCGAACGTTTGCCGCGCAGGTGGTCGAGCAGGGCAAGCAGCGGGCGTTCGCCGTCGTCCAGAGTGACGTAGTCGAAATAGTCGAACACGCGTGGCTCGCCCAGCTCGCGCAGTTCGGTATTCACATAGCCGCCGCCGAGCACGGTGACGATGGCCGGGTTGTGCGCCTTGACCGACTGCGCGATGCGGAAGGCTGCATACACCGCGCCCGGGAAGGGCACAGACACCAGCACCACCTGCGGTGCGTGGCGCGACAGGGCGTCGAGCGTGAGCGCGTGCAGGGTGTCGTCGACCAGGTTGGGCTTCGCGGCCAGTGCCTGCGCCAGCGGCTCGAAGGTGGGCTGGCTCAGGGCGAGCGACTCGGCGTAGCGGACGAACTCGAAGCGCGGATCGACCGCCTCGCGCAGCACATCGGCCAGATCGTTGAGATAGAGCGTGGCTAGGTGGCGGGCGCGGTCGTGCACGCCGAGTGCGCCGAACGCCCAGCCCAGCGGGTCGCCGCCGTCCGGGTCGACGTAGGCGTCGAGCGTGTCGAAGCGCGGCCCTTCGGGCAGAAACGCACCGCTGCCGATACGGTGGGCAAGCGTCGAGTCGCGCCCCTGCAGAAAGGCCAGTGTCGGCTCGATCGTTGTCTGGTAGCGCTCGAAGTGCTCAAGAAAGCACGCCACGCTCTCGCTGCGACGCCGCGCCGGCAGCGCTTCGGCACGGGTGCGGATCGCATTTAGCCCGTCGCGCGAGAACAGTTTCAGCACCAGCGCCAGCGCGAGGTCCTCCTGCACTGCATCGACGCCGCGCGAGCGCAGGAAGCCGGTGAGGTAGGCAGTGGACGGGTAGGGCGTGTTCAGCTGCGTCATTGGCGGAATGACGGAGAGCACGCGCAGCGGGATATCGGACATCGGGCAGAAACTTCTGGTCAGGGTGAGGCGCAGTTCTACCACGAACGGGGGTGTTTTGCGCCGAACGGGTTGTGGGCCTGACCAGGTGGACGGATTGGTGGGAGAATGAAAGGCGCCTCCTGATCACCCTGTGTGAACAAGGCCTCCGGATGTCGCGTGGCATCCGCACGGGAACCACTGGATATCGTTTCAATGCCTATCAATTACTCGAGGCGTCTTACCGGTCGCAGCAGGTCTGCAAAGAGCAACCGCCATCTCGGTGTCACACTCGCTTTCGTTGCCGGCGCGACCAATGCGGGCGCTTTCCTCGCCGTTCAGCAATACACCTCGCACATGACCGGGATCGTGTCCGCGATGGCGGACAATGTTGCGCTTGGCCGCTTCGATCTTGTGCTGGCGGGCCTGGGCGGTCTGCTGTCCTTCATCGCGGGCGCGGCATGTACCGCGATCATGATCAACTTTTCGCGTCGGCAGCGACTGCACAGCGTATACGCCATGCCCTTGTTGCTGGAGGCGATGCTGCTGCTGTGTTTTGGTTTGCTGGGCGCACGTCTGTCGGCGATCGAGGGGTTCTTTGTGCCGATGACCATCATGCTGCTGTGCTTCATCATGGGGCTGCAGAATGCGGTCGTGACCAAGATGTCGAACTCCGTGATCCGGACCACGCACGTTACAGGCATGGTGACCGATATCGGAATCGAGCTCGGCAAGCTGGCATACTGGAACAGCCACAAGCACGACGCGATGCAGGCGGTCAGGGCTGACCGCGATCGCCTCGTGCTGCTGTCGTTGCTGACGTTGTCCTTTTTTGCCGGCGGGCTGTTCGGGGCCTTCGGGTTCAAGCATCTTGGCTATTCCCTCACAGTGCCGCTTGCCTTTGCGCTGGTCATGCTGGCGAGCATCCCGGCGCTGGACGATCTGCGTGTTTTCGCGCGGCGTTTGTTGCGCCCCTGATGCCGTGTAACGGGCCTTTCCCGTGAGTGCCGGAAGGAACAGTAAGGAGGAACAATGAGCTACTCATATGAATCCATCGATGCACTGTTCGAGTGGGCGCCAGAGGGTGCGCTGGCGCTCGTGAAGCAGGAGATCAGTCAGCTTGTCAGGCGTGACAAGGCAGTGCTGGCAGATGCGTTCTACGACTACATGATGCAGGACCCCAATGCCTCGCCCTTTTTGTCGGTGAAGGCCGTCGAGGCCCGCCTCAAGCCGGAACTGCAAAAATGGCTTGAAAGGCTGCTGTGTCATGACTCGGAGGCCGAACTTCAGGCCGTACTTGCGATGCAGCGCCATGTCGGCGAGGTGCATGCCCGTGCCGAGATTCCGCTGCAGCTGGTTGCTCGAGGCATGCGTTTGCTCAAGCGCGAGATCTGTTCGCGCATCGTGGCCGGCAGGCTCGGTCGTAGCGAAACCCTTCTCGCCATCATGCGGGTCACGCATCTGATCGATGTTGCGTTCGAGGAGATGAGCGCCGCCTTCGAGCATTCGCACGAGCACGAAGTCCGCACTGACGAGGCCTACAGGATGTCGGCTGGCAGCGGCGATCTGCTGCTTGAGCGGGAAAGGCAGACCAGTGCATTGCTCGACTGGGAAAGCCGTCTGTTTCGCGCGATGGCAATGGGGCTGTCGCTAGAAGGGGGCACGTCCCTGAACGGTTCGGCGTTCGGGCTGTGGCTCAATCACAAGGCCGCCCTGATTTTCGACAATACGCGGGAGCTGCCCCTGATCGCGGAGTGTGTCGCCCGCGTAGACAACGCAATTTTCCCCGAAGCCGTTTTTGCCGGAAAGGTGGCGCCCGCCCCTGATGATGTTCGTGCGCTGATCAAGGCTGTCTCGAGCGAAGTCGAGCAGATCCGTTTTCTGCTCGCCTCCATGTTTGAGCGCCTGACCGATCTCGAGGTGGGCCGCGATGTGCTGACGCAGCTGTTCAACCGTCGCTTCCTGCCCACGATCATGAAGCGCGAGATAGAGCTCAGCCGGCGCAAGGGCACTGCTTTCTGCGTGCTCTTGCTCGACATCGACCTGTTCAAGCAGGTCAATGACCGGTTCGGGCACGATGCGGGTGACAGGGTGCTGCAGAATGTGGCGGGCGTGCTGATTGGGCAGGTTCGGGCCAGCGATTTTGTCTTTCGTTATGGTGGCGAGGAGTTTCTGATCCTGCTGGCCGAGGTGGATCACGTTAAGGCGTGTTCCGTCGCAGAGAAGATACGACACCGCATCGAGGCGAGCGTGACGCCGTTGACCGATGAGCAGAGCGTCAGCGTTACGGCCAGCATTGGTGTTGCAGCGCATGACGGCCACCCCGATTTCCAGCATCTGGTCGATCGCGCCGACAAGGCGCTCTACCGGGCCAAAGCCGCGGGCCGCAATTGCACGGTGCTTGCCGAGTCTTGAGGCGTTTCTGCGCCTGTGGGCAAGGGGCAAGTCACCCAGTCGCGGCGGGGTTTTTCGCTTGAAATGCAGAACTATTCGGTTTTTAAGATGTAGATGAGGTTAGATTTTCCGTGTGATTGCGCTTTTCGGAAATTTTGTTCTAAATTTTTCTGCCTTCTGGCGAAAAGCAGAAATTTCATTCCTTTCCTGAACCGGTACGCTTTGGACTCGCCCACAAGGCGTCCAGGTGGTCTGCGTTTTCGGCCTTCTCCCAACCACGGGGTGGTGTCGATCCTGGCAGGCCGATGAACGAACCGTTCAGGAAACACTTATGTCCGGAACCATTGCCCGCGCTGGCTCGGGTTACGCTGCCGGCCCGAAGCTTGCCGCGCTCCCGCTGATGCTCATCGCCCCGGCCTTGTTCGCCGCCAACATGGTGGTCGCCCGCTGGGCGGAAAGTGTCGGCATTCCCCCCGTCTTCCTTGCCTTTGGCCGCTGGGTGCTGGCGCTTGCGATCCTGCTGCCGTTCATTGCGCCGCGCCTGTGGCATTCGCGTCAGGTGCTGATGGCCAATGCCCCGCGTGTGCTGCTGCTCGGTGCACTTGGCATGGGCGTCGCGGTCGGCCCGCAATACATCGGCGCGGTGCATACCAGCGCCACCAACGTCGCACTCATCATCTCCGCCTGTCCCGCGCTCGTGGCGCTGATCGAGGCCATCGTGTGGCGAGTGCCGGTGGGTACGCAACGCGCGGTCGGCATGTCGCTCGCGATCTGGGGCGTCCTGCTCGTCCTGTCGCGCGGCGACGTTGAAGCGCTCGGCAGTCTGTCCTTCGGTCGCGGCGATCTGTGGGTGGTGCTCGCCGCATGCGGTTGGGCAGGCTACACCGTGCTGGCCCGGCGTCGTCCCCTGCCTGAACTGCCGGCCGAGGTTCGCCTTGGCGCGCTGATGATCGGTGGTATCGTGGCGCTGGCCCCGTTTGCCCTGTTCGAGAGCGTGGCCTTGCAAACGCCCGATTTCGGTCGCTGGGAACTCTATTTCGCACTGGTATTCCTCGCCCTCGTGCCCGGCCTCGGCGCCTACCTGTGCTACGACCGCCTGGTCAGCCTGAGCGGCCCTGCCGGCGCAAGCATCTCGCTCTACCTGGTGCCGATGTATGCCGTGCTCGCTGCCTGGCCGCTGCTGGGCGAGATCCCGCAGGCTTTCCATATCGGCGGCTTCGCGCTCATTCTCGGTGGCGTGGCGCTGTCGGGGATGCGTCAGCGTATCGGTCGTCGCGCCGCAGTGAATCACTGAAAAAGGTCTCTTCCGGCAGGGGATGCGCAATAATCCGGGGTCAAGCAAGAATACCCCGGAGACTTAAGTGAAGACCGTCAGCATTCTCGGCAAGCATCTCGAATTCGTCCGCCTGCCTTCTGCACATCCGCGCGAGAACGCGCCTGCCATGGTGTTCCTGCACGAAGGCTTGGGCTCGGTGTCGATGTGGCGCGATTTTCCGCAGAAGGTGGCCGACGCGAGCGGCTGCGAGGCGGTTGTCTTCTCACGCGTCGGCTATGGCCGCTCTGACCCTGCCACACGGCAGCGCGATGTCACCTACCTGCACGAAGAGGGGCTGACCGTGCTGCCCGCATTCATCGCCGAACTCGGGCTTGAGCGCCCCTTCCTGTTCGGCCATTCGGATGGTGGCTCGATCGCGCTTCTGTGCGCGGGCGGAACCGATGTGCCCCTTGCCGGCGTGATCGCGATGGCGCCCCATGTTTTCGTCGAGAACGTCACCATCGAAGGAATTCTCCAGGCCAAGGCCGTGTGGGAGAACTCCGACCTTCCTGCCCGGCTGGGCCGATACCACAACGATGCCGACGCGGTGTTCCGCAGTTGGCAGAACATCTGGTTGCACCCGGCTTTCCGCGACTGGAACATCGAGGACATCCTGCCCGGCATCTCCGCGCCGATTCTTGCGATTCAGGGCGAAGACGACGAGTACGCCACCATGGAACAGATCGACCGTATCGCCGCAGGCGCAGGCGATGTCGATCTGGTCAAACTGGCCGATTGCCGCCACTCACCGCACAAGGACCAGCCCCAGGCCGTCATCGAGGCGGTCGCTGCCTTCGTCGAGCGCGTGCTTGATTGAACAAACAACCCTAAAACCAAAGGCAAAAACCAAAGGGGTCAGAGTCGTTTGAAAATTTCAAACGACTCTGACCCCTTTGGTTTTTCTTCTCCTTCCAAAGAGCTATTTTCAAGTGAGCAATAATCTCGTATTGTTGCATCAAGGGAAATTTATGTTCCTGTAGATAATTCCTAAGGAATGATGCCAATGCTCGTCAATGCAGGATCACGCCGCGGCCCCAATCGGCCGCCACTCCCTGAATCCGCCCGTGCTGCGGCACAGGCTGCGCTTGCGGGCGAGACGCCGCAGCGCGACCGGTTGATCGAGTATCTGCACCGTCTGCAGGATGCGCACGGTGCGCTGTTCGCAGATCACCTCGCGGCACTGGCTGAGGCGATGAAGCTGGCGCGCGCCGAGGTCTACGAGGTCGCGACCTTCTATCATCACTTCGACGTTGTGGCCGAGGGCGGTTCAGCGCCGGCTGGGCTCACTGTACGGGTGTGCGATTCGCTGACCTGCGCGATGCACGGTGGCGAAGAACTGGCTGCGGCGCTTGAGGGCCGCGTCGGCGCGGGTGTGCGGATACAGTGCGTACCCTGTGTCGGACGCTGCGATTGCGCGCCGGTGGCGGTCGTGGGGCAGAACCCGGTTCATCATGCGAGTGCGGACACGGTGATGGCCGTGGTGGAAGCGGACGATCGCGTCGAGCGCGCGCCCGTCATCATCGATTTCGACGCCTACCGCGTGGCGGGTGGCTACCATCTCT
>SWCC01017812.1_pt1 | contig 62578 bp, 57 predicted proteins | sample 4692971 | NCBI WGS metagenome assembly SWCC01 (sample SAMN10267277, study PRJNA491770) | bioreactor metagenome | isolation source: DHS bioreactor inoculated with subseafloor sediment | place: Japan: off Shimokita Peninsula | collected 2006-08
AGCCGAAGCGGGGGGTGGTTCGCTCCTCAACCAGCCGGTGTAGGGGGGGCGTCGGTCTCGCTTTCCCGTCGGGTGGTTGAGGAGGACGCGTGTCGTCCGTCTCGCTTTCCCTTCGGCTGGTTGAGGAGGCCCGGAGGGCCGTCTCGAAACCTGGTGAGGTGATTTGTGGACTGTGTCGGGGGTTTCGAGACGCTCACTTCGTTCGCTCCTCAACCTGCCGAAGCGGGGGGTGGTTCGCTCCTCAACCTGCCGAAGCGGGGGGTGGTTCGCTCCTCAACCTGCCGAAGCGGGGGGTGGTTCGCTCCTCAACCAGCCGAGGGAGACAAGGGCGGCGCGGCTCGAGAAAGGCGACTCAGGACACCTCAACGGTCAAGAACGGCTTGCTGCCGTCCTTGGTGGTGACGGCGGCCTGCCAGCCGGTATCGGTCTGCTGCCACCAAGCGCCCACGGTGGCCGGCAGCAAAATCGGTTTGGCGAAACTCACCGAGGCTGTGTAGATCTCCGGCAGGCGTCCGTCCAGAGCCGACAGCACCCGCGCATGAGTCCACATGCCGTGGATGATCGGTCGGGCGAACCCGAAGGCCCTCGCGGCCAACAGATTGGTGTGGATCGGGTTCGGATCGCCCGAAACGCGCCGATACTGCCGTCCCAGATCGGCGGGCAGCCTCCACTGGGCAATCGTGGGCTGCGGCTCGAACGCCGGTCGATCCAGAACCTCGGGTTCCCCAGGAGTGTGGGCGCCCGGCGCCAAATAGGTGCTCACACCGTCCCAGACCAGCACTCCGTCCACGCTGATCTCCCCGACGAGATCGAGCATGGCGCCGCGCTTGTGCGGACGCAGATTCGCCACCCGCACCGCCACATCCAAGACCTCGGACGCACGGACCGGCCGATGCAACCTCATTGAATTGGAGACGTGCACCACCCCGGCCAATCGAATGCTCGACTCCGAACCGGACAGCAACTGAACATGCAACGGGAAGGACAGCACGTGCAACCAGGTGGGGGAGACCTCATCGCGCACCGTGAAGCCGCAGACCCGGTCGTAATCGGCCAGCCGCTCCATTGATTGACGCACTCCGGCCACCCGCACCGCATAGTCAGGCACGCGCGCTGGCCCGTGACCAAAACTGGGCACCAGCGCCTTGGCGAACAGCGGCCCCAAAGCAGGCATGGACGCCAGCTCGCGGGTCTGCATCAGGCACCCACCAGGTTCTGTCCGCAGACGCGGATGACCTGCCCGGTCACACCGCTGGAGGCCGGATCGAGGAAGTAGCCGATGGTTTCGGCCACATCGATCGGATTGCCGCCTTGGCCCAGGCTGTTGGTCCGCCGGAAGATCTCTCGCTGCACGAAGGGAATCTTGGCAGTCATGTCGGTCTCGATGAAGCCTGGCGCGACGGCATTCACCGTGATTCCGCGCTCGGCCAGTTCCGGGGCAAGGCTGCGCACCATGCCCACCACGCCGGCCTTCGAGGCGGCGTAGTTGGCTTGGCCACGGTTACCGGCGATGCCGGAGGTGGACGCGATCGAGACCAGGCGTCCGTCATCGGCGAGGCCGCCGGGGCGTCCGTCCAACAACACCGGGTTCATGCGCAGTTGAGCGGCCAGGTTCACCTCCAACACCTGCTGCCAGTGGGTGGCATCGGTATTGACCAGCAGTTTGTCGCGGGTGATGCCGGCGTTGTGCACCATGCCGTGAATGCGCGCCGACTCCCCGTACCGGGTGGCGACGTGCGCGGCCAGACGCTCACCAGCATCCGGAGCGGTGATGTCGAGTTGCAGGGCGGTGCCACCGAGTTGATTGGCGATCGCGGCCAGTGACTCGCCAGCCATCGGTACGTCGACACACACCACGGTGGCGCCGTCGCGGGCGGCGACTGTCGCGATCTGGGCGCCAATGCCTCGGGCCGCGCCGGTGACCACCACGATCTTGTCCGCCAGTGGGGGTGTGCCCTTCGACAAGCTCAGGGAACGGGACTCGATGGCTGAGCCTGTCGAAGCCCCGACCGTCCACGACTGTCCGTCGACGAACGCCGAACGCCCCTCCAACAGGAAGGAGAAGGTCGAGACCAGGTCGGCGGCCACGACCTCGGGGGCGCAGTAGACCAGGTTCGTGGTCGCTCCGCGTCGCAGTTCCTTGCCGATGGTGCGATTGATGCCGTCCAAACCCTGACGCACCGCGTTGGCCTCGACCCCGTCAACCACCGCATCGGCGAGCAGAATGATGCGTCCCGAAGCGGCCAAAGACTTCACCGCCGGACGCAGCGTCGCCCGCACTCCTTCCAGCTTCGGAATCTCGCGCAGGCCCCGAGCGTCGACGACCAGCGCGCCGATGCGCTCGGGGTAGCGCGGGGGCTCCTCGCCGTCGTCGACCAGGGCTGCCGCAGCAGTCACCCCGACGGCGTCCAATACCTCGGCGGCCAGGCTGGAGCCGCCGAGGGAGGTCATCACTACGGGCCCGTCGGGCATCACCCGGCCGCGACGCAGCTTCTCCGGCTCGGGCAGGCCGAGCTTGCCGGCCACGGCCTGGCCGGGGGCTGAGTAGAACAGTTGCTCCAAGGCGCTGGTCATCACACCGCCTCCAGAATCGCGACCACACCTTGGCCACCGGCAGCACAGATGGAAACCAGGCCGCGCGATCCGCTGCCGCGCTCATGCAGCAGCTTGGCCAGGCTGGCGACGATGCGTCCGCCGGTGGCGGCGAAGGGGTGCCCGGCGGCCAGCGAGGAGCCGTACACGTTGAGTTTGTCGCGGTCGATGCTGCCCAGTGGCTTGGACAGTCCTAGTTCGTCGCGGCAGTAGGCCACCGACTCCCAGGCGGCCATTGTGGCCAACACGGTCGAGGCGAAGGCTTCGTGCAACTCGTAGAAGTCGAAGTCGGCCAGGCTCATGCCTTGGCGCTCCAGCAGTCGTGCCGCGGCGTGGGTGGGTCCCAGCAGTAGATCATCACCGGCGACGTGATCGACCGCGGCCACCTGGGCATCGACGATGCGGGCCAACGCCGGCAGTCCGTGGGCGGCGGCCCAGCCCTGTTCGGCCAACAGCACGCTGGACGCGCCGTCGGTCAGCGCCGTGGAGTTGCCGGCGGTCATGGTGCCGTTGGGGCCGCCGAAGACGGGTTTGAGAGAGGCGAGCTTCTCCATCGACGTGTCCGGACGCAGCACGGTGTCGCGGCTGACGCGCAGATAGCCGGTGACCAGATCGTCGAAGAAACCGGCGTCCCAGGCTTTGGCGAGGTTGTGATGGGAGGCCAGCGCGAGTTCGTCCTGGTCGCTTCGGGTGATGCCCCAGCGGGCGGTCGTGGCGGCCTGATGTTCGCCCATGCTCAGTCCGGTACGCGGCTCGACGACCTGCGGTGCGACCGGTGCCAGGTGGTGGGGTCGAATGGCGGCGAGCGCGGCGAGGCGTTGTTGCAGGTTCTTGGCTCGATTCGCCTTCAGCAGGGCTTTGCGGAGCCCTTCGGTGACGGTGATCGGGGCATCAGAGGCCGAATCGACACCGGCGCCGATGCCGACGTCGGCCTGGCCGAGCGAGATCTTGTTGTGAATGTAGATCACGGTTTCCAGACCGGTGTCGCAGGCCTGCTGCAGGTCGACGGCGGGAGTGTTGGGGTCCAGGGCCGAGCCCAGGACCGCCTCACGGGTCAGGTTGAAGTCGCGGGAGTGTTTGAGCACCGCGCCGCCGGCGACCTCGTCCAGCTTCACACCGGACAGTCCGAATCGGGCAGCCAGCCCGTCGAGCGCGGCCGTGAGTAGATCTTGATTGCTCGCCGAGGCGTAGGCGGTACCGGCTTTGACGAAAGGAGTGCGGTTGCCGCCGACGATCACCGCTGATCGAGGCAGATTCATAGGTCCTCCTGGAGTGGGGCAGTACCAAACATTTACTAGATACCGACGGTAGCAGGTACGCAAAGTATCGGGTACCCTCGAGCTATGCCAAGCAATGCTGATGGGCGCGACACCCGCTGGGCGGAGCATCGGACCAACCGACGCCGCGAGCTGGTGGAAGACACGCTGCGCGCCATCCGCAAACACGGTGCTGGAGTCGGCATGGACGAGATCGCAGCCCAGGCCAACACCTCCAAGACCGTCATCTATCGCCACTTCGGGGACCGCGCCGGCCTCTACACGGCGGTGGTCGCGGCCGTCCACGACTTCATCCACACCGGGTTGGAGGCCGCTCTGGAGCTCACCGATCCCGAGGATCTCACCAGCCTGGTCCACGACCTCGCCGATGCCTACCTCGGCCTGGTGGAGCGCGATCCTGAGATCTACCGCTTCGTGCTCTCGCCTCCCAGCACAGTGGCTGCTCAGATCGACCCCTATGGCGGATTGCCCGAGGTCATGGGCGATCATGTGGCGCAGGCCATTGCCGATCATCTCAACGCGCAGGGGCAAGACCCGTCCTGCGCACCCACCTGGGGACATGGACTGGTGGGTTTCATCCGGGCCTCTGCCGACCGTTGGATGGCCGGCGGTCAACGCGAGACCAAGGCCGAGATCCTGGCTTGCATTGATTCCTTCAACTCCCCGGCACTGGCCAATGGGCTGGCTGCCATCCCTCACCTTCAGGAGCAACGATGACCCTGTTGAGCACCTCAACCGACCAACTCACCACCCTGGGCGCGGGACTGCGGCGGGCCTTGGACGGCCCGTTCGCAGACAAGCGAGCCGCCGCCCGGGCCGCTTTCCCGTCCGACAACTTGCTGCGAGACCCCGATCTGAGCATCGATGACGCCCGGGAGTGGGTGTTGAACCGGCTCATTGAGATCTCCGAGGCCGGCGTGCTGGCCACCGGGGTGCCGCAGAGCTCGGAGGATCCGGGGAATATCGCCGACACCGTGGTCGCCTTCGAGACTCTGGCCCACGGTGACCTGTCCGCCACCATCAAGTCCGGCGTCCAGCTGGGCCTGTTCGGGGGTGCGGTGACCAACCTGGGCACGAAATGGCACCACGACACCTTCCTGGCTGACATTTCCAGCCTGAAGCTGCTGGGCTGCTACGGCATGACCGAGCTGGGCCACGGCTCGGATGTGTTCTCGCTGGAGACCACCATCACCTTCATCCCGGAGACCGATGAGTTCGAGGTGCACTCCGAGACGCAGGGTGCGACCAAGGCCTACATCGGCAACGCCGCCAAGCACGGCACCATGGCCGTGGTGTTCGGTCAGCTGCTGGTGCGCGGACGCAACTACGGTGTGCACGCCATCCTGGTGCCGATTCGTGATGACGACCACACCGTGCTGCCCGGTGTCACCATCGGCGATCAGGGCCATAAGGGCGGCTTGCTCGGGGTCGACAACGGCACGATGCGCTTCCACCGGGTGCGGGTGCCGCGGCGGATGCTGCTGGACCGCTATGGCGGCGTCACCGAAGCCGGCGAGTACGCATCATCGATCGAGAGCCCCACCAAACGGTTCTTCACCATGCTGAGCACCTTGGTGCGTGGCCGCATCTGTGTCAGCGCCGGCGCCGGCATTGCTGCTCGACGCGGACTGTCGATCGCTACCCGCTACGCGTTGAAGCGACGCCAATTCGTGGCGCCGGGGCATTCCGAAGGCGTGCTGCTGGCCGATTACCTGATCCATCAACGTCGGCTGCTGCCGTTGATCGCGCGCTCCTACGCTTTGGGCTTTGCTCAGAATGAGGTCACGTCGTCGCTGGTGCATGTGATGGAGTCGGGCCAGGCGAGCGAGGAGGAGAAGCGGCAGCTGCAGACCCGCGCCGACGGCATCAAGGCGCTCACCACCCGGTTCGCCAACGATGCGGTGCAGGAGGCGCGGGAGGCCTGCGGCGGTGCCGGCTACCTGTCGGAGAATCAACTCACCGGCATTCGCGCCGATGTCGATGTGTTCGCCACCTTCGAAGGCGACAACACGGTGTTGCTGCAGCAGGTAGCCAAGGCGCTGCTAGGCGACTACGCCAAGATCTGGGGCGAACTGGATACCGCAGGGATGGTGCAAGCCACGGCCCGGGTGTTCGGCGACACCGTGATGGAACGGACTTCGGCGTCCACGCTGGTGGAGCGGTTGACTGCCACCGTGAAACGGCAACCCGAAGCCACGACGCTGGTTGATCGCGGCTGGCACGCCTGGATGTTCACCGAGCGGGAGCGACACTCGCTGGAGTCGCTGGCTCGTCGCGCCCGCAAGGCGGGCAAGAAGTTCGATGCCCTGAACCAGCTCGGCGATCACATGCTGTTCGTTGCCAAGGCCCATATGGAGCGCATCGTGTTGGAGGCGTTCATCGCCGCCATCGATGCCACCGAGCCCGGCGAAGTTCGCGAGGTGCTGGAGCGGCTGTGCAGCTTGTACGCACTGAGCAGCATTCAGGCCGATCGTGGCTGGTTCGCCGATCACGGCAAGATGTCCGCCGGACGCGGCAAGGCCATCGGAGCCCAGATCAATGCGCTGTGCGCCGAGCTTCGTCCCGACGCCCTGTCCTTGGTAGAAGGCTTCGGCATCCCCGAGTCCTGGCTGGGTGCCGCCATCCTCGAGGACTGATCGCTCCGCGTCTGCGTGACCGGCGAGCGCCGCCCCACTCCGGCTGGCTGAGGAGCGAACGCCTCCCCACTCCGGTTGGTTGAGGAGCGAACGCCTCCCCACTCCGGTTGGTTGAGGAGCGAACGTAGTGAGCGTCTCGAAACCCCCGACGTGCCTCCTCAAACCGGCTTGCGAGGTTTCGAGACGGCCCTGCGGGCCTCCTCAACCAGCCGTAGTGGGGGTGGGCGGGTGCCGAGATGGACGCTGGCGCGTCCTTGGTAACCAGTTGCGGTGAGACTGGGCAGGCCCACGTAGATGCGGCTCGGAACGCTGGCTTCGAGGAGCCCAGCCCTATTAGCATCCAGACGTGATCTCGGGATCGGGGGCGCCTTCGTGGCCAGCTTTGGAGCGAGCCGACCAGGTGCGAGCCATTCTCGATGCAATCGAGGCGCCTACCTCGCGCGGGGTTATCGTCACCGGGGAGACCGGCATCGGCAAGACCACCGCAGCGTTGCAGGCGGCCGCCGAGCTTTCAGCCCACCCTCTTCACCTGCACGGCAGCGAGTTTGCTCGCGAGGTACCGTTCGCAGCCCTGGCGCCATGGCTTGATGAGCATTCACCGCCAACCGGACTCATGAACGTCGCCGCGATCGCCTCGGCAATTCGTGAAGCGACGCAAACCCGTCAGGGTGCGGACACGCCCGTGATCGTGGTAGATCCCGCGCCCCTCGTCGACATCATGAGTGCTTATGCGCTCGCTCAAGTCGCAAAGGCTGAACTCGTTCGCCTGGTGATCGTCGGACGCACACTTGGCGACATTCCCGAGCCCTTTTTGGAGATGTGGCGTGACGGGATGCTCGGCAACCATCAGATCGAGCCGTGGACGGCCGACGAGGTGGCCCAGCTTCTCACCCGGCGCCTCGGCGCGCCGGTCGCTCTGTGGTCGATCCATGAACTGGGGCGGATGGCCGGACACCAGCCGCTCTTCTTGCGCTATCTGGTCGACGACCAGCTCCGTCAGGGAGCCTTGACTCTCCGTGAAGGGACGTGGGTGCTTCAGCGCAACCCATCCAGCGCCTCGCCGGGGCTCGCGGAGGTTCTGCGGGCCAGGCTCAACGAGCGCACCGCCGCCGAGCAGCGGGCCCTGGAACTCCTCGCCCTGGCTGGCGAAGCTCCTTACGACGCCATGGAGGAACTGGTGGGACCGGCCGTCCTGGAATCGCTGCTCGAAACCGACTTGTGCGAACTGACCTCCCACCAGCCGGCGCAGCTGCGACTGCGACATCCAACTATCGCCGAAATGATCCGCTCAGGCGTGCCGCTGCCACGTCGACGACGGCTCCGTGCGGAACTGCTTGCCGTCCTCGACGCCAACGTCCCCCGGAGTGGTCCGGCGTTGTTGTCCTTCGCGATGTGGACATTGGATTGCGGCGCCGAGCTGGCTCCGCACACTGCTATCGAGGCCGCTCGACAGGCGATCGACTTCTACGACCCGGCCTTGGCCCTTCGACTTGCTGAGGGAGTTACCGATGCCGGCCACCGGATCGCCCGCGCAACGATGCTGTCGGCCGCTTTCCGACTTCTTGGCCAAGTCGAGCGCAGTCGCGACTTGCTCACCGATGTCAGTGACGGCCAACTCCGCGCAGTCACGGCCGGCGTACGGGCAGCCCTTGCCGAGGAGTTGGTCCTGGTGGCTGCCATTGACCCGGGCATGACCACGGCCGCTCATCACGTCCTCGACCTTGTTGAGGCCATCGACGGCCCACATCGGCGTCTGGACGGACTGCGGTGGGAATTGCTTGCCGCCGAAGGCCGCTACCTGGAGGCCTTGCCTGCCATGGAGGCTGCGATCGTCGACCGCGATGGTTCCGAGGACTGGATACTCGCGGCAGGAGCCCTGCTGGAGACGCTCTCGCTCACTGGTCGTCAGCAGGACGCGCTGACTCTGGCGGCCGAAGCCAGTGACGTCGCCGCGAGTCTGGAGCTCAGCCCCGCGGCGTTCGACATCGTGCACGCCGCGCTGTTCGGAGTGTTCATGAAGTGCGGGCTGTGGGCCCAATCCCGGGAGACGCTGCTGGCCGGTGCGACAAGTCGCGATCTCAAAATGCTATTCATCGGCGCTGCTGCCGACAGTGCCCTCGGAATGACCTATGTCCTCGGGGGCTATGCCAAGGAGGCACGGCGGTACCTCAGCCAAGCTCTGGCTCAGAGCCGAATTCGCGACGTTCGCCGAACCGGGCCACAGATCGCCGCCGGATTGGCCTATGCCTTCGCCCTCGACGGCGACCATCAAGCGGCTCGCGACGCGCTCGCGGAGTGGAGCTCCGGGCCGCGCACCTATTGGAACATCTCCGCTTCTGGCGACTATTTGGGGTGGTGCGCCCGCCTGCTCATCGATGGGCTGGACGCCTGCGAAGACGGGGTCCTTGCTCTGGCCGAGGAACATGCCCGTAGAGGCATGGTGATTGACCAGCTGCTGGTGCTTTCTGCCGCCGCTCGCGCTGGATCACGCCGAGCACTCGATTCGCTGTTGGCCTTGAACATCGCCCAACCTGGTCCGCTCGCGGCCGCCGTTCTCACCTGGGCCCAGGGGATTCGTGACGCAAATGTCGAGGCTTTGATCCTCGCCGCGCAGCAGTTGCTTTCCTTGGGGAATCCGCTGTTCGCACGCGAGTCGGCCCAGGCTGCGGCCGACCTGGGAGGCGCGACCTTGGCCCGCGCGCGCAGCCTGTCCCAACAGGCCGGCGCCATCCTCGCCGGAACCAGAGGTGCCTCGGCGCTGTCCGGGCTCACTCCTCGGGAGCGCGAGGTCTGCCAGCGGGCCGCCGACGGCGAGTCGAACAAGGACATCGCCGCAGCGCTGTTCTTGTCGGTGCGCACGGTGGAGAGCTATCTGCAATCGGCCTTCGCCAAACTCGGGATTCGGGGACGCGCCGAACTCGCCGAACTGATGGCGGGGTAGATCGCCCCGCGCCACGGTAGCCACATCACCGTAGGCACCGCAGCCCAATACCGTGGCGCCTACGGTGCCGAGCCCGGTAGCCGAATTCCTAGGTTGGAGCCAAGCCCGCGATCCCGCGCGCTCCAACGAAAGGAAACCGGCCATGGGCCTGTTGAAGAACCTCAAGGGCATGAAGGACATGGTCAGCGCCGCTCCCGGCCTGATCGAATCGGCGAACCAGCTCGGCGCCCAAGCCCAAGCTCAGGCCGCCGCCGCACAGCAGTTCAGCGGCCAGGCCGGTGTCAACGCCATGAACACCGCCGCCGTGGGTGAGCCGTCAGCTGAGGCACTCGCACCGATCGCCGGCGTCGATCTGCCGACCTACACCGCTGTGGTCAAAGGCATCGCCGCGTTCGGCTATGACTCGGCGCGACTCCCCGAGGTTGCCGCCACCCACGGCATCAGTGCTGCGGACTGGGCGGTGGCTCAAGCCGGCTGGGGCGAGCGGATTCAGACCGACAAGGCGCTCGGTAATCGTTTCAACATCCTCTACACCCAGGCCTGATCATGGGATTCCTTCGCGACCTAGCCAAACTCCACAAGATGGGTAATGACCAGTTGGCGAACCTGGACGTCAAGGGCCAACTGGGACAAGCCCAAGCTCGGCTCGACGCCCTCAACGCCACTGCACCGACCCCCGCCGCATTGAACGGGCTGGCGGTCACCACTGCCGCAACGGTCACCGCGACCCGTGACACCGGAGTCATCATGAACGGCCAGCCCACCGTGGAAGTCGATCTGATGGTGCTGCTGCCCACCGGCGTGCCGGTGCAGGTGACGCGCAGCCTCACCGTGTCGCCACTCCACCTCTACCGCCTCCAGCCCGGGCGGCAGGTGGACGTGCGTCTTGACCCGGCTGATCCGCAAGGCAGCGCCCAGATTGCCCTGTGACCACCTGACCAATCCCGCCTCGAAAGAAACAACCATGACTGACCATCCGACCCTACGACGCCTGGTGAGACTTACTGCCTCGATCGCCGTCGCGACCGTGGCGATCGCCTCTTCAGCCACGACGGCGAGAGCGGCTGCACCCTCCAATGACGACTTCGCCGACGCGACGCCACTCATCCTCAGCACCGGAGGCAGCATTCAGTTCTACGGCGCAACGCAGGAGGCGACCACCGAGCCGTCCGAGCCCTCGCACCATCCCGACGGCGTAACACCGACGTCAGCCAGCATCTGGTACACCTACACCCCCACCACAGATGGCAACCTCGATGTCGGTGTCATCGCCAGCAACGCAAGCTTCGACCCCGTGGTGGCGATCTACACCGGATCTTCGGTATCGGCTCTCACTCGAATCGCGGCCAACGATGACGCCCGATCAGGACAAACGCGCAGCCAGATCCTTTCGGTCCCGATCGTCGCCGCCACGACCTACCACATCGCAGTAGCCGTCAAGAGCGGCACCCCGTCAGGCCTGCAACTGACCTACGCCCAACATCCGGCTCCCTCGAACGACAGCGTGGGCAACCCGGCGTCGCTGCAACTCAACTGGTCGGATACCACCTGGAACATCCATGCCTCCGCCCAAGCCGGCGAACCCGAGATCGTGCCGCCGAATGCGGCCAAGAGCACCATCTGGTGGGTCTTCACCGCTCCCCACAACGGGACGCTCTCGCTCACTACTCTCGGCAGCTCAATCGACACCCTGCTCGGTGTCTTCCGTCAGGACGGGACCTCCACTCCGTGGGTGATGAGCGACCTCACCCGGATCGCCGCCAATGACGATGCCAACCCGGGCACCTCGACCAGCAGCATCGCCAACCTCGAGGTAAAGGCGGGCAAGATCTACCGGATCGCCGTGGACGGCTTTGACGGCGCCCAGGGTCTGGTCACGCTGACGACCACGTGGACGCAATCGGCGTTCCCCGACAACGACGACTTCGCCGATGCCGCGCCGATGACTGGCGCCTACAGCTTCACCGGATCCACCAACACCGCCACCGTCCAACCCGACGAGCCGCAGCACCTCGCGACCGGAACCTCGGGACACAGCGTGTGGTACAGCTACAAGCCCAGCGTGGATCAGACGGCACACCTGGAGTTGGGCAGTTCTGGTTTTGACGTGGTGGTTGCGCTCTATCGGGGCAGCGCACTGTCCAATCTGGTGAAGATCGACGAGGATCGCGGCGCCGCAGCGCCGTCGCCTCGTCCCACCCAGCTGAGCGATCTGAAGCTGAAGGCCGGCGTGCAGTACTACCTGGCCATCGCCGGCGCCGGAAGTGCCGCAGGCACCCTCGGTGGCACCTTCAAGGCTGTGAACCAGCCCACGCTGGCCACCATCAGTCCTGGTCGCGGACCTCTGGCGGGCGGCAACTGGATCACGATCACCGGCACCAACCTCTCCGGCGCTCAGACCACGGTGAAGTTCGGCTCGGCGCCAGCCACCCAGGTCACCGGTGACGACTTCGGCGCCACGGTCATTCAGGCTCGGGTGCCGTCCGGACTCCCGGCAGGTCCCGTCGCTGTGACGGTCTCGACCGATGGCGGGACGGCGGCCAACGCGCCGACGTACCTGGTCGGCCAACCGTCGATCGGTGCGCTCTCGCAAGGCTATGCCCGCCTTAGCGGTGGCGAAAAGGTCACCGTGACGGGCAGCGACTTCGCCGGTATTCCGCTGGTAATGGTCGGCGGGGTGGCAGCGTCCTCGGTGAATGTGATTTCGCCGACCACGCTGACTTTCGTCACGCCGAAGCATTCCGCGGGAGTCGCCAAAGTCACCATGTCGACTGTCTCTGGCGCCTCGCCGACAGTCGGGAACCTCGTCTACCTCGATCGACCGACGATCACCAAGCTGTCTCGCACCAAGGGACCGCACCGGGGTGGATTCCGCGTGACCATTTCGGGGCGCAACATCCTGGCCGTGAAGGCTGTGCTCGTCGGATCGAAGTCGGCGAAGTTCTCCTTCAAGTCCGGCAAACTCGTTGTGACCATGCCGAGATACAAGGCGCACAAAAAGGTGACTATCAGGGTCGTGACCCCCGGTGGGACCAGCGCAAGGGTGAAGAAGGCCAGCTTCCGGTATCGCTGACCACTATCCACAGCCGGCGCCAGCCCGCTCAGCCTGCCGACTTTCCTGTGGTTGGTCGGCAGGCTGAGCAGCATTCAGGCCGATCGTGGCTGGTTCGCCGATCACGGCAAGATGTCCGCTGGACGCGGCAAGGCCATCGGAGCCCAGATCAATGCGCTGTGCGCCGAGCTTCGTCCCGACGCCTTGTCCCTGGTGGAAGGTTTCGGCATCCCGGAGTCCTGGCTGGGTGAGGAGCGAACGCCTCCCCACTCCGGTTGGTTGAGGAGCGAACGCCTCCCCATTCCGGTTGGTTGAGGAGCGAACGTAGTGAGCGTCTCGAAACCCCCGACGTGCCTCCTCAAACCGGCTTGCGAGGTTTCGAGACGGCCCTGCGGGCCTCCTCAACCAGCCGTAGTGGGGGTGGGCGGGTGCCGAGATGGACGCTGGCGCGTCCTCCTCAACCAGCCGTGGTGGGGTGGGTGCGTTTCGAGACGACCTCGGCCGCCGGGAGAAGGCCGTCGGCGGGGATGGGCAGGTGTTGCGAGATCGCCGTTTCCGAGAACCTCGGTGCGGTCGAGGCCCGCCAGGTGGAACCAGTGCCATAGTCAAGCCATGGCCGATCACGTTGAGGCGGATTTTCACACCCCGAAGGTTCGGGCGGAAGACTTGCGACGGTTGCGCGTCTTGGTCGGGGTGGCCGGGTATGTGGCAGCAGTCGGCACAGTCCTGAGGCTGGCTGTGGGGTACGTTCCGCTTAGCGACAGTATCGGTATGGACGGCGCGTTCTTTGCGTTCGCCGCCGCCGGGTCGATCATGATGTTCGCGAGTCTCACGGTGCTGGTCGGGCTGCTGTTGCAGTGGCTGTGGCTGCAGCGGCCTGGGCAGCCGGGCTCACTGCCGCTGCTTGTCGGTCTGCTGCTGCCGTGGGGTTGGCTCAGATTGGACCAATCAGTCGATCTGTGGGGTTTCCAGAGCTACGACGGAGACCTGGTGTGGTCCAATCCCGACATCCGCAATCTCTTGCTGCTGGCTGCAGCGGTGACATTTCTGGTGTTTGCGGTGGGAGTTTCGGCATTGATCCTCGGCAGTCGTCAGATGCTGCACGCGAACCGGACCCCTGACGGCGCGTCAGGCCAGACCGAAGTGGCGCCCTAGGGCGGCTGCGAGAGCACCGACGACGACCACCACGATGTAGGGGGCTTTGAGCTTCAAGGCGACACCGCCGGCCAGCAGCGACAGCAGGCGGGAATCGGCCACCAGCGCCTGGCCGGCCGCCACGGTGTTGAGGGTCGTCAGGGACGCCAGCAGTCCCACGGTCAGAGTTCCGGCCAATTCGGTCACCGAAGGCCGGTCCAGCCAGGCCTGCGGGAGCAGGTAGCCGGAGGCTTTGATGATGTAGGCGGTGAGCGCCGCCAGGATCACCCAGGTTCCCAAGGTCATGATGCCGACCTCCGCCCGTAGTGGCGCCAGGCCCACACCGCGGCAGTCACTGCGGCCGCGATCAACACCGGAATGCCCGGCGGCACCAGAGGTATCGCCACTACCGTTGCGATCGCTGCAATGATCGCGATGGCGATCGGATCCTTGCTGGTCAACCGCGGCCACAGCAGGCCCAGGAAAGCGGCCACCGCAGCCCCGTCCAAGCCCCACACCTTGGGATCACCGATGGCATCCCCGGCCAGAGCCCCCACCAACGTGAAGGTGTTCCACAGCAAGTACACGCCCACTCCGGCGGTCCAGAATCCGCGGACCTGCTCGTCGTGATCATTCTGCGCGACCGCCGTCGCGGTCGACTCATCAATCGTGAGCTGCGCCATCAGTGGAATCAACGAGGCCGGCGGACGGATCAGCGCCTTCAACTGCATGCCGTAGATGCCATTGCGGATGCCCAACAACGTCGCCGCCGCCCATGCAGCAGCGCCGGTACCGGCCCCACCGATGACGGCGATGAAAGCGAACTGCGACCCGCCGGTGAACATCAACGCGCTCAACACCATGGTCTGCCAGACATTGAGGCCGGCAGCGACCGATAGTGCTCCGAACGAGACTCCGTAGGCCCCGACTGCAATCGAAATCGACAACCCCATGCGTACCGCAGGAGTGAGTCGATCGCGCAGCGCAGTCTCGGACATTCGCTCAAGTTAGCGCATGCCCCGGGGTGCTCTAAATTGTCGCCATGGCCCGTACCTTGAAGCCCTCACGGCACAGCAATCGCGCTGCCACCGACAGGGATGCCCTCAACGATCTGCTCGACGAAGTTCTCATCGGCTACATCGGCATCAGCCTGGACGAGGGGCCACTGGTATTGCCGGTGAGCTTCGCCCGTGACGGCGACCGCATCCTCTTCCATGGCTCGGTCGGTTCGCGCCGGATGCGCGCCTTGGCCGAAGGGGCGCACGCCTGCTTCACCGTGACCTCCGTGGACGGCCTGACAGTGGGCCGCACCTCCTTCGGCACCGGCATGCAGTACCGCAGTGGAGTGCTCTTCGGCACCTGCACCCAGATCGAGGGAGCGGACAAGGCTGCCGCCTTGGAGCTCTACACCGACCGCTACCTCCCCGGACGCAGCGCAGAAGTGCGTGCGTCCACCAAGAAGGAGTTGCTCGCCACGATGGTGTTGGCGCTGCCGATCACCGAGTGGTCGATGAAGGTCGACGTCGACCTGCCCGGCCCGGATTCGGAGAACCCCGACAGTGATGCCTGGGCCGGAGTGATCCCGCTGTTCCCGGGTGTCGGGGAACCGGTCCCCAATCCCGAGCTGCGCGCGGAGATTCCGCTGCCGGAATCGGTGCGACGCTTCATGCAGTGAGGGCCACCGCCAACAAGTGGCGATGGCCCTCAGGCTGTGACCGTGGTCAGCGAAGCTCTTCGGCTCCGGGCTGGTAGGTCTCGAACTCGGTGGTGATGGCCGGCTCCTCCAGGTCGGTGCCGCGAGCCTTTCCGATCGCCTTCATCAGGTGGTAGAGCACCAAGGCGGTGACCGTGCCGACCGTCACACCACCAAAGGTCATGTCACCGACGGTGAAGGTGAAGTTGGCGATGCCCATGATGAGGCCGACCGCGGCCGGGATGAGGTTCACCGGGTTGGTGAAGACCACCTTGTTCTCGATCCAGATGCGGGCACCCAGCAGGCCGATCATGCCGTACAGGACCGTACCGGCCGCACCGATGACACCGGCCGGAATCGTGAAGATCGCCGCGCCGAACTTCGGGATGAACGACAGCAGGATCGCGACAAAGCCGGCAATCCAGTACAGCGCTGTGGAGTACACCTTGGTAGCAGCCATGACCCCGATGTTCTCGGCGTAGGTGGTGGTGCCTGAGCCGCCGCCGAAGCCGGCAATGGTGGTCGCCACGCCGTCGGCCAGCAGCGCCCGACCCATGGTCTTGTCGTAGTTCTTGCCGGTCATCAGTGCGACCGACTTCACGTGGCCGACGTTTTCAGCGATCAGTACCAGAACTACCGGCAGGAAGAGCGCAGCGACATTGAAATCGACGGTGGGTAGGTGGAATTCCGGCAGTCCGACCCAGGCGGCAGAGCCGACCGCGGTGAAGTCGACCTGACCCTGCAGCAGCGCGGCGACGTAGCCCACCAGCACACCCAGCAGAATCGACAGTCGGCCGAGCATGCCCTTGAAGAGGACGGCGATCAACACGATCGCGAAGATGGTGACCCAGCCGGTCAGCGGAGCGGCACGGAATCCGGAGCTCTCGTCGCCACCCCAAGCCGCTCCGGCGAGATTGAAGCCGATCAGCATGACGATGGTGCCGGTCATGACAGGTGGCATCAAAGCATCGATCCAGCCCGAGCCGGCCAGATGCACGACCACACCCACGAGTGCCAGCAGCATGCCGGTGAGCATGATGCCGAACAGTGCCTTGCTGAAATCGCCGTCGGCGGTCGAGGCAAGGACCGGGGAAATGAAGGCGAAGGACGATCCCAGGTAGCTCGGGAGCCGATTGCCGGTGATGAGCAGGAAGATCAGCGTGCCCAGACCGCTGAAGAACAAGGTGGTGGTGACCGGGAATCCCGTGATCAGCGGCACCAGGAAAGTGGCGCCGAACATTGCCACCACATGTTGGATCCCCAAACCGGTCATCGTGCCCCAGTCGAGGCGCTCGTCGGGTGCGATCACCGATCCGGTCGTCATCTCGTTGCGATTTCGTAGCGTCCATAGCGCCATGGCATTTCCCCTTCGTCCAGCAGCCGAGGGAACTCTATTGCCGTCAGCGGGGCTACTACCAGATGTCGTACTCAGTGAGATGGCCGCGGGGGTGCGGGCAGGTAGCCGTTCGGTGATCTTTGAGCCAACACGAGCACTCAACCGGGCAGTGTGACCGCCAAGTCAGCGGCTGACTCAGATCCAGCTCTGCAGCCACATGCGGGCGTAGTACTCGCTCCTGAGTAACAGTCCGTCGGTCAGCACCGGATAGATGTAGGCGAAGTTGGCCAGCACCAGGGCGATGGCGACGCCGACAATGATGGCGCCGAGTCTTCGCCGGGGCCCGTCCTTGGGGCCGAGGATCAGGCCCATCACCATCGCCAGCAGGGTAACGGTGAACGGGATGATGCAGATGGCGTAGAAGAAGAACACCGGCCGATCGGTGTTCGGGAACCAGAAGATGTAGGTCGACATCGCCGCGATGATCGGCACCCCGAAACGCCAATCGCGCCCGCCGATCCACCACACGAAGGCCACGATGAGAGCAAGGAAAGCCATCCACCACAGCACCGGGGTTCCCATGCCGGAGATGACCCGCATGCAGGTTTCGGCACCGGACGGGCAGCCGTCGGTGCCTGGTGCGATGTCGTTGGTGGCGTCGATCCCGATGGGACGGATCATCAGCAACCAGCCGGCCGGATTGGCGTTGTAAGCGTGGGTTTGAGACCGGATGAACTCCCCGGTGTGGAAGCCGTAGATCTCCTGGTGGTAGTGGATCAATGAAGCCCACATGGTGCCCAAGGCCTTGACCAGCGGATCGTCGGGGTTGTTCTCACCCCAGTTTCGGTCGTAGCCACCGGAGGTGGTCAGCCAGCCCCACCAAGAGGCCACATAGATCACTGCGGAGACCACGACCAGTCGGATGAAAGCAGGGATGCCGTCGACCAGCAGCGCGAGCCAGCTTCGGAAGTCGGCGCCGGCCAGCCGTCGGGCGCCCACATCCCACAGCACACTGAGAATGCCCATCGCCGCCAGCACGAACAGCGAATTCCACTTGGTGGCGATCGCCAGCCCGAACATCACCCCGGCGACCGTCCGCCATGGGCGCAACCAGATGATCGACCCGAACCGTCCAGCGAAGTCAGGGATGCGCCGCTGGTCAAGTCTGTCGGCCAGCTTGCCGCGATACCAGTCACGGTCGGCGACCACGGCTGCCACGCCGGCCACCAGGAAGAAGGCTTGGAAGATGTCCAACAAGGCCACCCGCGACATCACGAACGCCAGCCCGTCGAAGGTGAGCAGCAAACCGGCGATGCCGCCGATCAGCGTCGACCGCGACAGCCGCCGGGCCATCCGGATGGTCATGAACACCAGCAAAGTGCCGAAGATCAGCGGCATGATCCGCCAACCGAAGGAGTTCATGCCCAAGATCTGCTCGCCCAGCCCGATCAGCCACTTTCCCAAAGGGGGATGGGCGACGAACTCGGCGGTGTCGTTGAAGATGTCGATCGTGCCGGCGGCAACCTGTGGATCGGCGATTTCGCGTTCGGGCCAGGTGCCCTCATAGCCGTAGATCCACAGCGTCCAGGCGTCCTTGGCGTAATAGGTCTCGTCGAACACCAGAGTCTTGGGGTAGCCCAGATTGATGAAACGAATCACAAAAGCCAACGCGGTGATCGACACCGTCACAATCCACCCGGTCAGCCGATCCGACAGTGCCCGCTGACCGTCGCGGAGCCGCTCGATGGTGCTCAGATGCTCCGGGGGATGGGTCGTGCCGCGAAGCCGCGCCAAGGGGGACGGCCGGGGAGGGGTCGCCTCGTCAGCAGAGTCGGCGGAAGCGAGTTGCTCGGCCGAAATCGGCGGCACGGGAGTGAACGGCGCCTGCGCCGTCCAGGTCAGCGACTCGTCGTCCACGTCGGAGTCCGCCGACTCGGCGGCATCCGACGGCGACACGTCTGCGTCGGGGGACGGAGTAGGCGGGGTGGACGGGCTCTTGCGGACCCAGGTGGGTCCCGTTCCGGGTTGCTCCGTTTCCGAGGGGGAGTGTGGCTGGTCCGGTTCGGTCACCCGGCCATGGTAGTGGCTGTTCAGAGCTGTGCTGGGTATCGGGAATACTGCTGTCGTGGACCACGCCACCCAAAGCGGTTTGTTGATATTGGCCGGCACCCCGATCGGTAACACCGACGATGCCACCCCAGCGCTGCGTCAGGCCTTGTCGAAGGCTGATGTTGTGGCTGCCGAAGACACCCGGCGATTCCGGGCACTGGTCGATCGGCTGGGCTGGGAATTCACAGCCAGAGTGGTGTCCTATTTCGACGGAAATGAGACGGCTCGGGCGGCGGAGCTGATCGAGGACCTGAACTCCGGAGCCACGGTGGTGGTCGTCACCGATGCCGGAATGCCGACGGTGTCCGACCCTGGCTACCGCGTGGTGTTGGCCGCGATCGAGGCAGATATTCCGATTCGGGTGATTCCCGGCCCCTCGGCAGTCCTGGTCGCGTTGGCGCTGTCTGGGCTGCCGACCGATCGATTCTGCTTCGAGGGCTTTCTGCCTCGCAAGACCGAGCAGCGACGCCGTCGACTGGCGCAGTTGGCCAGTGAGGAGCGCACCATGGTGTTCTTCGAGGCGCCGCATCGGGTGGCGAGTTTCCTGGCCGACGCGGTGACCGGATTCGGCGGCGGACGGCGCGGATCGATCAGCAGGGAACTGACGAAGACCTACGAGGAGACGCATCGCGGAACTTTGGACGAATTGTCGACCTGGGCTGCCGCCGGGCTGCGGGGTGAGGTTACGATCGTCATCGCTGGGGCAGAGGGGTCTCCGATACCGATCGCGGAGGCGGTGGCCCTGGTATTGGAGCGTCTCGCTGCCGGTGAGCGCTTCGCGGCCGCGGTGGCAACTGTGGCCGAGCAGTGCGCAGTTCCCCGTAAAGCCCTCTACTCCGCTGCCCTGGCGGCCCGTAAGGAGTCACCATGATCCGCCCGGATCTTCCCCCTCTTCCCGACCCGCTTCCCGTCCCCACCACTGACGCCCACACCCACCTGGGCAGCACTGCCCAGAGCGAAGGCATGCCTGAGTTGGACGCCATCGCGGCCGCCTTGGCGATGAACGTCACCCGCCTGGTTGAGGTCGGCACCGATGTGGCCTCTTCGCAGGCTGTGGTGACCTTGGCCGACAGCTACCCCGAAGTGATCGCGGCGGTGGCGATTCATCCCAATGATGCCGCCCGGCTCGGTGATCGGCTGGGGGCCGAACTGGACCGGCTGGGGGCGCTGGTGGCGTCCTCGGATCGGGTACGTGGCGTCGGCGAAACGGGGCTGGACTACTACCGCACCACCGATCCCGAAGGCCAAGCCCGTCAGCGTGAAGCCTTCGCCGCCCACATCGCCTGGGCCAAGCAGTACGACAAAGCCCTGGTCATCCACGCCCGCGACGCCTTCGATGATCTGCTGCACGTGCTCGATTCCGAGGGTGCCCCGCAGCGAGTGCAGATGCATTGCTTCTCCGGTGACGCCGACATTGCGAAGGCCTGCCTGGATCGCGGTTTCTACCTGTCTTTTGCTGGCCAGGTGACGTTCAAAGCCAATGAGGAACTGCGCGAAGCGCTGGACGTCACCCCGACCGACCGACTGCTGGTGGAGACCGATGCGCCGTATCTGACCCCGGTTCCGCACCGCGGACGCACCAATTCCAGCTATCTTTTGCCCCACACGATTCGATTCATCGCTGATCGTCGCGGCACCGATCTCGCCGAGCTGTGTCAGCAACTCGACGCCAACGCCACCGCCATGTTCGGAGATTGGGGACTCACCGCCTGATGCCTGCCACGCTGCTGGATCCGCGCACCATTCGTCAGTTGGCTGAACGACTGGAGCTGCGCCCCACCAAGCAGCGAGGCCAGAACTTCGTCCACGATGCCAACACCGTTCGGCGCATTGTCACCGCCGCCGGTGTCGGACCCGACGATGTTGTGCTGGAGATCGGCCCGGGGCTGGGCTCGTTGACTTTGGGGCTGCTGGACGTCGCCGCCGCAGTGACTGCGATCGAGATCGAGTCCAGTCTGGCCCGCCAGCTTCCCGAGACGGTCTCCGAGCGTGCCCCGGAGTCCGCCGACCGACTGCGGGTGGTCGAGGCCGACGCACTGAAAGTCGTTGAACTGGCCGATCCTCAACCCACGGCGCTGGTGGCGAATCTGCCCTACAACGTGAGCGTGCCGGTATTGCTGCACGTGCTGATCACCTTCCCCACGATCACCAGCGGTTTGGTGATGGTGCAGTCAGAGGTTGCTGATCGGCTGGTGGCCGAGCCTGGGTCGAAGGTCTACGGAGTGCCGTCGGCGAAGCTGGCATGGTTCTGTCAGGCCCGCCGCGTGGGAAGCGTGCCTCCCAGCGTTTTCTGGCCGGTGCCCAATGTGGATTCCGGCCTGGTCGCTCTCACTCGCCGGGACCCGCCGCTAACTAGTGCGAGCAGGGCGCAGGTCTTCGCGGTGATCGATGCCGCCTTCGCGCAGCGTCGAAAGATGTTGCGTTCGGCCCTGGCGTCGATCTTCGGCTCCTCAGCGATGGCTGAAAGCGCCCTGGGTGCGGCCGGGGTCGATCCCCAGGCTCGCGGCGAAGTCCTGAACATCAACGACTTCGTGCGCATCGCCGAGACGGTGCCCCGACTCTGAGCAGATCAGCCGAACCGCTTCTTGATTTCGGAAAGGTGAAGGTTGGAGCTGAACCCCAAGTCTTCTGGCCCGTGTTTGGTGCCGGCAGAATCGGTGACCGTGACGTAGATCGTGGCCGTATTTGAGTTGCTGGCTTCCGCGCTGGCGAGGACAGCTTTGAGGGCGTCGGTGAGTACCTGATTGGTGACTTCGTCAGCGTCGCTTTCGGTGTGCAGGCTTACTGCAATGGTTGCGTTCAGCAGTGACCCCGGCAAGTGATAGGTGCACTCATCGATGGTGGCGTTGTTGATGGCTTCGCACGCCGCAGTGATCGCAGCCTGGCCGCGTTCTTGCCGTTCGGGAATAGAAGGCCGACTCGCCACGAGAACCACAATCAGGGCCACGAGCAGGCCAACGACGCCAAGCATGATTGCCAGAGTTCGGTTCATCGACGTGTTCCTCCTGTGGACGTTTCGGTAGGGGTCGCGTGCGGGATCGGGTTGTGGCGCTTTGGTTGCCTCTGTCGCTGGTGGGCTCCGAGCAGTGGTGGGTATCGCTGGGGACGGGTCGTCGCGGCGCCTTGAGGGTGCCAGGTCAGCCGAACCGCTTCGCTACTTCGGCGACGTCTGGCGTGGAGCTGAGTCCGACGTTCCCGGGGCCGAAAACAGTGCCGCTCGAGTCAATCACAGTGACATGGACGCCAGCCCTGGAGGGTGTATCGCTGGCGCGGGCGCTGCTGACGACGGATTTGAAGGCATCGGTGAGTGCTTGGTTGACCTCGGCAGGGGAGTCGCTGTCGGTGCGAAGCTTCACGCTGATGGTCGTGCCCACGAGAGAGCCCGGCAAGGAGTAGAGGCACCTTTCGATCGTAACGTTGGGAATGGCTTCGCAGGCCTGAGTGAGAGCGGCCTGCCCCCGCTCCCGGCGCTCTGCGATCGACGGTTTCGTTGCTAGGAGACCCACGATCACGGCCACAATCAGGGCTGTGAGAAGGCCGACGACGGTAAGTGTGATGGCGAGGGTTCGGTTCATCGTTTGGTCACTCCCACAGGCACGTCGTAGGTGACTGTGCTTCCGGGGTCGACGGAGTAGAAGTCGCTGAGATCGTTCTGTGCTGCCCACTGGTCGACTTGGTCTCCGGCCGGTGTTCCCGGGAGTACCTCATTGCTGGTGAGGTGGTCGTAGTTTGCCTGTTCGTGGTTGGCGAAGGGGTTGAGGATGTGATCGACATCGGCCTGGACACCGAGATCCACCTCAGTGACATTGGGATGGGACTCGCGCACGCCTAGGACGTTCTCACCGTGGAAATCCAGCTGGGGTACGAGATCGCCCGACATATTGAACGGACCGGGGCCATGTGAGGGGTCGATTCCGTTCAGATTGGGAACTATGGTGCCCACGGGGCCCAATAGACCTGCGGGGTTGACATCGCCCAGATGGCCGCTTTGAAGGCTGAGTACCGGCACATTGCCCGGGATCTCCGCACAGTCGATCGGCGATGCCTCGGTGACGATTCCCCGAATGTCGTATTGCGCTGCAAACGCCGGATCTGAGGCCATGTTTGCCGCGATGATTCCGCCTTGGGAGTGGCCGGTGAGGAGGAGTTGCGGCTTGCCGCCGTAGCTCTCGCCTGGGTGCGCGGCCTGATCTGCCGCGATTGCTTGAGCGACAGCCTCTTGGGCTCCCTCAGTGAACCCAGTCGTCCCCGTGCCCACGGCCCAGAGGTTGTCCGACCAGTTGCGTCCGTTCGGATTGGAGCTCCAACCCTCGGAGAGGCTGCCTATTGGTGCAGAAGTTCCGGGAGTCGAGACGATGTAGCGAGGTGGCTCGCCTGGGTTGCGCACTACCGTCACCCGTACTCCGTCGACACCGTTGTAGGTATCGGTGGTGGTCCTGGCCAGACTTGCGAAGTCTGTCGGAGCCCCGAAATCTCCGGCTGAGCCGCCGACAGTGCGAATCGGTTGTCCCACTTGGGGCCGTCCCGGTGCGAACAGCCCGGCGTCCGTGCCGGTTACAGCATTTGTGACGGTGCCGGCGCTCAACCCGGTCATGAGGACTGCGAAAGCGGCCACTTCCGCGTTCTGTGGGAGTCGGCCCTGGCTGAGTTCGAGCACGGTGTGGCTGGCAAACGCCTCAGAGGCGACTCCCACGCGGTTCAGCCCGATCAAGCCGTTTTCTGCTGAGTTCCACAGGCTTTGCTGGAGTTGTTGGGCGCCTTCCTGGACCTGCCCCCAAACCTCGCCGGCCTGCTCCTGGGCCCACTCCAGACCGGCACCCCAGAACTGACCGATCTGGCCGAAGAAACCCTGCTGGGTAGGGCCGGTTGGGCCCCCTCCTGAGGGAGCGCCACCGGAGGGTGTACCGCCGCCGGCTTGCCCTTGATGGTCGGAGGCTCCCTGCTGCTGCTCTGCCTGAGTGCGCAGTTGATCTGAAATCTGTTCGAGAACGGTGACCAGGTTCTTCAGGTCGGCTCGGGTGGAGGTGGACCATTCTCGACAGAATCGGTCGGCGTCGGGGCCGCGCCAGGGCACGTTGTGAACCAGCCGGTCGATGCGGGTGATGGTCGTTTGAAGGTCTTCGCCGGTCCGGTGGAATCGACCGGCAATCTCGCGGACGGCATTCAGGTTCATTCCCTGCACGGTCATCGGCGATCACCAGCCGCGGTCAGGGCGTCAACGGCGCCCATCGTGATCCAGGTCAGTCGGAATCCCACATCGCCGGGTTCGGTGCGGAACAGCCCTGGCCGATCTCCGCTAGCGAGGCGATAGAAGCCCTGCTCGCCCAGGAACCAAAGCACCAACGCGAACCCTGGGGCAGAAGCTTGGTTGTTGTCTCGTACCTCAGTGGCCAGGGTGAGCCGCGCGATCGGGTGCTCCACGTCGATCAACTCCGCGGGCAGGGGACCGATCTGGTGGAGGGCCTGCGCAGCTGAGATCGAGGAATCAGCGCTGAGGCGTGCCTGCAAAGACTCGACCAGAGCTGGATCGATCTCGACCAAAGCCTCGCGCTCGGCTGGGACCTGTTGGGGTGGTGCTTGGAACTGAGGTAGCGGCGGTAGCGTCGCGTGGGCGCATTCCCAAACGGCATCGCCTGCTGCCACGATCAGTGTGACTTTAGGGTCGGTGCCGACGATCGCTCCGGTGTCGCCATCGACTCGCTGGCGTCGCACGACCGAAACGGTGTAGTCACCAGAAAAGAAGACGTCATTCAGCATCGCTAGGCCGTTGTATTCGGCGGCCAAATGGTGCACCACCGGTGCGGCGGCTCGGGCTTGAAGTGCTTCGGCCCAAGCGGGGTGAAGGTGGTGTGGTGCTTCAGCGACGCCAATGTCGATCAGCTCTGTCCACTGTGAATCCGATGCTGGCGGCTCGTCATCCCCGGAAGCGGCACCCATCGCCAAGGCCAGCGAAGTGTGGCTTAACAAAACCTGTTTCATGGTGGCTCTTCATCTCGTCCAAATGCAATGTTGGGTGCAAATCTAGACCAGATGTGCTCGGGAGTTTCGGGCAGAACTCCCCATCGGGTCCCTTTCGCAGAAATGAGGAATAGGCCATCGACGGGCATTAGCTGCGATCGCCTCCGGTGCTGAAAGTGGGTATCGCTACCGAATGGTGACCGCAGCGGCCCGCTGGTGGGATAGCCTCGCGACATGGCATCCCCCCTCACAGAGGCTGAAGTCGTCCGGGTACGGGTGGCGGCCAAGATCAACCTGGCCTTGCGCAGTGGGTCTCGCAGGCCAGATGGCTACCATTCGCTGGCCACCGTCTTCCAGGCCGTCTCGCTGTATGACGAGATCGAGGCACGGCTGGCTGAGCCCGACACTTTCACTGTCACCGTGCTCGGGGATCAGGCCGATCAGGTGCCCACCGATGACTCGAACCTGGCGATTCGCGCGGCCCGGCTCCTGCGCGATCTGGTGGCCACCGAGCCGGTGGGCGTGAACCTGGTGATCCGCAAATCCATTCCGGTCACCGGAGGCATGGCCGGTGGCTCCGCGGACGCCGCCGCCGCGCTGCTGGCCTGTGCCGTGCTGTGGGATCTGGACGTCTCGCCGGAGGAAATGCGCGATTTCGGTGCCCGGCTGGGGGCCGATGTGCCATTCGCCCTGACCGGCGGTACCGCTTTGGGCACTGATCGTGGTGACCAGCTGGCTCCGGTGCTCAGCAGGGGCTCCTACCACTGGGTTTTGGCGTTCAGCGAGGAGGGCCTGTCGACCCCGGAGGTCTTCGCGACCTTCGACGAACTCGGGCGCGGCAATGACCACGAGTTAGAGGTACCTCCCGAACTGCTGGGTGCTTTGGTCAGCGGTGACCCGGTGGCCTTGGGCAAGACGCTGACCAACGATCTGCAACCGGCCGCGCTGGCTATGCGTCCCGAGTTGGGGACGATCCTGCAGGTTGGCTCCGAACTCGGCGCGGTCGGCGGCATTGTGTCCGGCTCGGGGCCCACGGTTGCCTTGCTGGCTGCGAACGAGGCCGATGCGGTTGACCTGTCGGTGCATCTGTCGTCGCTGGGGTTGTGTCGGGCTGTGAAGCGAGTCTCCGGCCCCGCGCCGGGCGCGCGGCTACTGAGCTGAGCCGGGTTCAGTCTCGCGTCCAGGCAGAACTCGGGCGATGAAGACCAACCCGGTGAGCAGCACGGCTGGAACGAACATCGTGGCTTGAATACCGAGGTGCCCGATCAGCCAACCCACGATTGCTGGCGCGATCAAGAAGGTGGCATAGCCGAAGCTGACGACGACCGCGAGACCGCGTCCGCCGGCAGAATGCCCGGCCACCGCGTAGACCTGGGGAGCGATCATGCCGATACCCAGACCCACCAGTGTCCAGCCGGCGAGCACCAACGGCAGATCGGCCAGCGTGGCAACCATCAGGTAACCGGCGGCTGCGCCCACGCCACCACCGCGGGTCACCCAGCGTCGACCGAAGCGACTCACGAGTTGATCGCCGAGCAGTCGAATGATGACCATGCCGGCAGCCATCATGGTGACACCCAGAGCGGCGACTTCCGGCGGAACCCCGGTCACTGTCGTGACGTGCAGGCTCGACCAGTCGGTGGCGACTCCCTCGCCGAGGCCGAAAGCCACCGCCATTAGACCCAACAGATAGACCGACGCCGGCAGCCGGGCCGGACGTCCCTGTGTGGTGGTGTGGATGACGGGTTCGGTTTCGGGCGTGATGCGGAAAGCGATGATCCAGGCTGCCGTGCCGATGGCGGCGGCGGTGCCGGTACTGACGGTGATCGCCGATGGTCCATAGAGCTGGAACGCTGCAGCCGTCGCCACCAGCAACGCGGCCCCGATCAGATTCCCCACCGACCACATGCCGTGGAAGAAGCTCATGATCGGACGCTGACGATGCTGTTCGACCTGAACGCCGATGGCATTCATGGTGACGTCCAAGATGCCGTTGCTGGCCCCTAGGAGGACGCCGAAGAAGATCAGCCACCCGAAGGTAGGCGCCTGACCGACGCCGAGGATCCCCACTATCGCCAGGGGGAAACCGGCCAGGCTTACGCGTCGTGCCCCGATGCGGTCGCTGAGTCGACCGGCCAGCTGCATGGCCAGCACTGCGGCGAGGCCCACACAGACGAACAGCAGCGAGAGCAGTTGCGAGTTCAAAGAATGGCGAAGTTGCAGTGTGGGAATCGCGGCGGCATAGGCGCCGATGACCAGTCCGTTGAATGCGAACAGCAGCACCACCGCGGTCGACGCCCGTGTCGAACCAAGATCTGAAGACGCGGCTGAACTCACCGGGCCACTGTAGTCGTGGAGGACGCGGTCCGATGCCGCAGCCAGGGCTAGGTTCCGGTGATCTCCACGACAACGGTGGTGCCATCGGCCTGCAGGTGCACCCGGCTGGACCAGCCCCCACTCGAGAAGTGCGCATCCAGATCAGATCCCACCAGCCATTCGCCCTGCGGTACCTCCGCGGTCAGGGGTGCGGCCAACGAGGGCGGGTCAGCGGTTGTGGTCGTGGTGAGCGTGGCGCGAAGCTCATCGGCGACCGATTGTGGCAGCTCTGCGACCACATCTATCCAATAGACGCTGGGTCCTGGTGCCCGATTCGAGCCAAGAGTCCCACTGGTCCAGGTTGCTGCCGTGACCTCCGACATTGCTGGGACGCGTGAAGTCAATGGTTCCAACTCGTGATGGAGCTTTCCGTCACCGGTCTTTTCTGCGTGCACGGTTGATCCTCTGCTTGGTTGGTCGGCTCCGGCTGGCGTGCAGGCGGATAGGAGGAGGAGCGTCGAGGCGAGCGCTGCCAGGAGGACTTTGATCGGCATCGACTCATCGCTCCTGGTGGGTTCCGGACGGTGTGCTGATGGTGGGATTGTTCGATCCCAGTTCCCACGTGACAACCCGGGTTACCTCACCGGAGGTGGGGAATGGCTTGGCCCACCCGATCTCGCAGAAGCGACCGTTGACGTTGTCGGGGGTCCCGCTGGCGATGTCGGCCTGACCCTTGTTGAAGTTGTAGTAGTCCTCGGCGTGGACGGTGATGGTCATCGTCGCGGCATTGCCCGATGTCGTCACCTCGGCGCTGCTCCACTGCTGGTAGCCGCCGATGGTCTTCTGCCAGTTCTCGGTGACCGGATAGTGCTGCGACCCGGAAGCTGGTCCGGTCATGGAGAAGGATTGGTTGCCTTGGTTGATGAGGTCTTCCGCACCGGCCATGGAACGACGAATCTCATCATCGATGTTTTGCTGAATTGACGAGTCTTCGGCAGCGGCGCGCTCGTAGTCGATGGGGAATGGCTCGCCGTTGTTATCCCAGTAATGCAAGTAGGCTCTGGCGGCGTCGCCGAGGCCAGGAGCCAGGAGCGCCAACTCGCCCTTTGCTCGCCACTCGGCGGCGCTGGCGACGTCTTGTGGGGTGGCCGACTGTGATCCCCACACGAAATCTTCGTCCCAATGAATGTCAGGTTTGTGCGCTGGCCCGATTGAATAGCCGCTGGAGGTTGTGGAGGTACCCGGCGGTGTCGTGGGTGCGCCGCCGCCTGATCCACCGGTAGCCCCCTGCCCGTCGGAGTTCGAGGAGGTCTCCTGCTCGGTGATCTGGTTCTGCAGGAAGGTTCCGCGCTCGCTCAAATAGGTGATGCCGCGCACCGCGAATGGCCGGTCCTTGGTGCGCCAGCTTTGTAGGAACTGCTCTGCATCCGCTCCTCGCCAATCGACCCGACGAAGGAGCTGATCGAGTCTCGTGACCGCGTCGTCCAAGTCCTGACTGCAGTCGGTGAGCGCCTTGGCGACCCCGCGCATCGCGGTGAGGTTCATTCCTTGCATTGACACCGGCAGCCACCTCGAATCAGGGGAATAGCAGGAGAAATGCTCAATTCTCCGAATTTGGAATCTATCTGGGCGCCGATACTATCCCGCGCCGGTGGCGCGCGTCATGGAGAATTCAATCCATCCTCGCGATGTGCCGCGTTCGGACGCGGACACGAATTCAGGCTCTGGCGCTGCCTCGTTGGGTGTAGAGGCGTGGGTTGCTGCTCAGGTTCCGCATGCCGTACCAGGCCAGGTTCACCAGGTGAGCGGCCACCACCGGCTTGGCCAGGCCGTGCTCATCGCGGGTGTCCATCCACCATTGCCCGGCCAGAGCGACCAGGCCTACCAGCATCTGGGCGTACAGCGGCGCGGTTTCCGGGTCCAGCGCCCGTTTGGTGAACTCGTCGCCGAGCAGGTCCTCCACCCGCGAGGCGATGTCAGACAGGATCGTCGCAAACGACCCCTCCGGTGACGTTGCCGAGGAGTCCCGCGACAGGATCCGGAAACCATTGGGGTGATCGTCGATGTAGTCCAACAGCGCCAACGTCCCCAGCTCGATCAGCGAACGTGGGTTGGTGTCCGGAGTCGTGATCGCGGCGCGAATCGAATCGTGCAGGGTGCGTACTTCGCGGTCGACGACGACCGCGTAGAGCCCTTCTTTTCCGCCGAAATGCTCATAGACCACCGGCTTGCTCACCCCGGCATGCGCGGCGATCTCCTCGACCGAGGTGCCTTCCAGACCCCGCTCGGCGAACAGGGCGCGGGCAACGTCGATGAGTTGCTCCCGGCGCTCGTTGCGCGTCATCCGCACCCGGCTGCGGCGGGCGCGTGCGGTCGTCGGGGTGACGGACATGGCCCAATTGTGGACCCCGGCGTCCCAGTCGGCGAAATTGCGGCTTCACTCGGGGCGGCGCGGCCTCGGTCTGGCCGGTCAAGATGCATAGTCGGCCGTTGCCCCCTAAAGTTGACCAAGGTCGTTAAGCGACGATCATTCCCCGGTTGGTCTGCCGGCAGGGCCCGCCTGACTTTGAATCAGGACTAGCGACGTAGGTTCGACTCCTACCCGGGGAACGACGTCAATCCAGCCAGCCCTAGGGGTGCATGTGAGTGAGAGCGACATCAGCGTCACGTCAGTAGCTGCGGTGGTCGTCATGGCTGCCGGCGCCGGAACCCGAATGAAATCGGCCACTCCCAAAGTGCTGCACGAGGTGGCCGGAAAATCGATGATCTCGTTGGCTGTGGACGCCGCCGATGCATTGGCCCCGCAACAATTGGTGGTCGTGGTGGGCCACGGCCGAGACCTAGTCAGCGCGCATCTGGCAGACATCGCACCGCACGTGGTCACCGCCGTCCAGGAGGAACAGCGTGGCACCGGTGATGCCGTCCGGGCCGGACTGGCCGCGCTGTCGCAACTGAGTGGAGAAGTGGTGGTCACCTCCGGTGATGTGCCGCTGCTGACCGGACAGACGCTGGTCGAGCTGGTGCAGGCACACCGTCGCGACGCCAACACCGTCACCGTGTTGACCGCTCGGGTTCCCGACCCCACCGGCTATGGACGCATCATTCGCGCCGGTGACCAAGTGGCCAGGATCGTTGAGCAGGCCGACGGTTCGGCCGAGGAACTGGCCGTTGACGAAATCAATGCCGGTATCTACGTCTTCGACGCCGAAGCGCTGAATACCGGCATCGGCGCCCTCACCACCGACAATGCGCAAGGTGAGTTCTATCTCACCGATGTGATCACCCACGCTCGTAATTCCGGTGGCCGGGTGGGTGGCTGGCTCCTGGCCGACTATCTGCAGACCGAGGGTGTCAACGATCGCATCCAGCTCTCCGAGCGCAATGCCGAGGCGAATCGACGTATTCTGCGGCACTGGATGACCGAAGGCGTGACCGTGCTGGACCCGGCGTCCACCTGGGTGCATGCCGAAGTCGATCTGGCTGTGGATGTGACGCTGTTGCCAGGAACCACGCTGGCCGGAGCAACCTCAGTGGCGGCGGGGGCGACCATTGGGCCGGACACCACCCTGATCGACGTCGAAGTGGGTAAGAATGCAACCGTGATGCGAAGCCACGTTGAACTCGCAGTGATCGGTTCCGGTGCAACCGTCGGGCCGTTCAGCTATCTGCGTCCGGGCACTGAGTTGGGTACCGGCGGCAAGATCGGGGCTTTCGTCGAGACCAAGAAGGCTGTGATTGGTGCCGGCACCAAGGTGCCGCACTTGACCTATTGCGGCGATGCGGTGCTCGGTGAAGGCGTCAATATCGGAGCGGGCACGATCTTCGCCAACTACGACGGGGTCACCAAGTCCACCACCGTCGTGGGCGACAACAGCTTCGTGGGTAGTGATTCGGTGCTGGTCGCTCCGGTCGAGATCGCCCCGGGCTCTTATGTTGCGGCCGGGTCGACCATCACGACCGACGTCGGGCCGGGGGAACTTGCGGTGGCCCGCGGGCAACAGCGAAACATCAAGGGCTGGGTCGAGCGCAAGCGTCCCGGAACGAAAACCGACGAGTCCGCACGGGCCGCCCTGGCCGAGCGCGAGGCAGGAGACAACGGCAAGTGAGCGGTCTGAAGCGAGCCACCGAGAAGCACCTGATGATCTGCACCGGTCGGGCCTTCCCGGAACTGGCCGAAGAGGTGGCATCGCTGCTGGGCACCGAGTTGGTGCCGACCCGAAGCTTGACCTACGCCAATTCCGAGATCTACGTGCGCTTCGAGGAATCGGTGCGAGGTGCGGATGCCTTTGTGATCCAGGCCCACCCGGCACCGGTCAACGAATGGCTGATGGAACAACTCATCATGATCGACGCCTTGAAGCGGGCCTCGGCGCGACGGATCACCGTGGTCTCGCCGTTCTACCCCTACGGGCGCCAGGACAAGAAGCATGCCGGCCGCGAACCGATCTCGGCGCGGCTGGTGGCCGACCTGTACAAGGCCGCCGGGGCCAATCGTCTGATGTCGGTGGATCTGCACGCCGCCCAGATCCAAGGCTTCTTCGACGGGCCGGTCGACCATCTGCTCGCGCTCCCGGTACTGGCCGACTATGTGAAGGCCCGCTACGACACCAGCAACATGACGGTGGTTTCGCCTGATGCCGGTCGGGTGCGCCTGGCCGACATGTGGTCCGACGAACTCGGCTCGCCGCTGGCCATCATCCACAAGCGTCGTGACCCCAACAAGGCCAATGAGGTTGCCGTGGGCGAGGTCGTCGGCGAGGTGGATGGACGGGTCTGTCTGCTGGTCGACGACATGATCGACACCGCCGGAACCATCTGCCAAGCCGCCGAAGCCCTCAAGGCGGCCGGCGCGCTGCAAGTGATCACTGCTGCCACCCATCCGATTCTCTCGGGTCCGGCCGCCAAGCGTCTCAATGAGTCGGCGATCGAAGAGGTCATCGTGACCAACACGTTGCCGATCCCCGAAACGGTGAACATCCCCAAACTGACCGTGCTGTCCATGGCCCCCCTGCTCGCCCAGGCCATTCAGGCCGTCTTCGAAGAAGGCTCCGTCGCCTCCCTGTTCAACTCCCACTAGTCCAACCCACCCTGCGCTCGATTTGTGTCTTTGCGCTTGAAGTTTCGGGCGCAAAGAACAGCGTTCGAGCGCAGAGTGATTCGTCCACCTGTGGACGAGGGGACCCAGTTGTGCACCGGGGGTAGGGGCGGTGATCTTGTGCGGGGGCGGTGGCCGATGGTGAGGGCATGGCGCTCATCAGGACCGAGCAGTTGCTCCGCGAAGGAATGGACGCCCGACAAATCGGGCGAAAGGTGGCAGAAGCACGACTGGTCAAGATCCGACACGGGGTCTACGACGATGCACCCGCTGATGGTGGCCCGGAAGACGACCACCTGAAGCTCATCGCGGGGACAGTGGGGTTGCTTGGTGCCGGTGCGATCTTGAGTCACGCTAGCGCTGGGCTGTTGCACGGAATGCCCGTGCCTCGCTCGGCCCTCGACAAGGTGACCATCACTCGAATGTCGGCTGGTGGTGGACATGTGCACCACCAACTACACGAGTACAAGGCCGCGCTTCGTGACCTAGACATCGTCGAGATATCCGGGCTCCTAGTGACTTCAGCGACCCGGACAGCCGTCGACCTAGCGCGAACCACCGGGCTCGCCTACGGACTCGCTGCCTGCGATGTTGCGTTGAGAAGGGGTCATCCCCTCGATGAACTTGCCGAGCAGGTCTCACTGTGGCCACGACGACCCGGTATGGCCAAAGGACGACGAGCGGCGGCCCTGGCCGATGGCCGTTCAGAGAGTTATGGCGAATCACTGAGCCGACTCCTGATGTGGCAGTTGGGAGTTCCCTCGCCCGAGCTGCAATGGCCCTGCTGGGTCGATGGTCGACAATTCCGATCCGACTTCGCCTGGCCTGAGCTGGGCGTGCTGGGCGAGTTCGACGGCAAGATCAAGTACGACCAGTTGTTGTCGCCGGGGCAGTCTGCCGCGGAGGTTGTCATGGCAGAGAAGCGCCGCGAACAGGCTCTCCAGGCCCAATCGTGGTACGTCGTGCGCTGGGGAATGGCCGAACTTCAGGACCCACCCAGGTTCAAGTCGCTCCTCGACGCCGCCTTCCGCAACGCCTCCCGGCTCCGCGCCTAGGCTCTCCGCCACCACCCTCCCGCCCACCCTGCGCTCGGCTTGTGTCTTTGCGCTCGAAGCTTCGGGCGCAAAGAGCCAGCATCGAGCGCAGAGTCAGGGCGGAGGGACGGGGTGGGGTTCGGTTGGGAAGCTGGGGGGAGACGCGCTAGACTTCCGGCGTTGCCTAGGCGAGGGGCTTTCGCCCGTGATCGACATGGCGGGACGTGGAATGCGTCCGCGTTGATCCTCCCTGGTCGACTGCCAAGTCTTGAATGAGGTTGAGGAGAAAAGCAGAAGTGTCGGAAAACCAGATTCCAGCCGTATCGCGTACCGAGTTCGGCAAGGGCGCTGCTCGGCGTACCCGGCGAGCCGGCATGGTGCCCGCCGTGCTCTACGGTCACGGCACCGATCCGGTGCACCTGTCGCTGCCGGCCCACGAACTCCAGCTCGCGCTGCGCGTGGCCAATGCTGTGCTGGAAATCACCGTTGACGGCGGAAAGTCCCAGTTGGCCCTTGCCAAGCAGGTTCAACGGCATCCGGTGCGGCCCTACATCGAACACGTCGATCTGGTGATCGTCCGTAAGGGCGAGAAGGTCACCGTCGAGGTGCCGCTGCTGATCGTGGGTGATCATCCCGCCGATCGCCGCGTCAGCATGGACCAGCAGAGTGTGTCGTTGGCCGTGGAGGCCACTCATATTCCGGCCCACATCGAGATCAGCGTGGCCGGCATGGAGATCGGCGACACGATCACCGCCGCCGACCTGGTCCTGCCGCAGGGCGCCGCCTACACCGGTGAGCCTGACGATCTGATCCTGTCGATGGCGTTGGCTCAGGAGCAGTCGACTGTGCCCGATCTGGGTGAGGAAGGCGCTGCCGACGAGGGTGAGGCCGAGGCGAGCGACGAGTCCGGCGACGAGGCCTGATTCGCGCCGACATGACGAATTGGCTGGTGGTCGGGCTCGGAAATCCGGGCCCGACCTACGCATCTCATCGTCACAATGTCGGCTTCATGGTGGTCGACGAACTGGCGCGCCGCATCGGCGTGCGGTGGTCGCGCTCGTTGGGATTGCGGGCCGACACCGTTCAAACCCGAATCACTGCTGACGGCAGTCTGGGCGGTGTCGGTGCAGATGCCGATCCTGTGGTCCTGCTGAAGCCGCGAACGTTCATGAACGAGTCGGGTGCTGCGGTGAGCAAAGCGCGTGCCTACTACAAAAGCGAGCCGGGATCACTGGTGGTGATCCACGACGAACTCGACTTGGATTTCGGTCAGTTACGTATCAAGCTCGGCGGTGGAGACAACGGGCATAACGGTCTGAAGTCCATCCGACGCGGGCTGGGCACCGGCGAGTACTTCCGTGTCCGCATCGGCGTTGGGCGTCCTCCCGGTCGACAAGACCCTGCTGACTACGTGCTTTCGTCTTTTCCGGCAGGCTTGGCCGCCGATCTTGAGGTCGAGGTGAGTCGTGCGGCTGATGCCGTGGAGAGCCTGCTCGGCGAGGGCCTGGAGATTACCCAGAATCGTTTCAACTCCTGATTATTGAGAGTTTCCAGCAGCGAATGCGAGGAATGTCCCTCGCATGGGGGACGATTCAAAAGTCACCCTGATAGGTGACTTTCTTTGTCAACGCTTCGCAATACGATGACAGTGGTAGATCGAACGCCCTCCAGGGTCGCCGACCGGCCGTCCGATTCATCGTCAGCAGCGCTGGTGTCGATTCCCACCGACCGAGCCTGAGGACACCCGATCAGGCGGTGGGCCGCGAGTGGGAGGCTTCGATGGCTCGGGTGAGGAAAGCCGAATGCACGGCCCACCTACAACCGGACGTTTGCACTCCGACGTCCGGAGGGGTTGGTCCGGTTCGGGAGGCTAGCGTTCGGCAACCTCCACCCACCACGGTCTGAGACCGCTGACCGCTTCGTCGGTCGGGCCCGGTCTTAGCTGGCCGTTGCAGTGCCTTGGGCTGGAGGCACGCAGCGGCTGGGCTTCCGTGTGGGGTCCCACCGTGAGGGGGATTGCGGTGGGACCCCACACGAGAAGAGAGTGTCCGGCACGCATCCGTCGGTAATCGCCGACGCTGGGGCTTCCCCGGTCGATGGGCCTGAAGCGTGACGGGTAAGGTGTTTCGGTGATTCTCAGCGGCCTCGTGCACCTCATTGGCAGCGAACCGACCCTGGCTCGAGCCATCGCCGACTGCCGCGGCGGGCGTATCCCTGCACTCGACCTCACGGTGTCGGAGGCAGCGCGCAGCGCGTTCGTCGCTGCGCTGGCCGATCAAGCCGGGCGGACGGTGCTGCTGGTCACCTCGACCTTTCGCGAAGCCGAGACTGCCGTCGCGGCGCTGGAAAGCCTCTTGCCGGCGGACCGGGTCGCTTACTACCCGGCGTGGGAAACGCTGCCCCACGAGCGACTCAGCCCGCGTTCGGACATCGTCGGCAAACGCCTGGCGGTGCTGCGTCGGCTGGTCGGCAATGACGCGCTTCCCGCCCCACGAGTGGTGGTGGCACCGATTCGGGCAGTGCTGCAACCCCAAGTTCGTGACCTGGGCCATCTCAGCCCGGTTCGGCTGGTCGCCGGCGAGGACTACGACTTCGACGAGGTCGCCCGGCGTCTGGTCGCAGCGGCATATTCCCGGGTCGACCTGGTGGAGCGGCGCGGAGAGTTCTGTCTGCGCGGCGGCCTGATCGATGTCTTTCCTCCCACCGAGGAGCACCCCATCCGTATCGACTTCTTCGGCGACACCGTTGAGGAGATCCGACACTTCTCTGTCGCCGATCAGCGATCAGACGAGACCACCATGCCGGAGATGATCGCGGCTCCTTGCCGGGAACTGCTCATCACCGACGAGGTACGGGCTCGCGCCGCCGAACTCGCCAAGGCTCATCGCAACGAACCGGGCAGTCTGGCGGAGATGTTGGAGCGCATCGCGGACGGCCATGCCGTGGAAGGCGTCGAATCCCTGGCCCCGGTGCTGGTCGACGGCCTGGAACTCCTCGTGGACGTGTTGCCCACCGACACCCAAGTGCTGGTGGCCGACCCCGAACGCATTCGCACCCGAGCCCAGGAACTCGTCGCGACCAGCGAGGAGTTCCTGCAGGCCTCGTGGGCTGCGGCCGCCGCGGGTGGCAAAGCCCCCATTGACGTCGGCGCAGCCGCCTATCAGACCTTGGCCGATGTGCGCGCCCACGCGCTGGCATTGGGCCAGTCGTGGTGGAGTTTGTCGGCCTTCGCCGCTCCCGACTCCGACGACCCCGACGGCACCGGCGCGCCGACGGGTCACGATGACATCGAATCGCGCACGGTGCCGGTCGTCGAAGCGGCAGTCTGGCGCGGCGACACCGAGGCAGCCCTGGACGCCCTGCGGCAGTCGGTGACCGCCGGGCATCGCACGGTGTTGGTGGCCGACTCCGCTGGCCGCGCCGCGCGCCTGGCCGAGGTGTTGGGCAATGCCGACATTCCGGTGGTGAGTCCCGAAGGCCTGCCGGATCTTCCCGTGCCGGGGATCGTGACGGTGGTCCGCGCCGCCTTGCGGCACGGCTTCAGCCTGCCGACGATCGACACCGATGTGTTCACCGCCGCCGACCTGTCCGGACGGCGTGAGGCAGACCTGGCTCCGGCCAAGATGCCGGCCCGGCGGAAGAATCAGATCGATCCGCTGGAACTGCGTTCCGGCGATGCCGTCGTTCACGAGATTCACGGTGTGGGTCGTTATGTGGAGATGGTGCAGCGCGAGGTCGGTGGCGCCATCCGGGAATACCTCGTGCTCGACTACGCTCCCAGCAAACGCGGTCAGCCCGGCGACCGGCTGTACGTCCCGATGGATCAGCTGCATCTGATCACCCGCTATGTGGGCGGCGAGAATCCCACCCTGGACAAACTCGGTGGTGGCGATTGGGCCAAGCGCAAGTCGCGGGCCCGCAAGGCGGTGCGCGAGATCGCCGCCGAACTGATCAAGCTGTATGCAGCCCGGCAGGCCTCGAAGGGTTTCGCCTTCAGTGCAGACAGCGTTTGGCAGCGCGAACTGGAGGACGCTTTCGCCTACGTGGAGACCCCCGATCAGTTGGCGGCGGTCAGTGAGGTGAAGCGCGACATGGAGCAGTTGGTCCCCATGGATCGGCTGGTCTGTGGCGATGTCGGCTACGGCAAGACCGAGATCGCGGTGCGGGCGGCTTTCAAGGCGGTCATGGACGGCAAGCAGGTCGCGATCCTGGTGCCGACCACTCTGCTGGTTCAGCAACACCAGGCCACCTTCGCTGATCGTTATGCCGGGTTCCCGGTGAACGTTGCTGGGCTGAGCCGCTTCCAGACCGACGCCGAGCGTCGCGCCGTGATCAAAGGCCTTGCCGACGGGTCGGTCGACGTGGTGGTCGGCACCCACGCCCTGTTTTCGGGGGAGGTCTCCTTCAAAGACCTGGGCCTGGTCATCATCGACGAGGAGCAGCGCTTCGGGGTGGAGCACAAGGAGGCGTTGAAGAAGCTGCGGCTCAATGTCGATGTACTGGCCATGAGCGCGACGCCGATACCCCGCACGCTGGAAATGGCCATCACCGGCATTCGTGAGATGAGTGTCATCGCGACCCCGCCGGAGGAACGCCACCCGGTGCTCACTTTCGCCGGGCCCTACGACACCAACCAGGTGCGGGCGGCGATCCGTCGCGAGCTCGCTCGAGAAGGCCAGGTGTTCTACATTCACAATCGGGTGCAGAGCATCGAGAAGACAGCCCAGCAGTTGTCGGTACTCGTACCCGAAGCCCGGGTGGCGGTGGCGCATGGTCAGATGAACGAGCACACCTTGGAACAGGTGATGATCGACTTCTGGGAGCGGCGCTTCGATGTGCTGGTCTGTACCACGATCATCGAAGCCGGTCTCGACGTAGCCACGGCCAACACTCTGCTCATCGAGCGGGCCGACATGTTGGGTCTGGCCCAGTTGCATCAGCTTCGCGGACGCGTCGGTCGCAGCCGTGACCGCGGCTACGCCTACTTCTTGTACCCCCCGGAGAAGCCACTGACTGAAACCGCCCACGACCGCTTGGCGACGATGGCCGCTCACACCGATCTCGGTGCGGGCATGGCTATCGCCATGAAGGATCTGGAGATTCGCGGCGCCGGCAACCTGCTGGGGGCCGATCAGTCCGGACACATCGCCGACGTCGGGTTCGACCTGTATCTGCGGTTGGTGGGGGAAGCGGTCTCCGAATTCCGAGGGTCGGACGCTGAGCCCGAGCCGGAGATGAAGATCGAACTGCCGGTGGATGCTCACCTGCCTGTCGACTTTGTGGAATCCGAACGGCTGCGGCTGGAGATGTACAAGCGGCTCGCCGCCGTCCGTGCCGAGGGCGACATCGCCGGCGTCCGCGACGAACTGCAGGATCGTTACGGGCCGCTGCCGGAGGCGGCTCAGACCCTGCTCGCGGTGGCATCGTTCCGGCTCGCCGCGCGCGAGCACGGTGTGCGTGAGGTGGTGATGGCCGGACCGATGGTGCGATTCTCACCGGCCGAACTGCCCGATTCTGCGCAACTGCGGCTGGCCCGGCTGTATCCGGGATCGCAGTACCGCAAGGCGTCGGCCCAGGTACTGGTGCCCCGTCCGATGACCGCGGCGATCGGGGGGCGGCCGGTTCCCGATCCCGAGCTGCTGGCTTGGGCAGGCAAGGTTCTCACCGACCTCTTCTGAGGTTGCGGTCGGCCCGCCGCGACGGATCGTGGCTGTGCTCGGCGGCAGCCGAGACTGAGACCGGCTCTTGCCGGTGGAACGGTGTTCTCCTACGCTGTGGCCTGTTGCCAGCCCACCCCAGGGAGTGAACCAGCCGCGCTGCTTCGATCGTTGGCACGACGATCGAAGCAGCGGCTCGGACTTCTTAGGACCACACCGGTGGACCCGGTAGGATCGCGACCGGCGTACCAACCTCCGGAAGCGAGTCAGCGACGATGTTCAAGACTGTGGCGAAAATACTGGTGGCTGCCGTGGCGGCGCTGCTGCTCCTGTCAGGCTGTGCCAACCCTGGCCCACAGGTTGCCGCCGTGGTCGGAAGCGACCAGATCACGGTGAGCCAAGTCGACACTTTGTCTCGCGCAGCCTCGGCTGCGTACGCCCAGGTCGGCAGTGAAAGCGTGCCGACGTGGGGCCAGCTTCGTGCGCCGGTGGTGAACGTCATGGTGACCGGACGCCTGGTTGCGGTGGCGATGCAGATAGCGAACGTGCAGGTGACCGATGCGCAGCTTTCCCAGCTCTACAGCTCGGATGACTTCTTGAAGGCTCTGGCCGCTGATCCCAACGGCGCCGAACTCGCCAAGGCGCTCGCCTACATGTCATTGGCGCAGAACAGCGATGCCATCCAAGCCACCTACGCCCAGGCGGTCACCAACAATCCGGTGACGGTGAACCCTCAGTTCGGTGTGTGGGACCCCTCCACCGCAAGCCTTTCGGGGAAGACTGGCTCGCTGTCGAGCGAGCCGTCGTCCTGATCCGACGGCGATGAGCGGCCGATTCCCGCAGCTCGACCGGTTGGCCGACGTCATGCAGCGGCTCCGCGCCGAATGCCCGTGGGATGCCGCGCAGACGCCGGAAAGCCTGGTGCACCATCTGGTCGAGGAGACCCTCGAAGTTGTCGAGGCCATCGAAACAGGCTCCGATGACGCTCTGCTCGAGGAACTCGGTGACCTGCTGCTGCAGGTGTACTTCCAAGCCGAGATCGCATCCGAAGCGGGCAGCTTCACCCTCGACGATGTCGCCGGACGCATCGCCGACAAGCTCATCTCCCGCCATCCCTATGTCTTCGGTGATGCTGAGATCCCGGAGGATCTGATGGCGTCCTGGGAGCAGGCCAAAGCGGTGGAGAAGAACCGGACCTCGGTGCTGGACGGCATCCCCGATCGGCTCTCGGCGTTGAGTCGCGGTTACAAAGTGCTGTCTCGGGCGGAGGATCTGGGTCTGGAGCTGAGTGAATTGACCGGCCCGACCGGGGCCGAGGATCGCCTCACCTCCGACGAACTGGGACCGGCCTTCCTTGCGCTGGTGACCCGAGCTCGTGAACTCCAGATCGACCCCGAGCAGGCCGCTCGGCTGGCGGTGCGGGAGTTGGAGGACCGGGTTCGGACGGCCGAGTCCTGACAGCGGTCCGGTCGAGGCACAGATTCCGATCTTTGGGGCGCTGTCCGCAAGCGCCCCGGCGCCGGAGTTGGCCGGTAGGCTGATTCCTGATGACCTCACTGGATTGAAAGGCACTCATCGTGGCAAGTATCGAATTCGTCGACGCTCGACAGATTCTGGATTCCCGAGGCAACCCGACCATTGAGGTTCAGGTTGTGCTCGATGACGGCGCCGAAGGCCGGGCTGCAGTCCCGTCGGGCGCCTCGACCGGTGCTTTTGAAGCTGTGGAACTGCGCGACGGCGATGCCGCGTACTACGGCGGCAAGGGCGTCCTCAAAGCCGTGGAGAACGTGATCGAGCAGATCGCTCCCGAGGTCTTGAACATGGAGGCCGACGAGCAGCGCCTGCTCGACCAGGCCATGATCGAACTCGATGGCACCGACAACAAGGCCAAGCTGGGCGCCAACGCGATCCTGGGGGTTTCGCTGGCCGTGGCCCATGCCGCAGCAGAGTCCGCAGGCCTGCCGCTGTACCGCTACCTGGGCGGTCCGACGGCCAATGTGCTGCCGGTTCCGATGATGAACATCCTCAATGGTGGCTCGCATGCCGACTCCAATGTCGACATTCAGGAGTTCATGATCGCCCCGATCGGTGCGGCCACCTTCGCTGACGCCCTCGAAATGGGTGCCGGGGTCTACCACGCGCTCAAGGCGGTGCTGAAGGATCGTGGCCTGTCCACCGGTCTGGGTGACGAGGGCGGTTTCGCGCCGAACCTCGGCTCCAACGCTGAGGCACTCGATCTGATCCTGGAAGCGATCGAGAAGGCCGGCTTCAAGCCCGGCACCGATGTCGCGCTGGCGCTGGACGTGGCAGCCTCGGAGTTCTACTCCGACGGCAAGTACGCCTTCGAGGGTGCGATGAAGTCCTCTGCGGAGCTGATCGAGTACTACGAAGGTCTTGTGGCCAAGTACCCGCTGGTCTCGATTGAGGATCCGCTGAACGAGGAGGACTGGGACGGCTGGGCCGCCATCACCACGGTCCTCGGCGACAAGGTGCAGCTCGTCGGCGACGATCTGTTCGTCACCAACGTCGAGCGCCTGCAGAAGGGCATCGACGCCGACACCGCCAACTCGCTGCTGGTGAAGGTGAACCAGATCGGTTCGCTGACCGAGACCATCGACGCGGTCACGCTGGCCCATCGCAGCGGCTACACCACCATGATGAGCCACCGTTCCGGTGAGACCGAGGACACCACGATCGCCGACCTCGCCGTGGCCTTGGGCTGTGGCCAGATCAAGTCCGGTGCCCCGGCGCGTTCGGAGCGGGTTGCCAAGTACAACCAGCTGCTGCGCATCGAGGAGGATCTGGACGATGCCGCGCGCTACGCCGGTGCGTCCGCCTTCCCGCGGTTCACGGCCTGAGTGTTTTCGGTGGCCCGGCGCTTCGGCGTCGGGCCACCGGCATGTTCGACGGTGCATCGGGTACCTGTCGGGCACGTGCGCGCCGTTTCCAGCACGGACCGCGACCCGACCTATCCTGGGAAGCGATGAAGGATCACCGCATTGGCCCATAGCCCGCGTAGCCCTCGCAATGGCACCTCGGGTCCGTCACGTTCCACACGGCGACGGACCCGGCCTTCTTCGCGCCCGCAGCAGGAGCCTCCGGCGCAGCCGGAGACCGAAGCTCCCAAGCCGATCTGGCAGCGTGGGCTGCGCGTTACTCGACGGGCGGTGATTCTGGGCTTGGCCGTGATCGCATTGGTGCTGTCCTATGGCGGCAGCCTGCAGATCTACTTCAACCAGCAGCATCAGATCGCGGTGGCCGATCAGGAGATCCGCGATCGGCAAGCCGAAATCGCCGACCTGCAAAGCCAACTCGCGCGCTGGGATGATCCTGCCTACGTCAAGGCCCAGGCCCGGGAGCGGCTGGGCTGGGTGATGCCTGGTGAAACCGGCTACCGCGTGGTCGATGAGAAGGGTGATCCGATCGGTGGCGGTGTTGTGCTGCAATCGGAGCAGCGTCCGGTCACCGAAGCCGACAATCAGTACTGGTGGCAGCGGTTGGCCGGGTCGCTGAGCACCGCCGATTCGCCCGTGCGGCAGGTGGCCAACCGCTAGCCCGTGCCCGCCGGGCCACAGCCGGACGTGGAAGAATGCCGGGGTGCGTCGTTTGGAACCACCCACCGAATCCGATCTTGCGATCATTTCCGACCAACTGGGGCGTCCGGCTCGCGCCGTCGCTGCGGTCGCGTGGCGCTGCCCCTGCGGTAAGCCTGGGGTGGTCGCCACCGAGCCTCGACTTCCCGACGGCACCCCGTTTCCGACCACTTTCTATCTGACCTGCCCGCGGGCGGTGAGTGCGGTGTCCACCTTGGAGGCTGACGGCGCGATGGTGGAGTTCAACGAACGCCTGGCCACCGACCCGGGGTTGGCGCAGGCCTATGCGAGCGCGCATCAGGCCTATCTCGATGATCGGGCCGCGCTGGGCGAGGTGCCCGAGATCGACGGCTTCAGCGCCGGCGGAATGCCCAACCGGGTGAAGTGCCTGCATGCCTTGCTCGGACATGCGCTGGCCGCGGGCGCCGGGGTGAATCCGTTCGGTGACGAGGTCGCCGAACGTATCGGGGAGTTCTGGCAGCGGCCCTGCCTTGATGACGATGAGTGACCTCTTCGCGGCGGTGGATTGCGGCACGAACTCGGTGCGACTGTTGATTTGCCGTCGGGAACCCGATGGCCGCCTGGCCGAGATCGATCGCCGACTCCACATCACCCGGCTGGGGCAGGGCGTGGATGCCACCGGCGCCTTTCACCCTGACGCCCTGGCACGCACCCTGGACGCAATGGCCGACTTCGGCTCCGAACTGGATGAACTCGGCATCGGTCGGCGGAGGGTGGTGGCCACCTCGGCCGCCCGTGATGCTGCCAATTCTGAAGCGTTCTTCACGGGCGTCCGCGCCCGGCTTGGCGTCGATGCCGAGATCATCCCCGGGGCAGAGGAAGCCCGCCTGTCCTATCTGGGGGCGGTCAATGCGCTGAATGCGGTGACTCAGCCGGTGTTGGTCATTGATATCGGTGGTGGCTCGACCGAGCTGGTCCTCGGCGCCGACGGTGCGGTGCAGCAGGCGGTGTCGTTGGATATGGGGTCAGTGCGGGTCAAGGAACGCTTCTGGACCGCTGATCCGCCGACTGAAGCTGATGTTGCAGCGGCCGTCGAGTTCATCGACGGGCTTCTCGACGGCTGCGGAATCGACTTCGCCGCCGTGGCCACCTGGGTGGGGGTCGGCGGCACCGTGACCAGTCTGTCAGCGCTGATCCAGGGATTGGCTGTCTATGACCGGGATGCCGTCCACGGCTCGCGGCTCGAGGGCGGCGAGTTGGCGGCTTTCACCACCGACCTGCTCACCATGCCGGTGGCGGCGGTGGCGGCCTATCCGACGATGGTGCCTGGCCGTGCCGACGTGATCGCTGCCGGTGGTCTGGTGTGCCGACAGATCGGCGCCAGACTGGGCCTCCCGCTGCTGGTCAGCGAGGCGGACATTCTCGACGGCATCGTCGCCGGTTTGGCGACCGGCGAGGCCTGAGCGTTCTCGGTAGACTCACCGAGCCGGCCCCCATGGCCCAACAGGTAGAGGCAGGCGGCTTAAACCCGCCACAGTATGGGTTCGAATCCCATTGGGGGCACGTCTGTGAGGCACCTCTCGTCACAGCTTTTCGAAGACGTAGGCGAACGCGGATCGGGTGAAGGCGATGCCCCGGCCAGCACGACGAATCTGACCGAGATCGGCGGTCTCAGGACGCTTCGGGATGAGGAAGTCCGCAAGGTTGTTGGTGCGGAGGCGATAGCGATCGGCACCGTGATGGATGGCGCCCACCAGGCGAAGCGATGGATCGAGCGAGGCGATGCTGGCGTCGCCGTGACTATTGTTGGCCAGCAGCCAACCGCCCGGACGCAGGTAGCGACCACAGTGGTCCCACACCGGTCCGGCGAACAGCGAGATCACCAGCTCCACGCTGCCGTCTGCGATGGGCAGCGGCTGGGTGTAATCCGCGGCGAGGAAATGCACCCGTGGCTCGCTGCCCGGTCGACGATGATCGCGCAGTTCGGTCGCCACCTGCGAGGGGTCGGCAAAGTACCGCGCTGCGCGGGCATCGGTGTCCACATAGGTCACCACGGGGATGGCCGAAGACGGCGACACATCGACATAGCTACCCGGGTACAGGGCGTTGTCGATCGGCCATGTCTCGACGATCATCCTGAACATGTCCGAGCGGTCGCCAATGGCGGTTCGGTACTGCTGCCAGGATGTGGATCGAACCATGGCTGTATCCCATCACACCGCGCTGGGTGCACTGGCCGCAGCGCCGTCGAGCCTGAGGCTGCCGGTCACCGCGACAGGGTATTGACCACGGTGGCGCTCACCTGTTCGTAGCTGCGGTCTGGGTGGAAGAGCAGCCATTCCAAGCCGGTGACCAGCGTGGCTCCGACGATGGCGGCGGCTCGGATATCGGCGACTGCCGGCTCCTCGCCGTTGTTGATCATGTCGTCGATGAGCGGCGACAGCGCCAAGCTGCGCCAGCGTTCGATGGAGACCCGCCAGGACCGTTCGGTTCGAAACAGCTCGGTGACCAGCACCCGGGCGCCGGCGGCGTGGTCGCGCACCAGCCGAAGCAGCGCCCGCACGACCTCGTCGCGAAGGTCGGCGCCAGTCCGGCCCTGCGTCGCCTCCCGCAGCGCGGTGGCCATCAGTTCGCTGTTGCGGGCAACGATCGCCTCCACCAGCCCGGCCTTGGATTCGAAGTTGTAGTAAACCGAGCCCTTGGCAATCCCCGCTGCGGCAGCGATGTCATCGATAGACGTCGAGGTCACTCCCCGCGCGGCGAACAAGTCGGTGGCGGCGTCGATGATCACCTCCCGGGTGTTCTCGCGCCGGGCGACGCGACCGTCGGTGCTGGGCGGTGTCAGCGTGCCCATCGAAATCTCCTAGATGCTCAATGCCGGGTGCAGCCGTGACATGGTCCACATCCGCTTGCGTGCCGATGCCAGCGAGGTGGCAGCCAGCGACACCACGAAGATAGCGGCAAGAACCGCGACGCTGCTCCAGAATCGAGCCTCGATTCCTCCGGTGATCGCCTCCCGCAGGCCTTCGACGGCGTAGGTCATCGGCAGATAGGGGTTGATGGCCTGCAGGAAGTCCGGCGTGGTTTGGATCGGATAGGTGCCGCCGCAGGAGGCCAGTTGCACCATCAGCAGCACGATGACGATCACCTTGCCGACTGCTGAGCCGAAGGTCACCTGGAAGAACTGCTGCAGGGCGAAGAATGCCGCGGCAACCAGCAACGTGAAGGCCACGGTGGCGAGCAGGCTCTTCGGGTCGAGCCCGATGGCGAAGTGCATCACCAGCAGCATGATGACCACCTGGCCCACCGAGAGCAGCAGCGCCGGGTTGAGTGATCCCCAGGCCATCCGAAAACCGTTCACGGAGGTCATCAGCGCTCGGGTCTGCAGCGGTCGCAGCAGCAGCCAGGTGATCAGCGCGCCGACCCACAGACCCAGTGAGATGAAGAATGGTGCGAAGCCCTCACCCCACGAGGCGGCTTCGTGAACGTGCGCCACTTCCTGGCCGACCGGCACGGCGATGGCATCGGCCCGCGCACTGCGCTGGGACGAGGTGTCGTTGGGAATGTCCTGGGCGCCGGTGGCGAGCTCACTGCCGAGAGTGTCGGCGCCGTCGCGGGCATCGGTCAGGCCCGAGGCCAAGGTGGGCGTGTTGGCGGCCAACTCCTGAGTGCCCTGGGCCAGGGTTGCGGTTCCGCTGGCGAGTTGCTGGGCTCCGGTGTTGATCTTCTGCACGCCGCTGGTCAGAGCCGGCACTTTCGACTTCAGCGCTGCGGTGCCCGAGTGAAGGTGCTGGGCGCCCTGGTCGAGCTGGCCGGTGCCAGCGGCGACGCTGCCCGCACCATCGGCGAGGTCGGTCGTTCCCTGCGCGAGGGTTTCCAGTCCCGTGGCAAGGCTGGAGGCACCCGCCTGCAGTTGCTGGGCGCCGTACACCAAGCCGGGGTTGGCCGGATCGGTGCTGGTGAAGCCTGCGGCGAGCTGGTTCGCCCCGGCTTGCAGGGCTGGGATTCCGGTCGTGGGATCGGCGGCGGCGGCATTCATAGCCGTGATCCCGGCGGCCAGGTTGTTGGCGCCGCTCTGCAGCTGTGCGAGTTGGGCGGCCGTGGCTGGATCCGCCAAGGAATCAGCGCCGACTCTGAGCTGTCCGGCGCTGCTGGCGAGATTGCTTTGACCGGTCTCCAAGGTGCTGAGTCCGGTGTCGATACCGCCACCGGTGCCTACCGCGTCATGGAGGGTGCCGAGACCGGTGGCGAGGTTGGCTGCACCACTCGAGAGGTCGGCTGCCGAGGTGTGAATGGTGGTGATTGCGTCGGAGACCGCACCAGCCGTGGTTGCCAGGTTGTCGGCTGTTGTCGTGGCACTACCGACGGTGGTTCGGGCTGTGGCGAGGAGTTGCTGAGCCTTGGTGGTGTCTCCGTCGCTGATCGCCTGCTGTACCTGCCTGAGCAGGTCATCGGTGTCTTTCAGTGAGTCACTCAGCGCAGCGTTACCCGAGGCGACCGAGGTGGCGCCCCCGGCCAGGGTGGAGTTGTTCGCGGTCTTGGCCGAGATGCCGTGAGCTCCTGCTTGGAGCTGGTTCGCGCCGTCGAGCAGGGTTCCGCCGGTGGCGGCGGCGGCTTGGGTCTGCCAGGTGCGCGCGCCGGAGGTCCAGCTGTGGGCACCGGTCGCAAAATCGGTGGCTCCGGTGGCATAGCTGTCTGCCCCGCTGGTGAAGGTGTTGAGGTTTCCGACGACGGTGCTGACACCCGCAGCGAGCGCGGGGGCGCCGGTGTGCGGATCTGCGGCTGAAGCCAGGCCCTGTTGCAGCGCGGTGAGCCCGCTCGCCCCGGCCGCCAACTGCTGGGCGCCTTGGCTTGCCGTCGTGACTCCGGTGAGGTAGGCGGCAGCCCCGGTGTTGAGCTGATTGGCGCCCACGCTGGCCGCGGCGGTTCCGGCCTTGACCTGGGTCGCTCCTGCGGTGAGGGCGGGCATGGAGGTGTTCAGGGCGTCCAGTCCGGTCGCCAGTTGGGACGCGCCATCGTCGAGCTGGGCCACACCGTCGGCCAACGGCTTGGTGCCGGCGGCTGCTTTGGCTGCTCCGGCGGCGAGGTCGCTGGAGCCGGTGGCTAGTTTGACCGAGCCGCTGGCGAGTTGTTGGGCACCGACATTGAGTCTGTCGGCGCCGTCTTCAGCCTGCGTGAGGCCGTCGCGCAGCTCGAAAGCGCCATCGGAGGCCTTGGCGAAGCCGTCGCGTGCATCGCCGACCCCGACCAGCAGGGTGTCGACCGCCTCGGTGCTGACCTTCTCGCGCAGGGCCCGCTGCACCTCGAGCATCGCGGTCTTGCCCAGGGTAGAGGCGAGGAATGAGTTCGAGTCGTCGTAGGTGACATCCAGGCTGGCGGCTTTCGGATCATCGCCGGCAAAGGAGTTGATCCGGGACGTGAAGTCAGCAGGGACGGTCACTGTGAAGTAGTACTTCCCGCTGTTCATCCCTGCCTCGGCGCTCGCCTCATCGGTCTGCACCCATTTGATGTCGTCGTTGGCGACCAGTTCGTCGACCAGATCCTGGCCGTAGTGCTGGGTGACGCCGTCGTCATCGGTGGCTGCCACATCGGCGTTGACCAGGGCCACCGGCAGATTGTTCAGGTGATCGGTGGGCGCCCAGAATGCCCACACGTACATGGCGCCGTACAGCAGCGGGATGAGCAGCATCACCGCCAAGGCGGCGCGGGTGATGGGTTGGCGATAGAACCGTTTGAGTTCGGTTCCGTGTGAGGTCCAGGCAAACATCGTGATTCCGGTTCGTTTCGGTGTGGTCAGTGGTTGACGCTGAGGTTGATGTGGTTGGGCAGTTGCGCCCAGCCGAGGCGAGAAAGCTCGCTGGCGCTTGCGGCGGCGACGATGACGGTCAGGCCCTGGTCGGTCAGCCCGTGCAGGGCTTCCCACACGCGCCGGCGGCCGTCGGTGTCATGCAGAGAGTCGATGTCGTCGACGACGATCAGTTCGGGTTCGCTGAGCAGCGCCAAGGCGATGCGCAGGAGGAGGTTGTCGGCCTCGTCGAGTTCGTGGACGAACTCCTTGGCTGCTGGTGCGGGAGTGTCGCCGAAGACCGGCTCGCAGACTGTGGCGACGTGGTCATCGTCAGGGGTGCGGACCACGCGGTACCACGGTGCTAGCCAGGCTTCGCGTTCGCGGACGGCGGCAGCCACCGTGACCACCTCGTCGAGATCGTCCAAGCCGTGAATGCCGACTGCTGCGCTGCGCCGTTGCACTCCGCGAGCTCGCGCCGGCAACGCCCGGCCCAGCACGGTCAGGGCGCAGCCACGGTTGGCGCGCATGCGGCCGACGAGTGTGAGCAGCAGGGAGGTCTTGCCGCTGCCGGCACGTCCGGTGATCAGCGTGAGGGTGCCGGGCGCGATGTCGAGGTCAAGCGGGCCGTAGATGCGTCCTCGGTTGCCGTCGAGCTGTAGGGCGGAAGCGCGAATGATCGACGGGGTCGCGGTGGGGGTCTCCGCGGTGAGGTGGGGATCGCGGTCTTCGAGGCTGTGACTGGGGTGAATGGTGGTCGAACTCACGAGGGAATGCTCCTTAACGTCGGCTCTACTCTAATTAGACTGACCGGTCAGTGCAAATAGATGGGCAGTGTTGCCTACACCCAGCAGGCCGCGGCGGGCACACGTCATGTGCCAAGGCCGCGACCGGCCTGCTTTTGGATGCTCAGCCGGTGCCGTCTTCGTGATGTCACCATGGAGATGCCTTCCCCATGACCATCGAGGAACCATGGAAATTCTGTTCGACACCGCCAACCTCGCCGACATCGCGGCAATGACGCCGATCTATCCGGTCGACGGAGTGACGACCAACCCGTCCATCCTCAAAGCTGAGGGACGCATCGACTTCTACGCCCACTTTCGCCGAATCCGAGAGATCATCGGCTTCGATCGCACGCTGCATGTGCAGGTGCTCGCCCAGGATTCCGCCGGCATCATCGCCGACGCGCATCGCCTGCTGGAGATGATCGACGACCAGATCTACGTCAAGATCCCGACCACCGAGCCCGGCATCCAGGCGATGCGGCTGCTGCGTGACGAAGGGGTCCACGTAACGGCAACGGCGGTCTACTCCAAGACGCAGGGCATCCTCGCGATCGCCGCCGGTGCCAACTATGTCGCGCCCTACTTCAACCGCATGGAGAGCCTGGATATCGACACCGTCTCGACGATCAGGGCGCTGTCGACGTTCATCGATCGCCAGGGCGCCGACTGCAGGATCATGGCGGCGAGCTTCAAAAATGTGGCCCAGGTGTCTGCGGCCTTCGAAGCCGGCGCCGCCGCGGTCACACTCTCCCCGATGCTGCTGCGGGCTGCCCTGTCTGCACCCGACGTTCGCGAGGCGGTCACCGTGTTCGCTGCCGATTGGTACAACACTTTCGGCACCGACTCCCTGCCCTGATCGAGAATGGAAAGATGGGGACGGCAAGGCTGCCACATGGTCCTGAAGCGTCGTCGATGCCGGCGGCGTCGACGATGAGAGTGGAAAATGGAAGTCATCATCGGTCCCTGTGCCCACCACTGCCTCACGCCAGGGTTGGGCACCAGCAGAGACGCCCGCCATGCCATGGCGATCGACGACGCAGCCGGGGAGGCGGTATTCGCCGCCCACTACCGCCAGACCTCCGCCAACCCGCCACCGTGGCAGCGACGGGAGCTGTGATGCTGCTTTCCGCCGATCGGATACTGTTCCCCGACGTCACCGAACCGGTCGCGGGCTGGCTGCAGATCACGGGGGAGTGGATCACGGCCACCGGCGTTGGTGAGTCGCCCGCGGCGGTGGATGAACACGTGGCCGGCATCCTGGTCCCGGGGTTCGTCGATGTGCATAGTCACGGTGGTGGTGGTGCGTCCTTCGTCACCGAAGACCCCGTCCAGGCTCGGCAGGTACTGGCAGCACACCGTCGACGGGGTACTACCACCATGGTGGCGTCCCTGGTCACCGGCACCCCGGCCGACCTGAAGCGACAGATCGCCTGTCTGGCGACTTTGGTCGATTCCGGGGAGCTGGCCGGTATCCATCTGGAAGGGCCGTGGCTCGCCGAGGAGTACAAGGGGGCTCACCGCGCCGAATTGCTCACCGACCCGATCCCTGACGAGGTGGCCGCCTTGCTGGCGGCAGGCCGCGGCGCGATCCGAATGGTCACTATCGCTCCCGAACGTGCCCATGCTCTGGACTCCATCGCGCTGATGCGCGCCGCTGACGTGGTCGTTGCGATTGGACACACCGCCGTCGACTATGACGCCTGTGTGGCCGCTATCGAAGCCGGTGCCACCGGCGCGACGCATCTGTTCAACGCCATGGCACCGTTGCGGCATCGCCAGCCGGGCCCCATTCTGGCGCTGTGGCGGGATCAGCGGGTCTACCTGGAACTGATCGCCGACGGGGTACATGTGCGACCTGAGCTGGTTGCCTTCGTCGCTGCGACCGAGCCTGGGCGGGTGGTGTTCGTCACCGATGCGATGGCTGCCGCTGCTGCTGGGGACGGCGACTACCAGCTCGGTGAGCTTCTGGTGCAGGTCCGCGACGGCGTGGCTCGCAGTGCCGGCACCGACACCATCGCTGGCTCCACGCTCACCCTGGACCAGGCCGTCCGCAACGCTGTTGCCGCCGGGCTCGGCCTGGCACAGGCCGTACGTGCCGCCACCGCGACGCCGGCGGACTATCTGTCGTTGACCACCGTGGGGCGGCTGACTCCGCAGCGGCGCGCTGACCTGGTGGAGTTGGATTCGGAGCTCATGGTGACCCGCGTGATGCATCGAGGCACCTGGGCATAGCCTCCCGCAGCCCCGCGGCGGGATCTGCGGAATCCCGGCTGCCCGGCCTGAGTTCTGCTTGACTGGAGATGCCCAATTCATCAGGAGGTATTGCTATGCCCGCCAGCTACTTCGAGGCCGACTTCACCGACATGGACAACTCGGTCAGCAATGGAATCCGCGCCGCGCTCGGAATCGGGGGCCTGGTGGCCCTGGTCATTGGGTTGGCGCTGCTGTTTTGGCCAGGCATCACGGCCGTCGTGGTCACCTGGATCATCGCCGCCTATGCCCTGATCGCCGGAATCGTGAACGTGGCGATCGGCGTCTTCTCCCGCAAGATCGGCGGCTGGCCGCGGACAGGCTATCTGGCCTCCGGCGCGCTGTTCGTCATTGTGGCGATCGTCGCTTTCGTCAACCTGCAGCCAGCGGCGAAGGTGCTGGCCATTGCGGTGGGCATCGTGGTCGGGATCGCCTGGATCGTCGAAGGCATCGTTGCGCTGACGCTGGTGAAGGACTCCGCCTCCAAGGCGTGGACGATCTTCTACGCCGCACTGAGCATCGTGGCCGGCATCGTGCTGCTGTTCTCGCCGCTCTACATCGTGGTGCTGGTCTGGGTGCTGGGCATCGCTTTGGCGGTCATGGGCGTGGTGCAGATCGTGCGGGCATTCCGCTTCTCTGCTACCGCCTGACCGGAACACAAACCCGGAACAAGCCGGTATTCGGGTTTGTTGCCTACCATTGAGGACGACGACGGTACGCCGCCGCCCAACAAGGAGGAATGAGATGCGGAGCAACAACCCGATCCTGTCCAAGCCGGACGCGTGGATGGCACCGAGCCAGCCACAGCAGGCTTACCCCGGGCAGAACCAGGGTCAGCCCTACATTGGCCAGCCCTATCCCGGCCAGACCTACGCCCAGCCGGGCGCAGCGCCCGGCTATGGGGACCCCAACGCGGCTCAGTTCGCACCCCCGCCGGCCATCGCCGGTCGGATGACCATCGAGGACGTGCTCACCAAGACGGCGGTCACCATGGGGACTCTGGCGGCGGTGGCGGTCCTGACGTTCATGTTCATGCCTGCCCAGTTCCTGCTGCCGGCGCTGGTCATCGGCGCTCTGGGCTCTTTCGTGCCGGTGCTCTTCGTGAGCTTCCGTCGCAAGGTGAACCCAGCGTTCGTGTTGGCCTATGCGGCCATTGAAGGCGTGTTCATCGGTGCAGTTTCGAAGATGTACGAGTCGGCGTGGGACGGCATCGTTCCGGCGGCTCTGATGGCCACTGTGGTGGCTGCCCTGGCCACTTTGGGTGCCTACAAGTTGTTCCGGATCCGGGTCACCAGCAGGTTCCGCAAGGTGGTCTTCATCGGCACCATCGCCTACGCCGGTCTGCTGCTGGTGAACTTCGTCATGTCGATGTTCGGGGTGAACTTCCTGTTCGGCCACGGCAACCTCGCGCTGCTGCTGGGCATCTCGGCCATCGGCATCGGCTTGGCCGTGTTCAACCTGATCCTCGACTTCGACTACGTCGAGCAGGGCATCGCGGCTGGCGCTGATGCGTCCGAGTCGTGGCGGGCGGCCTTCGGGCTCACCGTCACCTTGGTGTGGCTCTACGTCGAAATGCTGCGACTGCTGTCCTACCTGCGCAACTAGCCGCATCGTCTTCTGACACCGCACGAGGGTCGTCTTCCCTAGAGGAAGGCGGCCCTCGTCGGGTCCGGTGACAGTGCGCGCTCAGTTCAGGGCGGTCCCGCTGCGACGGTCGGTCAGATGGCGCTCCAGCATGACCTTGGCCCACATCGACCAGGGCTGGTCCTCCCAGGTTTCCGGGCTCATCCAGGCCGACGCGGCGGTGGTGCCGCCAACGTCGTTCACCACCGGATCGGTCGGTGCCGTGCACACCGCGGCATAGATGATGCGAACCGCATGGAAGTTCTCGACCACCCGTGACGGCGAACGGCCGATCCAGTGGTCGGTCTGCACATCCAACAGTTGCTCGATCTGCACCCGTTGGCCGGTCTCTTCCATCACTTCGCGCAGTAGGGCGCGGGCGGGGCTCTCATCGCGCTGGATCCCACCGCCGGGAAGCCCCCACAGTCCAGGCACCGCCGTCAGTTCGGAGAACTGGGTGGCCAACAAGCCGCGATCGGACAGCACGATGCCATAGGCGGCCACCCGTTGCCGCACCAGTGGTTCGGGCTCCTGGCTGAGATCCAACTCCGGGTCTATCGACCGAGTTCGCTGCGGGGGCAGCTCGGCGCTGCGTCCATGGCGACCGACTTGCACGGTGAGTGACAAGTCAGGGGAGCGCCCGGTGACCGAAAGCGGCCGAATCATGCGGTAGCCGTGCTGCCAGGCCAGCCGGTAGGGGTCGCCGCCGTGCGGTAGCGGATCGGTGAACACCGGAGGGCCTCCGGCGACTTCGACCCCAATGATCTGCATCGTTCCATCATGGCCTCCACCACGGTAGGGAACCAACTCCGAGCGTTGTCGTAACTCAGTAGTTACCCGTCGGTGGCTTATGCTCGAGAAAAGGAGGTGGTGGCGAGTGCGGTTTCCGGGCGGAAAGGCCAACGGCAATGCCGTGTTGGCATGATCAAATACCTCGGCTCGAAAAGACGGCTCGTCACAGAACTGGGATCGGTGTTGGCCGCGGTCGATGCCCAAAGCGCCCTCGATCTGTTCACCGGGACGACCCGGGTCGCCCAGGAGTTCTGTCGGCAAGGCGCAGCCGTTACCGCCGTCGACACTGCTGCCTACTCCGAAGTGCTCGCCCAGTGCTACGTGGAGCTGGATGCCGCCGAGGTCGACCCGGTCGAAGTGAACGAGGCGCTGGATCGACTGATGGCGCTTCCCGATCGACGCGGCTACGTCACCGAGGTCTTCTGCGAAAAGGCGCGCTATTTCCACCCCGACAACGGTGTACGAATCGACGCGATTCGTCAGGGAATCGACGAGCTGTATGCAGATCATCGGCTGCGGCCGGTACTGCTGACGGCTTTGCTGGAGGCCGCCGACCGCGTCGACTCGACGGTCGGGCTGCAGATGGCCTTCCTCAAGACGTGGGCGCCGCGGGCGCTGCGTCCGCTGAAGCTGAAGGCGCCGGTGCTCACTCCGGGCCAGGGGCGGGCCATTCGCGGAGATGCTCTGGACGTCGTCGATGAACTGGACGCGGTGGATCTGGCCTATTTGGACCCGCCCTATAACCAGCATCGCTATTTCACGAACTACCACGTGTGGGAGACATTGGTGCGGTGGGATGCACCGGAGTATTACGGGGTTGCCTGTAAACGCATCGATGCCCGCTCCGACGAGACCCGAAGCCGGTTCAACTCGCGGCGACAGATGCCGGCGGCGTTCGCCGATCTGATCACCAGAGTCAATGCTGAGGTTGTGGTGGTGTCGTTCAGCAATGAGGGCTTCGTGCCACTGCCCGATCTGGTTGAGATGTGCGAGCGGCGCGGTAATCCGGTCACGGTGCTGGCCTACGACACGCGTCGCTACATCGGTCAACAGATTGGCGTGTTCTCCCCCGATGGACGTCGCGTCGGGCAGGCCGGGCCGGAGCGGAACGTGGAGTACCTGCTCATCAGTGCTCCGGCGGAACGGCTGCGAGCGATCACTGATCGATGACGTCGCCGGCGAGGTCGGTGACGACGACGGTGAATCCGAAGGTGAAGTACATCCGGGGCTGCAGGCGTTTCTCGCGATTGTCGATGGTGACGCTCCACGTGGAGTTCTCGCTGATCCCACCTTCGCCACGCTGAGCTTGCACCACACGCCAGATCGCACGCGGATCAACCACCGAGGTTGCGTACAGCGGCAGATTCGTGGCGCCGGAACGCACTGTGGTCGTCACCGGTACCTTCTGAGCGCGGGCCCGTCGAATGGTGGTGTCGTTGGCGCCGGGGAATTCCACCGACACACTCTGATCGGAGATCACCGAGAGTGAATAGATCGTGGTGCGCCCGCCGATGGCAGTAGCGACGCCGCCAACCACGCCACCTTCGGTGTTGAAGTCCAGGATCTCCAGCAGCGAACCCGACGAGGTGAAGAACACGGTGCGTGATTCTGGCTCGGTCGAGACCGACATCATCACCTTGCCTCCGGAGTAGTCGACGATGGTCAGGGACTGGTTCGCTTCGGATCCCGACTGCCCGGCTGCTGCTCGGAAAAGGGCGCCCACGTTGTCGAACTGGTAGCCGTCGACGTCGAAGGTGGCCTGGTCGACGTAGGCAAGGTCGCTGGCGACCTGAGTGACGGTGCCCGACCGGTTGGCCCAGGTGACGACCTTGTCGTCTTTGAGCACGCTCACTTCGACGTTGTGTTGGCTGACCTTGACCATGAGCGCCTGTTGGCTCTCGGCGTCGGCAAGAAGCTGTTCGACCATGGCCTTGGCGGCACCGGGTTTTCGGAAGTCGGGGATTTCGGGGGAGGGTGAGGATGACGCGGTGCCGGTTCCGGGGGTGCAGCCGGTCAAAGCCAGTGCAACCGCCACGGTCGTGGCAAGGATGGCACGTCGAATCACCGTTCGAGCGTAGCGCGTGGCGCCAGGATGCGATCGGCGGCGGCACACTGGGGTGGTGCTGGATCTCACCTTGCCCGCCCCTGAGTTGGCGCCACTGCTGGTGGGTGCTTTGCTGACCGACGCAGGGGTGACTCTGCGGTTGACCGAGGTGGAGGCCTATGCGGGCGCTGACGATCCGGCGGCCCACGCCTGGTCAGGGCCTCGCCCGCACACTCGCGATCTCTTCGCCGAGCCCGGCACCCTGTACTGCTATCGCCCCCACGGGCTCCACATCTGCGGGAACATCACCTGCGGCCCAACGGGTTCGGCGATCTTGTTTCGTGCTGGCGCGGTGGTGGCCGGTGCCGAATTGGTGGCGGAGCGTCGGGGCAACGTCGATCCGCGCAGGTGGGCGCGAGGGCCGGGCAACCTGGGCCGGGCAATGGGGTGGACCCTGGCCGACTCGGGCCGCCGCTTCGGTGATTCGCTTCGTCTCGAACTGGGCGATCCGGTGGTGGTCATGAGCGGCCCGCGGGTGGGGGTCAGCGTGGCCTACCAGCGCCCTTGGCGGTTCTGGGCACAGGGCGAAGCCACGGTGTCTGACTATCGGCGCAGTCCACGGATTCGACCCGGCCATCACGACTGGTGAGGTCACGGGGAGTTCACCAGTCGGACCGATGCTGTCAACACTGGTGAAACATGAGGTCGGTAGCGTAAAAGGTGAAGGCCGGACCAAGTATGAGTTGGTCCGGCCTTCGAGTCGCTCGAAACTGAACGTATTCCGAGCCCGGTAGCCGCCGACGAACCGCCCCCCGTCCCGAGGGCACCTGCAGATTGCTCCACGGGCTATGGATCAGGCTTGCTGACCGGCCGTGACCTTGACTTCCGGTTCCCTTTCGGGCCCCTTCATCACGATCGCGTAGGTAAGTTCTACGCCCGTTCGCCGATGCTGCGCAAGGGTTTCTTCCCACTTTGTTGCCACAATTTTTCCGGCACTTTCACGCCAGTGATCTGGTGTCACTTCTGTCCCACCCGTCCCACTTCTCGAGCATCGCGACACCCCGTTGAGAACGTCGCTACACCTACGTCACGTTGCTACCGGCGCGGACGTAGCAACGTGACGTAGGTGTAGCGAAGAGGGGCTTGGGGCATGCAAAAGCCGGACCAACTCATACCTGGTCCGGCCTGGTTCATTTCTACTGGGAGCGCGGGTTGAGGTGTGGGAGCGACACGCCCAATCGCCTCATCTGGGCAACTCTGGGAAGGTTTGTCGAACCCTCTTCCCTCCGCGTTCATTGTGAGTAGGGTGGCGTTATCCGACCCAGTGACGGGCGGATCGAACCACTGAGTGGAACGAGGTTTGTCATGAACGAACAGAGTCAGGGTGACACTCTCGTGAATCCCGTGGACACCACCGTGAAGGTCAGCCGGTCGGTGTCCCAACCTGTCAAAGATATTTGGAAACTCTTGGTCACCGCTGAGGGTGCCGAGGCGTTGCTGGGCCACGGTGGTGAACTCGGAGACAAAGGCGACAGTTGGCATGCCGCCGATGGAACCTTCGGGGTCATCAGGTCCTACCACCCGCTGGAGCAGATTCGCTTCAGTTGGCACGCTGCGGAGGAGGCTCCCAAGACGATCGTCGAGGTGGACCTCGCTGCCGACGGCGCCGGAACCGTGCTGGAGATCACACACCAGGGCATTCCGGGCTACTACGACGCAGCCGCACTCACTCGACGCTGGGAAGGCGCCTTGGACCGATTGGTCTCGGCTGCCGGCTGAGCCCACAGGATCCTGATACCAGCGCCGTTCTCCTGCACCGGAGAGCGGCGCTGATGCCTTCAGTGCCCGTGTCTGTCGCCGACCACTCCTGCCCCCGCTGGCCGAGCAGGACGCGCAGCGCCCCTCCCGAAACTCGCCTGCCCAATCCCACCCCGGCTGGTTGAGGAGGCCCGTAGGGCCGTCTCGAAACCTCGCAAGCTGGTCTGTGGAGTTGTTTCGGGGGTTTCGAGACGCTCTCTTCGTTCGCTCCTCAACCAGCCGGAGGCCGGGGGTGGTCTCGTTCTTCGTGTGGCTTTTCCGACCTCGGCTGGTTGAGGAGGACGCGCAGCGTCGGTCTCGAAACCTGTCTGCCCAACCCGACCTCGGCTGGTTGAGGAGGGCGCGCATCGTCGGTCTCGCAACCTGTCTGCGTACCGCACCTCGGCTGGTTGAGGAGGCCCGTAGGGCTGTCTCGAAACTTCGCAAGCTGGTTTGTGGAGTTGCTTCGGGGGTTTCGAGACGCTCTCTTCGTTCGCTCCTCAACCAGCCGGAAGTCGGGGGTGGTCTCGTTCTTTGTGTGGTTTTCCCGGCCTCGGCTGGTTGAGGAGGACGCGTAGCGTCCGTCTCGAAACCTCGCAAGCGAGGTGGACTACTCACCCGGTGGCGGGTTGGTCGAGGAGCGATGCACGATGGTGCAGGGCTCGTAGCTGCGCTCGCCCAGTTCGTCGATGGTTCGATTGAGGGTGTGGCGGGCGGCGATGCGTCCCATCTCGTAGAAGGGGATGCGCACCGTGGTGAGCGCCGGCGCCAGATCGGCAGCCAGTGGTTCGTCGTCGTAGCCGACTACCGACACATCATCGGGGATGCGCAGACCCATCCGGGCCAGTGCCAGGTAGGCCCCGGCCGCCATCTGATCGTTGCCGAGCAGTAGAGCAGTTGGAGGGTTCGGCACATCCATGGCGCGCATAGTGAGCTCATAGCCGGAATCGATGCGGTAGTTGCCGTAGTAGACCGGGTTCTTCGCCGGATCGAGCCCGGCGGCTTCGAGGCCTTCCAAATAGCCGCGAAGCCGAATCTTCGTGGCCCAGGCTGCCTCGCGTCCGGCGATGAAAGCGACATGGCGATGACCCAGCGACAACACATGCTCGATCGCGGCACGGCCCCCGGCCAACTCGTCGGGCAGGATGCACGGCAGACTGCGATCGGGGGTGAACGCGTTGACCAACAAAGCCGGCACATGTTTGGGCACCGGGGGAAAGTCGACCTGGCGGGTACCCATGGCGGCGAAGATCAGTGCATCGACCTGACGGTCGAGCAGATCGTCGACGGCGGCCTGCAGTCGTGAGGGATTACGGGTGGTGTTGACCATGAGCAGCATCGAGCCCTGCTCCCACATCAGGTCGTGGATGCCGGCGATCATGGGGCCGGAGAACGGTTGGATTGCGATCTCGTCGGTGAGGAATCCGATGGTGCTGGTGGTGCCCAGACGGAGACCTTGGGCTGCGCGGTTGGGGCGATAGCCGAGTTCCTCGACTGCAGCCAGCACCCGCGCTCGCGTTGCGGCGCTGATCTTGGCGTCGCGTCCATTGAGAACCAGCGAGACCGTGGTCGGTGAGACACCTGCGGCGCGTCCGACATCGGTCATGGTCGGACGCAGTGGCGTCGGGTTGTCGTCCATGGTCCTTCCTGAGCTGCCTGCTGGCGTCAGTTAACCGCCGTGCGACAACCCGGGTCAATGTCGAACCAGACAGCCCTTCACCAGCACTTGACCCTCAGCCGCAGGTCACCCCGGTGGCGTGAATGGGGCAGTAGCCATTCGGGTTCTTGTCCAGATACTGCTGGTGGTAGCGCTCGGCGTAGTAGAACGGGCCTGCCGGGGCGATCTCAGTGGTGATCGAGCCGTAGCCAGCCGCGCCGAGGCGGGACGCAAAGTCGGTCAGCGAGGCCTGAGCCGCCGCCTGCTGTTCGGGACCGGTGGTGTAGATCGCCGAGCGGTATTGGCTGCCGTGGTCGTTGCCCTGGCGCAGGCCTTGAGTGGGGTCGTGGTTCTCCCAGAACACCGTCAGCAGCGCGGCATAGTCGGTCTTGGTCGGGTCGTAGACCACTTTGACGGTCTCGGCATGGCCGGTGCGTCCAGTGCAGGTCTCTTCGTAGGTGGGGTTGGCGGTGTAGCCGCCGGCGTAGCCCACCGCAGTGGTGATCACTCCGGGAAGCTGCCAGAACAACTTCTCCGCGCCCCAGAAGCAGCCCATGGCGAAGTAGGCGACTTCGGCGCCGTCAGGCACAGCGTCGATGCGGGAGCCGAGCACCTCGTGGAAGGTGCTGCTGGGAGTGAGGATGGGGTGGTCGCGGCCAGGCAGTGCCTGCTCCGGGGTGATCATCGCTGACCTGTTGAGTCCGAACATGCTTGTGAAACACCGTCACCGAGCCGGACATTCCGGCCCGGCCGGCCCAGGAGCCGGCAGCAGTCGCGCTACGTCAGCCGCCAATCGATGGGCGCGGCACCTTGTGCGGCGAGGGCGGCGTTGGCACGGCTGAACGGACGTGAGCCGAAGAATCCGTAGCGCGCAGCCATCGGGGAGGGGTGCGGAGACTGGATTTGTGGGATATCGCCGAGGCGCGGAGCGAGGGCTTGAGCGTCGCGACCCCACAGGATCGCCACCAGCGGCCCGCCGCGCGCAACCAGGGCATCGATGGCGCAGTCGGTGACCTCTTCCCAGCCTTTGCCCTGATGCGAGCGCGGTGCTCGCGGACGCACCGTCAGCACTCTGTTGAGCAGCAGCACGCCCTGCTCGAACCACGGGGTCAAGTCCCCGGATGTCGCTGGCGGAATGCCCAGGTCGGCCTCGAGTTCGGCGTAGATGTTCTTCAGGCTGGGCGGCAGCGGACGCACCTCGGGCGCGACCGAGAACGACAACCCGACGGCGTGGCCGGGAGTGGGGTAGGGATCCTGGCCGACGATCAGCACGCGCACCGCCGAAAGCGGGCGACTGAAGGCGCGCAGGATGTTGTCGCCGGCCGGCAGATAGCCGCGCCCGGCAGCGAGTTCGCTGCGCAGGAAATCGCCCATGGTGACGATCCGATCCGCGACCGGAGCCAGCGCTTCGGCCCAGTCCGGGGCTACCAAATCCGGCAACGGCTTCCTCACCCGCGTCAGCCTAACGGCTCGGCGGGCGGTGTCGGCAAGACGGTGGCGACGCTGGCTACAGTTGGCCCATGCTGACGCCACGCCCACGCCCGCGACTGCGCGACACGGACGGCCCACGAGTGCCCCAGGGATTGATCACGGCCTCGGAATGGGGCTGGCGGACGTTGATCGTGGTGGCTGTGCTGGGCGTGGTGTGGTGGCTGCTCACCTACTTCTCGGCGGTGAGTGTGCCGGTCGCCGTGGCGATGCTGCTCACTGCGCTGCTGGCGCCGGCCTACGCCCGCATGCGGGCCTGGAGATGGCCGCGCGCGCTGGCTGCCGCTGTGGCACTGGCGATAATGGCCGTTGTGATCGTGGCTGTGTTCACACTGGTGGGAACCACCGTGGTGAAGCAGTGGCCGCAGCTGTTCCAGGAAGCCGCGACCGGCGTGACCGCCTTCTTGAGTTGGTTGGGCACCGGTCCGCTGCAGATCAGCCAGACCGAATTGAACGCGTACCTCACTCAACTCTCGAACTGGGTGAGCAGTTCTATGGCAGAACTCGCCTCGCTGGCCGCGAAAGCCGGTGTCGGAGTGGGCCACTTCCTGGCCGGTACTGCCATCGCATTGATCGCCACCTTCTTCTTCCTCGCTTCCGGAGACCAGATCTGGAGCGCGGTACTTCGACTGGTACCCCGCCACTACCAGCGCGCCACTGATCGTGCTGCTGGGCTGGGCTGGGAATCGCTTGTGGCCTATATGCGTGCTCAGGTGCTGGTGGCGCTGGTCGATGCCGCAGGCATCACTGTCGGCGCGTTGGTGCTGCAGCTCCCGATGGCCTGGGCGTTGTTCGCACTGACCTTCGTGGCCGCGTTCGTGCCGGTGGTCGGTGCCGTGCTCGCCGGAACGGTGGCGGTAGCCCTGGCGCTGGTCACCCATGGACCGGTCACCGCCTTGATCATGTTGGCCATCACAATCGCCGTGATGGAAGCCGAGGGGCACTTCCTGCAGCCGATCCTGCTGGGGCGGGCGGTCTCCTTGCATCCGCTGGTGGTCCTGCTCGGTTTGGCAGTGGGAGCCACCGTGGCCGGAATCGTGGGCGCCCTCCTGGTGGTGCCGGTGTTGGCCTTCTTCGCCGCCTTCATCCGAGGTCTCGACTCGACGCGGTTCGGCGAGCCACTGCGGGCCGACTTACCAGAATCGAAAGCTTGACCTTCTGTTTTGTGAAGTTGGGCTTACTATGGAGGCATGAGTAACCCTGATCTTGGCCCCATCCTGGAAGACCTTGCCGCTGGTCGCATCGATGCGGCCGAGGCTGCCCGGCGCATCGATGCCTTGAAGAACGAGTCCGAAACGCCGGAGCCGACGCCGGTCGAGCCCACCAACGAAGAACTCGGCGAGGATTCCGATGCCGGACGCACCGAGTATTCACCACACGCCCGTGACGTCTTCGAGCCCGACGCAGCCGCCAGTTCGCGCCGACGTCCGGCGGGCACCAAAGGCGTGGATCGCATCGCCGTGCGCGCTGTCGGACGCCGCGTGCGCATCATCGGTGACCCGGCGGTTGCCACCGCCTCAGCTGAAGGCCCCCACGTACTGCGCCGCAACGGATCTGTACTGGAGGTGTCCAGCGATGGCGAGTTCGGTCCCAGCTTCGACGGCTTCTCGATCCTCCGTCCGCCCCGCAACTTCGATGACATTCGTGCGCTCGGCTTGGGCAAAGAACTCAGCCTGCGGGTGAACCCGGCCATCCCCCTCGATGTGGAGGTCACCGCCGGCCAACTGGTCTGCACCGGAGTTCCCTACCTGGGCAAGGTGCGGCTTACCGCAGGCGCAGCCGAGTTGCGCGGATTGCGCGAGATCAGCGACGCGCTGGTGCAGGCCGGCTCGGCGACGCTGGCCGGCACGATCACCTCCGGACGTTCCCGGGTGCGCGCCGAATCCGGTCAGATCACGATCGAACTCGACGAGGCGTCCAATGTGACCGTGCAGGGCGAAGCCCAACTCGGCAAGGTCACCTTCGGCGGC